>WNGG01004686.1_pt1 | contig 15288 bp, 15 predicted proteins | sample 5400661 | NCBI WGS metagenome assembly WNGG01 (sample SAMN13153372, study PRJNA577476) | soil metagenome | isolation source: 100 cm soil or saprolite under Garry oak tree replicate 1 | place: USA:California | collected 2016-06-15
CCCGTCGTCGCCCTGCCGGCGGCGATGTTCGCGCGCTTCACCCGCTCGAGTCTGATGCCAACCTTACGGGGCACCACGCGCTCGCTCATGCTGAATGCCGTGCCACGCAAGACCGGGGCCCTGGTGCGGAGTTTTAACACGGCCATGGTGATGCCCCTTGGGCAGGGAGCCGGTGCCATCCTGCTGATTATTTTGAAAGGCGCGGCGTTGCCATGGCTCTTCCCCGCCCTGGGATCGCTCATCACCGTTGCCTTCCTGGTCTACGCCTACAAGCAAAATGTCGCCTACGGTGAAGCGCTCCTCGACCTGCTCAAGGAAGACCGCATTCACCTGCTCGATTTGGAAGAGGAGGACCTCCGCCAGTTCGATGGGGCAGCGGTGGCGGCGATTAGCGCGCGGCTCAAGAGTGATCAAGAGGACGTGACGCTGAGCGCCATTGAATTGCTCCGCACTATTGCGAGCCCACCGGCGCGTGCCGCGCTGCAGCAGTACGTGCCCTTTGCCGCGCTGCGTGCGACTGCGGCCGCCTTGCAGGCTTTGGCCAGCATAGGTGGAGAAGGTACGGGCGAGTTCTTACGCCCCTACCTCGACGCGCCACAGCCGCAGGTGCGTATGGCGGCCCTGCAGGGATTACTGCAGCTCGGGGATGCCACGGTGCGGCAGCGTGCCGCCAGTTTACTTGACGATCCTGATGTCCAGGTGCGCGCCGCGGCGCTGGTCGTGGTGCTGGCCGATCCACAGAGTCCAGACTACACTCGCGCCTATCAGTGCTGGGAGACCATGCTCAACACGACTGACACAGCGACGCAGCTCGCTGCCCTTGCCGTCATGGCCGAGGTTCCGGAAACGCCCCTCCAGGGCCACGTGTATCGCGCTCTCGACCATGCGGACGTCGCTGTGCGCCATGCTGCCCTGCGGGTGTTGCACAAGCTCGCGACGGCAGGACGCATCAGCGGCTTGGATTCCGCCTTGCTGCGCACCCTCGAGGCCGACGATGTCGACAGCCGTGAGCTGGCCCTGCAAGTGCTCACGGCTCTGGGCACTGATGAGGTCCTCGAACCTATGCTCGTGCTCCTGGATGACGAGCAGCCGCAGGTCCGTGAGACGCTCATTCGCTCGGTGAAGCGCTACGGCAAGCGCGCCGTCGAGCCGCTCTTCAGTCGCTTGCAGTCACCGCAGACCTCGCTGACCGCGAAAGAGACTGCCTTACTGGCCCTAGCGCGCCTCGACAGTGTGCGCGCCGAACAATTCCTGGCGTTCTGGGAAGGCGAGTTGCGAGATGTCTATCGCTACAAGCTCATGCTGGCCTCTCTGGATACCAGTACGCCATGCGAAGCGGACACCTTTTTGCGGGTCGCTCTCGACAATGCGCATCGCCAGATTCTCTCGCTTTTAGTGCAGTTACTGGCAGTGTGGGCCTCTCCAGAAGTGGCCCGGCTGGTGGAGAGTGGCCTGCACGATACTGATCGCCGCAAACGCGCCAATGCCCTGGAAGCGCTGGAGAGCCTCAGCGACCGGCACTTCACCCGCCTGTTTTTGCCCATCCTGGAAGCCGGTGACAGTCAGCAAGAAGACTGGCGAGAGGTAGCGCAGCGCCAGTGGTCGCTCACCGTCACTGAGATCTCGACGCTGCTGGAGGCGTGTCTCCAGGATACGAATAAATGGGTAGTCATTGGCGCTGTCCTCTCCGGTCAGGCCCGCGCCACCACGCTGGGGGAAGCATGGCCGCAGCACCTCGCACAACGCGCCACCACAGCACCCGATGCCGACGTGCGCAACACCGTCAGGCGCGCCCTGGGGATGGCTACGTCTGAGCCGCATCGGTCGTTGTCGCTGACCGACGTCATACTGTTCTTGAAACGTAGCCAGCTCTTTGGCAGCATGACCCTGGACCAGTTGCGTACGATTGCGGCGTATCTGACTGAACGCGAGATGTTTCCGGGTGAGACCATTGTGCACGAAGGGGAGCACAGCCATGAACTGTACCTGATCGTTTCCGGCCAGGTGGATATCGTGAAACACTTTGGCACCACGCCGCATACCCTGGCCACCTCAGGTGCTGGGGAGCTTTTTGGTGATATGGCCCTCGTCGAAGACCGCCCGCGTTCGGCTGATGTCGTGGCAGTGGAGCAGGGGATACTCTTGGTACTGCACCCCGAACACTTTCGGCAGATTGTCCTCCAGGATCCAGCCATTTCCTTTGAAATTTTCCGTGTCCTGTCGGCTCGTATACGGCGTTTTGACGAGGAAGCCATGGAAGTTGTACGGAGTAGTTAGTAGGGCGTATAGGGCACAATGCCATCTCAGGAGATACAGTCCTGCACCTTGAACGCATTGCAGGCGGGCGCACGGCCGAAGTGTTCGCCTGGGAAGCGGGGAAAATCGTCAAAGTGTATCGGCCAGAATTTCCCTGGGAAGCTGCACAATACGAAGCGGATATCGCCACCCAAGTGCAGGGATTGGGTGTTGGATGCTCATCCGCTATTACTTTGAGGGAGAACACATATGGTCACACCTGTCTCACGGCATCGAGTTGCGCGTAGAGGTCTTGCCCTCTCCCTGGCCTGGGTGGTGAGCCTGATGGTATTTTTGCCCTGGGCGCATGCCCAGTCGATCAGGGGCACAGTGGATCTGACCACAGCCATTACACAGATCGCCAAGCAGACGATCCCCGCTGTCGCCCACATCGAGGTCACTGAGCGGCAGGAGGTCACGAACCCTCTTCTGCCCTTTGAGAATGATCCCTTTTTACAGCGTTTCTTCGGCGGACGCCAATTGCCCAAAAAGTTCAAACGTGAGGTCAGGGGGCTGGGCAGTGGGATGATTATGGATGCTGCAGGCCACATCCTCACTAACGAGCACGTGGTCGGTGGCGCCAGCAAGATCGAGGTGCTGCTGGCCAATGGCCATAAATATACGGCTCGTGTGGTCGGCACAGACTCGAAGACCGACCTGGCAGTAATCAAGATCGACACCAAGGAAGCACTGCCCTATGTGACTCTTGGGGATTCTGATCGCGTGGAAGTGGGCGAGTGGGTAGTCACCATTGGGCATCCGCGCGGTCTGGATCAAACGGTCACCCACGGTATCATCAGTGCCAAGCATCGGCGTGGCATCACGGAGCCGAGCAGCTATCAGGATTTTCTCCAGACGGATGCGCCCATCAATCCTGGCAATAGTGGCGGCCCGTTGTTGAATCTGCATGGCGAGGTCGTCGGCGTGAATGCGGTGATTGCGTCGCAGACGGGGGGCTTTGAGGGGATTGGCTTCGCTATTCCCAGTAACATGGCGGCGTATATAGCAAAGGGCCTCATCACGCACGGTAAAATAGAGCGTGCCTGGTTGGGCGTGAGCATACAAGAAATCACCCCCGACTTGGCCAAAGGGCTCGGCGTAGACATGTCACAGGGCGCCCTGATCGCCGATGTGGTGAAAGGGGGTCCGGCGGAGCAGGCGGGACTCAAGAAGGGCGATGTGGTCATGGCGTACCAGGGGAAAGACATGACGAGCGCCGATGCCCTGCGCAATGCCGTGGCGATCACCCCCAGTGGTCAAGAGGTGAAGATGACCATTCTGCGCGGGGGGCAGAAACAGGAACTGACTGCTACGGTCAGGAATCTGGAGGAGGCGACCAAGACGTTGCTCGCTGCGGTGCAGAAACGCTTAGGGGTGACCGTCCGCCCGGTCAGTCCCGAGGAAGCGGAGAAATACGGCTTGGAGGCACACCAGGGGGTGACCATCACACGCATTGACGCCCATAGTGCCCTGGGGAAGGCTGGGCTGGAGGTGCGGGATGTGCTGTTGGCCATCGACGACCAGCCGATTGAGAGCGTGGAAGAGCTGGGACATCTGGTCTCTGCCTTGAAACCGCAGCAGCGCATTACCATCTCGGCACTTGATCACCGTAATGGCAACACGGGTAACCTCCAGGTGATGTTACGTTAGCCTCCGCGTGTGTGCATCTCGAGATGCGGATCCTTGCGGAGGCGTTCGAGAGGAATCAGGGGACTCCGCATGCCGTGCGTCTCGAGCGCTTTGCGCTCCTCGGCGCCACGATCCTGACGCGTCTGCCAGCCCGACACGATGATCGATGCCAACTCCTCTCTGGCGACCCCAGCCCGTAATGGCTGACGCAGATCGATCCCCTGACGCGCATAGAGGCACAAGTACCACAGGCCATCGGCGGTGAGTCGGCTGCGGTCGCAGGTGCGACAGAACGGCGCGGTCGTGGAGGCAATAATCCCAAACACGGTCCCGTCTGGGAAGCGAAAACGCTCCGCCGGGGCCCAACTCTCTGTCACCACGGACTCAATGGGCCCATAGTGCTGGCTGAGCCGTTCCAGCATGGCTGCCCGCGACAAGACTTTGTCGATCGTCCAAGACGTGGCACCACCCACATCCATGTACTCGATGAAGCGGACCTCTGCCTCTACCTGCTTGCCATACTCGATAAGATCGACGAGTTCGTCGTCGTTGACCCCGCGCATGACCACGGTATCGAGTTTCAGGCCGGTGAAACCGACCCGCCGCACCGCCTCAATACCGGCTAAGACCCTGGGATGCATGTCGCGTCTGGTCAACTCCCGGAAGCGCTCTGGTTGCAGGGTATCCAGGCTTACGGTGACGCGGTGCAGCCCCGCATCGTAGAGCGCCGTTGCCTGTTCAACTAGCAAGATACCATTCGTCGTCACGGCCAGATCCTGGATGCGCGGATTGCGCCCCAGCATACGGACCAGCGTTGGCAGATCACGGCGCAGTAGCGGCTCACCACCCGTCAGGCGCACCTTCTCCACGCCGAGATCGGTGAACAGGTCAACCAACGTCGCAATCTCCTCAAACGTCAGTAGATCGCCACGTGGCAGCCAGGCATATTCCTCTTCCGGCATACAGTACTGACAGCGCAAATTGCAGCGGTCGGTCACCGAGAGGCGCAGGTTGCGTAAGGGCCGCGCGAAGACATCAGTGATAAAGGGACGCTGAGCAGTCATATTACGGTTCCAGAAAGACCCGCAACGGGGCCCCCTGACGTTTGAGCTTGGCCAGGGCTTCGGCCTCGATTTGCCGCACCCGTTCGTGACTCAAATGGAGATCGAGGCCAATTTGGCGTAAGGTTTCCTCTGGCTGCCCATGCAGGCCAAAGTGCCGCCGAATGACCTCGGCTTCGCGTGGTGTCAAACCCTCGAGCGCGCGATGGGTGCGGTCCACCAACTCCTGCTGGATGATGCTCTCCTGTCCCACCCACGCCTTGGTATCGGCGAGTATCTCCCCAAGGGTACGCTTATCTTCCTCCGCCACAGGCCGGTCCAACGACACCGGTTCGTGCCCCAGGGCCAGGGTGCGCTCCACCCGCTCCAGAGGCATGGCGAGATGAGTGGCAATCTCACCCGGCGTTGGGGAGCGTCCCAACGCCGTGGTGAGTGCGTCGCGGCTTTTTGACACCTGGCGGGCACTTTCGTACATGTATTCCGGTACCCGGATCAGGGTCCCTTGCTCGAACACCGCGCGCCGGATAGACTGTTTGATCCACCAGACCGCATAGGTACTGAATTTTAAGTTACGCCGGTAATCGAACTTGTCCACGGCGCGCATGAGACCAATGTTGCCTTCTTGGATAAGATCGGTCAAGGGTATCCCAGTGTACGTAAACTCGCGTGCGACGCTAATGACCAGCCGGAGATTGCGGGCCACGAGTTCTTGCTTGGCACTCTCCGCACGGGTCTGGAGCCGATGCAGCATATGCCAGAGGCGCTGCAACGTGCGCAGACTGTAGCCCAGGGTCGAGAGAAAGCGGCTCGCTTGCCGATGCTGCCGGGCCGGAGACGCCGCCGCCATGGCGGTATCAAACCGCGCCCAGGCCTGGCGCAAAAACAGCGGTTGCCAGGCCAGCGGCTGGAGCAGGGTCCGCATCGCAGCCCGCAACGCCCGCATCTGCGCCAGGGTCTCGGTGTTTCTATCAACGCCCTGTTGCACCAATTGCCGCATCTGACAACGCAAACGTTGCAGCTGGTCGAGCATGGCAACCAAATCACCGAAAGCAGGGGCGTGTTCTGGGAGGCATACCGCCGCAATGGGCATGATGCCACGCCGGAGGCGTGCCCGACAGGCCAGGAGCAGTGGGACATGCAGGAGACGCTGCAGCAATTCCTCGCGCCACTGCTGGGCACCTTCCTGGATCTGCTGGGCCAGAGCCATTTCCCCCTTGTGGGAGAGCAGAGGAAAGCGGCGCACCTCCTGGAAGTAGTGCGCAATGATCGATGGCTCAACCTCCGCGGATGCAGTCGGCAATGCCCCCTGCACCTCTGCAGAGGCAGGTTCCCCAACGGACGTGGTCACGAAAGGGGCAGTATCAAACTGAGATGTGTCATCAGTAGGCGACAAATGGCGCATCGTGCAAACCTTGTACGTAAAAAAACCCTAACTGAGGGGTTGATAAATGGATTCATTTTGTCCAGAATATAGAACGCACGGCGATGACTGTCAAGAAGCTTTCGAGATATAAGTATCAAACTGCATGGAGGATACCAATGCCGGGCCTACGATTTTCACAGAGTACTGACCTGGCCATCCATGGCTTATGGGCGCTGGCTCTCCTTGAGACGGGGCGCTTTGTGCTCCTCAGCGACATTGCCCACCGTCAGAACGTGTCTGAGAGCTATTTAGCGAAAGTCTTTCAACGCCTCACCCATGCGGGGATCACGCGCGCCATGCGCGGCAAGCGTGGTGGTTACGCTCTGGCTCGACCTCCCGAAGCGATTACGATAGGGGATGTCGTACGAGCGATGGACCCAGAGCCCCCGATGTATCAGTGCCTGGCCCAGGAACGCTGCTGTGAGGCCACGAAGAACTGTCTGTTGTTGCGCGTCTTTGCGGAAGCTGAACAGCACATGTACGCCGTGCTCGACCGGGTCACCCTGGCCGACCTGCTCAGTGATTTTCTGCGTGGCAGGGAACGTATGGCGTGGCTCCAGCTCCACGTGACACCAGCTGATCACCCTGCAACAAGCCCACCGGCACCGTACTCAGCCCTCTGAGACTGGTCCACGGCTGTGCCCCGTCTCTCAGTGCGTGTCCTCTGCATGGCCCGGCGTATAGCCCTTATTGCCGCAGCTATGGCAGTTGTTGGTCCGTTCTTCGGCGCTCGGTAGACGGATGAACAGCACTTCACCGCTCTCTTCGAGCTCGACCGCAAAGGCCTCTCCGACGACGGTGATATCCACCACCCGACCACGTCCTTCCTCGGTCATGTAGATATCCCCAATACGCGGCAATGCGTCTTTGATCGCCTTGTACACGGGCATTTCGTAAGCCAGACAGCACTTGAGGCGGCCGCAGACACCAGAGATGCGCGACGGGTTGAGCGCCATGCCCTGTTCTTTTGCCATCCGCACGGAAATCGGTGCAAATTCCGTCAGGAACGTGGCACAGCACAGCGGGCGACCACAGACGCCATGCCCCCCCAGCTTTTTGGTCTCATCACGGGGACCAATCTGGCGCATCTCAATACGGACCTTCAAAACGCCAGCGAGGTGCCTGACCAGGCTGCGGAAATCGACCCGGTCGGCGGCGGTGAAATAAAAGATGGCCTTCTGGCCATTGAGGGTAAAATCCACACTGACCAGCTTCATGGGCAGGTCGACTTCCTGAATGCGGCCGCGGCACAGGGCGAAGGCGTCCTTCGCACGCTGACTCATGGCCTCAGCCTGCTCGAAATCATGCAGGCTGGCTTTGCGCAGGACTGGCTTGAGGTCATGCTGCTCGGCCTGGATGTCGACAGCGTGGGGAGCGAGCACCACCGTGGCCAGTTCGACGCCGCTTTCGGACTCGGCCACACATTTTTCCCCCCGGTATAGCGTCAGCCCATTGGCAGCGTACTGTACGATCTTGCCGGACGGTTTGAAGCGGAGCCCGACGACCTCTATCTGCATGGCGATACTCCCGGGTGACGTCTCTTCACAGGCTGACCCTGACAACTGTGACGGTCTAGTACACCCCCGCAGGGTAAGCTTTATTGTGACACAGAGGGCTGCGAGGCGCAACTGACCGTGGTGGCTACCAGGGCGTCCCGTTCCGCCCCTGGCAAGCTCATCCGGTGCTTGGATCAGGACCGGAAACGCGGCTGCACCACTCCCGGTGTGGTCGTGCGCAGCGTGTACACCGACGTGCGCGCGGTGAAAAAGAGCGTCCGCATGTCTGCCCCGCCAAACGCCAGGTTGGCGGGAATCTCCGGGGTGCGAATGATCCCCAGGTTGGTGCCGTCGGGCGCAAAGCCCCAGGTGCCCCCAGGACCCGTGCAGTAGACGCGCCCTGCCACGTCCACCTTCATGCCATCGGGCACCCCGTCGGTTTCGTCCGAGGACATATCCGCAAAGATGCGGCGGCGCACCATGTTACCCTGCTCATCGAGATCGAGCACGTGGATATACGCCGCCCAGCGGGTATTGGCCACATAGAGACGGCGCTCGTCGGGCGAGAAGGCCAGACCATTGGGATACTCGAAGTCCGCGATGATGGTGACGGCGCCATTGGGGGCAATGCGATACACCCCAGCGTAGGGGAGTTCCCGTTGTGCCAGAGGCACCCGCAGACCGGGGTCGGTAAAGTAAATGCTGCCATCCGATCGGCACACCACGTCGTTCGGGCGGTTCAGACGCTTGCCCTCAAAACGGTCCAGCAGCACGTCGATACGCCCATCGGCGTGCATGCGCGTGATGCGGCGATTGCCACCCTCACACATCACGATCCGCCCCTGCAGATCAAAGGTGGTGCCGTTCCCCTCGCCGGTGTTTTCCCGCACCACTTCAGGCTCCTTCCCAGGGGTCAGACGGTACAGCCGGTTGCGACGCAGATCGACAAAATAGTACCAACCATTGGTCGGATCCCACAGGGGTCCTTCGGTAAAACCAAAACCTGTTGCCAGCCGTTCGGCCTGCGTGGTTTCCAGGATCATCGACAGTGCATCAGCCATGTGAGTCATGCTCCTTCCCTTGATTTGATGGGTACTTTTTTCCCTCTCCCGCCGGGAGAGGGAGCAAAGAGAGCGAGCTATACTCGCTGAGGGTTACACGGCCGGCAGGCCACGTTTGGCCCGCACCATGTTGATGGTACGACGAAAGCCCTCTTCCATAGAGAACTGCCGGCTGTAGCCAATCGCCGCTTCGGTGGTGGACGGATCGTAGCGCATACGGCCCGACTGGCGTCCTGGGGTCACGCGGATGCTGGCTTGCGGGAGCAGTTGCCGTACATAGGCTACCGCCTCCTGCATGGAGCGAGCGTCACCGCAGATCGTCAGCCCCGCTTCAGCGCATGGTGGTGCTTCCGACGCCAGACGGATGGCACGCGCCACGTCTTCGGCATACAGCCAGTCAGGGGCATCGTCGCCGTTCGAGATGGCGCCAGGTTCGCCAGCTGCCGGTTTCTCCAACAACTCGGTGATATAATCCACGCCCGTGCCACGGGGGATGGTCAGGGCTTTGCCGTAGCCGTACACCGCCGTAAAGCGCAACCCGACATTGTCCAGCCCACGCTGGCGCTTATAATGTCGCCCCAGGCTTTCGTTCATCGACTTCACTGCCCCATACAGTCCCAACGGGGCATGATGGGCGTTATTGGCAAGGCGCTCCTCGCTGCGTTCGGCCCCCCCAAACACCGCCACAGAACTGGCCCACACCACCTTGCTGACGCCCAGCGCCAGGGCCGCTTCGAAGACGTTGATGAGGCCCTCGCAATTCACCTTCAAGGTGCGCAGCGGGTTGGCCTCACTACTGATGCTGAGGGTGGCGGCGAGGTGCACCACACGCTCGGCCTGGGCTTCGTGCATGGTACGCAGGATCAGGGGCATATCGGTGACATCCCCACGCACCACGCGCACGTCGTCCCCTGGCGGAGCGCCGAGGACGTCAGTCAGAAACTCACGATTGGGCATTAAATCAAAGACCGTGACGTGGTGCCCGGCTTCGAGCAAAGCGCGCGTGGCATAGGCACCGATAAAGCCCGTACCACCGGTGACGAGATAGCGCATGGCTGTCCTCCCTGTTGCGTGCACTGCGGGCGCATGTGCTGCAGATAGCGCTCGGCGTGCTCTGGCAGCATCATAGTCCAGACGGGCGGCCTAGGCAAGGAGGACAAGGCCAGGCGCTCAAGCCCAAACGGAGAGAAAAAATCAACCGTGTGATGCCTGCCCTGCTTCGATAATCTTTTCAGCCCAAGCGACAACGGCTGCCGCTAAACGGAGGGCTTCTTGGTATTCCTCTATACTCACAGCCTCGGCATCGCTGGGCTATCGTGCAGCAGGACCGTAGACCGTCAACCTTGCTGATTGGGAGAGGACAGTCGTTCTGGCAATACACGTCGGGAGTAGATCGATCAAGCGCTCAAGATTGTGGGTTCGAGGAGGCTCAATGCCATAGTGTAGGAGGACAGCTTTGACACTCTTTTCTGCGGCATGCTGAGCATGGAAGCAGAGCAGTTCATATAACCCACCTTGGGGAAGGGGCACACGCGCCAGAGCCAGGTCTGCTTTGGCATAGCGGAGCCAATCTCCCGAGGAGCCTGGCATCCTGGCCTCAGGCTGCATAGATTTCTCTGCCTTCCCGCAGAATCTTGTGGTAGATAAGGCCAAGATTGTCTTGGTGCTTTTCGAGATCTACCGGCGTAGCGACGAGGATGTCCACAGGCAGAGGAAATCCAAAGAGCCGCTCATGCAGCTCCTGGGCAGTCCGCCGACGGTGGGCGCCTTCGGGCATGACTACTAACACGTCAATGTCGCTGTCAGGCCGCATATCTCCCCGAGCGGCAGAGCCGAATAAGATAATCCGTTGGGGATGAACACCCTCGACAATGCGACGTACTAATTCTTCAATAGGTGGTGGAGTGGGTGGAGTGTTCACATTCTTCATATCAGAGGTCCCGCTACTACATCTAATGATAGGGAGCACTCACGCATAGAGGCTCCTTGACCAGCAGAGTGCTGTGTCCTACTATGTGCATCATTCTAGCACAGAGCAGCACTTGGCATCCGTCAGGAGGGCGAAGGCCGCAGTAGCGGTGCACCTAAGGGCGTCTGACAGGGAAGCGAGAGACGGGAATGGAGTTCGGGTTTAACTTTTTTCCTGATGTCAGCCCACAGGTCAAGTCGGGCCAGCAGTACTTCCGTGAAGCGCTCAACCTGGTCGAACTGGGCGAGCGCTATGGCTATACCCATGTCCGTACCGTCGAACATTATTTCCAGCCCTATGGTGGGTACAGCCCGAATCCCGCCGTGTTTCTGGCGGCAGCGGCGCAGCGCACGCGTACCATGCGGCTGGTGACCGGGGCGGTACTGCCCGTGTTCAACAACCCACTCAAACTGGCCGGTGAGTTGGGCATGTTGGACGCCATGAGTAACGGTCGACTCGATATCGGCGTGGCGCGCGCTTTTCTGCCCCACGAGTTTGCCGCCTTTGGCGTCCCCATGGACGAGAGCCGCGAGCGTTTTGAGGAGGGCTTCGCCGCGCTGCGTGTGCTCCTGAGTACTGAGAACGCCAGTTTTACCGGGCAGTTCCATCACTTCCACCACATCACCTCGCTGCCGCGCCCGGTGCAACAGCCGCACCCGCCCTTCTGGGTGGCAGCGTTGGCCACCGAGGAGTCGTTTTATAGGGCCGGCAGCAACGGCTATAACCTCATGGCCATTCCCCTCAGCGGCGCGGTGATGCAGCCGCTCTTACAGACCTATCGCCAGGCGTATCGTGCCGCAGGACATCCGGGCCAGGGCAAGGTGATGCTCGCCTTCCATATGTACTGTGCGCCTACCGACCGTGAAGCGCACGACACGGCTCGGCCACTGCTCGATACCTACCTGCAGCGGCTGGTCACGGCTGCGTCAGACTGGGACGCGACGACTTCCAAAGACTACAAGGGCTACCCCGAGATGATTGCGGCTCTCAAGCGCCAGAATTTTGAGGGGCTCGTGGCCAGTGGCGCCGCCTGGGTGGGCGCACCCCAGACGATTAAGGACAGCATGCAGCGCTTCATCGACGCCGTCGAAGGTTTTGACAGTGCGTCGTTGCAGGTCATGAACGGACCGACGTCGGAAGCCGATGCCGAGCGCTCCATGCGCCTGTTTGCCGAGCGTGTGATGCCAGCGTTTCGCTAGTGCTGCGCCCGGTGCTGCGCACGGCTAGTTGCCCCGCCAATCTGGCGGGGCCAATTGCGGTACGCAGTACCCCGCCAGTTTGGCGGGGTGGCTGGTGGAGAATGCATACCGTACTCCACCAGGATATTAGTGGTGATGATGGTGATGGGTGTGATCCCTCTGAGGCTCGGGAACCTCTACGTCACCCTCCAGCTCTCCCACGATCAGCCGCAGCAGATTGGGCATTTCGGTGGGGTTCCTGCCCCCAGCACCATAGCCAATGCCCTCGACCTGTATCAACGGCAGCGGCCCAAAATGGCTGGCCAGCGTCGTAATGATGGCAGCTCCTGTGGGTGTGGTCATTTCTTTACGGATAATGCCGGCATAGGACGGAAAACCTTTTAATAACTCTAACGTCGCCGGGGCTGGTACCGGCAGGAGGCCGTGTGCCGTGCGTACCGAGCCATGCCCGACGTTGACGGCTGACGCCATCACCGTGTCAACGCGCAGCGCGCGCAAGCCGATGACGGCACCGACGACATCGACGATAGAGTCCACGCCGCCCACTTCATGAAAGTGAATGGTATCCAGCGGTTCATCGTGGAGGCGCGCTTCCACTTCTCCCAAGCGGTGAAAAATGTCCAATGCTCCCTGCTGCACTGCCGAGTCCAGTGTACTCTCAGAGATCATCGCCACAATATCGGTGTAGCGCCGAGGCGGTTGGACCTTTTCGTCGACGATGACGTTCACTTTGGTGCCCCGGAACCCCCCGCGCTTCACCACCCTGGCTTCCAGGCTATAGCCAGACACTGGCAGCTTGGCGAGTTCTTCGCGCAGGCAAGCCAGATCGACCCCAGCATCGACCAGGGCACCTAGAGTCATATCACCGCTGATCCCGGCAAAACAATCGAAGTACGCAATCCGCATGATGTTGCCATCCTCTGTAGACAAAAACGTGCTATCCCCTTTTTTCCCTCATCCCACTGGGAGAGGGTTTTAGCGGGGGTGAGGGGCTTTTAGCATACTCCCGGTTCCGGCACAAGACACCGACGCGCCGTCCCACCCCAAGGTGTGCTACAATCGCTACGCGGCTGTGCCCCAGTTGTGAGCCCCCTCGCATGGGAGGAGGTCTATGCGTACCCCACAGTACCACCAGCGTTTACGTCAGCAGACCGCTGCTATCTGGCAGGCGATCTATACCCAACCATTCGTGCAGGAGGTTGGGCAAGGCACGCTGGCACGTCCAGCGTTTGAGTTCTTCATCCGCCAGGACTATTTGTATTTAAAAGATTTTGCCCGGGTTTTGTGCCTGGGGGGTGCCAAGGCCGATGACCTGGAAACCCTGGCGATGTTCACCGAGCATGCCGCCACCGTCGTACGGGTCGAGCGCACTTTTCATAGTAACTTTGCTGTGCAGTTGGGATTGACTGTGGCAGCGCTCGAAGCCACGCCGGCCGCGCCAGTGACGCGAGCCTATACGCGGCACCTCCTGGCCGTGGCCCACAGCGGGACCCTGGGCGAGACGGTCGCGGCCGTCCTCCCCTGCTATTGGATCTACTGGGAGGTAGGCAAGCGCCTCAATCAGACGATTCCTGACGACCCCATCTACGCTACCTGGATTCAGGCCTACGGCAACCCGGCTTTCGGAGCACACGTGGAGCAACAGCTTAGCCTCATCGACCGTCTGGCCGGACACGCCTCGGACCAGGAACGCCAGCGGATGGCGGACCACTTCGAGCACAGTTGCCGCTACGAGTTTTTATTCTGGGATCAGGCGTACCACCGCACGACCTGGCCTGTCTAAAGATGCCGGGAGGAGAGATGCGACGATACCTGTATGCCCTCTTCGGGTTGAGCCTGTGCGCCAGTCTCGGTGGCTGTTACACCACCACCGTGGGCGGTGGCCCGAGCGTTACGGCCGGTACCTATTCCTATATCACGCGGGATCTCGAAGTGATCTACGGCGTCCCCCTGGCAGACGTCTGGCCCCGGGCCCTTGCTGCCGTAGAGAGCTTACAATTGCACATCGACAGGCAACATATCGACGGGCTTGGGGGGGATATTGCGGCCCGACGCGCTGATGGCACCAGGGTGTGGGTGCAGCTCAAACCGAAAGGGGAGTATAGCACCAGCGTCAGCGTACGGGTGGGTGACCTTGGAGACCGGGAGCAATCCGAGCGCGTCCAGCGCACCCTCCGCAAGCAGCTCGGTATTTAACGACGAATAAGGAGAATGTATGCGCTCACGGGAAGTATTTTTCTCCCCCTGGCAGGCCGCAGATTATGCCGGGTTGAAAATCGACGCCCTCTACGAACTCCTCGAATCGGGAGAAGTGGCCGCCGACAAAATCGATGGACGCTGGCGTGTCAGAAAGTCGGTGCTGGATGTCTGGCTCGACGCTGAGGTGAGCCCGGAGGAGTTGGAAAAACTGACCTCCAAGATGAGTCGGCTGTCCGAGGAGCAGGCCCGGCAGATCCTGGCACAGGCCCAGGAGAAAGCGTGACGCCAGCAGGGCAAGACGCGAGGGGGCACGCATGCCACTCTACTTTGCGTATGGGTCAAACCTGGACGTGCAGCAGATGCAGCACCGCTGTGCCGAGGCAGTGCGACTGGTCGCACCCGGCTGTCTGCGTGGCTATACCCTCGCCTTTAACGCGTATGCCTCAAGCTGTGGAGGCGGCGTGGCAGATGTGGTAATTGCGCCGCAGCAGGAGGTCTGGGGACTCGTCTACGACGTAAGTCTGGCGGGGCTGGAGCACCTCGACGTCTATGAAGGCTATCCGCACCTGTACACGCGCTTTCAGGGCCCCATTGACACGTCTTGCAGCGTGCTGAGCGCAGTGTGGATCTACACGGTGGTGCACAAGCAGGGGTTTATTCCGCCGAGCCAGGAGTACCTGGGCATTCTCCAACGAGCGGCACGGTGCTTTGACTTTCCTGAAGCGTATCGCGTGTTCCTGGACGGCATAGCGACACGGCCTGACCACCGGCAGCGCTGAGGTCACGAGACAATCTACGGACGATAAAAGGCTTGAGTCTTTGCCGCGCTCTGGGTACAGCGCTACTATTGCGGGGTATAAGGCTGGATGACGAGAGGAGACAGCGCCCGTGTTAGAGTATGATACCAGTTGGATTGGCAAGGAATTCGATCGCTATACCTATAACGTGACGCAAGA
>WNGG01009384.1_pt1 | contig 15286 bp, 9 predicted proteins | sample 5400661 | NCBI WGS metagenome assembly WNGG01 (sample SAMN13153372, study PRJNA577476) | soil metagenome | isolation source: 100 cm soil or saprolite under Garry oak tree replicate 1 | place: USA:California | collected 2016-06-15
ATCTGTCTCATCGGGGGTGGCCTCTGGCTCGTGGCGCGTGACATGCACGCCCACGGCTCGCGGCTGCGCGCCGCCGTGTTCGTGGCCATGCTGGGCGAGTCCGTGCTGCTCGCGTTGCTGTTCGGCATGGCGGTGGGTAGCGTCACCTCCCGCGTGCTCGGGCTGCTCCAGGCGCTCGCGTTGCCGCCGGGTGGCGCCCACGCGCTCGACTGGTGGACGCGACTGATGGTCTCGCTCGGCGCGGGGATCTACGAGGAGCTGCTGTTCCGCGTGCTGCTGGTCGGCGCGCTCGCCACGGTGGCTCGCGCGCTGTTCGGCTGGCGTCCGGTCCCGGCGGGCGTCTGGGCGACGCTGCTCGGCGCGGCGATCTTCTCCGCGTTCCATTATATCGGGCCGTACGGCGACCGGTTGCAGCTCTACTCGTTCCTGTTCCGGATGATCGCCGGCTTGTTCTTCTCGGCGCTGTACCTGCTCCGCGGCTTCGGGATCACGGCGTGGACGCACGCGTTGTACGACGTGTTACTGCTGGGGATGCAGTGAACGTTGTTCCGTATATCTGTTCGCTGTTTCCCGCAACCTGAACCGTTGGATCTTTCCGGTCGCCGTCTTCGGCAGCTCCGGCACGAACACGATCCACCGCGGGTACTTGTACGGCGCCAGCCGCTGCTTCACGAACGCCTTCAGCTCGTCCTCGAGCGCCGGGCTCGGCGCCCGGTCACGCGCGAGCACCACGAACGCCAGCGGCTTCACGAGCTCGTCCCGGTCCGCCGCCCCCACCACCCCCGCCTCGACCACCGCCGGGTGCTCGGCGAGCGCACTTTCGACCTCCGCCGGCGAGACCCACATGCCGCCCGCCTTGATCATGTCGTCGGTGCGCCCCGCATACCAGAAATAGCCGTCCGCGTCGCGGCGATACTTGTCGCCCGTGCGGAGCCACTCGCCCTGGATCGTCTGCTTGGTGCGCTCGTGCTGGTTCCAGTAGCACGCGCACGCGCTGTCGCCCTTCACGAGCAGGTGGCCGACGTCGCCCACCGGCACCTCGCGCCCCTCGTCGTCCACGATCCTCGCGTCGTAGCCCGGCACGAGCGTGCCGCTCGATCCGGGGCGCGCCTTCCCGCGCCGGTTCGCGATGAACGTATGGCACATCTCGGTCGAGCCGATCCCGTCCAGGATCTCGAGCCCGAACCGCTCCAGCCAGCGCTCGTACAGCGCCTTGGGCAGCGGCTCGCCCGCCGAGACGCACAGCCGCACGGAGCTCAGGTCGTAGCGGCGCTGCGCGTCCGGAACCTGCAGCAGCGCGGCGAAGGCGGTGGGCACCGCGAAGAAGAGCGTCGGCCGCTCGCCCGTGATGATCTCGAACACCCGCCCCGGCTCGGGCCGGCCGGGGTACAGCACCGTCGTCGCACCGACGTGGAACGGGAAGTACAGCGCGTTCCCGAGACCGTAGGCGAAGAACAGCTTCGCGACCGAGAACGTGCGGTCGTCCGGACCGATTTCGAGCACGGCGCGGCCGAATCCGTCGCAACACACCACCATGTCGTGGTGCAGATGCACCGCCGCCTTGGGCGTCCCCGTCGTACCGGAGGTGTAGAGCCAGAAGGCCACGTCGTCCTGCGTGGTGGCGGCTGGCGCGAGCTCGTCGGGCTCGTCCGCCACCACGTCTTCCAACGCCAGCTGACCGGGGCCGGCGCGGCCCGCGACCACGAGATGCCGAAGGTACGGCAGCCGGGATCGCACGCCCTCGATCGCCGGCGCCAGCTCCTCGCCCACGATCGCGACCTCGGCGCGGCTGTCGTTCAGGATGTACTCGTAGTCGCGCGAGTGGAGCAGCGTGTTGGTGGGGATGGGGACGGCGCCGATCTTGAGCGCGCCCCAGAACGCGTACACGAACTCCGGGCAGTCGGGGAGCAGCACGAGCACGCGCTGCTCCATCCGCAGGCCCAGCCGCTTGAGCGCATTGCCGACGCGGTTCACTCCGGCGGCGACGTCGCCGTAGGTGAGGCGGCGACCATCGTGCAGGATGGCAAGCCGGGCTTCGCGGCCCTCCCCCACGTGGCGGTCCACGAACCAGGCGGCGGCGTTAAACTGGCGAGGGATGTCGCCCATGGGGGACTCTCCCATGGGGGAGAACCTACCGCTCGACGCACCCGTCGAACACCACCCGCGCTGACCTTCCGGAATCCCCGCCCTCATGGGCGGGGCCGACGGCAACCACCCCTCCCTCCCCCATCCCGCCGGCCGTATGTTGACGCCGAGGGCCCGATGACGCCGCTCCGCTCGGTACTCGCCGTTTTCCACCTCGTCTGGTGGCAGCACTCCGATTCGCTCACCACGCTGCGGGCCGTGCGCCGCGCGCAAGCGACATTCGAGTCGATCCGGCGAGAGCATCTGCCGTACGGCTCCGGCCACTCGGGCGGATCGTGCGACCTGCGCATCGGGCGCTTCTGCTACTGGTATGACGACGACCGCCGCGAGGATCCCGCCCCGGAGCCGCAGGCGATCCGCGACGCCCGGGCGACCCTCCTCGCGGCACTGGACGACGCAGGCGCGCGCCTCCCGGGCGACGACTGGATCGCGGGCCAGCGCGTCCGCTACCTGGTCGAGGACGGCCGCGACCGCGCCGCCCTGGGCGCAGCCCGCGAGTGCCGCGCGGACCGATGGTGGTGCGCGGCGCTCCTGGGATTGGCGCTGCACGCGGCCGGCGACTTCGCGGGCGCCGACTCGGCGTTCGACGTCGCGCTCGGGGACATGCCAGAGCCCGAGCGGTGCCGCTGGTACGATCTGGGGCCGTTGCTCCCGGACGAGCTGCGGCGCCGCTACGAACGGCTCAGCTGCGACGACCGCGGCGCATTCGAGTCTCGCTGGTGGTGGCTCGCCGCACCGCTGCTCTCGCGACGCGGCAACGACCGCCGCACCGAGCACCTCGCGCGGCTCACGCTGGCGCGCATCGGGCAGGCCTCCCGCGTGACGTATGGGCTCAGCTGGGGCGACGATCTGCGCGAGCTGCTGGTGCGCTTCGGATGGCCGACGTACTGGACGCGCGAGTCGTCTTCGTCCGTGACCGACCCCGCGCCCTTGATCGTCGGACACGACCCGACGCCGGCGTTCCATTTCCTTCCCAGCGCTCGCGCGTTCGACGACCTCGCGGATGCGACGGCCGACGATTGGACGCTCGACGGCGCGCATGCGCCGGAGCGATACGCCCCTCCTTACGCGGACACGTTCGAGCCGCTGGACGACCAAGCCGCAGTGTTTCGGCGCGGCGACTCTTGCGTCGTGGTCGCGGCATACGATCTCACCGACGACGTCGTGCTCGGGCACCAGACGGCACAGGCGGCCCTCGTCGTCACGCGCGACGAGCACTCCCGTGTGGTCACCGAGCACCCCGCCCGGGCCGACGGACCCGACGTACTGACGCTGTCGGCCTCGTGCGACCCTCAGCTCTTGAGCCTCGAGATCGTCGCTCCCCGGGCGCGACGCGTGGCCCGGGTGCGGCATGGCATCCGGCCGGGCAGCGCATCCGGCGGGAACGGGGGAATCGCGCTATCGGACATGCTGCTGTTCGACGTTGCCCCTGCGGATTCCCTGCCGGGCGATCTGCGCGCGGTCCTGCCGTACGCGCTCGGCTCGACGCGCGTGCGAGCGGACCGGAAGCTCGGCCTGTTCTGGGAGCTCTACGGCGTGACCTCACCGACGGAGCCCGTGAGCGCGTCCCTCGCGGTGACACCACAGGGTGTCGGGTGGCTGCGCCGCACCGCCGTGTCGCTCGGCCTCGCCTCCCGCAGCACCAGCGTCAGCCTCGATTGGGAGGAGATACCCGCGGCGCACGCGTCCGACAGCGCCATCGCGAGCCGCGCGCTGGCGGTGGACCTATCGGCCCTTTCGCCGGGCCGGTACCGGATCGCGCTGACCGTCGCGGCGCCGGGGCACGAGCCCGCGACGACGAATCGTGAGATCGAGCTGGTACGCCCTTAGCGATCCTCGGTCGCAAGCCGCGCGTAGACGGCTCGCGCGGCCGCAAGGAGGTTGAGAGTCGCCGTCCGCTCCTCCGGCGTATTCCAGCCGCCGTGGGCCCCCGCGGCGGCCGTGAGCCGGTCGAGCCAGCGTACGAAGAACTCCGCGTCCTCGCGTGACCGCACCGGCTCGTCCCCCACGGTGACGTAGATCGGACTCGTCGAGGCGAATGGATAGATGTCGAGCACCGGGAGCCGAGCGCGATCGCTGTAGGCGCGCAGCACGTACCAGCCGCTCCGCCTGATCGGAAGCGACACGGTGTCGTTCGCCACCGTGCGGTCCCCCGCGAGCGCGATCGTGGCCACCAGGCGGCCGTTTCCGACGATTTCGAGGTGATCGATCGGCACGCTCGAGCGCAGCGTGACGCGGGCGGCGAGCCGGCCCCCGCCGGCCGGCAGCCGGATCTCGTCGCCGATCGCCCGGCCGCCGAGGGTGAACGCGAGCAGCGGAGCGTTCGTCACGAACGTCCGGCCCGCCTTGATCCCCGCCAACCAACGGGGGTGATCGAGCGCCGGGCCGGTGTGCACGTAGACGCGCACCAGCCCCGGAGGCCCGCGCAGGGATGCAAAGTTCGGGAAGGCGTCCGTCCCGGCTCCTGCGGGAAGCCGGAAGCCGCAGTTTAACAGCCGGTACCAGACCTGCGACGTCACCAGATGGTCCGAGTACCCCATCACCTCGAGGTAGTCGACCTTGCCGAGCGCCACGTCCACCGGCAGCTCGTGCGTCAGCGGCGTGGTCGTGTCGGCGGGGTCCGGCCGCGTTTCGAACGGGTGCACGTAGCCGACCAGCGCCGCCTGGGCGTGCGCCAGGTCGGCGACATCGGCGTTGGTCGGCGACAGACTCGCGGCGGCGGTGTTGGGATACCCGGCATATTCGGGGAGGATGTAGTGGTCGGTAAGCCCGAGCAACGCGATGTGCCCCCAGTAGCTCGTGTGGTACTCCTGGCCGTGCATCAGCAGGAATCCCGACCCGGAGACTGGATCCGGGTCGGTGCGGAAGTACGCGATGTCCGGAATCCGCTGCTCCTTGTTCACGACCAGGTTTTCGACGACGTGCAGGTCCTCGGCGCGGGCTTGGAACGCGAGGTGCGCCGGCGTGTTGCGGTACGTCCCGCCGTAATTCATGTGCACGTGCAGGTCGCCGCTCCACCAGCCGCTCGCCGGAAGGTTTGCGAGCCGGTCGAGCACGAGGCGCGAGACGATCGTGCCGGCCGCCGGCACCGTGATCTCCGCGTGCGCCACGCGGTACTCGGGCCCATGCCATACCTCGATCCGCACCGGCCCAGCGGGCACCGTCAGCTGGGCGGTCCCCGCGGTGTGGAAGTACCCGTATTCGAACGGCCGCTCGGAGCGGTCGAACGCCTCGTCGGCATGGCGCCACGCGTCGTCCGGGGCCCAGCTCCTCCCGTCCGGCGTCGTGACCGAGACGCGGGCGGGTGACGGCCGCCCGGCACGATCCACGGTGACGATGCGCAGCCCTCCCCGGCCCACCGGCCCGCGATAGCGCCGCTCGGTCGCCACGACGCGCTGCCGCCGCGCCCCCGGCACGTCGATGATCCAGAGGGACGTGTTCCCGCTCTCGTTCGCGATGTAGGCGATGTGCTTGCCGTCGGGCGACCAGCGCGGGGCCGTGGCGTCGAACTCGCCGTAGCCGAGCGGGAAGGCGTCGCCGCCGTCCGCCGTCATGAGCCACAGCTGGTTCCACTGCCGGCCGAGGTAGGAGCTATAGACGACGCGCTTGCCGTCAGGAGACCAGTCGGGCCGCGCCTTCCAGGTCGTTTCCTCGTAGCGGATCTCGCGCAGCGGCGCGCCCGGCTGTGCCGCCATGCGCCAGAACCCGCCCGTGCCGTGGATGTGGCCCCGGTTCGAGACCACGATCAGCTCGCTGCCGTCGGGAGACCACGTGGGCGAGAGGTAATGATCCCAGGTGCTGTAGTAGTAGCGCGGCAGCTTGCTGTCGTTGTCTTCCGTGAGCCGGGTGATCGTGCCGCTGCCCGTGGTCACGGTGAAAACGTGCCAGCGGCGGTTGTAGACCGAAGACACGAAGGCGATCCGTGATCCGTCGGGAGACCAGCGCGGCTCCACGTTGACGGCGCCGTTGGACGTGACCGGCCGCACGCCGCCCGACGCGAGGTCGAGGAGCTCGAGCTCGATCGCGTCGCCGGCGTAGCGCGCGAACGCGACCGAGCGCCCGTCGGGCGACCAGTCGGGCTGGTAGTCGTACCCGGGCCCGCTCGTGAGCTGCCGGGCCACGGTGGACCCGATCTGCTGCCGCCACAGCGAACCCTGCATCGAGTAGATCAGCTCGGTCCCGTCCGGCGACCACGTCACGGCGCCAGGCCCGCTCGTCACCTGGGGGACGTACATCTCGCGCCAGTAGTAGGCGTGCGGCAGCCCCACCTGCTTGAGCACCGGATCGCGCTGGGCGAACGCCGGTGCCGCAATGCTGCCGAGCGCCGCGACTAGCGCGACGCGGCGAGCCATCGCTCGATCTTCTGTCGCAGCATCGGCAGCGGCACCGCGCCATCCTCGAGCACGCGGTCGTGGAACTCCTTGATGTCGAACTTCGCGCCGAGGCTGTGCTCGGCCGCGGCGCGCAGGCGGCGGATCTCGAGGCGGCCCAGGGCGTACGACAACCCCTGGGCGGGCCACACGGGGTAACGATCCACCGGGACCTCGGCGCGCAGCCGTGGCACGCGCGTGTGCGCCACGATGTATTCGATCCCGTCATCGCGCGTCCAGCCGAAGGCATTGATCCCGGTGTCCACCACGAGCAGCGTCGCGGATAGCGTGAGGTCGGCGAGCGCTCCGAGGCGGGCCGTGTCCGACGAATACACGGCCATCTCGTCGGCGAGCTGCTCTGCGTACTCCGCCCACCCTTCCCCGAACCCGGGCGACCAGAAGTAGCGGGCGATCGCAGGGATCGCCGCCCCGCGCTCGAGCGCGATCGTGCCCTGCAGGTGATGACCGGGGATGGTCTCGTGAAAGGTGAGCGGCTCCAGGTCCGCGCGGGCCTTGTGCTTCGGGTCGTAGGTGCTGACGAGGTACATGCCCGGGCGGCTGCCGTCCTCCGCGGGCGGGTCCCACTCGCCCACGCTCTCGCGCTCGCGGAATGCCGGGTACGGCTCGATCACCACGGCGGCCTTCGGCACGGTCCCGAACCACTGGGGCATCGCCGCGCGCGCGCGCTCCAGCGCCGCCTGCGCGGAGGCGAGGATCTCCGAGCGCGATCGGAACGCGTATTTCCGATCACCCCGCAGGCGGTCGAGCAGCGTCGTCACATCCCGCGTCCCGAAGCTCTTGAGCGTGATCGCCCGCATCTCCGCCTCGAGCTCCGCAACCGTGGCACGCCCCAGGCGATGGATCGAATCCGGGGACAGGGCGAGTCCTGTGGTCGCGCGAATGCTGGCGCGGTAGCACGCGGCCCCGTCCGGGTTCGCCGACACGCCGATCGCGCTGCGCGCCTTGGGGAGGTACTCCTTTTTCAGGAAGTCCCGATAGCGACGCATCGCCGGCTTGATCTCGGTCTCGATGACGCGACGGAGCTCGTCGCCGAACGGGCGGGCGGCGGTGGAATCGCGGCGCGCGGGGCCATACAGGGGTGAGCGGTCTCGCGACGCGCCGAGCAGCGCGTCGAGCTGCTTGAGCACGATCCGCACGTTGCCTTGCGGCGCCGAGTAGCCGCGCTGCAGTCCTTCACGCTGGTTCGCCGCTTCTCCGTCGATGTACGCGGGCACGGCGCGCCAGCGTGCCAGCACCTGCTGGCGCGCCTCCTCGGTGCCGACCGGCTGCACCGCGGCGAGCGACGTGACGATCGCAAGCCACCCGTTGCCGGCGTGGCTCACGTTCCACAGCTCGTACCGGCACAGCCGCGTGGCCGTAGACCCTTCCAGCGCCTCGCGCATCACGCCGTACGCGATCCACTCCGGGCGGCCGGCGAGCGCCGCCGGATCGATGCGCCGCAGCTCCGTCAGCCAGGCGTCCTCGCGCGCCTGCCAGCGCGCCAGCGCGCCGGGCGAATTGTCGGGAAGCCGGTCGTGCCGCGCGTCCGACACGCCGTCGAGCGTGGCCTCGTCGGGATGACGCTGCCAATAAGCCGCGAGGTAGGCGTCGCTCAGCTGGCGGACGTGGGCCGCCAGCGAATCGGAGCCCGCCACCTGGGCGGCCGAGCGCGCCGGGGCGAGTACAGCAGCGCAAACGAGCATCAGCCGCCTGACTGGAGGCCGTGCATTCATGCCGTCATTCGGTCCTTCCCTGACTGCTCGGCGTGAGGTACAGCCCTTTCGGATCGAGCACCTCGCGCAGCAACCGCAGCTCGGTCGCCGTGGGCGGCGCCACGTCGGCGAGTCGGGGCCGATGCCGCAGCGGCCAGCCCACGCCCGCCTGCACGTCCGCCGGATCGACACCCGGATAGAGCGCGGCGAGCACCATCTCCCCACTGGCGTCGTCCACCGCGAGGATCGCCTTGTCCGTGATCACCTTCACGGGCCCGGCCCCCGGCATCCCGAGGTCGCGTCGGGTCTCGCCGTCACGCCGCTGGCCCGGGCTCGTCACGAAGTCCACCCGCTCGGGGAACGCCCGCGGATTGAGCTTGGAGACGATCAGGGTGCGCCGCGCGTGGATCGCGATTTCGGCCGCACCCCCTGACCCCGGGAGCCGTACGGTCGGGCGCTCGTACTCGCCGATCACGGTCGTGTTGATGTTGCCGTAGCGGTCCACCTGGGCCCCCCCCAGGAAGCCGACCTCGACCCTGCCGTTCTGGAGGAACAGCTGGAACACGTCGGCCATGCCGCACACCATGAGAGACCCCGTGACGAGCGCCGGATCGCCGATCGACACGGGCAGGCGCTCCGGCACCGCGCCCACGGCGCCCGATTCGTAGATGAGGACCAGGTGCGGGGCGTGCGTCGCGCGTGCCAGGTTGCAGGCGAGGTTCGGGAGCCCGATGCCGACGAACACGACCTCCCCGTCGGCAAGCTCCCGCGCTGCGACCGCGGCCATCATCTCGTCGCGCGTGTAGGCCGCGCTAGAAGCCGTAGTTCACCCCGCCCGAAAAGCGCTGTTTCGCCGCGAGCCGGGCAGCCAGTCCCGGGTGCTTCTCCAGGTAGGCCGCGCGATCGGGGACGGCGCGCACGTACTCGTCCAGGTAGCGTTCCAGCTTGGCGCGATCGCGTGAGATCCCCTCCCAGGTCACGTAGAAGTCGTTGTCGCGATCGTAGTATCCTTGCGCGTAGGAGGGGTGCGCCCCCCACGGCTCGACCACGACGGCGTCCACGATCATCGCGGGGATCACGGTGCGGTTCGGGTCGGAACGGATCACGCGCTCATCCACCAGCTGTTCCACCACGACGATCACCCGCCTGGACGCGAACGCCGCCTCCTTCTGGACGCCCACGAGGCCCCAGATCTGCGTGTTGCCCGCGCCGTCGGCCCGCTGCGCGTGGACGATCGTGACGTCGGGATTGAGCGCGGGCACCGTGGCGAGCCGCTCGCCCGTGTAGGGACAGGTGACGCTCTTGATGCGGTGGTTGGCGCGCGGCAGGTCCGTGCCCCGGTAGTTGCGCAGCGGCCAGAAGGGCAGCCGCGCCGCGCCCGCCGCGAAGCGGGCCACCATGCCGAAGTGGGAATACTCCTCGATCTCCAGCGAAGGGCCGCCCTTCCCCTCGACCGCGCGCCGGAACGCGTGCAGCGAGCCGACGCCGGGGTTGCCGGCCCAGGAGAACACCAGCTTTCGGGCGCACCCCGCTGCGATCATCTGGTCGTAAATCAGGTCCGGGGTGAGCCGGGCGAGGGTGAGGTCGCGCCGTCCCTGGCGGATGATCTCGTGGCCGGCGGCGAAGCAGATGAGATGGGTGAATCCTTCGATGACCACGGTAGCGCCGTCATGCACGAAGCGGGAGACCGCGTCGCGCATCGACATGACCTTGGAGCCGTTGTCCGTCATCCGTTGAGAAGCGTCGTCCGTCATCCGTCATCCGTTGTCCGTAAAGGCGGCGCTGGCGTGCGAACGTCGGGTTGTTGACGGATCACGGATGACGGATGACGGATGACGTCTAGTCCGTCATCTCGTGCAAGCACTCGTCTATGATCCGCAAGGCGGTATCGACGTCGTACTCGTCCACCACGAGCGGCGGGGCGAGGCGCAGCGCGCTCCTGCCCGCGCCCAGCAGCAGCAGCCCCCGCCGGAACGCGCGTTCCACCAGCTCGTGGGGGATCGCCGGGGCCGGCTCGCGCGTGGCGCGGTCCTTCACGAACTCGACGCCGATCATCAGCCCCCGGCCGCGCACCTCGCCGATCGACGGGTATTTCTGCTGCAGCCGCTGTGCGCCGGCGAGCAGCCGCTCGCCGAGGCGCGCGACGTTCGGCAGCAGCTCGCGCTGCACCACGTCCAGCGTCGCGAGCGCGGCGGCGCAGCACACCGGGTTGCCGCCGAATGTGCTGCCGTGGGCTCCCGGCGGCCACTTCATGATCGCTTCCTTCGCGATGATCGCGCCGATCGGCATGCCGCTGGCCAGGCCCTTGGCCGACAGCAGCACGTCGGGCTCGACGCCCTCGTACTCGCACGCGAACATCTTCCCCGTCCGCCCGATGCCGCTCTGGACCTCGTCGCACACCAGCAGGATGCCGTGGCGGTCGCACAGCTCGCGCAGGGCCTTCAGGTAGCCCGGTGGGGGCACGACGTAGCCGAGATCGTCTTCGATGGACGACACGCAGCGCATCGTGCAGGCGGGCTCGCCGCGGCAGAAGTCGCAGCGGTAGCGGTAGCCGTACGGGACGTGGTACACCTCGGGGAGAAACGGCGCGAATCCCGCGCGCTGCACCGCCTTCGAGGCGGTGAGGCTCAGCCCGCCCATCGTGCGGCCGTGGAACGCGCCCGTGAACGCGACCAGCGCCGGCCGCCCGGTCGAGTGCCGCACCAGCTTGAGCGCGCCCTCCACCGCTTCCGTTCCCGAGTTGGCGAGGAACACGCGCTTCTTGCTCGGCCCCGGCGCGAGCGTGGCGAGGCGCTCGCACAGCGCCGCAAAGCCCTCGAAGTAGAAGTCGCTGCCGCAGATGTGGAGGAAGCGCGCCGCCGCCTCCTGGATCGCACGCACCACCTTCGGGTGGCCGTAGCCCGTCGAGGCGACCGCGATGCCGGCCATGAAGTCTAGATAGCGATTCCCGTCCACGTCCTCGACCACGGCGCGCTCGCCCCGCGCGATGACGAGCGGGTACTCCTTGGGGTAGGACGTCGAGGCCCAGCGGTTCTGCCGCTCGACGATCGCCCGGGCGTTCGGGCCGGGGGGCGGACACACGATGCGGGGGTAGTCCCGGCTCACGTGGCGTCCTCGATCACGGTTCGGCTCTGCTCCCGCATGAACTGCGGGACGTAATACGGCCCGCACCCGCCCTTCCCGGTCGAGCCCGACCCCTTCCAGCCCGTGAATGGCTGCGCCCCCGGCCACGCGCCCGTCGTTGCGCCGGTGCGCTTGTTCACGTAGCACACGCCGGCCTCGATCTCGTCGAAGAATCGCTCGATCTCCCCGGCCTGCTTCGAAAAGATCCCGGCCGTCAGCCCGTATTCGGCTTTGTTCGTCTCGGCAATCGCCTGGTCGAGCCCCGTGACCTCGCCGACCGCGAGCAGCGGCACGAACAGCTCCTCGAAGAACAACGACGATCCGAGTGGCAGCTCGGCCACCGTCGGCGCGACGAAATAGCCGCGGTCGAACAGCCCGCCCTTCAAGCGCTCGCCGCCCAGCAGAATCTTCCCCTCCCGCCGCGCCTGCGCCACGGCGCGCTCGAACCGGGCGATGGCGTCCTGATTGATCACCGGCCCGAAGGACACGTCGCGCTCGGCCGGATCTCCCAGCGTGAGCGCCCGCGTCTTGTCGAGGAGCTTCTCGAGGAACGGCGCCTTGACACCTTGGTGCACGTAGACGCGCGACGTGGCGCTGCACTTCTGGTTCTGGAGCCCGAAGGCGGAGCGCATCACCCCTTCGGCCGCGGCCTCGAGATCGGCCGAGTCCATCACGACGCCCGCGTTCTTCCCGCCCAGCTCGAGCAGGCACGGCTTGATCCACTGCTGGGACAGGCCCTTGTAGATGTGCATTCCCACCGCTTTCGATCCGGTGAACACGACGCCGTCCACGCCGGGGTGGCGCCATAACGCCTCGCCTGCGTCCTCGCCCGTCCCCGACAGGTAGTTGAAGACACCGGCCGGCACCCCCGCGTCCCGGTACACGTCGTACAGCCGGAGGCCCGTCCACGGCGCGTCCTCAGCCGGCTTGTAGACGACGGCGTTCCCCGCGACGAGTGCGGCCGCGGACATTCCGCTCGAGAGCGCCAGCGGGAAGTTGAAGGGCGCGATGCAGGCGAACACGCCGTACGGGCGGAGCACGTCGGTGTTCCGTTCCACGGCGGTCACCCTGGCCATCTGGCGCACGAAGCCGTTCGCCTCCTCCATCTGCTGGCAGTAATAGTCCATCAGGTCGGCCGACTCCTCGGCGTCGCCCATCGACTCGAGCCGGCTCTTGCCGACCTCAACGCTCATGATCGCGGCGAGCTCGAACTTGCGCTCGCGGATGAGCTCCGCCGCCCGGCGCAGCATCGCCACCCGGTCGCGCCAGGCGCGGTGCGCCCACCCCGGCTGGGCCGCCCGCGCCGCCGCCACCGCCCGGTCCACCTGCGGCGCCGTCGCGGCGGCGAACCGGCCCAACACGACGCGCGTGTCGCTCGGCGACGTGTCCACGATCGGCGGCGCGCTCGACGCGACCGCCTCGCCTCCGATGTACAGGGGGTAGGCGCGGCCGAGCAGGGCCCGGACGCGCGCCAGCGCCTCGTCGAACTGGCGGTGGAACGACTCCCAGTCGACGTTCGCGGAAGTGTACGTGACCTTGGATTGCGCCGGGGCTGTGGCTGTCATGGACTCTCCTGAGTCATCCGTCATCAGTCATCCGTTATCCGTCGTCGGTCGTCAACCGCTGGTGACGGATGACGGACGACGGATGACTTTCTTCACCGTCGCCTGGTGACGGATGACGGACGACGGATGACTTTCTTCACCGTCGCCTCCAACGCCACCGTGAACCGCTGCACGACCTCGTCGATCTCGTGCTCAGTAATAATGAAGGGTGGCGCGATCATCACGAGGTCGCCGTTCTCCCCGTCCGCATGGCCGATGTTGGGCCACACGATGAGGCCGGCGGCCTGCGCGGCCTCGGTGAACGCTTCCGCGAACTTCACCGCCCGCGGGAACGGCGCTCGCGTCGCCTTGTCCTCGACGAATTCCACCCCCGCGAGCAGCCCACGCCCGCGCACGTCCCCGACGTGCGGCAGCGCCGTGAGCGTCGCGAGGCGTCGCGCGAGCACGGTGCCGATCTCGGCGCAGCGCTCGACCAGCTTGTGCTGCTTGAGATGGCGCACCGCCGCGACCCCGGCCGCGCACGCCACCGGATGATGGGAGAACGTCTGCGCGTGCATGAAGCTGCCCGAGCCCGCCGCCATCACGTCGATGATGCGCCGCGGCGCCGCGACGCCCGACAGCGCCGCGTAGCCGCCCGAAATGCCTTTCCCCAAGGTCATGATGTCCGGCGCCGCGTTCGCCCCGTACGGCTCGATCGCCCACCACGTGCCGGTGCGACCGGCGCCGCACAGGATCTCGTCGGCGATGAAGAGCACCGCGTGGCGATCGCAGATCTCCCGGATCCGCTTGAAGTACTCCGGCCGCGGCGTGGAGGCGCCCGTGGAGGACCCGCCCACCGGCTCCGCGATGAACGCCGCCACGTGCTCGGCGCCGAGCCGCAGGATCGCTTCCTCCAGCACGGCGCCGCTGCATATCGGGCAGCCGGCGTCATGACCGCCGCAGGGACAACGGTACGGGTACGACGCGGGAATGCGATGGACGTCCACCAGCCATTCCCGGTAGAACGTCTTGTAGTGCTCGCGCGCCGACGCGGACAAGGCGAGCAGCGTGTTGCCGTGATAGGCCGGGGCGAGCGCGATAATCTTGTGCTTGTGGGGGCGCCCGCGCTCCACCCAGTACTGGCGCGCGAGCTTCAGCGCCGCCTCGACCGCTTCCGAGCCGGACGACAGGAAGTACAGCTTGTCGAGCTCGCCGGGAAGCGTGGCGGCCAGCTCGGCGGCGAGTGCCTCGACCGGCTCGTGCGTGAACGCGGTGGCGGACACGTAGCCGAACAAGCGGGCCTGCCGAGCGATGGCTTCCGTGATGGCGGGGTTCGAGTGACCGAGGTTCGCGACGAACGCGCCGCCGCAGGCGTCGAGGTACGGCTTGCCCTGCTCGTCATACAGCCAGCAGCCGTCGCCCCGCACGATGCGCGGATAGGGGCGCCCTAGCTTGCGGTAGAACACGTTGCTCTCGGGATACTGGTACGCCATCACCCCTCCCCCGCCGCGGTCAGCGCCGGCGAAAAGCTACGGCGCCCCGCCTGAATCGGCGAGCGTCGCGCCGAGGCTGACGCCGAGGTAGTTTTGTCGCCGCGCACTACGTCACGGAGCCACACATGCACCAGGTCTCGCGTCTGCTCCTCATCACCCTCGCGGTCCCCATGGCCGCGCCCGCCCAAACGGGCGTCGTGCCTCCCACCGACAACCTCGTCACCGACGGCATCCCACCCATCCCGGCCGCGATCGCCGAGGCGGCGCGTCGCTATGGCGAGGCCCGCTCCGCCGGGTTCTGGGACTGGCACCCGACGCGGCGCGAAATGATCATCGGCACCCGGTTCGGCGACGCGCCGCAGCTGCATCAGGTGAAGTTCCCGGGCGGGGCGCGTACCCAGCTCACCTTCTTCCCCGATCCTGTCTCCGGTGCGTCGTACCAGCCGACGGAGGGCCGCTACGTCGTCTTCACCAAGGACGTCGGGGGCGCCGAGTTCTTCCAGAAGTATCGCTACGACGTCGCTACGGGGGAAATCACCCTGCTCACCGACGGGAAGTCGCGCAACGTCGGCGGCGCGTGGTCCCGCAAGGGCGACCGCTACGCCTACGTGTCCACCCGCCGGAACGGACGGGATCTCGATCTCTGGATCATGGACCCGTCCGACCCGGCGACCGACCGGATGGTCCTCCAGCTCGAGGGCGGAGGCTACGCGCCGGCGGACTGGTCCCCGGACGACCGCCACCTCCTGCTGTTCCAGGCAGTCTCGGTGAACGAGAGCTATCTCTGGCTCGTGGACGTCGCGAAAGGGGAGAAGACGCTCCTCACCCCCAGACAGGGGAAGGACACCGTCGCGTACGGTGGCGCGCAATTCGGCGCCGACGGCAAGGGGATCTACCTG
>WNGG01015698.1_pt1 | contig 15277 bp, 16 predicted proteins | sample 5400661 | NCBI WGS metagenome assembly WNGG01 (sample SAMN13153372, study PRJNA577476) | soil metagenome | isolation source: 100 cm soil or saprolite under Garry oak tree replicate 1 | place: USA:California | collected 2016-06-15
TTCGCAAGGTGCGCCTGCCCTATGATGTCAATTTTCAGTTTCTCAAGCAGGGCATTCAAATTCGCTCCAACTGGTTCCCTATCGTCAAAATGCAATGGGCCAAGGGCGACCTTCTGCACAGTCACATTGAGAAGAATCTAGGCTATCCGGCCGTACTCGCGGCATTGCGGGCAAAATGGGCGATACTCGTTCGCCACCTCGAAGCCGCCAAGGTTGCGCACGGCGATTTACAGCACGGTAATATCATGGTGCGCGGCGGATCGATCCAGTTGGTGGATTACGACGGCATGTGGGTGCCGGCGTTAAACGGCCGCGACGCCACGGAAATCGGCCACCGTGCCTACCAACATCCCGAACGCAGCGGGCAAGACTACGGCCAAGAGATTGATCGTTTTTCAGCACTCGTCATTTATCTGTCGCTGGCGGCGCTGGAGAGGGATGTCACCCTATGGGAACGTTTTCATACCGGCGACAATCTGATCTTCGTGCGCGAAGATTTCCAGCAGTTGGGTCGATCGGCGATTTGGCAGCACTTACGTCGTATCGGATCGCGGGAAATCGATCAACTCGCCGCTGCCGTGGCGGCCATGGTGCAGCAGCATCCGATGAAGGTCGGCAATCTCGATAGCGTTCTCAAAAATCCGGCGAGCTATCCGGCGAGCTCCAAAGTCCCTACCTCGATTCCGGCGTCGACTCCGCCCCAGCGAGTCGCTCCCAAGCCGGCGCGCGTGCCGACGCCGGCAGTGCCGAGTTGGATGAAAAAGAGCGGTTATCGTAATCATTCGGATGACTGAGGATCATCGGCGGTATTGCTCGTCGCTGACCTGTTCCATCCACTCGACATTTTTGCCGTAGCGACCGCGTCGGCCGGATCGGCTTGCGGCACAGTTCCGGCAAAGTCGGACCCTTCTGTAACAATTAGCCCCAACTTAAGTTCTAGTCGCAGCAATTAGTTGGCGCCGTAGCCAAGTGGTAAGGCAGAGGTCTGCAAAGGGCCTAGGTGCGTTTCCTCGCACGTCCCTCCCAGTCCCAACCGGTGGTTTGCGTTCCCTATTAGCTGATTTGTCGTGTTCCCGTGGGTCCCACACAACCTCCGAGGTATGGCTGGGACTGCCCACAAAAATGCCCACAGCCGGTGAGCTGCCTATCTACCCTGCGCGACTGTGGTCGGAGGAGTAGCGCTGCGCTACGCAACGGGCATAAAGAACCGGGGGCTCAACCAGTGGACGCCACCATTCTCGCAGTGTGGCTCGGCCGCAGCACAGTGTCTCGACAGTCCTGTCAACGCCGTCGTTCCAAATTGCGATGTCGCTACCTGCAACCGGTCGACTCGCGGGTGCGCGAGTGTCGTTTCAGATTTGGTCCGACTGTTGCCGCAATGAACGCGACTTGTGGAGGCGGGGCGGATGGCGGCGCGGGATCCCAACACGCTCACCCAGAGTTTCGTGGCGCAGTCCCTCGCCGCCGTCGAGGCGCCAGCGGATCCGCAGCCTTCCGCCAGCCTGCTGCAAGGCGCCGTCGCGGTCTCCGGTGTCATGGCCGCAGTGCTGGGACAGATTCATCTGTTCGCGCCGGCCGAGACGGTCGTCTTCGAAGGAGCGACGGGAACGGGTAAGTCGTACCTAGCGCAGGCGCTGCACGAAGCCAGCGGACGGCGGGGCGCGTTTGTCGACGTGTCCGCGGGAGAGTTCGAGCCGGGCCTCGCGCTGGACCAATTCTTTGGGCACGTGCGGGGCGCCTTCACCGGTGCGATGTCGCGCCACCGTGGTTTGTTCGCCGAGGCCGAAGGGGGCACGCTCCTGATCGACGAGTTCCATCTGCTCCGGCGCGGCCAACAGGCGATGCTGATCCGAGCGCTCGAGCGGCGGGTATACCGGCCGATCGGTTACGAGCGTGACGTGCCTGTGACGTGCGCGGTGGTGGTGGGGGTGGAGGAAGGCCTCGATCGTCTCGTGGCGCGCGGGAGGATGCGTGCGAACCTGCGCTCGCGCCTCGGTCAGTGCGTCATCCGCGTGCCCACGCTCGACGAGCGGCGAGACGAGATAGCGTCCCTCGCACACCATTTTCTTTATCAGTGTCCCGTCGTAACCCACGCCACAAACGGCCCCACTCGCTTTAGTCCCGATGCGCTCGGGGTGTTAGAAATGGCGAGTTACCCCGCGAACTTGCGGGACCTGCGAGAGGTCGTAAAGGTCGCCTACTTGCGGGGGCGTGGTACTGGAGAAGTACGTGTCGAGCACCTCCCGGAGTGGATACGAGCTCCATTGCGGTATGACCGACGCATGGATCCCGCAACGAAGCACCGGTTGGCGGTATGGGCGGTGCGAAGCAGTGGCGGGAACCTCGGCAAGGCGGCGGAGCGGATTGGGGCGCATCGGAATACGGTGGCGGCGCTGGTTGCTGGGCTACGGGCGAGGGATGGGAGGGCGGAGACGCCGCGTTTCTGATTCCGTGCAGTAGCGGAGCTGCGGACACCCATAATCCGCCCTTGCCGACGCTTCACGCCGATTTAGTCGACCCGCGCGTTACAAGCCATGCCCTGAGGGTGTGAGGCGGAGGCAGTCGCACCGAAACGCTCGCCAAACGTAACGGGGGCTTGGGCGATCATCAGCGCGGTCCACTTCGGACGATTGAGTCCACCGCGTTGAGAGCTATCGATGTCGGCAGTTCTCGTCCGGCCGTCGGAAGGTCGCACTTGTATCGTGTAGCGAGGTGACTCAATGAGGGATCAATGACCCAGAGATCGACATGCCATGTGCTGTCGTTGGGGCTTGGCTGGACTACCAGGGGTGGGTTAACATGTCTCTTGATTTCAATTGTATCTGCCGACAGCAGGTCGGGCCGCGACATACCTTTCCCCTCGAATAGAGCCGAAGGATTATACGGGCTCAGATCGCGCGTTACTTGAGCGATCTCGTAACACGCGCGGATGGCCGTTCCTGCGTCTCCAGGGCGCCAGGTACGTGCAAGGCTCATCCAGTCTTTCGGGGTCCTGATCAAGGCACTCCGTTGGTCGGCTGTTCCGGACACTGCAAGAACAAGCCCGTGACTCACATCACGCGATCGGAAGAGGGCCCAGTTGTAGACCAATCCGGGAACCACCTTCGATGATCGTGTAACGAAAGTGACCCTTGCCTTGTCCACCTCGAACGGATAGTACGCAGCCCCTGCTTGCCTATTAAGCTCAGCCAACAAGATTTCGCGGACTTGTAATGCGTCTCCGGGGCTGTTACCACCCTGCGAGCTTGTGCAAGCGGCTGGCCACACGACGAGCAAGAAACCAACTCGCATGACGCTGCGTAGCACAGGTCTCTTCATGCCGCAGTTACCAATCTCCGCAGCCATCGTACACTGACCAAAGACACTGCATTCGCATCGCCGTGGCTGGGTCGGTTCGATACATGCCTGCGATATAGTTTAGACCTGCGTCGTTTCGCAAGCCCTGTGGCAAGCCGTTATAGAAGGTCCATCCAGCTGCATAAGCAGGCATCTCATCGCCAACGAAACTTCCGATCGTTATGTGGTTCTGAACGAAAGCGCTCGCTCCCCATACTATCCAATGCATGGTTTCGTGGACAACAGCCGACGCTATCGCCGACGCAGACTGACTGCTGTTGATCACCATGGTCCCTTGCAGGTGGTTCGAACACCCGTTCGCGTTCGCATGTGAGCCACACTGCACTGTGCCAGCGTGCAGCTCAAGATTGAGTCGTCCAATTGTAAACTGTTGGATGAAATAGCGCCCCATCTTTGTCTTCTCCATCACCTTGAAGGCATCGAGCCGCTCGTCCTTGGGGCAATCGGCAAGACTTATCGTGCGCTTCAGTCCAGCATAGGGGCATAGACCGAAGGGGTCTGAGAAGTTTACAGGGTCGCCTTTGGCGAATGCATACAAATTGAGGCCCCCGGCGAGGCCGAGGGGATCTTCCTGGGTGAACCGCCCACTCGCGGGATCGTAGTAGCGGTTCCGCATGTAGATCTGCCCGGTGAGGTCGCGTTTCCCCTCGATCAGGCTCCCCATCCAGCTTACGGGTCCGTTCCCCCGTTGCCGCGCCAACTTTTTGGTGCATGGCTAGCTGCTGTGGCGGCCACTGCAGAAGACGTGGGAACCCTGGCTGGAGTAGGTCTTGCCGTGAAAGAAGCTAAGGCGCTGACACGTCTCGGCGGTCTCGCAAGGATCGGGTCCAAACGAGGTGCCCGTGCAGTCGCCGAGCTAGCACGACGCACAGCGGGGGTGAACCGGGTGCGCCAAGGAGCGCTGATCGCAGGTGGGGCGGCGGCGGATATTGGATTAAATTCTCTTGAGGCATCCGCCTTCGATGAAGAGATCGGATTATGGGACATCGTCACCGATTTCATTCCGGTGGTGAACATGGGAAAGGCATGGTATCGTGTTTACAAGCTCGGCTGCTTCTAAGGGAGGTTGAAATTGAGCATGGTTGACCGCCCCTTCAGCGATCGGCTGATGTGGGGCGCTAGATGGGGGACGTACTACCTGTTGGCCCTGGGCGCTTGGGTGTTGCTGTTGTACCTGCTCCGAGGGCCGGCCCCCTTTGATCGCTTAGGGGTGACGTTATGGTCGGTTCTCGCCGTATACTTGGCGAGCGGACTGAGCGCGGGGCCGATTGTTGGAGCCATGCTGCCATTGGTACGCTGGCGCTTGGGAGCGGTCATCACGGGGATCCTCGCCGCCCTGCCGGTTGGTGCTGCGGCAGCCATGGCGGTCGTAGAGGAAGCGCCATGGTCGCGGGCGCACACGTTTGTCACGTCCATGATATCCTTATTCGGCGGCAGTCTCGGTGGCCTTGTATTTCGGCATTTGTTCTACGCGGAACCCGAGTCCTGACTTTCTCTTGAGCACGCCCGTGTCGACGATGGCTGTATCAGATTGCGGTACGCCAGCCGAAGACTGGTAAGCGCGTCTTGTGCGCTCGGACGTGGTGCGCGAGAGCGCCCCGGAGGTTCGCGACGAGAACCCGCTCGATGCGCAAACTAGGCTCGAGGGGTTCGACCACCAGTTGTACTTACTCGCGTAGGGAATCGTGACGCGTGCATGGGCGGGCAGCATCGAGAGAGCCCATCGCGAGGCCTACGACAGCGCGCCCGCGGTCCACATGCGCGCCGCTTCGTCCCGCGGATCGCGCAGGTTGAAAGGCTTGCGTACGTAGCGCAGGCCCAGCCGAGCTACCGCCTCCTCCGCCGCGGGCGGCAAATCTCCTGTCGCCACCAGCACCCGGAGATTGCGTGTTGAGGTCGCGTGGTACGCGTGCTGGCTGTGCCGTCAACGGTGCCCACAAAATCGCCCACAACAGCGTCTGGACAACGCCAGCTCTTCGAGGGTTGAGAAACCCGAACGCCCGTGCGAAGTTACGACCTCTCACGGCGCCGTAGCCAAGTGGTAAGGCAGAGGTCTGCAAAATCGCTCCATCTCTTCCGTTCCTGTCCGGCGATCTCCCAACTGGTAGCTCCCAGACGACGTAGCGGAACGGCAAGATCGCGCCGAGTAGCGAGAGTCCGTTCGGATCCGGCCGTGTCTACCCACAAAAATCCCCACAGCGCCAGTCGAGCCGAGCAAGGCGGCTAGGGGGAACGGCGCCCGGTCATGGGAGGAACTGCGTGGTGCGCCACCGGCTCGTTGCTAGTCTCACCTGCGGCGCCGCCGACAGTTCGATGAATAACCACAGAAGAGATATGAGTAACCACAGCAGGGATGTTACGTACCCCGCTCCAGCTGTGCGTTTTGTACATTCTGTGGCATGACTGCTGGAGAAGCGCTCCGCACTACCATTGACCGCGTCATCACGTCACCAAGTCGCAGAAAACTAGTTGTCGCGGGTCCGGGAACAGGCAAGACCTCCCTGTTCAAGGAGCTTCTTTATGCGAGCGGCGCAGGTCGCGACGATCACTTGGTTCTCACCTTCATAAACACCCTGAGGAACGACCTCGAGGAGCAGCTGCACGAAGCGGTTGTACGAGAGTACGATAGGCTCTCACCCCTCAACTGCTTGCGACTCGTACGACGCACGGCTATCTCCCAGGGGGAGGGAGTATGGCGCTCACCCCGACACAACGGAAGCACTTGGAGGCTCGGCTGCCGACATTGTTGAAACCTCCGGGCCGCGGCTCGGAGGGAGGTGTGGCGAGATGAAATGGTCTTGGAAACTGGGAACGGTGGCCGGCATCGGCCTCTATGTGCACGCCACGTTTTTCCTGCTCATCGCGTGGGTCGGCATCACGTACTGGCTCGCGGGCGGCAGCGCGGCGGCGCTCTCCGGCATCGCGTTCATCCTTGCCTTGTTCGGCTGCGTGGTTTTGCACGAGCTCGGCCACGCGCTCACGGCCCGGCGGTACGGCATCCGGACCCGCGATATCACCCTGCTGCCCATCGGGGGCGTGTCCCGCCTCGAGCGCATACCTGACGACCCGCGTCAGGAGGTGTGGGTGTCGGTGGCGGGCCCCGCCGTGAATGTGGTCATCGCGGCGGCACTCTACGCCTGGCTCCTCCTCTCGCAGACCTTGCGCCCGCTTTCCGCGCTCACCATGGCCGGCGGTCCGTTCCTCGAGCGACTGCTGCTCGTGAACGTCTCACTGGCGGTCTTCAACCTGCTCCCCGCCTTCCCCATGGACGGCGGTCGGGTGCTGCGGGCCCTGCTGGCGATGCGCATGGATTACGTCCGGGCCACGCAAGTCTCCGCGCATGTCGGGCAGGCGATGGCCCTCGTGTTCGGCCTGCTCGGTCTGTTCACGAACCCGTTCCTCGTGTTCATCGCCTTCTTCGTCTGGATCGGCGCGGCCCAGGAAGCAAGCATGGTGCAAATGCGGACCGCCTTGAGCGGCATTCCGGTGAGTCGGGCCATGCTCACCGACTTCCACACGCTCGCGCCGGAGGACCCGGCGAAACGAGTGCTGGAGCTGATCCTCGCGGGGTCGCAGCAGGACTTCCCAGTGGTCGATGGGGGCCAGGGAGGCCGTCTTGCGGGCGTGCTGCTGCGTAGCGACGTGCTCAAGACGCTGGCCCAGCGAGCCGATTGGCGAGTGCGCGACATCATGCGCCGCGAGTTCGAGGTCGTGGACGCGGCCGACATGCTGGACACAGCCTTCGCGCGGCTGCAGTCCTGCAACTGTCATACGCTGCCTGTGACAAGTCGCGGTGCCTTGGTGGGGCTCCTCACGATGGAAAACGTGGGCGAGTTCCTGCTCATTCAGTCGGCGCTGGGACGCTCGCCGCAGACCAGGGCGGCTTAGGCTCTAGCGATCATCGGGCCTTGCAAGACGCCCCTCGAACTAGATCATGCTGCGCAGTTGCAAGGAATTCGTGTCGGGGTGATACATCCGGTAGGAACTGAATCGAAGCCAGTTGGCCGCTCTTGCTGTCGTCGCTCAAGTCGCTGTTGGAGACCGGGAAGCCGATCGCAGCGGGCGATTCATGAGGACGCATCGGCCTTTTCATGAGGAAGACCGCCTTTTCCACTGCCGCCGCTGAAGTGGGCCGCCGTGATCGGGTGATGGCCAACCTGATTAAGCGGACGAGCCCCTTCCACCTGCCGCGGCCGTCACGCGGCCACTTTGCCGCGCTCGCCGAGAGTATCCTGCACCAGCAGCTGGCCGGGGCCGCGGCGCGTGCGATCCACGGACGATTTGTCGCGTTGTTCGACGGCGATCTCTCTCCTGAAGCCGTCTTAGCAGTTCCGCCCAGAAAGCTTCGAGCCGCGGGGCTCTCGGGCAGGAAGGTCGCCTCGATCCGCGATCTCGCGGCGAAGGTTGTGGATGGAACCGTCCCGCTAGATCGCATCGGCCGGCTCGCCGACGAGGACGTCATTACGCGCCTCTCGGTTGTGCGCGGCATCGGACAGTGGACCGCTGAGATGTTCCTGATCTTCCAGTTGCGCCGGCTCGACGTGTGGCCGGTCGGGGACTACGGCATTCGCAAAGGCTACGCGCTGGCCTACGACCTGCGGAAGCTCCCGACGCCGAAGCAGCTCGAGGGAGAGGGCGAGCGGTTCCGGCCCTACCGAACGGTGGCCGCGTGGTATTGCTGGCACGCGAGCAGCGTAAACTCTGGCAGTGACATTCGTCGGGAGGGCCCAGGTGGAATACCCGTCGGGCTGGACCTGCGAGGTGACGGTTCTGTGTCTGGAACGGTATATCGTGGAGTCGTTGCCGCGTCGGGAGATGCTGGCGGTAGGCGAACACCTCGAGGCGTGCGTGGAATGCGCCCAGGCTATCGCGCTCCTGCGTGCTGGAAGCCGACATGGCTGAGCAGGCGTTGAACGATGTTCTTCGGGTCGTCGCGTTTGCGGGTAGCCTGCGGCGCGGCTCCTTCAATCGTGCCCTGCTGGACGCCGCTCGCCAGCTTGCGCCCGGCCGCATGACCATTTCGCCGATCGAGATCGGCGACCTGCCGTTTTACAAACGCCGACGTCGAGGCTGAGGGCGACCCCGTCGCTGTCGTGGAGTTCAAGGCGGCGATCCGCGCGGCGGACGGCGTCCTCATTGCTACGCCGGAGTACAATGACGGCATCCCGGGAGTGCTCACGACCGCGATCGATTGGGGCTCGCGCCCGCCCGGCATTGCACCGCTGACGGGGAAGCCGGTCGCGCTGATGGGGGCGTCGCCGAGCCAGGTCGGCACCGCGCGCGCCCAGCTGCATCTCCGGCAGCTCCTTGGCCACGTGCACGCTCGCACTCTGCCGCCGCCCGAACTCCTGGTGGCGGCTGCGCACGAGCGATTCGATGCGGAGCTCCGGCTCACGCACGAAGGCACGCGGCGGGTTCTCGCGGCGTTGCTCGAACGATTTGCGCGTTGGATCGACCGGGAGTGGGCCGCTGATGCCGCAGCGCGCGCGCGCGCCTTGCCGGCATCCGCGCAGCGTTAAGCGGCGACCGGACGAACGGCTGCCCTACTCCGCTAATACCTGGTGCACGGTGGCGATCGCTATCGAGCCCTCGCCCACGGCGGAAGCGACCCGCTTGGTGCTGCCGCTGCGAACATCGCCGACCGCGAGCACGCCGGGGATGCTGGTTTCCTGGAGATAGGGCTGTCGGCTCAGGGGCCATTTGGCGGCTACCAGCTCGTCCACGGTCAAGGCAGCGCCCGTCTTGAGGAACCCCTTCGCATCCAGCGTCAGACACCCCGCCAGCCACTTCGTGCTGGGCTCGGCGCCCGTCATGGTGAACACGTGTCGAAGGTTCTGCGTCTCAACACGTCCACCCGGGCCTGTTCGCCAGGACACGCGCTCCAGATGCCCGTTGCCTTCAAGGCCAACAAGCTCTGTGCGGGTATGCTGCTCGACGCGGGGATGCGCATCGATGCGGCTGATCAAGTACCGGGACATCGTGTCCGAGAGGGCATCCGCGCGAATCACCATGTGCACGCGTTTCGCCGTTTCAGCGAGGAACACCGCAGCCTGGCCGGCGGAGTTGGCGCCGCCGACGACGGCCACCTCTTCGTCGGCGCACATCCGTCGCTCCATCTGCGTCGCCGCGTAATACACCCCGGCATTCTCGAACCGATGCAGGTTGTCGATCGCCAACTTCCGATACTCGACGCCCGTGGCGATGATGATGGTGCGTGCCAGGAGAGCGTCACCGTTCCCGCCGTCGAGCCGTACGCGGTAGGGCTTCCGGCTGCAGTCGAGCCGCACCGCCGTCTTGGCGATCAACATCCGGGCGCCGAACTTCTGCGCCTGATCGTAGGCGCGCGCGGCCAACTCCTGACCCGAAATGCCGAGCGGGAAGCCGAGGTAGTTCTCGATCCTCGAGCTGGTGCCGGCTTGACCTCCTGGGGCGGTCGCTTCGATGATGACGGCGTTCAGTCCTTCCGACGCCGCGTACACCCCCGCACCGAGCCCGGCGGGGCCGGCTCCGATAATCACCACGTCCCAGATTTGCGTGCGATCGAGGGTGGGATTCAGACCCAGGCAATCGGCGAGCTGCGGAATCGTGGGATTCTTGAGCACGCTCCTGCCGCGGCAGATCACCACCGGCACGTCGTTCGCGCTCAGGTGGAATCGGTCCAGCAGCTCCTGACTCTCCGCGTCGGTATCCAGGTCTCGCACGGTGTAGGGGTGACCGTTCCGCGTGAGGAACTCGAGGATGTGCAGCATCCCGGAGCAATGGTGCGATCCCAGTACGACCACGTCACCGTAACCGCGGTCGATCAATTGCAGACGACGCAGGATGAACGCGCGCAGGAATATGTCGCTCAGGTCGGTGTCGGTCTGGATCAGCTTGAGCAGCTCGTCGCGCTCCACTTCGATCACGTCACTGGGCATGGTGGCGGAGATCCGGCCGAGAAAGCGGCCGCCGGACAGGATCGAGCGCTCGCCGGTGAACATCCCTGGCGTGAACCTCGGCATGTTCACGGTCGAGGCCTGGAGCGGAGTGACGGCGTCGAGCTGCCCCGACACGACGACGAAGATCTTCGTCACCGGCTGGCCCGGCTCACCGACGACCTCGCCCTGCGTGAGGCGGCGGCGACGCCCGTGCGGCTCGACGCGGGCGAGTTGCGCTGGCGTCAGCTCGGGAAAAGCCTCGTTCGTCCGAGACTCGGTCTGGAGCTGGGAGGGGGCGGGGACTGGCGAGGTGGCCACTGGAATCCTTGCAGTTGGAATCTAGCTACCTTGAGAAGGACCACCATGGCCTGGCAGTGTCGCCATTCGGCTGCGATTCGAATCCAGCCTCACTTCGGCTTAACCGCGTCACCAGTGACGAGTCTTACCCCATCGAAATCGCGCTTCATCCTCTCCCGTGTAGTCGGGATCGAGATAGATGTGCACGCTGGACACGCCGTCATCGTGAGCCCCGCAGGCGCGAGGAGATCTCCCGATAACGGAAACAATCGACGAGGTGATCGTTTACCATTCCAACGGCCTGCATGTACGCATACACGACCGTGGGCCCGACGAAGCTGAATCCCTGGCGTTTGAGGTCCTTACTGAATGCGACGGATTCGGGCGACGTCGCTGGAATCTGCCGCGTAGCCTTCCAGTGGTTGAGCTTGGGCCGCCCGCCGACAAAGCGCCAGCAGTAGGAGTCAAAGTCCGCGAACTCTTCCTGGATTGTGAGAAATGCGCGTGCGTTGCGCACTGCTGCTTCGATCTTCATCCGGTTGCGAATGATCTCCGGATCAGATGTAAGACGTTGGATTCGCCTTTCGGAGTAGCGAGCGACTTTCTCCGGATCGAAGTTAGCGAACGCGCGGCGATACCCTTCTCGCTTTTTCAGCACGAGCGACCAGCTCAATCCGGCCTGTGCTCCTGAGAGGACGAGGACCTCGAAATGTTTGCGGTCACTATGAACGGGGACACCCCATTCGTCATCGTGATATTGGAGCAGCAGCGGACCATCCACGCTGGCCCAGGAGCACCGTTTCGGAGGCATTACTGCTTGCCGAGTTGAGCTCTTGCAGCGGCAACAAGCTCCCCATTCGTGTGCGCGTGACCGGCGAGGCCCCAGCCGCCGTCGGGAGCCTCGGTGAGCAGCACCCAGATCCGCTCCTTCACAGCCGGGTCGCCCGCCGCCGCTCCAACGATCCGTGTCAGCTCGGCGACCACCGCGAGCTGCTTCTCGCGGTCGAGGCCCCCGGCATTCGTGAGCACTTGCACGCGAACGCACGCGTGATCGCCGTCGACATTCGACAGGGTGTCAAGTGCGAGCTCGTGCACGAACGCCGCGGTGTTCTGACGAAACAGCGGGATGTTCGGCACGCGCTCGATTGTCATCACCGCTGTCGCGAGGTCCCGCACGAGCTTTGCCCGGTCGCGAAAGGTGCCGGCCGGGGCGTACACGTCGATCATGGGCATGCTATGGGCTCGCGCTCGCGATGATCCGGGCGATGTCCCGGGCCCGCGAGATGAACACGAGATGCCCAGCGGGCAGTTCGGTCACGCGCGCATTCATCCGCTTCGCCATGAAGCGCTCGAGCTCCGGATTGATGGCGCGATCCTGCGTCGCGACGACGTACCACGACGGCACGGTCTTCCAGGCCGGCGCGACGGTGAGTGGCTCGCCGAGCGCGCTGCCGGCGATCGGCTTCTGCGCCGTCGCGAACGCGCGCGCCTGAGCCGGCGGCAAGCCGTTGGCGAACACCACCGGATACTTCGCCGGGTCGATGTAGAGGAAACCCGCCGCATCCGGGGCGAGCGCCGTGCCGAGTCCAAGATCGGGATAGCGCTGGAGCAGCGCGCCGACGGCCTCATTCGAATCGGGCGCGAACGCCGCCACATAGACGAGTGACTTGACGTGGGGATTGCCCGCTGCTGCGGCCGTCATGACGGCACCGCCGTACGAGTGTCCGACCACGACGATGGGCCCCTGCTGCGCGTCGAGCAGGCGTCTCGTGGTCTCGATGTCTTTCGCAAAGGAGAAGAGCGAGTTCTGCACCGCCACGACCTTGTAGCCGCGGGCCTGCAGCGCGAGCGTCACGTCGTACCAGCCGCTCGCATCCGCCCAGGCGCCGTGCACCAGGACGATCGTCGGCTTGGCAGCCGTCGTGGCATGACCTGCGGACTGCGCCGAGAGTTGCGGCGCCACCCCCGATGCAAGGACGGTGAGCGCGACGAAAGCATATCGCTTCATGGATCCTCCTTAAGTTGGTTCACGCCTGTCACGGTCGCTCCCGATCCATCCATTCCCGGATGTAGCGTGAGCAGTTGTGGAGCTCCACCCCATCCGCTTCGCAACGGACCAGGAATCGGACGACCGTAACGTCGACGAGCCGCATTTCGTCAAGATCAAGGACGACGTTCGGCCCGTGTCGCGACATGCAGCTCCGCAGCTCGCTCACATGCTCGGCGTCGATGCGCCCGCTGACCCGGAGCACGACCGTGATCTTGAAAGTCATCACTCGGAGTGGGCAAACGCCGCGCCAGCGTCAGGTGATGGTTCGACAGCGACTTACGATTGTGAGAAGTGCTGATGCTCAGAAAATGCTGAGCGAGACCTAGCGTGGCCGGAATTTCAGCTTATCGATGCGTAGCGCCCGGATCTTGGAGTCGAGTGTCTGGCGCGGCATGCCGAGCTTTGCGGCCGCGCCCTTGGGCCCGGCGACACGTCCTTTGGTCGCGACGAGCGCCGCCTCGATCGTGGCCCGCTCCTGCTCCCCGCCCGCCGGAGGGGCTTTCGCCTTCAGCCACGAGTCGTCGATCGAGAATGTCTCGCCTTCACACAGCACGACGGCACGCTCGATCACATTCTGCAGCTCACGGACATTGCCAGGCCAGGCGTACGCCTGCAGGAGTGCCATCGTGCGCTTCTCGATGCGCGTGATCTTCTTCCCGACGCGCTTCGCGAACCGTTCCACGAGGTACTCGACGAGGACCGGTAGGTCGTCCACGCGCTCCCGCAGTGGCGGGACGGCGATCGGAAACACATTCAGTCTATAGAACAGATCGGCGCGGAATGCGCCGCGCGCGACCGCCGCCTCGAGATCCTGATTCGTGGCGACGATCACGCGCACGTCCACCGCGATTGGATGACTGCTGCCGACCCGTTCGATCTCGCGCTCCTGCAGCACCCGCAGCAGCGCGACCTGCGCTTCGGCCGGCAAGTCGCCGACTTCGTCGAGCAGGATGGTGCCACCGTCCGCCGCTTCGAATCGGCCGAGGCGTCGCTGCAGCGCGCCGGTAAAGGCGCCCTTCTCGTGGCCGAACAGCTCCGACGCGATGAGTGAGGTGGGGATCGCCGCGCAATTCACGCGGATGAAGGCGCGGCTCGCACGGCGCGAGCGCTTGTGGATCGCGCGCGCGATCAGCTCCTTGCCGGTGCCGGTCTCGCCGAGGATGAGGACGGTGGAATCTGTTGGGGCGACCTTCGCGACCTGTGCGAGCACCTGGCTTCGCGCAGCGCCAGATTCTCATTACGCACGCGCTCTTCGGCCCGCTTGCGATCATCGATGTCGGTGCCCGTCGCGTACCAGCGCAACGTCTGACCGTGCTCATCCCGTACGGGGTTGTACTGCACGAGGAACCACCGGTAGTGGCCATCGTGGCGCCGAGCGCGCTGCTCGAACTCGAAGGGCACGCCAAGCGCGAGAGCGTCCCGGCGCTCCTCCCGCAGGCGCGCCACGTCTTCCGGATGAAAAACGCGCGCGCGGAAATCGGTCGAGGTCACCTCCGCGATCGTGAGTCCGGTGTACTGAAGCAGGGACCGGTTGCCGTAGAGGGGTTGCCCATCCGGACGCAGGACGGCAATCGCCTGCGGAATAGCATCGACAATCTCCTGGGCCTCCTGCTCGGACGACCTGAGTCCTTCCATCCATCGAATGCTACGCCTCGCCTACCTGATCGCAATGTCCGGGGGTTGGGCCCCCCGCGTCTATGACGAGCGTCCGTTCGCGCAGACAACCCGTTAGCGTGGCTCGTCCTTTGGACAAGTGAGGCGTCCCTCCGGCGCCGCGTCCGGTGCCTGCTCAGGAGGTGTGTTTGCCCCAGAGGGGTCAACGGAAGCATGGTCGGGAACCATCACACTGACCACGCTGTTGTGAGCGCCGAGGGGTTTGTGAACCACAACATTTGGAGAGCAACAATGCCGGCGACCCAACCGGGTAACCTCCAAGGTCAGAAGGCCCTCGTGACGGGCGCGACGTCGGGCATCGGCCGCGCGGTCGCCTTGCAGCTGGCCCGCGACGGCGCCGAGGTCATCGTCCATGGCCGCGACGCCGCCCGAGGCACCGAGACTGTCGACGCGATTACTGCTGCGGGCGGCCGGGCGCGCTTCGTCGGCGCCGACCTCAGCGATCCAGCCGACGTCCAGCGCCTGGTCAAAGCTGTCGGCGAGATTGACATCCTGGTCAACAACGCCGGGTTCGCCTGGTTCGGCGCGACGCCGGACCTCGATGTCGCCACGTTCGACGCCCTGTTCGCCAGCAACGTCCGCGCCGCATTCTTCCTCGTCGCCGCGTTCGCGCCGGGGATGTCGGCGAGGGGCAAGGGCAGCATCATCAACGTCAGCAGCATGGCCGGCCAGATCGGCCTCGCGGGTGGCGCGGCCTACGGAGCGACGAAGGCCGCCCTCGCGTCGATGACGCGCGCCTGGGCTGCGGAGTTCAGTCCCAGCGGCGTACGGGTGAACGCCATCGCTCCCGGGCCGGTGTACACCGGGGGCGCGGCACCCGAGCGCATCGAAGCGCTGGGGGCTACTACACTGCAACACCGCGCGGCCGACCCCGCAGAAATTGCCGAGGTTGTCGCATTCCTGGCTTCACCCCGCGCCAGTTACGTCACCGGCGCGATCGTCGCCGCCGACGGTGGTCGCACAGCGATCTGACGCCGAGCCC
>WNGG01005740.1_pt1 | contig 15276 bp, 8 predicted proteins | sample 5400661 | NCBI WGS metagenome assembly WNGG01 (sample SAMN13153372, study PRJNA577476) | soil metagenome | isolation source: 100 cm soil or saprolite under Garry oak tree replicate 1 | place: USA:California | collected 2016-06-15
ATGTGGCAGACCGTGATGCCAATGCCGCAAAGAATATTCTCAAGCTTGCCAGGCCAGGGCATGGCCTTCAGGAGCCAACGTACACCGATGGGTGCCGCGTTTCCTGAGAAGCCCCTGCGTTTACGCATGGGGAGTTGTCACCAGCTTCTGCAAGACCACATCGCCGGCAGGAAAGTAATCGGAACTATCACGTCCATTGTAGTGGCGACCCTTGCGTCGCCCGCTGTGTGCCCCGCCCTGGCAGCCAATCTGTGCACCTCACATCACCAGAATCTTTATCTGATCAACGACTGCAGGAAAGTGATCAGTTCCAAAGGGAAGATGGATATGTACTGCCTCTACACCCGGTTGAGCATTTAAATAAGCCAGCGCCGCGTTCAATGATGCTCCTCTGATAGATTGCTTCCACTGGTCCAATTGTTGCGTCGAGAATGTATAAATCCATGCTTCGCGCACCGCCACACTGAGATAAACCAACCCATGCTTCCCCTGCTGAAATACATGGGGGACACCCACAGCGGGAGAACCTTGCAGCACGTAGCTATTGCCCAGCGTCTGCGCTGCCTGCCCGCTTAGCAATTGAACGGCCATATTCCTGGCAACCGTGCGATTATAGACGATAACGTTAGTTGAGACAGTCACCTGGACAGTTACCTTGCTCGCCTGCATCCCTACAGGATAATTCGGCGTAACGACCGTGCTATAAACGGGCAGTTGCGCCATTACTTCTCCCGGTGCCAACTTTTTCAACAGCAGTTTCAAAAGCTGTTGCTGTAGCGTTGCCCTCAAAGGGCCGCTGACGCCATCTATATCAGACTGCCTGACAGCGTCTACCTCGTGCCCATCGACGCCCCCTGAAAAACGCATAGGATTGCTCACATTGAGGCCATTACAGCATCTACTGTCGAGCGCATTAGCCGGTATATTACCTGTCGACCCCGTATTGACTGCAATTGCAGAAGCGGTAACCATGCCGTCCTGCCCATTCTGTTGCGCTGGCACTTCAACCGACCGGGTTGTCTCTACAGTAACGTCTGACGATGTAGTTAACGTCAAGCCCGCGGGCGCGGTGATGGGCTTTTCGCTGCTATTATCGAAAAGCACGTATCCCCTTGCCCGCGCACCTGGAATATATGCTGATCCCGTTGTCTGAACGCTGCGACTATCTGTAACCGTTCCCGGCATAGAGCGGGCAGGCATTTCGCGCGTTGCGACATCAGGCTTGCTAAATTGCGGTGAGGCCATCAGTATATAGGTGTCATTGAGATTTTTTACTTGTGGAGCAACGGTAATTGTAGCAGTGGGATCAGCGCCAATGAAGGGAACTCCTACAGGAAACAAACTTATCCCCATCAACCGTGGCACTATCACCAATGTGAGTAGCATCACCAGCACAATGATAACCGCCATCACGGAAAAGATAAATCGCCTGCGCTTCCCATGCGCTCCCCGCATAGGCTCAGTTGTTCGCGGCCTGTTTTGTCGTACATCATCTGTAATACGCTGTCTATCACGCATACGCTGTCTATCACGCAAATGTAGGGGCCGATTTATCGCGCTCACCGCCGATTTATCGGCCCCAGAGACCAGTTTGTGACGCCGTTGCTCAACCAGTAGCATTGGTGTAGGTGGCTCATCGTATACTGATACTACATCATCCTCCAGTGGTACTGTCTGCACTGTCTGCACTGTCTGCGCCTGGATTGCAGCAAGAAAAGCCTGGCGCAGCTCTGCCACGCTAGCGTAGCGATCCTCGATACGCTTTGCCATTGCAGTTCGTACCACCTCACTTAGCTCGATAGGTATAGAGGCATCCTTGTCGGACGGAAATGGCACCGGAGCAGTCAGGTGCATTTGGATGACCTGTTCCTCGACAAGATCATCATACGGCAGTTCACCCGTCAACATCTGATAGAGCAATACGCCAAGCGCATAAATATCGCTAGATGTGGTAACAATGCCCATTGTCTGCTCTGGAGCCATGTAATGCGGCGTTCCTGGCACCTGGTCCAGTGGTATAGGCTTTCCCGCCTGCTCTAATTCAGCCTGTTTCGACGTACGTACCAGCCCAAAATCCGCCAGGTAGACATGCTGGGTACTATGTGCTACACCGCTGCGGCGCTGCTCAAGCAAAACATTGGAAGACTTAATGTCACGATGTATAAGCCCTTCATCGTGCGCATACTCTACCGCGTCAAGCAACTGTTGGTAGATCCCGGCCAGTTCGTTGAGGTCGGGCAGACCGCCCGGAAATTGGCGCAAATAGCTTGTCAGCGTCCCCCCCTCGATAAAGGGCATCACCAGGTACAGGATTCCTTGCTCATCACCATACTCGATAAGGTGAAGGATGTGGGGATGATGTAGACGTGCGACCGTCCGCGCCTCGCGCACAAAACGTCGGCGCATTTCTTTATCGGCGGCGTAGTTTCCAAGAATCACTTTGATAGCTACGCGCCGGTCAAACGCTGTGCGCTGCTTCCCTTCGTAGACAGCTCCCATTCCACCGGAACGAATGCGGCGAATGACATCATAATTTCCAAGCTGTCTACCTTCCAGAGAGAGCATCGAGCGCTTTTATCCTTTACTAGCAAACTTACTTTCCAGGTGTGACATTGGGTGAAGGCTTCACAACCGGTGACGTAAGCGTATTCGTGGGAGTAGCCGTACCAACCCCCGCATTCGTCGTTGGTGTACCCTGTAATCCCTGCAATCCGGGCACATTCTGCACTACAATTGTGATCTGGCGCGCATTCGTCGGCAAGGTATTCCCACTTGATACGGTAATACTGTCAACCTTAGCCACGTCTCTCTGCTCCAGCAGCGCCGTACTCGCCTGGTTCTGCGTTCTACCAGTAATCAGACTCGCCAGTTGTGCCTTCCGCGCGTCATCAATTTGGGCAACCCAAACTCCCTGCGTCTTGACGAACACGACCGCCCCATTATTATTGGCAATCTCCTGCGTTACCGTCGTCACTACTTTACCGGCCAGAGCATACCCCCCACCGGTATCATGCTCAGACTCAGCCTTGAGTAAATTCGTCGCGATGTTTTCCGCGCCAACCAGGTCATAGACCACTCCCGTACACGTCGCGGTCACGTGCACAGTCACACTCGTGGCTGCATCACCAGTTTTATGATTGGATGTCACATTGGCAGTGCATTTCGGTGTCCCTACAAATTGTTCATTTGCATGCGGCATGCCGTTGATCGCAGATGTTGCGCTCTGCAACAACGGTTGCTTGAATGGTGCCGCTGCATTGTCAATGTCACTCTGTTTCACAACAGTATATTTCTGTGGATCCTGCCCCCCGCTAAATGCGACCGTGTTGCTAACTAACACAGAATTGTTCGCACAACACACCACATTATTAAAGTCAAAGGCCCGGATGTTCCCTCTTGACCCCGCTGTGATCGCATGAGCTGATACCGTCACACGACCAAAGCCACCATTTGGGTTCGCGGCGGGAATATATGCCAGAACATCATTGGCTACCTGTACCCCCTGAGCATCGGTAAACACCGTGTTGGCTGTAACTCCATAAGGAGCAAATGAGCCATTGACAAATGTCAGCGTCCCCGTTGCATGAGTTGCCGGCGTGTTCACAAATCCAGTTGCACTCACTGTCTTTGTTTGCGACTGCGTGATGAACGTCAATTGACGCGCCCCCACCTCGCGCTTCGCACTGTCCGGCGTCCCTGAGGTCAGTGCGGTAATGGCATACGTGTTTTGTAAAAGCACACTCTTTGGCGTGATCGTCACCGTTGCCGTTGGCGAAATGCCTGGTAATACGTGACTGAAGCTGCTGGTAAAAGATTGCCATGTGGAGGGCGCTGCCACGGCTATTCCGCCACAAAGCAGTATCGAAAACACCAGCAATACTAAAAGAGCAAGCGCCAGCTGTTTCCGGCGGTTACGCTGTGGTGGCTGTCCAGCAGGGCCGCCGCTCCCAGAGCCTGCGGATGTCCCCGCCGGAGGAACATTCCCCGCAGTTCCCGACGCAGCAGCCAAAACTCCCGCTCCTGCAGCCGCTGCTGTCTTCCCGGATCGTTGTCTCCGTCCCACAACTGGAGCAACAGCAACGTCATCTTGTTCGTCGTCAGGTACGTCCGCCTGTACCTCTGGCAATTTCTTTGTATTCCTCGCTCGTGCAGCCACAGGAAAAGTAATAATCCCAGGCGAATCAGCATCATCCAAATCACTCCCATGGTTTACAGAAGGTTGATTATTACTGTCAGCAGCGTGCATTGCGGCGCCTGCCGCCAAACCGGCCGCTCCCAAAACAGGACCTGATCCCCATGCAGTGCTTCCATTTGGGGAAAGCTGCTCGTCTTCAACTTGTCTCTGTCCGCTGTCGTCCAATGGAGCCTGTCCATTGCTATGAGAGGCATTGGCTGGAATTGGCGCCTCAGCGTCACTGGCCAGGCCAGCAGCGCCTGCCGACCCAACGACCCCAGCCGTTGCCGCCACCTGTTTTGCATGGCGCCCGCCAAACAGCCATATTCCTCCCCTCGTCGCCTTTGCAGCTTCGCTTTCCTCTCGCAGCGACTTAGCATAGTTCTCCAACGAGGTAAAGTAGGTAAAACGGCGCTGTCGTGCAAAATCGGCAGGGCCTGAGTCCTGTGGAGCTATGATCACTAGTTGTGCCTGCAGTTTGTGGCGCATATTTTTTAGGCCGTCAAAATCAACTGGCCTCTGAAAAGCTTTATTTTGATTTGGAAGTACAATAGCTATTTGCTTCCGACCAAGTTTTTCCTGCGTCAAAATGGCAGCCAACACGCTCTCTCTGTCGTCGGTAGGCCCCACATATATCATTCCTATGGTTGCATTACGCGGGTCATTTGCATCCAGCAGGTCTGAACCATTTCCCTGTTTCATCTTCCTGTCCCTCTTCATCCCCGATTTTAAGCAGCTTCTCGCCTTCGTTTGCCTATTCTGCTTTGTAATTCTACCCTATACGACAGAAATTATAAAGTGACATAGAGACTTTGTTTCTTTAAAGAAAGAACGGGAATTACCAGTGTTTTCAACATTCGCCCGTTGCTTTCTTACCTCAAGGATGAGTACCCGGTACCGTCATAGGCGACAGCGGCTCACGCGTTCCTGGAACACTTTGCACCACAATTTTGACCTGGCCAGGATCCGACGGCAGCTTCGTCTCGTAGTTACTTGAAAGCTGTATATTCAGTTTTGCCACCCCCACCTGCTTGAGCAAAATATCTTTAGCCCCCTGCTTACTTTTGCCAAGGATCAAACGTACCAGTACCTGCTGCTCGACAGAGCTAAAATGGTAAACCCAAACACCCTGCGCTCTCACCAGCAAAGTCGTTGTTCCTTGATTTGCATTGTTAACTGCAGCCTGCGTTGCCACAGCCACTACATTGCCAACTAACGAATAATGAGCGCCAAGACTAGCTTCAGCGTCTTGGCTCAGCCGAACTGCCACAATGGACTGCACTGCACCTTGGTCATAACCCCTCCCTGTACATTCTACAACCACAGTAACAGTCACTTCTGTTGCCTTACTTCCAACAGGAACATCGGATGTCACATTTGAAGAACATTGCGCTGGACTGATAAAACGTTCATTGGGCGCGAGTTGGTCTTGCAGCGCCGTCTGGGCACTTTGCGAAAGGGAGGTCTCCAGCGACTTTGCAGCACCATCAATATCACTCTGCTGAACAATGATAAAGTTTTGTGAGTTTTGTCCACCGCTAAATTGACCTCTGTTTTTGACAGTTACACCGGGAGCACAACAACTTTGCGCGATATCGCTTGCGGCAATATCTCCGTTTGTCCCAGCATTGACAGCATGGGCAGGTACATCTACTTGACCCGGTGTTGAACCGTTCGCTGGAGGAATGGTGACTGCTGCATCGAACGTTACCCGCACTCCGTGAGCATCGGTAAAGACCTTTCCCGCAGGGACAGTCACCGCCGTGCTCGTCACATTAGAAAATGTCAGGTTTCCCGTGGCTCGTACGCCAGGATTCTGCCCCTCACCAGTTGCCTTCACCGTGGTTGTTTGTGCCTGGGAAGTAGCAGTGACCTGGCGCACCTCAACCTGCTGTTGAGAAGCATTGGCGTTACCTGTGACCGCATCAATCGCAAAGACATTTTCTATGACTTTGCTATCTGGTGTTATCGTTACAATACTTGTGCCTGAAACTCCCGGTAGAAACCCCGCCAGGGGACCTAATTTCCCTTGCACATCTGCAATAATGCCCGCGAGTACCAGTTTCAGAAAGCTATTCAGTGTTTTCTGATCAAGCACATCAGACTTGATCACCTTGATAGCAGCCTCGCGTCCTTCCAGTTCGTCCCATGCGAGACAAACGTCTGCCATTGCCCCGCTACCTAAAAGACCCTTCAAGCGATATCTATGGCCTAGCCTGTCTATAGCATTTCCATAACGCCACAATTGCATTATGTTCCCCTTATCTATAGCGAACAAATATTCCCCCCTTCTCGATTATCTCATACAAAAAAGCCAGAGACAAAAAAGTTCTCTGACGATAGCCCAAGTGGTTTGGAATTGGTAATGGTTTAAAGGTAGTCGTGCCAATAGGCGCGAGCCTTATACGCAACGGCGCTCAGTCTCTAGGGAAAACAACATCCCCAAGAGTCTCCCCTACCATACAACGAAATGGCCCACCAGGCCCGTGCATAGTAGGGGCGACCCTTGTGGTCGCCCTGCAACCCTTCAACGAATTGGCCCACCAGTAGGGGCGACCCTTGGGTCGCCCTGCTTGTGGTCGCCCTACTTGCGGTCGCCCCGCTAGGCTATTTAACGCGGGCCAGCTTTCAACACTTCATCGTTGGGCAGCGTAAACTGCTGGAAGTTCTTCTTAAAGCGCGCGGCCAGGTCCGCCGCCTGCAGATCATACGCTTCCTTTTCTTTCCACGTATTGCGCGGGATGAGTAATTCACTTGGAACATCTGGACAGGAAGTCGGGGACCGCAATCCAAAGATTGGATCTTCCACCTTCTCAACACTCTTGAGCGATCCACTGATAGCCGCTCTCACCATCGCCCGGGTATAGTTGATATTAATGCGCTCACCTATACCATATGGGCCGCCTGTCCACCCGGTGTTGATCAGGTAGCAGCGCACTTTATACTTCTCAATTCGCTCACGTAACAGGTTAGCGTACTCGCCCGGTTGCAATGGCAAGAAGGCTGCGCCAAAGCAAGAGCTAAAGGTTGCCTGTGGTGTCGTCACACCCGCTTCGGTACCTGCTAACTTACTGGTGTATCCCGATAGGAAGTAATACATCGCCTGCTCTACGGTCAGCTCTGACAGCGGTGGCAAGACACCGAACGAATCTGCTGAGAGAAAAACGACCGCCCTGGGATGACCACCTCGCCCTGACTCGATCACATTATCGATAAAATCAACGGGATAGGCAGCGCGGGTATTTTCAGTCAGCGAATCATCGCTGTAATCCGGCTCACGGGTTCCCTTTCTCAGCACAACATTCTCATAGACAGAGCCGAAGCGAATAGCGTTCCAGATTTGCGGCTCATACTTTTGCGACAGGTTTATGCACTTCGCGTAACAGCCGCCTTCAAAGTTAAAAACGCCATTGTCTCCCCAACCATGCTCATCATCGCCGATCAAACGACGGCTAGGATCTGCCGACAAACTCGTCTTGCCTGTACCCGAAAGTCCAAAGAACAATGCAACATCCCCATTTGGCCCGACATTTGCGGAACAATGCATGGGCAGCACACCTTCTGCCGGTAAAATAAAATTGAGAATGGTAAATACAGATTTCTTCATTTCACCTGCATACTGTGTACCACAGATCAACACGAGCCGCTCTTCAAAGTCAATGATAATAGCAGCCGCTGACCGCGTACCATGCACACGAGGATCGGTATGAAAATTCGGCACACAGAGTATCGTAAATCCCGCGCGAGGATTGCTCAAATCTCTCTCGTTTGAACGCAGAAAGAGCTGACGGGCAAACAGGTTGTGCCAGGCAAATTCTGTGATGACCTGGATTGGCATCCGATAATCCGGGTCAGCTCCGGCTGCTGCATCCAGCACGAAGACATCGCGCCCTTGCAAATATGCTGAAAGGCTACTGCGCACTGCGTCGAATTGCTCTCGCTTCATTGGGTGATTGATCTCACCCCACCAGATCTTCGCAGCAATTTCCTCGTTCGAAACGATAAACTTATCTTTTGGAGTACGCCCCGTGTACGGTCCGGTCGTGGCGGCAAATGCCCCATTTGAAGCCAATTTTCCCTCTCTACGAGCCAGGGCGTGCTCTACTAACTCCGGGGGCGATAGATTCCAGTGAATGTTCCCTAAGTTTACTAGCCCATATTCTTCCAGGGCTTTCCGGCTCATCATCATCGTCATCAGTATCTCTCTCCTTTAAGACTCCTCTTTGAGCCTCTTTATGAGCAGTATTATAAACAGCAACAACGGTTTCTATGTTTAAAGTATACCCCAATGCCCCTTCTTCTTCCAAATGTTAGTCTCACAAAACTGTTATCTTTGTTAGTCTCACAAAAATGAAGCCACATGCGCAACCCATATCACCAGGAAGCAGAACCGAAAAAGGCCCCCAGACTGTCTGTCCAATCTGGGGGCCTTTTTCGGTTCTGCTTTCCCTTGTTTTATTCCTGCAGCAGCGCTTCAAACTGCTTGCGATTGAGCTGCTCAAGTTCCATGAGCGTGTTAGCCAGCTTTTTCAGTTGATCGTCATGTTCGCTCAACAATGTGCGCGCCATGGCATACCCCTCTTTCAGGATACGCTGTACCTCCAGGTCGATCATGGAGGCCATCGTCGCACTATTGTTGGTGTTACGCATTGCAGACATACCCATAGCAAACGCATTCTGACGCGGAAGCACATCATCCATATCACCCGCATCACCCGCATCACCCGCATCACCCGCATCACCGCCATTCAGCATCAACCGGCCATCAGCATCGACCAATAGCGAACGACCCTGCGCTGGCAGATCATCAATACCGCTTCGGCGCATATTGAGACTCATACCGCCTGGTTCGTAGTCGGCGAACACAACGCCGACTTGCTCACTCATGCCCCACCGCGTCACCATACGCCGGGCCAGGTCTGTCACAACCTGCAGATCGTTCTCGGCGCCAGTAGTAACACGCTCTGCGCCAAAGGTGAGTTCTTCGGCAACACGCCCTCCAAGGCCAACAGCTATTCGCGCCATTAATGTCTCGCGACTGTAGTTATAACGGTCTTCCTCCGCGGTGAACTGGGTCACCCCCAGGCTTTGCCCGCGCGGCAGAATAGTAACGCGGTTGACGCTATCGGCCTCCGGCAAATGATAGGCAACGAGAGCATGTCCGGCTTCATGATAGGCGGTGATATGACGATCTTTCTCGCTCAATACGATCCGTCGCAACGCTCCAAGTTGCACGCGCACAAGTGCATCCTCAAAACAGTCGTGGGTGATATGCTCCAGGTCTTGACGCGCGGCACAGAGGGCCGCTTCGTTGACAAGGTTGGCCAGGTCCGCCCCCGTCATACCAATGGTCAAACGCGACAGGCGCTCCAGCGATACATCCTCGTGTAAGGGTGTCAAACGTGTATGCACTTTGAGGATAGCTTCACGACCAACGCGATCAGGGTGTGACACCGTTACATGTCGGTCGAAGCGCCCAGGACGTAAGAGCGCTTTATCCAGGATATCAACGCGGTTCGTTGCTGCAAGTACAACCACCGCCTTGCGCCCGTCAAAACCATCAAGTTCCACCAGTAACTGATTGAGCGTTTGGTCTCGCTCATCGTTGCCTGCAATACGCATCGAACGCTTGCGACCTACTGCATCAATCTCATCGATAAAAATCACACATGGAGCAGACTGGCGCGCCTGGTTGAAAAGATCGCGTACGCGACTTGCACCCACCCCTACAAACATCTCGACAAACTCCGAAGCGCTGATACTAAAAAACGGTACTCCAGCCTCACCGGCCACCGCTTTTGCCAGCAGCGTTTTACCAGTTCCAGGCGGGCCCACCAGTAAGGCCCCACGAGGTATACGCGCACCCAGTCGATTAAAACGTTCAGGGCTGCGCAAAAACTGCACGATCTCTTCTAGTTCTGAACGTACTTCATCGATACCGGCAACATCTGCAAATGTCACAGGCGGCTCCAGGCTGGCACGAACCTTGCCAGTAGATCCATTCAGTGTCTTCCCGGAAGAAGTATTTTTTTCGGATCCTACGCGAGTTTGAGGAGTTTCTTTTACACCTTCAAAGCGGCGAGCATGGCTCTTCCCTAGCTGATTCACACGATCATCTAGAGGACGCATAGATCGCCTGGTGTTTCTGGGCGCCAGAACGAGGAGTAGCACAATCCCAAAGAAAATCAGCGGTATGATTCGCCAAAACAGACTCATCCAGATGGGCGATTGCGGCACAGGAAGAGTATTAACTATCACATTTTTGCTCAATAGCAATGACATTAAGCCTGCATCGCCACTGGCTGGCAATTGGGTGTAAACAGTGCGGGCCGGGTCGACAGGTGGATTTACGGTCATACTTGGCCAGGTTGAATAGCCTGCACCAACATATCGACTCCAGGCTGCAAAGTCGGCCGCTTTATTGGAAGCGGTAGTTGTCGTTACTGGTGTCGCTATCGACTCATTATCCTGCGTTAGAGGAGCTGCTAACAAAACATTGATAGCATTACCTTGCAAAGTCGCTGCCTGTACATTCCCCGCTTTCACCTGGTCCAGAAATGCACTATAGCTAATCGCAGTGACCCCGCTGGGGGCCGTATTACTTGGAGGAGCCTGTAAATGGCTGACTACGCCAAAAAGCAGGCCAACAAACAGAATGAGCAGGACACTGGTCAAGAGTATTTGTTTTTGCGTTTTGAGAAAATTTGCGACTTTTCGTCCATAATTTTGCACATCCGTATACCGTCGCCAGCGTGATTTCAATTGGCGACCACCGTTGCCGTCCATGTGTTGTACACCTCGCCTGTAAAACCCGCACAGATCAGGATATCCTGGCAAGTCTTAAGTATTCAGCAGGAGTGATAACCTTCCGAGAGATCATCTCTCGGAAAGCCGGATCCCCCACATCTCTTTCTATCCTACAGAATTGAGTTCATTCTCCCATGGTCTCTTGAACTCCGAGCGGAGCGGGTTCATCCCCATTGATTTCCCTTCACATCATTCTAACCAGGAGAATCCTTTTTCGTAATGCCTGCGATAAATGCAGGAAAAAGGCCATAAAACGATAATTAGCTAAGAATACAGGCGATTATTTCAGCGACGCCAGAAGACAGTGTACAACTATTTACGGCTCAGAATAAAATGTCGCCGTAATTTCAGTACTTTCTTCTTATTATAACGGCTATATCAATATGTATCTATGTGATACATCACACTTCAGAATATATATTGAACGAATAAAAGACGTCCCAGGTTACGGCCTATGGGTCAGTTTTCTGTCAATCAGCAAGCAATCCTCTGACTAGAGAACGCTACCCAATCCATTTTGTAGGATATCTATATCTGTGAATACGTTGTGAGTTACGCCAAAAGATGCATCCCTGAACCACCCTACCATGTACATGATACAATCACTGTGACTACTCCCCCGGCTAAAGCACGGGGGCTTCTAGGGCCAAGCCCAGGCTGTGTAGCCCCACAGCACAAATGTTTCTGGCAGCATTCAGATCACGATCTAGCTCAAGGAGGCAACAGGGACAATGATAGGTACGCTCACTCAAGGGCATGAATTGCCGGTGGTGGCACCTGCTGCAATCTTGCGAGGTGTAGGCCGGATTGACTTTGATGAACTGTCTGCCAGCTTCTTCCGCTTTGCAGGACAGTTGCGCAAAGAAGGCCGCCCACGAGGCATCTGCAATGCTTTTGGCCAGACAATGATTATGCAGCATTCGCTTGACCTGCAAATCTTCCACGCAGATCACCCCAAAACGGTCAACAATCTGCCGACTCTCTTGATGGGTGAAATTGTCCCGTTTGAAGGCAATCCGCTCATGGACTCTCGCAATCACCTTCCGATGCTTGCGGCGTTCAGCTGTGCCTTGGGCCAGTTTGGCGAGTTTCCTCTGTCCCTTTGCCAATGCCTTTTGTTCCTTGCGGAAAAACCTGGGGTTCTCAATTGCTTCGGCATTGGAAAGGGTGGCAAAGGTTTTGAGCCCAACATCAATCCCCACCGGGGTAGAGGTTTCTGGCAGTCTTTCAGGCTCACACTCCACCGAGAAGGAGACATACCATTTGCCTGTCGAGGAACGCTGTACCGTACAGGTTTTCACCTTCCCCCTGATCGGGCGATGATAGACCATGTGGAGACTGCCAATTTTCGAGAGACAGACCCGTTCATCATGAGTGATGCTAAAGCCACTTTGGGGGAAGGTGAACGAGTCATAGCGGCCAGAGCCCTTGAAACGGGGAAAGCCGGGTTCCTTAGCCTGTTCTCGCACTCTGCGAAAGAAGGCCTTGAAGGCCAGATCGACACGCACGGCCACATTTTGCAACACCTGGGAATGCACATCCTTCAAAGCGGGATGCGCTGCTTTCAGGATCGAGAAGGTTGCTTGCTGCTCATACAGCGTCAACGACTTCCCCTCTTGCTCATACGCATGCTTGCGGCTGGCAAGCAAGTGATTATAGAGCCAGCGACACTCTTCCAGGGTTTCGTTGAGCCTGACAACTTGCTTTTTTGTGGGGAAAATCCGATACTGAAACATTTTAAGCATAGTCAGATTCTTGCACAGAGTAGTACAGATGTCAATAAGCAAGGGATACCCATCCCAAGCTCCATAAAAGGTAGGGCTCTTCATCCCCGCCATGAATGGACGAGGCTTTCTAGCCCGTTCACTGTAAAGTATACTGCCCTGTTAGTTTAGATATCTCCACATTTTTCCTCCAAAAGAAGGGAGGACATTTGTAGTAAAGGACTGAAAGGTCAATGAAAGCTATTCGTATCAACGAAACTGGTGGCCCAGAAGTCATGCACCTGGAAGAGATCGAATCACCCACGCCAAAAGAAGGCCAGATACTCATCAAAGTGGCAGCCGCAGGCATCAACTTCGCAGACCTCGCCCAACGCCAGGGAGCATATTTAACGCGCACACAAACACCCATGACCCTGGGATTTGAGTTCGCCGGCACCGTCGCAGCTCTTGGTCCAGGTGTAACCACTCCAGCAGTAGGCACTCGCGTCGTCGCCTTTGGTGAAGGAGCTTATGCGGAATATGCCCTTGCCCAGGCAGCAACCACCGTCCCCATTCCTCCCAATCTCGATTTTACCCATGCCGCAGCCTTACCCGTACAGGGTATCACAGCCTACCAGTTATTGCGCGAGTCAGCACAAATTCAACCAGGAGAAACCGTGCTAGTTCATGCCTCAGCAGGGGGAGTTGGTACACTCGCGGTACAACTTGCCCACTTGATGGGAGCTGGCACCGTCATTGGCACAGCCAGTAATGCCAGCAAACTTGAACTCGCACGCCGCCTGGGAGCCGATGTCGCTATCAATTATACGGAAGAGAACTGGGCTGAACAGGTGAATCACGCCACCGGAGGTCATGGAGCCGACATTATCCTGGAAATGGTCGGCGGCCAGATCGCTGAGCAAAGCCTGCAATGTCTGGCCCCATTTGGGCGCATGGTCATTTATGGGGCCACCAGTGGCCAGATAGCACAGTTCACCGGTATTCAATTGATGTACAAAAATCAGGCAATTATTGGCTACTGGCTGAATTCACAGTTGCGCCGCACAGACCGCATTACCCGAGCTGTCATGGATTTGATGCAGTATTTCATCAGTGGCAAATTGGAGATTGTCGTTGGCCAGACCTTCCCTCTTGCCCAGGCTGCGGAGGCACATAGTGCCATCGCAGAACGCAAAACAATGGGAAAAGTAGTCCTGATGTTAAAGGCTCACCTACCTGGGTGACCGATGTCGTACCAGATACCCATGCTCGCGAAGGCAGAATCATCGCGGAGAGCAATCCGGCCAGAACGATTGAACTGCTGTTAGAAGATCTCGCCGCACATGGACTGTTATATCAAAACTTCCCTGAAGATCCTGCTGCTCGTATAACATTGCACAATGCGGCCCCGTTGCGCCAGGGCAATTCCCTGCGCGGAGCGCTCACGGGAAGAGCAGTCTGGGTTGTCGCCGAACTAGAGCAAAATACTATTCGCCATATTACCCTCGAATTGCTCGGTAAGGGCAACGAGTTGGCCGCGGCAATCCAGGGTGAACTCGCAGCCATACTGATCGGCGGACCACGCGCAGCAAGCGTAGCCCACCACTTACCCGCTCTGGCGGCCTATGGCGCCGAGCGAATCTATATGGCAGCAGACCCTGCTCTCGAATACTATACTACTGAAGGATATACCGCCGTGCTCGTACGGGCCATTCAAACGTACGCTCCATCCATTGTACTCCTTGGCTCAACCGCAGATGGACGCGACCTGGCCCCCCGCGTAGCAGCTCGGCTCAATCTTGGCCTGACCGGCGATTGTATCGATCTCGCAATTGATGAACAGCACCGCCTGGTACAATACAAACCGGCCTTTGGCGGCAGCATCATCTCATTTATCCTCTCAAACACAACACCTGCTATGGCAACACTCCGCCCTGGAATGCTCCATGCCGCTCAACCAGACTTCGCCCGCACAGCGGACATCATACCATTACCAACAGATCATATAGCAGAGCAGATTCGCACGTCTATATTGGAGAGAACGTACAGAGATACTGGAGTGGCCGAGCTTGAATCGGCAAAGATTATTCTAGGCGTCGGCATGGGAATAGGCGCACCAGCAGCATACGCACCGCTGCGTCAACTGGCTCATCTACTGCATGCGGCCATCGGTGCAACACGCAATGTCACCGACCAGGGCTGGCTCCCCAAACAAATACAGATCGGCTTGACAGGGCGCGCCATAGCTCCCCGCCTCTATCTCGCGCTCGGCATCCGCGGCGCCGCAGAGCATATCGCGGGTATCCGTAAGGCCGACTATATCGTCTCTATCAACAAAAACAAGCGCGCACCCATATTCCGTCATTCCAACCTCGCCGTCGTCGGTGACGTCCATGAATTATTGCCCATCCTGATCACGCGCCTGGAAGAAATGGGCTTTGATAACTTCCCATCTCGCAATGACTCCGCTAGCAGATGATAATTCTGTCATAATAGAGAATCATACGCCCCGCATACTTAACTGCACACGCCCGCGCTGCAAATCGACTTTAAGCACACGCACCTGCACAACCTGCCCAACGGCCACAACGG
>WNGG01004694.1_pt1 | contig 15273 bp, 10 predicted proteins | sample 5400661 | NCBI WGS metagenome assembly WNGG01 (sample SAMN13153372, study PRJNA577476) | soil metagenome | isolation source: 100 cm soil or saprolite under Garry oak tree replicate 1 | place: USA:California | collected 2016-06-15
GATGGTGATGCCGGGGGACAACGTGACGATGGCGATCGAGCTGATCACGCCGGTGGCGATGGAGAAGGAGCTGCGGTTTGCGATCCGGGAGGGGGGGCGGACGGTGGGGGCCGGCGTCGTCACGGAGATCACGGAGTAGGCGGTGCGGGAGATCATCGCCCTCGCGTGCACCACGTGCCAGCGGCGGAACTACTCGACCACGAAGAACAAGCGCACGCATCCCGACCGGCTCGAGCTCAAGAAGTTCTGTCGGTGGTGCCGCAAGCACACGCCGCACAAAGAGACCAAGTAGTCAGAGCGGAGGTGCGCGGGTGGGACACGGGGACGAGTTGTTCGAGAGCGGATCGGTTGCGGGCACGCGGCGAGCGCGCCTCCAGTCCTACGAGCCGCGTCACGCTGCGTAGGTTGAGCCTGGTTCGAGCGGCGGCTTGGCCGCCGCCTCCCCCAGAGGGGGAGACGGAAAGGGGGGGCTGCCCCCCTCACGATTGCGTTAGGGGTGTAGCTCTAACGGCTAGAGCACCGGACTCCAAATCCGGGGGATGGGGGTTCGAATCCCTCCACCCCTGCCACTCATTGCCGGAGAGGGTCGGGACGAAATGGGGTATCTGAAGCGCGCGAAGGAGTTCGTTGGCGAGGTCCTCGCGGAGTTCCGCAAGGTGACCTGGCCCAGCCGGCAGGAGTTGATCAACTCCACGGTCGTGGTGATCGCCGTCACGGTCGTGGTCGCCTTTTTCCTGGGCGGCGTGGACATCGTGCTGGCGCGGGTCGTGGAGAGGATCCTGCGATGAGCGGAGAAGCGACGGCGGCGGCGACGAACAAGCAGTGGTTCGTCGTCCATACGTACTCGGGATTCGAGAACAAGGTGAAGGAGGCCATCGAGTCACGCGCGAAGATCTTCGGCATGACGGACAAGATCACCCGCGTCCTGGTGCCGACGGAGAAGGTCGTCGAGGTCCGGAACAAGCAGAAGCGCGAGACCGAGCAGAAGTTCTTCCCCGGGTACGTCCTCGTCGAGATGGAGCTGACCGACGACACGTGGCACCTGGTGCGCTCGACGCCCAAGGTCACCGGGTTCGTCGGCTCGGGCTCGAAGCCCGTCCCGCTCTCGCAGGAGCAGGTCGACGACATCATGCGGCAGATGGAAGCCGGGGCCGAGAAGCCCAAGCCGAAGTCGGTGTTCCAGCGCGGCGACAAGGTGCGGGTCGTCGACGGGCCGTTCGTCAACTTCCAGGGCGTTGTCGAGGACATGAATCCCGAGCGCGGCCGGATGAAGGTCGCCGTGCCGGTCTTCGGCCGGCCGACCTCGGTCGAGCTCGAGTACTACCAGGTGGAGCGACTCTGATGAGTGGCGCGTTGATGGGTGCCTCCACGTGAAAAAAGTCCAGGCGGTTGTCAAGCTCCAGATTCCGGCGGGCAAGGCGAATCCCTCGCCGCCGGTGGGGCCCGCGCTTGGCCAGCACGGTGTCAACATCATGGAGTTCTGCAAAGGGTTCAACGCGCAGACGGCGAGCCAGGAGGGGCTGATCCTGCCGGTGGTCGTGACGATCTACCAGGACCGCTCGTTCACGTTCATCGTGAAGACGCCGCCCGCGGCCGTGCTCCTGAAGCGCGCGGCGGGGATCGCCAAGGCCTCGGCGGTGCCGCACAAGGACAAGATCGGCAAGGTGACCCGGCAGCAGGTGCGGGAGATCGCGCAGACGAAGCTGCCCGATCTCAATACCGCGTCGATCGAGGCGGCGATGCGGATCGTCGAGGGCACGGCGCGCAGCATGGGCATCGACGTGGTGTAGGTCATCGAAGGGGGCCTCGACGGCCCCCTCCGAGCCACCCCCAAGGGAGGGGGTTGCGCGGGCGAAGCCCGCGCTCGAACGGCGGTTACTCCGAGGAGAGACGGACATGGCGACGGTGGTGAGCAAGCGTTACGACGCGGCGGCAGCGAAGATCGCGCCGGGCAAGCAGTCCTCACTGGACGAGGCGATCGCGATCATCAAGAGCATGCCGCCGACGAAGTTCGACCAGTCTGTCGACTTGTCGTTCCGGCTGGGCGTCGATCCCAAGCATGCCGACCAGATGGTGCGGGGTGCGGTGGTGCTGCCGCACGGCATTGGCAAGGCGGTGCGTGTCGCGGTCTTCGCGAAGGGTGACAAGGAGCGCGAGGCGCGCGAGGCGGGCGCCGACATCGTGGGCGCCGAAGACCTCGTCGAGCGCGTCCAGGGCGGTTGGATGGAGTTCGACACGGCCATCGCGACGCCCGACCTCATGGGTCAGGTCGGCCGGCTCGGCAAAGTGCTCGGTCCGCGCGGCCTCATGCCGAACCCGAAGCTCGGCACCGTGACCTTCGACATCGCTCGCGCGGTGCGCGAGGCGAAGGCGGGCAAGGTCGAGTTTCGGGTGGACAAGGCCGGCAACGTGCACACGCCGATCGGCAAGCACTCGTTCCCCGCCGAGCACCTGGTGGCGAACGCGATGGCCGTGATCGAGGCGATCGTGCGGGCGAAGCCCGCGGCCGCGAAGGGGACCTACCTCCGGTCGCTCACCGTCTCGACGACGATGGGGCCGGGCGTGCCGATCGACGCGCAGGCGATCGCGAACCTGTTCAAGAAAGCGGTATAGGGCGGAGGGTCCGACGGTGCCGACGCAAGAGAAGGTCGAAGCGGTCGCGGAGCTGAAGTCGCGGCTCGACGGGGTGAAGACCGTGGTGCTCACGGAGTACCGCGGCCTGACCGTGCAGCAGCTCTCCGACCTCCGCAAGCAGCTCCGCGCGGTGTCGGCGGACTACAGGGTCGTCAAGAACCGGCTCGCGCGGCTGGCGATCAAGTCGTCCGGGCTCGAGGCGCTGGGTCCGCACCTCACGGGTCCCACGGGCGTGGTCTTCTCGAAAGCGGATCCGGTCGCCGTCGCCAAGGCGCTCCACACGTTCGCGAAGGCGAACCAGGCGCTCGGGATCAGGACGGGGTACGTCGAGGGCCAGATGCTGGCTCCGGCGGCGCTCAAGGCGCTCGCCGACCTCCCGTCGCGGGAGCAGCTGCGCGCCCAATTGATCGGCGCGATCCAGGGGATTCTGGCACAGCTCGTCGGCGTGCTCACGGCGCCGCAGCGGGAGCTCGTGTACGTCCTGCAACAGCGCGGCAAGAACGCCGCCGAGTAATCAAAGGAGACTGATCGATGTCCACGGTTGAGCAGATCGCCGAACAACTCGACAAGCTGACACTGCTCGAGGCCGCCCAGCTCTCCAAGCTGCTCCAGGAGAAGTGGGGCGTGTCTGCGGCCGCGCCGATGGCGGTGGCCGCCATGCCGGGCGCCGCGGGGGCGCCGGCAGGGACCGGCGCCGCGACCGAGGAGAAGACGGAGTTCGATGTCGTCCTCACTGCTGCGGGCGAGAAGAAGATCCAGGTCATCAAGGTCGTGCGCGAGCTGACCGCGCTCGGGCTCAAGGAAGCGAAGGACCTCGTCGACGGTGCGCCGAAGGCGGTGAAGGAGAAGGTCACTAAGGCCGAGGCGGAGGAGATGAAGAAGAAGCTCGAGGAGCAGGGAGCGAGCGTCCAGATCAAGTAGGGGGGGCGAACCCCCCTGCGGGGCTAACCGAGGTGCAGGACGCGTCGAGGACGACGTGACCGTCCTCCGGGAGAACATATGGCAGGAGTGATCCAGTGCGGGCGCCGCAGCCGTAAGGACTTCGGCAAGATCCCGTCGATCGTTGAGATTCCGAACCTCATTGAGGTGCAGAAGCGCTCGTACGAGACGTTTCTGCAGCAGGATGCCCCCTCGGACCGCCGGGAGGACATCGGGCTCCAGGCTGTCTTCAAGTCGGTGTTCCCGATCGCCGACTACAACGACAACGCGCTGCTGGAGTTCGACTCGTTCCACTTCGGCGATCCGAAGTACACGGTCGAGGAATGCCATGACCGCGGCATGACCTTCGCGATCCCGCTGAAGGTCACGCTCCGCCTTGTCGTCTTCGACCATGACAAGGAGGCGAAGACGCGCACGATCCGGGAGCAGCGCGGCCAGGAGGTGTACCTGGGCGAGCTCCCGCTCATGACCGACAAGGGGACGTTCATCATCAACGGCACCGAACGGGTCGTCGTCAGCCAGCTCCAGCGCTCCGCCGGCGTCTTCTTCGACGACGACAAAGGCAAGACGCTCGCGTCCGGGAAACCCCTGTATTCGGCGCGCGTGATCCCCTACCGGGGCTCGTGGGTCGAGTTCGACTTCGACGCCAACGACATCCTCCATGTGCGCGTGGACAGGCGTCGGAAGATGCTCGCCACGGCGTTCCTGCGCGCGTTCTGGTTCCTCGAGAAGAACAACGTGATTCTCTCGGACGAGGAGATCCTGGCCCACTTCTACGAGAGCGAGGAGGTCCTCGGGTTCGAAGAGGGCAACGCCTGGGTGAAGCTCCACCCCGAGGCGCACCTCGGCGCGCGGGTCGCCGAGGACGTGAAGCCGGCGCGCCACCGCGAGCCCGTCGTCGCGGCGGGCAAGACGCTCAACGCAAAGCTGATCGAGAAGCTCGTCGAGGCGAACGTCGAGAAGATCCCCGTCCGCGCCGAGTCCCTGGTGGGACGGCGCACCGCCACGCGCATCGTGGACACCGAGAGCGGCGAGGTGCTCGTCCAGACAAACACCGAGATCAACTCCCAGATGCTCTCGCAGATCATGGGCCGGCGGGTGGCACCGTTCAAGCTGCTGGTCTTGATGCTGCCGAATCTGCCGGGGGTGAAGCCCGAGGACAAGAAGATCGATGCGTCCATCTACGAGACGCTGGCGCGCGACCACTTCAAGCTCCCCGACGAGGCGCTCGTCGAGATCTACCGGCGGCTCCGGCCGGGCGATCCGCCCACCGTGGAATCCGCCCGCGCCCTGTTCCGGGGCATGTTCATGGACCCGCGGCGCTATGACCTGGCGCGCGTCGGGCGGTTCATGATCAACAAGAAGCTGCAGATCGACGCGCCGCTCTCCGTCAAGACGCTGCGCAGCGAGGACATCGTGGCGGTGATCCGCCACCTCCTCATGGTCAAGCTCGGTGCCAAGGCGACCGACGACATCGACCACCTCGGCAATCGCCGCGTCCGGTCCGTCGGCGAGCTGCTCGAGAACCAGTTCCGCGTGGGCCTGACGCGGATGGAGCGCGCGGTGAAGGAGCGGATGTCCATCTCGGACATCACGAACCTGATGCCGCACGACCTCATCAACGCGAAGCCGGTCTCGGCGGTCGTGAAGGAGTTTTTCGGCTCGTCGCAGCTCTCGCAGTTCATGGACCAGACGAACCCGCTGGCAGAGCTGACTCACAAGCGCCGCCTCTCGGCGCTGGGTCCGCGAGGCCTCTCCCGCGAACGCGCCGGGTTCGAGGTGCGCGACGTCCATCCGACGCACTACGGCCGGATCTGCCCGATCGAGACGCCCGAAGGCCCGAACATCGGCCTGATCTCGTCGCTCTCGACCTACGCGCGAACGAACGAGTTCGGCTTCATCGAGACGCCGTACCGGAAGGTCCTGCATGGGCGCGTCACGGACGAGATCGTGTTCCTGACGGCGCTCGAGGAGGAGCAGTTCGTCATCGCTCAGGCTAACGCCGAGATCGACCGGAACGGTCGCTTCGTCCAGGAGCGGGTCTCGGCGCGCAAGGGTGGCGAGTTTCGCATGGTCCCGCCCGAGGAGCTGCACTACATGGACGTGTCGCCGAAGCAGCTCGTCTCGGTGGCCGCGTCGCTGATCCCGTTCCTCGAGAACGACGACGCGAACCGCGCGCTCATGGGCTCGAACATGCAGCGCCAGGCGGTGCCGCTCCTGCAGCCCGAGTCGCCGCTGGTGGGCACCGGGATGGAGCACGTGGTCGCGCGCGACTCGGGCGCGGTCGTCGTGGCCAAGCGGCTGGGTGTGGTCGAGTACGTGTCGGCCGACCGCGTGGTGGTGCGCGCCGAGAGCCGGTCGAAGAAGACCGATCCGGTGCAGGACCTCCCGCTCGACATCTACAACCTGACGAAGTACCGGCGGTCGAACCAGAACACCTGCATCAACCAGAAGCCGATCGTCCGTAAGGGCCAGCGCGTGGCGGCGGGCGACGTGATCGCCGACGGCCCGGGGACCGACCAGGGCGAGCTCGCGCTGGGGCGGAACGTGCTCGTCGCGTTCATGCCGTGGGGTGGCTACAACTTCGAGGACGCGATCCTCGTGTCCGAGCGCCTCGTCAAGGGCGAGCGGTTCACGTCGATCCACATCGAGGAATTCGAGATCCAGGCGCGCGACACGAAGCTCGGCAAGGAGGAGGTCACCCGGGACATCCCGAACGTCGCGGAGGAGGCGCTGAAGGACCTCGACGAGTCGGGCATCGTGCGGATCGGCGCCAAGGTGAAGCCGGGCGACATCCTGGTGGGCAAGATCACGCCCAAGGGCGAGACCCAGCTCACCCCCGAGGAGAAGCTGCTGCGGGCGATCTTCGGCGAGAAGGCCGGCGACGTCCGCGACACCTCGCTCACCGTCCCGCCGGGCATCGAGGGCACCGTGGTGGACGTCAAAGTGTTCTCACGGCGAGGCGTGGACAAGGACGAGCGGGCCAAGTCGATCGAGGAGGAGGAGGTCGCGCGCCTGGAGAAGGATTATCAAGATGAGATCGCGATGGTCGAAATGGAACGCGATCAAAAGCTGAAGAACCTTCTCGTGGGCAAGACGCTCGTTCAGGAGCTGTTCGATCCCACCAACAAGACGCACCGGCTCGGGAAGAAGGGCGACCGGATCGCGCGCGAGGACCTCGAGAACTTCGCCTGGAACGAGCTGAAGAAGATCAGGATCAAGGAGGACGAGGGTCTCGCTCAGACGATCAAGCGCATCGAGGAGCTGGCCGAGGAGCAGATCGCGATCTACGACTCGATGCTCGAGGAGCGGATCGGCCGACTGCGGCGTGGCGACGACCTGCCGCCCGGCGTGATCAAGATGGTGAAGGTCTACGTGGCGGTCAAGCGCAAGCTCTCCGTCGGCGACAAGATGGCGGGCCGCCACGGCAACAAGGGCGTCGTCTCCAAGATCCTGCCCGAGGAGGACATGCCCTACCTGCCCGACGGCACGTCCGCCGAGATCGTGCTGAACCCGCTCGGCGTGCCGTCCCGGATGAACGTCGGCCAGATCCTCGAGACGCACCTGGGGTGGGCCGCGCGGGCGCTCGGCCTGTGGGTGGCGAGCCCTGTCTTCGACGGCGCGACCGAGGAGGAGATCAAGGAGCACCTGCGGCAGGCGGGCCTGCCGACCTCCGGCAAGACCGTGCTCTACGACGGACGGACCGGCAAGCGCTTCCACCAGGAGGTCACCGTCGGCCAGATCTATATCTTGAAGTTGGCGCACCTCGTGGACGACAAGATGCACGCGCGGTCCATCGGACCCTACTCGCTGGTGACCCAGCAGCCGCTGGGCGGCAAGGCGCAGTTCGGCGGCCAGCGGTTCGGCGAGATGGAGGTGTGGGCGCTCGAGGCCTACGGCGCCGCCCACACGCTCCAGGAGATGCTCACCGTCAAGTCCGACGACGTGGAGGGACGCAACCGCATCTACGAGGCGATCGTGAAGGGCGAGAACTTCCTCGAGCCCGGGACGCCGGAGTCCTTCAACGTGCTGGTGAAGGAGCTCCAGAGCCTGGCGCTCGACGTCGAGCTGATCATGAAGGACGGCAAGAAAGCCTCCTGAGAGGAGAAGACTGAATGCTGACGGATCGGCCTTTCGGCAGCCTGATCAGAGAGGACAAGCCAACGAAGGATCTGTGGGGCATCCTCGATCGGCATGCGAAGCCCATCACGTTTGACGCGATCCGGATCAAGCTCGCCGCGCCCCAGAAGATCCGTGACTGGTCGCACGGTGAGGTGAAGAAGCCCGAGACCATCAACTACCGAACGTTCAAGCCCGAGCGCGACGGCCTGTTCTGCGCGCGGATCTTCGGCCCGACGAAGGACTACGAGTGCGCCTGCGGCAAGTACAAGCGCATGAAGTTCGCGGGTGTCGTGTGCGACAAATGCGGCGTCGAGGTGACCCGTGCTCGCGTGCGGCGCGAGCGGATGGGGCACATCGAGCTGGCCTCGCCGGTCTCGCACGTCTGGTTCTTCAAGGGGCTCCCGAGTCGCATCGGACAGCTCCTGGACATGTCCCTGCGCGAGCTGGAGAAGATCCTCTACTTCGAGGAATACGTCGTCCTCGACTCGAGGCTCCCCAGCGCCAAGAAGAAGGACCTGCTCGCGGTCGACAAGGCGCGCAAGCTTCATGAGGAGCACGGCGCCGACGCGCTCAAGCTCGGCATGGGCGCCGAGGCGATCCGCGAGCTGCTGCGCGACATGGACCTCGACTCGCTGGCGCGAGACCTCCGCGCCCAGATGCTCGGCGAGACGTCGGTCCAGAAGCGGAAGAAGATCGTCAAGCGGCTGAAGGTCATCGAGGCCTTTCTGAAGTCGGGCAACCAGCCGGAGTGGATGATCCTCGAGGTCATCCCGGTCATCCCGCCCGAGCTGCGCCCGCTGGTGCCGCTCGACGGCGGGAGGTTCGCGACTTCGGACCTGAACGATCTGTACCGCCGCGTCATCAACCGGAACAACCGGCTGAAGCGGCTCATGGACCTCAAGGCGCCGGAGATCATCATCCGGAACGAGAAGCGGATGCTCCAGGAGGCCGTGGACGCGCTGTTCGACAACGGTCGTCGTGGGCGCGTGATCACGGGTCCGAACAACCGCCCGCTCAAGTCGCTGTCGGACACGCTGAAGGGTAAACAAGGGCGCTTCCGCCAGAACCTCCTTGGGAAGCGGGTCGATTATTCCGGTCGGTCTGTGATCGTTGTCGGCCCCTATCTGAAACTTCATCAGTGTGGTCTTCCCAAGAAGATGGCGCTCGAGCTGTTCAAGCCCTTCATCCTCCGCAAGCTCGAGGAGCGGGGGATCGCGTCCTCGATCAAGGCCGCGAAGAAGTTCGTCGAGAAGGAGCGGCCCGAAGTCTGGGACATCCTTGAAGATGTCATCAAGGAGCACCCGGTCCTCCTCAATCGTGCTCCGACTCTCCATCGTCTCGGAATTCAGGCCTTCGAACCCATCCTGGTCGAGGGCAAGGCGATCGAGATCCACCCGCTCGTCTGCACCGCGTTCAACGCCGACTTCGACGGCGACCAGATGGCGGTCCACGTGCCGCTCTCGATGGAGGCGCAGCTCGAGGCCCAGGTGCTCATGCTGTCCTCGAACAACATCCTCTCGCCGGCGAACGGCGCCCCGCTCGCGGTGCCGACACAGGACATGGTCCTCGGCATCTACTACCTCACCAAGGAGCGCCTGGGCACGCCGGAGCGCCCGGTGCGGGGCGAGGGGCGCCTCTTCGCCGACTCCGAGGAGGTCCGGATTGCCTACGACAACGAGGACGTCGACCTCCAGGCGCGAATCCGCCTGCGCTGGAACGGCGAGGTCATCGAGACGACCGTGGGGCGGACGCTCTTCAACAGCATCGTCCCCGAGTCGCTTCGGTTCGTGAACCAGGAGCTCAAGAAGAAGGAGGTCACGTCGCTCGTCGGCCGCTGCTACAACCTGCTCGGCAACGAGGTGACGGTCGGGTTCCTCGACGAGTTGAAGGACGTCGGCTTCCGCTATGCGACGCTGTCGGGGCTGTCCATCGGCATCGACGACATGCACATCCCGTCGTCCAAGGAGCGGCACATCGCCTCGGCCCGCGAGCAGGTCAACGAGGTCGAGCAGCAGTACCAGGACGGCGTCATCACCAACGGCGAGCGCTACAACAAGGTCGTCGACATCTGGGCGCATGTCACCGAGCAGATCTCGGAGGAGATGTTCCGCGAGCTCGAGGCGGGCGAGCAGGGCGGCGAGTTCAACCCGATCTACATGATGGCCGACTCCGGCGCGCGCGGCTCGAAGCAGCAGATCCGCCAGCTGGCCGGCATGCGCGGCCTCATGGCGAAGCCGTCGGGCGAGATCATCGAGACGCCGATCACCTCGAACTTCCGCGAGGGGCTCACCGTCCTCGAGTACTTCACGTCGACCCACGGGGCCCGGAAGGGCCTCGCCGACACAGCGCTGAAGACCGCGGACTCAGGGTATCTCACGCGGCGGTTGGTCGACGTCTCGCAGGACGTCATCGTGAGCGAGTACGACTGCGGCACGGTGAAGTACATCGAGGCGACGCCGCTGGTCGAGGGCGGCGACATCATCCAGTCGCTCCGCGACCGGATCCTGGGTCGTGTCGCGGCGGAGGACGTGCGCGATCCGGTCTCGAACGAGATCATCGTGCAGGTCAACAGCGAGATCACCGAGGAGCTGGCACAGAAGATCGAGGACTCGGGCCTGGAGCGCGTGCGCATCCGCTCCGGGCTTACCTGCGACACCAAGCGCGGCATATGCGTGATGTGCTACGGCCGCAACCTGGGCTCGGGGCGCCTGGCCGAGCTGGGGGAGGCGGTGGGCATCATCGCCGCGCAGTCCATCGGCGAGCCGGGCACCCAGCTCACGATGCGGACCTTCCACATCGGCGGCACCGCTCAGCGGGTCGCCGAGGGCAAGCACGAATCAAAGGCACCGGGCATCGTGAAGTTCCACAATGTCCGAACGGTTGTGAACCGCGATGGCGATCTGATTGCGACAAATCGGAATGGCGAAGTTGGCGTGGCCGACGAGCGCGGCCGGGAGCGCGAGCGCTATCCGGTCGCCTACGGCGCCAAGATCAAGGTGAAGCCGGAGCAGCGGATCAAGGCGCGCACGGTTCTCGTCGAGTGGGACCCGTTCACCAACCCGATCCTCACCGAGTTCACTGGCCGGACCGAGTACCAGGAGATCGTCGAGGGTGTGACCGTGCGGGAGGAGTTCGACGAGGTCACGGGCCTCGCGCGCAAGGTCGTCATCGAGGATCCGGAGAGCAAGCTCCAGCCGGGCATCGTCATCCGGTCGACGGACGCCGGGAACGCCTCCGGTGAGCGCCACCGGTACCCGCTGCCGGTGGGCGCGAACCTCGCGGTCGCCGACGGCGGCGATGTATTCGTCGGTGACGTGATCGCGAAGATCGTGCGGGAAGCTACGCGGACAAAGGACATCACCGGCGGTCTGCCGCGCGTGGCGGAGCTCTTCGAGGCGCGCAAGCCGAAGGAGCAGGCGGTCATCACCGAGATCGACGGCCGCGTCGAGATGGGCAGCTTCGTGAAGGGCATGCGCAAGATCGTCATCCGCGCCGACAACGGCGAGACGCGCGAGTACCTGATCCCGCGCGGCAAGCACATCATCGTCCACGAGAGCGACCGGGTGAAGGCCGGCGAGGCGCTCATGGACGGGTCGCCCAACCCCCACGACTACCTGGCGGTGCTCGGCGACCGTGAGCTGCAGCGCTACCTGGTGAACGAGGTGCAGGAGGTCTACCGCCTGCAGGGCGTCACGATCAACGACAAGCACATCGAGATCATCGTCCGGCAGATGCTCCGGCGCGTCCGGATCGAGGAGGTCGGAGACACGGAGTTCGTCGTGGGCGAGCTCGTGGACAAGTTCGCGTTTCAGGAGGAGAACGAGCGGATCATCGCTCAGGGCAAGCGGCCCGCCACGGCCAAGCCCGTGCTCCTCGGCATCACCAAGGCGTCGCTGTCGACCGACAGCTTCATCTCGGCCGCCTCGTTCCAGGAGACGACACGCGTGCTCACCGAGGCGGCGATCTCCGGCAAGACGGATGAGCTGCGCGGCCTCAAGGAGAACGTCATCGTCGGGCGCCTGATCCCTGCAGGCACCGGGCTCTCGAACTACACGCGGGTCGAGGTGCTGACGCCGGGCGGCGAGACCGTGAAGACGCTCGACAGCGTGCTCTCGCTCACGCCGCCGCCTGTCGCCGAGACCGGTGAGGCGCCGGGCGACGTTGCGGCCGTCGGCTAGGAGCCGCCACCGACGGCTAAATTGTTGACAATACAGGGTCTTCCGGTTATAAAGGACGGGTTTTGTCACCGCGTTGGGTGATGGAGAACCATGCCGACCATTAACCAGTTGGTGCGACGGGGTCGCGAGGCGGCGCGGAAGAAGTCGAAGACGCCCGCGATGCAGGCGTGCCCGCAGAAGCGAGGCGTCTGCATCCGCGTCTACACGACGACGCCGAAGAAGCCGAACTCCGCCCTCCGGAAGGTCGCGCGGGTGCGCCTCACCAACGGCCTGGAGGTGACCTCCTACATCCCGGGCGTCGGCCACAACCTCCAGGAGCACTCGATCGTAATGATCCGGGGCGGCCGCGTGAAGGACCTCCCCGGGATCCGGTATCACATCATTCGGGGTACCCTCGACACCGCGGGCGTCGCGGGCCGGAAGCAGAGTCGCTCGAAGTACGGCGCCAAGGCGCCCAAGGCCGGAGGGGCGTAGTCCATGCGACGGGCGGGCGCCGCGAGGCGCGAGGTGCTACCGGACCCCAAGTACGGCTCGCGCCTCGTCGCGAAGTTCGTGAACATCATGATGATCCGCGGCAAGAAGTCGACGGCGGAACGGATCATGTACGACGCCCTCGCGGCGATCGAGGACCGCGCCAAGCAGGACGCCCTGAAGATGTTCAAGACGGCCATCGACAACGTGAAGCCGGCCGTCGAGGTCAAGTCGCGGCGGGTCGGCGGCTCGACCTACCAGGTGCCCGTCGAGGTGCGTCCGGACCGGCGGACGTCGCTGTCGATGCGGTGGATCATCGGCGCCGCGAGGCGGCGGGCCGAGCGCTCGATGGCCGAGAAGCTGTCCGCCGAGCTGCTCGACGCCGCGAACAACCGGGGCACCGCAGTGAAGAAGCGCGAGGACACGCACAAGATGGCGGAGGCGAACAAGGCGTTCGCTCACTATCGCTGGTAGCTGGAGGGCCGAACCGAGAGGGGGGCCGCAGGCTGACCCCCCTCTTCGCATGTATCGGGCAGACAGCGCCTGTAGAGAAGGCAGGGACGACACGTGGAGCGGCAGTACTCGCTGGAGAAGACGCGGAACATCGGCATCATGGCGCACATCGATGCCGGCAAGACGACCACGACCGAGCGGATCCTGTACTACACCGGGCGGTCATACAAGATCGGCGAGGTGCACGAAGGCACCGCGACGATGGACTGGATGGTGCAGGAGCAGGAGCGCGGGATCACCATCACCTCCGCCGCCACCACCTGCTTCTGGCGCGACTGCCGGATCAACATCATCGACACGCCGGGCCACGTGGACTTCACCGTCGAAGTCGAGCGCTCGCTGCGCGTGCTCGACGGCGCGGTCGCCATCCTCGACGCGGTGTCCGGCGTTGAGCCCCAGACCGAGACCGTGTGGCGCCAGGCGGACAAGTACCGCGTCCCCCGGATGGTCTACGTCAACAAGATGGATCGCGTCGGCGCGGACTACTTTCAAAGCATCGAGATGATCAAGAGCCGACTCGGTGCCCACCCGGTAGTGATCCAGATCCCCATCGGCCGTGAGGACCAGTACCGAGGGCTCGTCGACCTGATCGACCAGGTCGCGCTCGTCTGGGAGGAAGACGACGAGACGCTGGGCAAGGACTTCAAGAAGGTCCCCATCCCGGCCGACCTCCGCGACCACGTGCGAGAGCACCGGGAGAAGATGATCGAGGCACTCGCCGAGGTGGACGAGCACCTCATGGCCAAGTACGTCGCGAGCGAGCCCATCAGCGCCGAGGAGATCCGGGCAGCCGTGCGCAAGGGCACGATCGCGATGAAGCTCTTCCCCGTCATCTGCGGCGCGTCCTTCAAGAACAAGGGTGTCCAGCCGCTCCTGGACGCGGTCATCGACTACCTGCCGTCGCCGCTCGACGTCCCGCCGGTCGAGGGCATCAATCCCGAGACGCGGGCGATCGAAACGCGGCGCGCGGCCGACGACGCGCCGTTCGCCGCGCTCGCGTTCAAGATCATGAACGACCAGCACGTCGGCCAGCTCGTCTTCCTCCGCGTCTACTCTGGCACGCTCGAGGCGGGCTCCGGCGTCTACAACTCCACGAAGGGCAAGAAGGAGCGGGTCGGACGGCTCCTCCGCATGCACGCGAACAAGAAGGAGGAGGTCGAGGCCGTCGCAGCCGGCGACATCGCCGCGGCCATCGGCCTCAAGCTCACCACCACCGGCGACACCCTCTGCGATCCCGACAAGCCGATCGTGCTCGAGTCGATGACGTTCCCCGCGCCCGTGATTGCGGTCGCGATCGAGCCGAAGACGCGCGCCGACGACGAGAAGCTCGGCGTGTCGCTGTCGCGCCTGGCCCTCGAGGATCCGACGTTCAAGGTGACGAGCGAGGAGGAGACGGGCCAGACGCTCATCCACGGGATGGGCGAGCTGCACCTCGAGATCATCGTCGACCGCCTCCTGCGCGAGTTCAGGGTCGACGCCAACGTCGGCAAGCCCCAGGTGGCCTACCGCGAGACGATCCGCAAGCCGGCCGCCGCACAGGGACGCTACGTGCGCCAGACGGGCGGCCGCGGCCAGTACGGCGACGTCCACCTCGAGGTGGAGCCCGCGACGCCCGGCGAGGGGGTCTCGTTCGAAAACAAGATCATCGGCGGCACGATCCCGAGGGAGTTCATCCCCGCGATCGAGAAGGGCGTGCGCGAGGCGCTCGAGACGGGGGTGCTGGCCGGTTACCCCGTGGTGGATGTCCGGGTGCGCCTGGTGGACGGCTCCTACCACGAGGTGGACTCGTCGGAGATGGCCTTCAAGATCGCGGCGTCGATGGCCTTCAAGGAGGCGGCGCGCCGTGCCAAGACCGTGCTCCTCGAGCCCGTGATGGACGTCGAGGTCGTCACGCCCGAGGAGTACATGGGCGCCGTGGTGGGTGACCTGAACAGCCGCCGCGGCCGCATCGTCGCGATGGAGGCGCGCGGTAGCTCGCAGGTGATCCGCGCCAACGTCCCCCTCGGGCAGATGTTCGGCTATGTGACGGATCTCCGCTCGATGACCCAGGGACGGGCGACGTCCACGATGCAGTTCGCCCGGTACGAAGAGGTTCCGGCGGCGATCGCCGACGAGATCATGGCGAAAGTTGCGGGCAAGCCGGCGGCGCGCGCCGGCACCCGCTAGAACACGGAGTCGGAGGCCAGACCCATGGCGAAGGCGAAGTACGAGCGGACGAAGCCGCACGTGAACGTGGGGACGATCGGGCACATCGACCACGGCAAGACGACGCTGACCTCGGCGATCACGAAGGTATTGCACACGAAGATCAGTGCGGTGGCGGTGCGGGAGTTTGGGTCGATCGACAACGCGCCGGAGGAGCGGGAGCGGGGGATCACGATTGCGGTGGCGCACGTGGAGTACGAGACGGCGAAGC
>WNGG01008968.1_pt1 | contig 15268 bp, 12 predicted proteins | sample 5400661 | NCBI WGS metagenome assembly WNGG01 (sample SAMN13153372, study PRJNA577476) | soil metagenome | isolation source: 100 cm soil or saprolite under Garry oak tree replicate 1 | place: USA:California | collected 2016-06-15
ATGCGAAAGCATTCCCAGTTCAGCAAAAACAAGCTCGCTCGCGAAGGTGGGCTCGCTTTACCCCATCCCGGCCGCCATCCCTGTGGAGCGAAGAACATGCCAATAAATCCCGCTTCGAGCAGCATCCCATCCGATTGGTACGCGGAAAAATCCTGCGCCGCGCTCACGAACGAAAGAAAGCACACAAAGCAAATCGCCAGCATTCCCCGCGGCCAGAAATTCAAAACCAGCAGCACCGACGCGATCATGCCGGCCCAGCAGATTCCCATCACCATGTGCGTACTGCTGGAAAACCACAGCAGCGTCGGGGCGTACCAGTAGCCGGTGTGCCCAAAGCGCTCCGCCACCGCCTGCAAAAACTCCCTGGCGGGCAGAATCCCTTGCGGCCCGATCAATCCTTTGATTTGGAAAACGAGTGAGAAAAACGCGGAATAATAAATTAGCCCCAGGGCACGCAGAAAAATCCAGCGGGGAAGCAGCCTGTCCGCCACGCCTCGTTCTGAAGCAAACAGCCGGCGCAGCCCCGACGCGGGTGACCAGTCCTTCATCGGCCGCCATTATAGCCCTCAGATTCCACTTGGATTGGTACAGGGCCCACTCGATTGGCCCTGGCCTAAATTGCTCTTGCCCCGTTTTACGCGCGCGTTAGAATTAAGGTTGGGTAATACTGCGAACTGTCTCCGCGCTCTCCTTGTTATTCTCAGAAATACGCGTCAACCTTTTCGGTATCGGTGGTTCGCACCCTCCTGACAAACAGGAAAATCCAGGCTCCTTTAGAATCAATCGATTACGAATTGCAAAATTTGTAAGTGCTTTGTTTTTACATTCATACAAAATTCCGGGGGTGTGGGGGTACCCGCTTCTGCTATCTCTAAACTATTACTTGAAGTTTGTCGCGAACTTCCAGATCCGCAAGGCCTTATCCCTCACGATGGGCGAAAGCGGTCCCCGAGACCAACGGCTCGCGTTGAACCGCACTCGTTTGACTTGCGTTGACTTTTCCCATCGTTGCCCCTACGATTTTAAGTTCCACACGCGGCTGCATCTCGCTCCATTCGGCCGCCACAAATCCAAAGTTACCGCGCAGCGGTCAACGAACCAGCACCGGAGGAAAGTATGCCCATCAAGGTTGGGATCAACGGCTTCGGGCGTATCGGACGCAACATCGTGCGCACGGCCCTCGACGACAAGGACATTCAATTCGTCGCCGTTAACGACATCACCGACGCGAAGACTCTCGCACATTTATTGAAATACGATTCCGTGCTCGGCAATCTGCCCCACAAGGTGACTCATACCGACGACAGCATCGCCGTGGAAGGGAAGAGCTTCAAGGTTTTCAAGGTGAAGGATCCCGCCGAACTCGATTGGGCCTCCGTTGGCGCCGAAATCGTTGTGGAATCCACAGGTCTCTTCACCAAGGGCCCCGACGCAAGGAAACACCTTCGTGCTCCAGTCAAGAAAGTCATCATCTCCGCGCCGGCCGATGGGCCTGACGCCACCTTCGTTCTCGGCGTGAACGACAAGACCTACGACCCCGCCAAGCACCACGTCATCTCGAACGCCTCTTGCACTACCAACTGCCTCGCGCCCGTCGCTAAGGTCCTTCAGGATACATTCGGCATCAATAGCGGCACCATGACCACCATCCACTCCTATACTAACGATCAGCGCCTGCTCGATTTGCCGCACAAGGATCTGCGCCGCGCGCGCGCCGCTGCTATCAACATGATTCCCAGCTCCACCGGCGCTGCCAAAGCGCTGCATCTCGTCATCCCCGAATTAAAGGGCAAGCTCGACGGCTATGCCATGCGCGTGCCCACGCCGAACGTCAGCGTCGTCGACCTCACCGTTTTCGTGGATAAGCCGGTGACCGTGCAATCGGTCAACGCCGCTCTCAAATCCGCCGCGAACGGTTCAATGAAGGGGATCCTCGCCTACACCGAAGAACAGCTTGTCTCCGCCGACTTCAAAGGCAACTCGAACTCCTCCATTGTGGACGCCGAATACACCAAGGTCGTTGGCGACCGCTGTGTCAAAGTTCTGGCCTGGTATGACAACGAGTGGGGCTATTCCTGCCGTTGCCGCGACCTCATCAAACTCCTGGCCTCCAAGTTCTAGTCAAATGTGTCATTCTGGGGGCCCCGGCTGGCTCGGGTCCGAAGGATCTCAGCCGCTGCCTCTTGGCGCGTAGTCGCACTTTGTAGATCACGAGTCACGACACCATGAACAAACTCACCATCAACGACCTCGATCTTCGCGGCAAGCGCGTCTTCATTCGCGTGGACTTTAACGTTCCGTTGAAGGATGTCGCAGTGACTGACGATACCCGCATTCGCGAAACCCTTCCCACTCTGCGCCTGGCCATCGAAAAAGGCGGGCGTCTCATCCTCGCTTCGCACCTGGGCCGCCCCAAAGGTGGCCCGGACGCAAAATATTCACTCAAGCCTGCGGCCAAGAAATTGGAAGAGCTTCTCGACAAGCCGATCGCTTTTGCTCTCGATTGCATCGGCCCAGGAGTCGAGGGTCAAAGCAAAGCGTTGCGGGATGGCGAAGTCCTGGTCCTCGAAAATGTTCGTTTTCATCCCGAGGAAGAAAAAAACGATGAAGTCTTTTCCAAGCAGCTCGCTGCTCTCTGCGACGGTCTGTTTGTCTGTGACGCCTTCGGCTCCGCGCACCGCGCCCACGCTTCCGTCGTCGGCATCACGCGCTTCGTCCAGCAAGCCGCTGCCGGCCTGCTCATGGAAAGAGAGCTTTCCTACCTCGGGAAAGCGGTCACCGATCCCGCTCGACCCTTCGTGGCCATTCTCGGCGGCGCCAAGGTTAGCGACAAAATCGAAGTCGTCGAAAATTTGATGAAAATCGCCGACGCTATGCTCATCGGCGGCGGCATGGCCTACACTTTCCTTAAAGCCGATGGCCAGCCCATCGGCAAGTCGCTCGTCGAGGACGACAAACTCGATCTTGCCCGCCGCCTCCGCGACGAAGCCCGCCAAAAGAAATTTGCGCTTCTTCTCCCCGTGGATCACATCGTCGGCGCCGAATTCAAAGCCGACACTGCCATGCAGACGGTCTCCACCTCCGCCACGCCCGAGGGCTGGATGGGCCTCGACATCGGTCCAAAAACCATTGATACCTACAAGCAGAAAATCAGCGCCGCAAAAACTATCATCTGGAACGGCCCGATGGGCGTTTTCGAGATGCCTGCTTTCGCCAAAGGCACTCTCGAAATCGCCAAAGCCGTCGCTGCAGCTACTACCGGCGGCGCCACTTCCATCGTCGGCGGAGGAGACTCCGTTGCCGCCGTCCATCAATCCGGCGTCGCCGGTAAAATCTCACACATCTCCACCGGCGGCGGTGCTTCGCTGGAATTTCTTGGCGGACGGAAACTCCCCGGCGTGGAAGCCTTAACCAACAAATGATTTCCGTTTCTTCTCTGCGAAATCTCAGCGTTCTCCGTGCCTCTGCGTTATCTTTTCCTTTCGTTCGGTGGGAGGTCTGAATGCGCCATCGCGTCATCGCCGGTAACTGGAAAATGTTCAAGACGCAAGCGGAAACGCGCGCCTTCTTCACCGCGTTTGCTCCGTTGGTCGCTTCCTCGACGCACTGCGATATCGTCATCGCTCCCCCCTTCACCGCCATTCCTGCCGCCGTCGAAGCTGCAAAAAACACGAAGATCGCTATCTCTGCGCAGGACGTTTATTGGGAAAAAGAAGGTGCCTTCACCGGAGAAATCTCCACCGGCATGCTCGTTGAAGCCGGCTGCCACTACGTCATCATCGGCCACTCCGAGCGCCGCCAGTTCTTTGGCGAAACGGACGAAACCGTTGCTAAAAAGACCAAAGCGGCCCTCGCTGCCGGCCTGACCCCCATCGTCTGCCTCGGTGAATTGCTCTCTCACCGGGAAGCTGGCCAGACTCATCAAGTCTGCCAAACACAATTCCTCGGCGGTCCCGGCTCGTTGACCCCCGGCGAATTCTCCCGTATTCTGATAGCTTACGAGCCGGTTTGGGCCATCGGCACGGGCCGCACCGCGACCCCGGAAATCGCCGCTGACGTTCACCGGTTTCTCCGCCAATGCGCGGCGGAGAAATTCTCTGCCGCTCACGCCTCCGCCCTGAGGGTTCTCTACGGCGGTAGCGTCAAGCCTGACAATATTCAGGGGTTGATGGCGCAGGAAGAGTTGGACGGCGCGCTCGTAGGGGGAGCGAGCCTCGATGCCAAATCGTTCGCGACGATCGTCAATTTTGCATAGGGCCGGGCTTTAGCCTGGCATCATGGTTTTCTTTGAATTTGTGTGAGGTCTTGAAATGCCTGCTTGGATGAAATGGGCCATCGCCATTTTGATTGGTTTTGGAGTCATCGTCGTCGGCTTCCGCTTCGCGGGATGGCTCCTCACTGGTTTTTTCATTTTGAACTCCTTTGTGCTGGTCATCGTTGTGCTCTTGCAGAGCGGCAAGGCTGCCGATCTGGCTGGCGCTTTCGGCGGAGCCGGCAGCCAGACGGCCTTCGGTCCGCGCGGTGCCGCCAACGTTCTCTCCAAGGCCACCACTTGGTGCGCGATCATGTTCATGCTCTGCGCCTTGGCCTTGGTCCTGCGCACCGATAAGGCCGTCGAGCAAGGCGGCTCCATCCTGCAAAAGGTTTCGCAGCCCGCTCCGAAACCGGCTCCGGCTCCAACTCCGGCCATCCCGCAGCCCAATACGCATGACTTGCTCCCGCCCAGCCAGCAACCCGCCACTCAGCCGCCTGCTTCCCAAACTCCGTCTAGTTCGCAGCCGGCACCTGCAACTTCCCAGCCCGCGCAGCAGCCTCCGGCATCTTCGCAGCCTGGCCAGTCAGCGCCGGCACAAAGGCCTCCGGCAAGTACGCAGCCGCCAGCAAGTTCGCAGCCTGCTCCTGCACCAACACCGACGAAGAAGCCATAACGCCGACCATGACAGTTCTTCCCGTTCGTCGGCATTGCCATTCGGGCCAGTGGAATGAACGGCTCGCTGTCACGTTGCAGTTGAGATGTGTGATGAGTAATCGCATTTGCCAACATATGTTGGCAACACTCTTTGTGTCTATCGCGTTGTTCCCCAATGCTGCGGCGAAGACCAAGATTGTGCCACTGCAAACCAGTGTAAGCTTGTCGACTCGGGTTCCCAAGAATCGCAGGACTGCCGCAATCAAAACAACTGATGGAAGCGTGGCCTATGTTCTCTCGCTTGAACCTGACTTCGACGTTGGACACCATGTTGTGACATTGGAACTCGTGCTCCGACGCGCGGCAGATAAGAGCGATGCCCCGAACCTGCTCGACCCAACGGGCAGCCGGCACGGGTTACAAGCTTACGACTTTGCTGCAAGTGACCTCGCACAGGAGGCACAGAAATCTGTATTCGGCAAGAAAAGAACGGTGCGTCTCCAGGAACTCCAGCTGGTACTCCTGATAACGGTGTCAAACGCGGTGGTTAGCCCAGTCTCAAACGGTGGCTATCAGATCGATGCGCTAGACCTTCGGATCAAAGTTGATAACTCTGAGAGCTGATAACATGGAGCGGCTGCTCGGGACCACGACCAGCTACATGTTCCTCACCCTCAGTTTCACGACGGGCTACGCAAACCATCTCGCTGCTCTGCGGTTGACGGCTGACAACTGAACTGAAGACTGGTTTATGGTTGCGGGCCTACTCGTCCGCAGCTAAAATGGTTTTGTCACCCACGTGCGGTAGTGGCGGAACTGGCAGACGCACCAGCTTGAGGGGCTGGCGGTAGCAATACCGTGGAGGTTCGAGTCCTCTCTACCGCACCAAATTTTCCGCATGAGCATTTGTACTAACTGGGCCGACCCTAACCGGCAGGGGGCGCGAGCCGAAGCTTCTCGTTTTCAAAGCGTCCGTCTGGCCCACGAATCCTTATTCTTTCTTTGGCAAAGGCTCCCAGAGTTCGATACGGTTCCCGTCGGGATCCCGGATCCAGCCAAACTTTCCGTAATCGTATTCCTCTACCTTCGGATCCACGCACACGCCTTCCTTTCGCAGAACGTCAAGCAAGGCATGCAAATCATCCACCACATAATTCACCATCAGGCTCGCATTGCTCTTCCCGAAATACGTTGTCGACGCAGGGAAAATGCACCACGCGGTGAAGGTTTCTTTTGACGGGTTGTCCGGCTGATCCCAGCGGAACATGGTTCCGTGATCGCCGTCGCTCACAACGCCCAGGTGCTTGGCGTACCAGGCGCGCAGCGCTTCCGGATTCTCAGATTTAAAGAAAACTCCGCCAATGCCGCGTACTCGCCTCATGGCACGCGCATCATACGCTTCCCTGTGGACCAGGGACAAGCTGGGCTCGTGATAAACTGATCTGTTTTCCGCGTTGCATCTTTTCTTCTTGCTCTTCTTGCGGCGCGGCGTCCACTGGGGCCGGCAACTGACTATGGTCAAACCGCGCGCGATCCTCATCTCCATTTTGAATTGCATGGTACTCGCGGCTCCTCCGTGTTGGTCCGCGCAAAGTTCCCCGCCTGCGACGCCACAGACGGCGCCCGCGGAAAAAGTCATCATCGACACGGACATTGGCGACGACATCGACGATGCCTTCGCCGTAGCACTAGCTTTGCGTAGCCCGGAACTACAAATCCTCGGCATCAGCACGACCTTCGGCGACACCGAAACCCGCGCCAAGCTCCTCGACCGCTTCCTTGGCGAAGTGGGGCGCGCGGAGATTCCTGTAGCCGCCGGTGTGCCCACGCCGCCCAAGACCGCCTTCACGCAGCGCCGCTACGCCGAAGGCGGGCATTTCGCAAAACCGTCTCATCCGGATGCTGTCCCTTTTCTTCTGGACCTGATTCGCCGCAACCCCGGCGAAATTACGCTGATTGCCATCGGCCCGCTCATGAACGTTGGCGCCGCCATCGACAAAGACCCGGACACCTTTCGCAAGCTCAAACGCGTGGTCATAATGGGTGGTTCAATCAACCGAGGTTATGGCGACGTGGGCTACGGGCTGCCACACGGCCCCCAGCCCGAATGGAACATCCTGAATGACATTCCTTCTGCGCAGAAATTGTTTGCTTCGGGCGTGCCTTTGTTTGTGATGCCGCTCGACTCTACTCAATTGAAACTGGATGCTGCGAATCGCACTTTCCTTTTCCGCCAGGGCACTCCGATTACGGACGCGCTCACTTTGCTCTATCACCAGTGGGGTCAGGAAATGCCTACGCTGTTTGATCCCATGACCATCACCTTCCTCGTTAACCCCAATCTTTGCCCTGTTGAACCCATGCTCATTCGCGTGGATGAGCAGGGTTATACTCGCCCCGTCGCGCTGCCCAGATCGCCAGATGCCCTTAGCTCCCCCGGCCCCGTGACTGCGCCCAACTCCCAGAACGCTCCTTACGCACCCAACGCGCAAGTTTGCCTCGAATCGAGCCCCGACGCCTTCTTCCGATTTCTCCTCCCCCGCCTGGCCACACCCTAGAATGCGAGTCACATTTTGATAGTCGCCAGTCACGCTCCTCTCCTGGGCTTGCCTTTTGGCCTTCGATGTATTCTATTTACTCCGCTCCGAGGCAGTGGTTCATCGTCGGAGGGACAGGGTCCACTCACAGCGGGCATGGTTACCTACGACAGCGGCGCGAATCACCCGGAAACACCACGGGTCCGCTTCTTCTCTCGCTATTTGTTCATCACCGATCACAAGACCATCGGCCTGCAATATCTCTGGCTTGCGCTGTTCAGCGTTTTTCTCGGGATGGTGATGTCGCTGGTCATGCGCATCCATCTCGTCTGGCCGGGCGCGCACCTTCCGTTCCTCGCGGCCCTCGGCAGCACGCCGGAACGCTATGCCACGCTGCCGTTGCTCCACGGTTCGCTCATGGTTTTTCTTGTCCTCACCACCACGCCCCAGGCAGGTTTCGGCAATTACTTTCTTCCGCTGCAAATCGGGGCGCGCGAAATGGCTTTTCCCTCGCTCAATCTTTTTTCCTTCTGGGCCACGGTGGTTTCGCTCATCGGCATGACCGCTGCATTCCTGGTCGACCCGCAATCCGGAATCATTCTCTGGGTCGCCAGCGTCTCCATTTTCTGCGCGGCTTCTCTTATCAGCGCCATCAATTTCACCGTGACCACCATTGACCTGCGCGCACAAGGGATGACGCTTCCACGGCTGCCGCTGACCGTGTGGGCCTGGTTCATCAACGCCATCCTCAGCATGCTCATTTTCAGCATTCTCCTCGCCGCGTGTCTCTGTTTGCTTTCGGACCGCTTTTTCAGCACCCACTTTTTCTCAGCGGCGAATTTTCTCGCCTCTCAGCCCGCGAACATTGCCGCCGATGCTTTACCCACGCTCTGGCAACGGCTCTTCTGGTTTTTCGCACAGGCCGAGGTCTACGTTGCCATGCTCCCGTGCTTCGGCATCGTTTCGCATCTCATCGCCACCTTTTCCCGCAAACCGGTTTGGAAGGAACGGCTTGTGGTACTCGCTCTTTGCGGGGTAGGCCTGATTGGCTTTTGTGTCTGGGGCCAGCACATGTTCTCCAGCGGCATGAATCCTTTTTCGCCTTTGTTTTTTTCGCTTCTCGCTTCGTCGCTTGGTGTGCCGGCCACCATTCTCCTTATCAGTTGGTTTGGCACGCTGTGGAATGCGCGCATCCAGCTCCACACTTCCATTCTTTTTGCCTTGGGCTTCATTTCCCTTTTTCTTGCCGGCGGACTTTCCGGGATTTTTCTTGCGCGCCACGATCTTGCTTCTTCTGCTGTCAGCGAAGAGTTCGTCACCGGGCATTTCCATCTCGTCATGGGCGTCGCGGCTACCTTCGCCATTCTCGGCGCCTTGTTTTTCTGGTTCCCGAAACTTTTCGGCCGTCGCCTCAACGAACCGCTGGGCAAAATCCACTTCTGGCTGACCTTCGCCGGCGTTTACTGCGTTTTTATGCCCATGCACTGGCTCGGGCTCATTTCGCATGCCAACATTCGCTCCGCCAGCGGCCTCACGGCCATCGCTGCGTTGATCAGCCCGGTGCGCTCGTTCATCACCTTCGCCATACTCATTACTGTTTTCGCGCAAGGGCTCTTTCTGTTCAATTTTCTGTGGAGCCTTTTTCGCGGCGAAAAAGTCGAAGAGTGCAACTCCTGGCGCGCTACCACACTCGAATGGAGTGTCTCTTCACCGCCACCGCCGGATGATTTTGGCGCGAGCGATCCGGTGGTCTATCGTGGTGCTTATGAATTCGGCGTGCTCGGTGTAGCCGACGACTTCGTTCCGCAGCACCTTGCTCCGGAAGAAGTAGTCAGGACCCGCTCGTTGGAATAGAGGGAAGAAGATATGCCGGGGACAACCGCAGTTCCGGACATCGAACTCATCATCGAAGATTCAAAGGGCAGCGGCGGTGGCGATCAGCCGCCCGCAGGCGGAGACGGCGGAGATGACGGGGACGACGGCAAGCGCCGGCGCAAGGGGTCTCCATCACCGCGGCGCTTCTCCACGGCAATCACCATCGGCATGATTTCCATTCTCATGTTCTTCATGGCGCTGGCCAGCGCCTTCCTTGTTCTTCGCCACAGCAGTGAGATGTGGGTGACCGTGCATCTGCCGCGGATCCTTTGGGTCAATACCCTCGTTCTTCTGGGAAGCAGTTTCACTCTTGAACGGGCGCGGTCGCGGCTTTCTCTTCGAGATATCCTCGGCTTTCGCAGGCTGTGGTTCGCGACCACCTTGATGGGATTCGTGTTTGTCGGCGGACAACTCGTGGCTTGGCGCCAGCTTGTGACCCAAGGCATGTACATTGCGAGCAACCAGGCCAGCAGTTTTTTCTACATTTTTACGGGGGCGCACGCCGTCCATCTGCTGGGCGGAGTGGCGGCGCTGCTCTTTGTTGCACTGCGCAATTTTGAAAAGTCGCAGATTTCGATTTCCATTGCGGCGGAAATCACTTCTTACTACTGGCACTTCATGGATGGACTTTGGGTCTTCCTGTTCGTGCTTCTGTATCTGGGCACATAGATTCGAATCGGCCGACTTAACATTTCAAAAAGTCAGCGATGGCCTCCACCACTCGCGCAATCTGATCCTTCCGCAATTCGGGATACATCGGCAGCGAAAGAACTTCTTTCGCTGCACGTTCCGCGTGTGGGAAGTCGCCGGTTTTGTGGCCAAGAGGTGCGTACAAAGGTTGCAGATGCAGCGGGTGGGGATAATAAACAGTGCCGCCAATCCTTTGAACGGCCAAGTGCTGCTGAAGGGCATCGCACTGCTCGGTTCGGATCGTGTATTGGTGGTAGACGTGTTCGAATCCTTCGGATTCGAGTGGGGGCATGACTCCGGGGATTTGTTGCAACAGGCGAGTGTACTCGGCGGCATTCGAACGCCGCGCGATTTGCCACTCCGAAAGATGACGCAGTTTGACGCGCAGGATGGCTGCCTGGATTTCATCGAGGCGGCTGTTCCAGCCGGGTTCGCTGCTCCGATATTTTTCGGTCTGGCCGTGATCGCGCAGCGTTCTAATGCGTGCGGCGATTTCGGTCGAGCTCGAAACGACCATTCCCGCGTCGCCGTAGGCGCCAAGATTCTTTGTCGGGTAAAAACTGAGGCAGGCCGCATCGCCAAAGCAACCTGTCCGGCGTCCTTTATATGAAGCGCCAATGGCCTGCGCGTTGTCTTCGATGACCGGCAATCTGCGCGCTTTCGCAAACGCCAGAATCGGGTCCATGTCCGCGGCGAGTCCGTAAAGATGAACGGCGACGATAGCGCGCGTTCGCGGTGTCACGCGGCGTACGAGTTCGGCAGGATCGAGGTTGTAAGTTTCCGGGCGAATGTCTGTGAAAACCGGCATTGCTCCCAGCGCGCTCACGGCGCTCCCGGTCGCCACAAAGGTGAATGTTGGCAGAAGCACTTCGTCGCCGGCCTGCACGCCACAAGCGCGTAAGGCCAGAATCAGAGCATCCGTGCCTGAAGCCACTCCCACGCCGTGGGAAACGCATTGCGCGGTCAAATCAAACTGCGGCACGGGTTCGGGAACGGGATTGAGCTGTGGAGGCGTGCTCATAGGTGCATGCAACTATCAGTATACGTGACGGGGGTCATGCGCGTTCTCCGCAGCAGTGGATATAATGCCTGCGTACGGTTCGAATCATCATGTTTGCAAATCGCACCGATTGGAATCTTTCGCTAAACCGCTTGAGCGAGGCGCTCGCGCGGCATCGCGCGGCAGGGAAGCCGCTGCTGGACCTCACCGTTTCGAATCCGACAGAATGCGGCTTTGTATACGACCAAGGGACGATTTTGGATGCGCTGCGCAATCCCGCGGCGCTCAAGTACGAGCCGGTGGCACGGGGGCTGGCTACGGCGCGGCAGGCAGTGGCGGAGTATTACGCCGAACACGACGCCGGCGTGGGCATGGACGACATCTTTCTCACCACGAGCACGAGCGAAGCCTATTCGTACGCGTTTAGACTGCTTTGCAATCCGGGCGACGAGATTCTGATTCCCGCGCCGAGTTACCCACTGTTCGATTTTCTCGCTGACATTCAGGATGTGAAGGTGGTGCGGTATCCGCTGGTATACGACCACGGATGGCAGATCGATTTTCATACGCTGGAGCAGGCCATTACCCCACGCGCGCGCGCAGTTGTCGTTGTGAATCCCAATAACCCCACCGGACATTACGTGAAGCGCGCGGAAATCGAGAAGCTGAATGCCATTTGCGCTGCACGCGAGCTCGCTATCATCGCCGACGAAGTTTTCCTGGATTTTTTTCTCGGCGCAGAACAGCCCTCGAGTTTTGTGGGGAATCCAGGCACGCTGACGTTCACGATGAGTGGCCTATCGAAGATTTGCGGGCTCCCGCAGATGAAGGCTGCCTGGCTGGTGGTTAGCGGACCGGAGGCGCTGAAGAAGGAAGCGCTGGCGCGGCTCGAGGTCATCGCCGATACCTACCTCTCGATGAATGCGCCCGTGCAACTGGCGATGCCAGCGTTCCTCTCGCAACGCCGCGTTTTTCAGAACCAGTTGATGGATCGTGTCCGGCGGAATCTCGCGGAGCTGGACCGCCAGCTCGCGCAGCAAAAGATCTGCAGCCGTCTCGAATTGGAAGGTGGCTGGTACGCAGTTCTGCGCATTCCGGCGACGCGCTCTGACGAGGATTTCGCTCTCGCCTTGCTCACCGATCAGGACGTTTACGTTCATCCCGGTCATTTCTACGATTTCGTCGCAGATGGTTCCCTGGTCGTCAGCCTCATTGCTTCGGAGATGGATTTCTCGCGCGGGCTGACAGGTCTGCTACAGCGTACAGCGTATTGCATAACCGAGCTAAGTTATTGATTCCATTGGGGCGAACTTAGGTTGGGTAACAGCTAGTATTTTTCAATTAGCCCTAGATTTTTTGATGGTTAAGAACCCTAAAAAGCGCATCATAAGGATCTCTTTGGTACCCATAAACTGCTACATGATATGGGATTAAAATCCAGTTTTTAGAATAAATTCCTTCTAAATTCAGATGCCAGGCTTTGAGTCCTCACACAAAACAAAGAAGTTAGCTGGATTTTATTCATAGAAGAGGTAAATCACGGATTGGAAAGCACCGTGCATCTTTTCCGCGCGAACTTTTGGTGGGGTCCGCAAGTTTTTCATACTTTCAAAGTTAGTTTATGGGAGCAATAAATATGAAACATGCCGTGAACGGAGTCGCCTTGGCTTTTGTAGTGCTTCTCGCGCTTGCCGTTGCAGGTTTGTGGGCCCCGCCCGCTTGTGCGCAGGTATCGACAGGCTCAATCTCAGGTAATTTGGTCGACCCACAGGGAGCTGCAGTACCGAATGCCGACGTCAAACTGATCAACAAGAACAACAATCAGGTTTCTGCTTCTCAGAGCGACAATGCCGGGTTATTCCACCTTGCCCAACTGCAGCCCGGATCCTACCGGCTGGAGGTTTCAAAGCAAGGTTTCCGCAAGATAGTGCTTGATAATATTGAAGTTGCTGTCGGTGCGGACCGGGGGCTCGGGGCGATAACGCTTGCGATCGGTGAAGTTTCCGCGACCATTGAAGTTTCCGCCGCGCTGCCTTTGGTGCAGAGTACTGAGGCGCAAGTCACGAACGCTTTTACCTCTGAAAATATCGACAATTTTCCTGGCGTACTGGAAAATCAGGGGTTGGACAATCTGGCACTAACCGTGCCCGGCGTGGTGAATAACCGGGACTTGGGATTTTCGAACACCAATGGCACAGGCTTTGCCGTAAACGGAATCCGCGGGCGGAACAACGACCAGCAGATTGACGGGCAGAACAACAATGACAATTCGGTGGCCGGACCCGGCTTGTTCGTTTCCGACGCGGAATTTGTTCAAGAATATCAGATTACGACGAATAACTTCGGCCCGGAATATGGCCGGAACTCGGGTTCGGTTGTGAATATCCTCTTTAAGTCGGGCACGAACAACGTTCACGGTTCAGTCTATGGAACGGAGAGCAACTCGGTGCTGAACGCGCTTTCGAACGTCCAGAAGCAGTCTGTGGCCGATGGGTTCGAGGGTCTGACAAAGCCAGCGCGATTCAATGACGAGTTCACGGGTGGACAAATCAATGGACCGCTGTGGAGGGACCACGTGTTCTTCTTCGGTGGGTTTGATAACGAGATTGTCTCTCAACAGCAAGTGTATGCGACGGGAGCAGTAACTCCGACGCCCACCGGAATTGCCACGATGGCGGCTTGTTATCAACAATTCGATTCGAGTGGAAACCCAATTGGTCCCACCAACAGCATATTAGCCCTGCAGAAGTACGGCCCCTTCGCCATTGCTGGTGGAGGGCCGAGCCCCATAGCTCCGCACCTCGTTGATCTAGCGAACTGCCCTGCAGTGGAATTCGGCGGCGTACAGCGTACGCTGTCGACTGGCTCAAAGTCCTATAACTTCCCGATCAAACTGGATATCCAGACGGCCAAGAACCACTTCTACGGGCGCTACATCTATAACCGGTCCACATTTTTCAATACCGACGCCTTCGGCACGGCGGCAGCGGGGTACCCCGCCAACGTTCCGGCGCTCTCTCAAGCCTATGGCTTCAGTTGGGTGCGCACTCTCAGCTCGCGTATGTCCAACGAATTCCGGGCTAGCTACGGCCGCCTCAATGTGGAATTTGGCGGAAATTCCATAGGCAACACGATTCCCAACCAATCCAACATTGGGGATGCGATTGCGCGCATTTCCTTTAACGGCTCCAGCCGCCTGGGTTTCGGCCCGGCGACGAACGCTCCTCAAGGCCGAATCGTCAATACCTATCAGGTTCAGGACAACTGGAACTACTTCCGTGGCCGGCACTCCTGGAAAGCGGGGGTCAACTTCACGTACCAGCGCTCGCCGAACAAGTTCCTTCCGGTTCTGAATGGAGCGTGGCGATTCACCAACTGGGATACGTTTGGGAGCGATATTCCGAACCGGGTACAGATCGCCTCGGGAGATCCCAATTTGGACTTCCGCGAGAAAGATACGTTCGTCTATTTTGGCGACGACTTTAAAGTCAAAAGCAACTTGACGCTGAACCTCGGTATCACCTGGAGCTATTACGGCCAGCCAGCTAACCTCTTCCATGACCGCTCGCTTGCAAGTGCAAAGAGTGCGACGCCGTTGTGGAATCCGGCGCTGCCTCTTTCTGTGACCACGTTCCCGCTCATTCCGGCGCCGAAGAACAGCTGGGGACCCAGCTTCGGTTTTGCGTGGACTCCGGGCGGATTCGGCAGGTTGACCGGGCATCGTCTCGCGTATGATCCGCCGTTTTACAACATCTACGTGAACATCTCCTCTGCAGCACCAAACGTTTTGCTGAATACGCTAACGGGCACCGGCGCAACCGGTAATCCGCTTCTTGCGGATCCAACCGGGCCGAACGTGCGTGCACAGCTTGCAGGGTCGCTGCTAACCGGCGTTTTTGACCCGCGCACGTTCAACGAGACGAGTATCACGCCTAATTTCGGACCGCAGAGGACCCACGAGTGGCGTCTCAGTCTGCAGCGCGAACTTGGTGGCAGCGCCGTATTTGAAGCCGCATACGTCGGTAATCGCGGGCAAAAGCTCTTCCAGTCGATCAACGGCAACCCGAGAATTGATGGCTTGCTCGCAGCCTTCCCGAGTTTCGTGCCCTCAGGACTAACACCTTGCACGACTCCGACATCCGTTCTCGGACCTGGGCAAACAGCGGCAAACCATCTGGAGATCGGCCGCGTGAGCTGCGACCTGGGCATCGTCCGCAGGCGTACGAACACAGCCTATTCCGATTACCATGGAGTGCA
>WNGG01004698.1_pt1 | contig 15263 bp, 12 predicted proteins | sample 5400661 | NCBI WGS metagenome assembly WNGG01 (sample SAMN13153372, study PRJNA577476) | soil metagenome | isolation source: 100 cm soil or saprolite under Garry oak tree replicate 1 | place: USA:California | collected 2016-06-15
CCGGCCCTTGATCTTCGCATCCTTTTTCAGACGCAGGGTGGCCGTGGCCACGTCCAGCACGTTCACGAACGTGCGCGACGCGGCGTCCACCGCGAGCACAACGGAGCCATCGGCGATCATCGCTTCCATGACGGTGCCGTGCATGCGCAGCGGCTTGGCGGCGATCGTCGTTCCATCTTCATAGCGCGCGACGTTCAGCCCCGTCTGCACCACGCCGTTCACGATGCGCACCTTGCCCGTCGCCTCGTTCTCGGGCGGCGATTCCGGGAGGATGACGATCCCGTTCGGGTGCTGCACGATGTCGTGCACCCAGCCCTCCACCGTCGGGGGCTTGGCCCAGAGCGCCCGACCGTCGGCGAGGGCGTAGGCCATGAGCCGGTCGTCGAAGCTCACGTACAGACGATCGGATTTGTTGAGCGACGGGTAGAGCCGCACGTGTCTCGCGGGGTTGCCGGCGCGGGCGGTGGGCAGCAGGGCAGACCAGCGCACCGCGCCGGTGCGCGCGTCGAGCGCCTGCAGGCCGGTCAACGTGTGCACGACGATCACACCCGGCCCCGCCTGCAGGACTTCCAGCGCGGTGGCCTCGGACGCGGAGCGCACCAGACCCTGCATCAGTCCCGCCAACCCGGTCCGCTTGGGCTCGCTCTGCTGGAACAGCGACTGGCTCGCCCAGCGTTGCGTGCCGGTCGAGAGGTCGTACAGCGCCACGACCGGCGGTCCCGCCGCGCGCCGCCCGTGGACGAGCAGGCTGCCGCTCTGCGGCAACACGCGACGGGTGACGACTTGCGCCAGGTCGAGGCGCCGGGAATCGAAGACGACCGCGCCGGTCACCGGATCAAAGACGAGGAGCAGACCCGGACGCTCCGCTTCCATGAGGAGCGACCCCTCGATCATTTTCACGCTGTCGGCCGACAAGCCGCCGAGCTCCGGTTTCTCCCACGCGACCTGGCCGCGCTCGATATCGACCCCCGCGAGCCCGGCGTCGGTCGAGACGAGGAGCGCGCCCGCCGGAGTGACTTGCTGCCAGCGGATGTTCCCCTTCACCTTGAGCGTCCACGCCGGGGTCGCGCCGGAGGGTGCGGGGGCAACGGTCTGAGCATGGCTCGCCGTGCAGACCGCGGCGAGAAGCAAGAGCGACAGGAGCGTGCGACGAACGAACACGGCGGCCATGGCGATCCTCCCGTGGATTAGGTGGTGGCAGCGGCCACCCTGTCCCTCCCGAAAACTCCGTCCGACCCTTCCCGGCTTGGCTCTGCGTCCCCTCCCGGCATACTCCCCGCCTCATCCTGACCTGTCGGCCAGTTTACTGAACCGGAGGTCCCGGTGTCCATCCTCTGAGTCATGCTCCTGCTGTTCCGTCTGATCAAGCCGGAATGAATTTTCACGCGTCGTGACTTCCATTCTCGCGCAGTCGGAGCGGGAATGAGCTGCGCGCTGGGATCTGTTGAAGAAGGAAAATCTGGGGCCGGTGGATCATGAGCCTCGTTGCATGCTCCAGAGGCTGCCGCGAAAAATCCGGTCGACGCTCCGGCGGCGACCGCGGCGAACACACCCAAGGCAGGTGCAAATACAGCAGCTACGCCCAGGACAGCGGCAGTCACTGCTCTGCCGACTCCGGACGCAAAAAATTGGGCTGCAAAGGCTTGGCTGGCTGGGTTCCGGGCAGATACCCGCGTGATTATTGTGAGCGCCTCAGATAATGATGATGAGGCTGTCTGGATAAAAATTATGTACTGGTTTTGGACAGCTCCAATAAGGTGCGGGAAAGCGGTCCCGTGGTCAGGGACGCCGGTGAAAGTTTCTTGAAAAGCGACCGGCCCTGGGGGGAAAACAGGTTGCCAGGGTCGGCTCTTCAGGGTAGATTACGAGGACATGTCTCAATCCTCGTTTTGCTGCCGCTTAGGGGGCACTTTGCTGCTTGGCGCCCTGCTGTTTCAGCTCCCCGGTATCCGGAATCACCATGACTGTAAACAGAGACACGTTGGTGCAGGCGGACTGAGAAATCTCTCTTCTCCTGGGTCCGCCGCCCATACCGATAGAGGCGGGCAGGAGGTCGTGACCGTCGGCCAGGATCGCCAGCCTTCGGCGGCTCAGGCGGGGGGGGACCCCTTCGACGATGACGATGGCAAGCTGAACAGGGGTCGCCCGAAGAACCCGGTCATCACAACCTCAAGAGGCGTCTCCAGCTCGTCGAAGAACCTTCCTGTCGCTGCGTTCCTCGCTGTGCTGCGGGACCATCTCCTCGCCCACCGGCAGCACCAGCTGGACCCGAACCCGCTCCTCTCACACTTCGGGTCGGGTCCCTGCCATTCGCTCCCGCGCCCTCGCGATCAAACAGCCGTGCGCTCTGCTGATCAGCAGCGTCCTGGCGGCCGCATCGAGAGGGCTTCCTACGAATGGCCGCAGGATTTGAATTCCTGAATTTCTGTCGTTCAAGTCAGCTCGAGGGAAAGTATGAAGGCCGCCAGCTTCCGGATTGCGATGTACTCCCACGATACTTACGGCCTGGGGCACCTCACGCGCACCCTGCGCCTGGCCCGAGCGACCGTGGAAGAGCTGCCCGGGGCCAGCGTGCTGATCCTGACCGGATCCCCTGTCGCACACCGATTCGAATTTCCCCCGCGTGTCGACTATGTGAAGCTCCCCTCGGTCGTGAAATCAGCTCCTGAGACCTACGAGCCCAGGGACCTTTGCATCTCCTCGCGGGCCGTCCGGGCTATGCGCGCCACGATCATCCGGAACACCCTGGCATTATTCCGTCCGCATCTGTTCCTGGTCGACAACGCTCCGGTGGGAATGAAGGGGGAGCTCCTCTCTGCGCTCCTGAATCTGAAGGACGCGGATCCGGCGGCTCGGATTTGTCTCAATTTGCGGGACGTCCTCGACACCCCCTCCGAGATCCTCCGCTCGTGGACGGAGAGCGGAGCTGTCAGAGTTCTTAGGCACCTGTACGACGCCATCCATGTCTTCGGAAGCCCCGAGGTTTACGATGCCGTGGCGGCGTACCACCTGCCGGTCGACAAATCGTTCTGCTTAGGCTACGTCCCGCCTTTCCCCGACGAGCAGGAGCCCGGCGGGATCTCCCTGCCGCCGGCGGAACCGGGGCGCTCCCGAATCCTGGTGACGACCGGCGGAGGAGGGGACGGTCAAGAGATCGTCCGATGCGTTCTCGAATTGCAGCGTAGCCTGGGCGTTCGCAGTCCCTACCTGTTCCATGTGATCACCGGCCCTTTCATGAACGCGGAGAGCCGGGAGATGGTGGCCCGCTCGTCGAAAGAGATCGAGGGGTTGACGCTGCATGAGCATGTGGACCATCTGCCGTCGTGGATGGCGGCTTGCGACCTGGTTCTATCGATGGGGGGGTACAACACTCTTTGTGAAGTGATGGCCTCGGCACGGCGCTCGGTGGTCGTGCCCCGCATCCACCCGCGTCGCGAACAGGAAATTCGCGCGCATGCGCTCGAGAGGCGGGGGCTTTTGAAGGTGCTCGACCCCCGAGCTCTCGATGCCCGGAGTCTGAACGGGACACTCCGTCTCGTGCTCGACGAAGTGCCCTGCATCCCCGCCGCTTGCCGCCCTCCGCTCACGGGGACCGCCCGGTTCCAGGAGATGCTGCGAGGATACCTTTGCCCGGCCGATGCCCCCCTGCTGCTCCAGGAAGGCAGAAGGAGGACGGGGCGGGAAGAAGCCGCGATGTGGAAGAGCCCTCAGCGGTGATCGGAACCGGAGACGGCAGATTCTCCCGCGTGCGTGAGGGCGGGACCATGACGGATGCCCAGGCGCAGATGATCACGAACGTCGTCGAGCAGGACGTCCCTCGGGATGGTGTCTCGCCCGCGGGAATCGAGCCACGCTGGTTCGGACAGACAGGATCCCTGGGCTATGTCGCCAAGATGTTTCCCAGGGTCTCGGAGACGTTCATCCTCAGGGAGATCCTGGCGCTGAAGCGCCACGGACTTCCCGTACGGATCTACTCGGTGCTCGCCCCCATCCGGGACGCTCGCGTCCATCCCGAAGCCCGGGATCTGCTGGATGCCGTGTCGATCCTGCCCGAACCCTCGGTGTCGAACCTTTTCAAATCTTTGTCCAGCCTGATCGCCTGCCTGAAGACCAGGCCGGGTTCCACAACATCCGAGATCGTCCGATCTCTCCTCCGGCCCGGGCCGCGGTCCTTCAGGAGACTATTCCGCGCGGCGCACCTGGCCGTTCAACTGCGGAAAGACCGGGTGTGCCACCTGCACGCCGCATGGGCTCACACTCCGGCGAGCATCGCGCGTATCGCCAGCCGGTTGACGGGAATTCCCTGGAGCATGGGCGCCCACGCGAAGGACATTCACCTCTCCCGGCCCGATTCGCTCAGGAAGAAGGTGGCGTCCGCCCGCTTCACACTGGCCTGCACGGCCTCACACGAGCATTTGCTCGAGACGATCGGGGCACCCGAGGAGAAGGACCTGGCTGCTCCGTCCGTCTCCTTGCTTTATCACGGCGTCGACACGAAGGTTTTCGCGCCTGCCGGAACGGCGGAGCGGGCGGAGCCCGACGTATCCGCGACGTGTCCCGTCATCCTGTCGGTAGGAAGGTTGGTGTGCAAGAAGGGGTTCGACGTGCTCGTCGAGGCCGCGGCCGTCCTGCGCCAGCGGGGTCTGTGCCTGCGAGTCGACATCGTCGGGGAAGGGCCCATACGACGCGAGCTCGAGCGGCAGATCCGATCCCTGGGGTTGGAGGGGACCGTGGTGCTTCGGGGCACGATGCTCTGGCCCGAGCTCGTGCAGGCCTATCGGAATGCTCTCTGCGTCGTCCTCGCGTCACGCATAACGGCGGAGGGAGATCGTGACGGCATCCCGAATACTCTCGCGGAGGCCATGGCCTGCGCTCGTCCGGTCGTCGCAACGAACGTTGCGGGAATTTCCGAGCTGGTCACGGACGGCGAGACCGGTATCCTTGTCCCGTCGAACGATCCGGCTGCCATGGCCGGCGCCATCGAGGGGCTCCTGAAGGATCCGGGCAGGCGGCTCCGCATGGGACGGAGGAGTCGAGAGCGGATCGGCCAGGAGTTCGATGCGGAGGATTGGGGCGAACGAGTGGCGCGGCGCTTCCGTGGAGCCCTCGGGATCGAAAGGATCCTGTATCTCAGCGCGGACCGGGGGGTGCCGATACGAGGGTCCAAGGGTGCGTCGGTCCACGTTCGGTCGATGGTCCAGGCTCTGAAGGATCTCGGCGTGACGGCTCTCGTCTTGACGACGCGTTCGGGCCCGGAAGACGGCCCTTCGGTCGACGCCCGTGCGATCGAAACCAGGACCCCGCGACTGATCGAGAGGTTGATCCACCGTGCCGCCCTGTGGGTGCGGGGGCGAGCCGGGCTGGAGATCGAAGTGCTCCGCCTCCTGGACAACCTCGCCCTCTACTGGAAGGGCCACAGGCATTCGCGTGCCTGGCACCCGGATCTTCTTTACGAGCGGGCCGCCCTGTCATCCGTGGCCGGCTCGCTCCTGGCGCGCCGCTTGAAGATTCCCCACTTTGTGGAGGTGAACGCCCCCTTGAGCGAGGAGGAGGCACGGTTTCGCGCCGGGCGTGTGTCGTGGCTGACGCGTTGGATCGAAGGGTGGACACTGCGGCGGGCCGACAGGGTCATCGTCGTCTCACGCGCTCTTGAGTCTCACGTCCGGGACCTGGGCGTCCCGCCCGAGAGGATTCTGGTCCTGCCCAACGCCTTCGACCCGCGAATCTTCCACCCCCATCTCGACGGGAGGTCGGTCCGACGACGGCTCCAACCCGACGGGAGCTTCCTGGTGGGGTTCTCGGGGTCGCTCAAACCCTGGCATGGGGTCGAACATCTGCTGCGCGCCTGGGCGAGAGTGGTTCAGCGGATGCCCTCGGCCACGCTTCTGATCGTGGGAGACGGGCCGTGCAGGGACGCCTTGGAGGACCTGGGGCGCAATCTGAATGTGGAGCACCACGTCCGCTTTGTCGGGGCCGTCCCCCACACGAGTGTCGGAGAGTACCTCGCCGCGTGCGACGTCCTCGTCGCGCCCTACGGACCGCTCGAGAAGTTTTACTTCTCTCCCCTGAAGATGGCCGAGTATCTGGCGATGGGACGCCCTGTGGTCGCCTCGGCTCTCGGCCAGCTTCAAGAGGAGTTCAACGAGACACGCGGGGTGATCCTGGTTCCCCCGGGAGATGAAGCCTCACTCGCGAGGGCCCTGATCGACCTCGGCGCGGATCCGTCTCGGAGAGAATGTCTGGGGCGCGCCGCCGCCTCGTCCGCTTCGTGGACCTGGGAGAACGTGGCGTGCCTCATTCTCACCGAGGGCGAGGCCGCCCGGCGCCAGGTCTGGAGATGGGGCACATGAGAGGACCGGACGGATTCGTGCGCGTCGCGGGGACGGAGAACCCTCCCGCGGAGGCCGGCAAGATTCGCCGCCTGGCGCGTTTGTTCGCACGCTTCGACCCCCTGCTCAGGCCCTACCGGAAGCAGATGCTCTTCGCGGGCATCTGCACGCTCGGCGAAATCGCCATGGGTCTTCTCGCTCCCTGGCCAATCCAGGTGGTCATCGACGCCGTCCTGCTTCAACGCAAGGATCGGGGGCTGGTGGCCTGGGTCCGTCCGGTCCTCCCGGAAGGTCGAGTCGAGCTGATCGCAGTCTGTTGTGTGGCGGTGCTGGTTGTGGCCGGACTGCGCGGGCTGCTCTCGTATTGGGAGAACCTGACGACGGCCTCGGTCGGACAAAATGTGATCTCCGAGTTACGCGAAGCGGTCTTCAACCGTCTCCAGCATCTGTCCATCGCCTTCCACAGCCAGCGTCGTACCGGTGATCTGCTGGTGCGGCTCACCGGCGACGTCAGCATGCTGCGGGAGGTGCTCGTGCCGTCCGTCCTGGAATTCGCCTCCCAGTCCCTCCTCCTGGTGGGCGTGCTGGGGCTGATGCTGATGATGGACCCGACCCTCACGCTGTTCGCGGTGGCGACGCTTCCCTTCCTGGCGGTGGCGACGGTCCGTTTCGGTTCGCGCCTCCGGGCGGTGTCGCGCGAGCAGAGGCGGAAGGAGGCGCGGATCGCCACCGTCGCCGGCGAGGCCCTCGCCTCGGTGGCGCTCATCCAGGCCTACTCGCGCGAAGAGGACATGACCGCCCGGTTCAGCCGGAACAGCCAGGATAGCCTGCACGCAGGCCTGAAGGCGTTGAGGCTGGAGGAGTCGCTCTCCCGGATCGTCGAGATGACCCTGGCGGTTGGTTCGTGTCTCGTTCTGGGGGCGGGCGCCATGAGGACGATCAGCGGTGACCTTTCCCCCGGCGAGCTGGTGGTCTTTCTCACCTACCTGCGAGGGGTTTATCGGCCGGTGCAGGCCATCGTTCGCATCGCCGGGAGAGCCAGCAAGGCGATCGCCTGTGGCGAGAGAGTGCTCGAAATCCTCAACTCCCAGGAGGAGATCCAGGAGGCAGCGGACGCCGTTCAGGCCCCCCCGTTCCGTGGCGAGATAGTCTTCGACCGCGTCACCTTCGGCTACGACCCGGAGCGACCTGTCCTGAGGGAGATCTCCTTCCGCGCCGCGCCGGGCGAGAAGGTCGGCCTGGTCGGCCCCTCCGGTTCGGGCAAATCCACGATTGTCGCCCTGTTGCTCCGACTGCACGAGCCCCAGCAGGGGCGCATCCTGGTGGATGGGCACGACATCCGCTCGTTCACCCTCAAGTCGTACCGCCGTCGGATCGCCGTTGTTCTGCAGGAGCCGTTTCTGTTCGGCCTGTCGGTGGAGGACAACATCCGTCAGGGACGACTCGAGGCGACGCCGGAGGAGATCGGTGCGGCCGCGCGGGCAGCCGGCGCCGACGGGTTTATCCGGGCGCTCCCGGACGGGTACGAGACGATCCTGGGAGAACGGGGGACTTCTCTGTCCCGGGGTCAGCAGCAGCGGATCGCGCTCGCCCGGGCCCTTGTCCGTGGCACTCCCATCCTGGTGTTCGACGAGCCGACCACCGGCCTCGACGCGCGAAACGAAGCGGAGATCGTCGAGACCCTCGCGCACCTTGGGCGCGGTCGGACGTGCCTTTGGATCGCCCACGATCTGGGCCAGATTCTCGGCTGCGAGCGCGTGCTCGTGATCCGCGACGGCCGACTGGTCGAGGACGGGGACCCGTCTGAGCTCCTGGCGGGCTCCGGGGCATTCCAGGCCTTGTTCGGACGAGACACCGGCCGTTGAGCGGCACCAGGAGGTTTCAGCAGATGGTGACACGACTGGTCCGTCGCTGCTGTCCCTTGCTCTTCGTGGTCATGTTCCTTCCATCGCCCGCCCTGGCAGCCTTTGTGACGCTCAGCGGAACGGTGACCGACCACAATGGAGCCGGCATCTTCGGCGTCCAGATCAACTTCGTCGACTCGTGTACACACCGAGGAGGACGTCTCGAGCCGACGGGACATCTGGGTCGGTGAGCTCCGTTTCCACTGGGGGTCCAAGCGCCGGAAGAGGTCGATCCACCTGCGTTACGAGGCGGAGAAGCGTGATTACGTGACCACCGATCCCAATGACATTTCCCATTTTGGACGGGTCGACAGGCATCGGTACTCCACCGTCGCGTTGAGCCTCGAACTCAGGAGGGGTTGGTTCCTCACTGCCGCAGGCGAGCGGGACATCAACCGATCCTCCTTTCCCACCACTCCCGGGAGTACCTTCTCCCCGGAAGATGCCACCGACAACACCGATAACCTCGTGCAGTTCGGTGTCGGCTACGAGTTCGGCCCCAGTACAGCCGGTGCGACAGGCCATGGCGGGGGCCCGCCGCGGGAGTAGCGAACGATACGCCGGGTATCGGGCGCCAACATATAGGTTCAGTTGTTAGTCACGTGTAGACTCGAAGATTCAGTTGTGATATAGCTTCAGCCTCTTCCTGCGAAGGTGCGATGGCCGACGCAACCGAGGCACGTTGGCTCGTCCTCATCCACCAGATCCCTCCCAAGCCGGACTACTTCCGCGTGAAGGTCGGCCGGCGCCTGCAGCGTCTCGGCGCGGTCGCCATCAAGAACTCGGTCTATGTCCTTCCAAGGAGCGACGGTTCCCACGAAGATTTCCAGTGGCTTCTTCGAGAGATCGCCCAGGAGGGAGGCGAGGCCTCGCTCTGCGAGGCGCGCTTCATCGACGGCCTCTCGGATGAACAGATCCAGGCCCTGTTTCACGAGGCCCGGAACACCGACTACAGCCAAATCTCCGAGGAGGCCAGGCGCATCAGCAAGGCACTTCCTGCAGCGCGTGACGCAGACGAGACCTTGCGCGGGCAGCTCGAGGTCGATCTGAGGCGTCTCAGACGGCGATTTGCCGAGGTGTGCGCAATCGACTTTTTCGAAGCCCGGGGGCGTGAAGCTGCCGCGGGCCTGATCGCCGGGCTCGAGGCGAAGCTCCGCCCCGCCCCCGTTCCCTCGGCCCAGCCGTCACCTGGAATCGACAGTTGCCGCGGCCGGACGTGGGTCACGCGGAAGGGCATTCATGTGGACCGGATGGCGAGTGGCTGGCTCATCCGCCGGTTCATCGACAAGGACGCGCGGTTCAAGTTTGTCATTGGCAAGGACTACCGCCCCGAGCCCGGCGAGTTCCGGTTCGACATGTTCGATGCGGAATTTACGCACGAGGGCGACTGCTGTACGTTCGAGGTGCTCCTCACCCGCTTCTCGCTGGGTGACCCGGGGCTGCGTGCGATCGCCGAGATCGTTCACGACATCGACCTCAAGGACGCGAAGTATGGCCGCCAGGATGCGCTCGGCTTCGAGCGACTCGTGGCTGGAATCGCCATGGCGCATAAGGAGGACGAAACCCGCCTCGAGCGGGCGTGTAGGGTGCTCGACGACCTGTACGAGTTCTTTCGGCGCAAGCCGGAGAAGAGGAGGGAACCGTGATGCGTGAGCGGCAACTCGGTCATCTACTTCGACGACCTCACCGTCACATCCCGGTAGGAGAAAGTCACGGAGACTGATCTCGGAGGAAACCATGCGTGCGTTCATCGCAGTTCTGGCACTCGCCTCCTCGTCCGCCGCGCTCGCGGGTCCGCCGCAGGCGTCACTCGAAACGGGAAAGATCGAGGAGCTCACCGGAGCCAAAGGCGTGTTCAACGAGACGGAGGGGGTGTTCAAAGTATCGGTTCCCCGGAGCGACCTGACCGTGGTGGCCGCGGGGGTGAGACTGACTCCTCCCATGGGGCTCACGTCATGGGCCGCGTTCAAACAGGCCGGCAAGCACACCGTCGTCATGGGCGACATGGTCCTGCTCGAAGACCAGGTGAACGCCGTCATGAGCGTCGCGCTCGACAGTGGGCTCGAGGTCACGGCTCTGCACAATCATTTCTTCTGGGACAGTCCCAAGGTGATGTTCATGCACATTGGGGGGATGGGCGATGAGGCCAGGCTCGCCGGGGCCGTCGGCAAGGTGTTCATCAGGATCAAGGAGACCAGCGGCGGCAAGGGCGAGGTGCCGACGGTCGACATCGACCCGGCGAAAAGCTCGCTCGACCCGCGGAAGATCGACGCGATCCTCGGTAAGAGCGGCGAGCTCAAAGACGGCGTCTACAAGGTGACGATGGGGCGCGTGACCACGATGCACGGCGACACCATGGGCAGCGCCATGGGCGTCAACACCTGGGCCGCGTTCGCCGGCAGCGACGACAAGGCCGTGGTGGATGGGGATTTCGCGATGCTCGAATCGGAGCTCCAGGGTGTTATCAAAGCGCTCCGAGGCGCGGGCATCAACGTCGTGGCGATCCACCAACACATGACCGGTGAGTCGCCGCGAGTGATGTTCCTCCACTATTGGGGCGTCGGACCGACGGAAGAGCTGGCGAAGGGCTTGCGCGCAGCGCTCGACCGCACGGGGAATTTACGGAAGACGTCGCGGTGAGCAGATTCCAGGGACAGGATGCAGGAGCGCGGATACCCATCCGGGATCTGGTGCGCTACTTCCTGCGCCTCGGCGCGCTTGGCTTCGGAGGTCCGGTCGCTCTCTGCGGGCAGATGGAGAAGGAGCTGGTGCAGGAGAAGAGATGGGTGACCAGGGAGGAGATGCTGGAGGGGATCGCCGTCTGCCAATCTCTGCCCGGGCCCCTCGCGATCCAGGTCGGCGTCTTCATCAGTTACCTGCGGGGAGGATTCTGGGGAGCCTGGGCCGGAGGCTGGGCATTCATTCTTCCGAATTTCATCCTTGTGGCTGCGCTCGGGGCGCTGTACGTGCGCCTGGGAGGCCTGCCTGCCGTGACCGCGATCTTCTACGGTGTGAGCCCCGCCGTCATCGCCCTGATCCTCCATTCCTGTTATCGGCTGGCGAAGCTCGGGATGAAAGACAAGCTGCAGTGGGGGATTGCGGCCGCATGTCTCGTCGTGACCGTGGCCGTCCGGGCCGAGGTCGCGCTGCTCTTCCTTGCTTCCGGAGTCATGGGAGCCATCGTCTATGGCTCGTTCCGCCGAAATCAGCTGCGGGACGCTTTCGGCGTATCCCTGCTGACGGCGACACCGCTGGGCCCAGCGGCCGTCACCTCCGCCGGGCCGGCGGCGGGATCGATCCTGGCCAGGCTCCTTCTCTTCTTCCTGAAGGCAGGGTCGCTCACCTTCGGCAGCGGCCTCGTCATCGTTCCGTTCCTCCAGAACGGGCTGGTCCAGCAGACCGGATGGCTGGACGAGCGCCAGTTTCTGATCGCCGTCGCAATCGGCATGATCAGCCCCGGGCCAGTCGTCATTACGGCGACCTTCGTGGGCTACCTCGTCGCCGGGTTCTGGGGCTCCGTCGTCGCCACCATCGGCATTTTTCTTCCTTCGTTTCTCCTTGTGCTCATCGCGGCGCCTGTTCTCGTCCGTCACCGAGGCAACCCTCAAGTTCAGGGCTTCGTCAAGGGCGCGTATGCGGCCGCCATTGGAACGATTCTCGGAGCGTGCATTCTGCTGGGTAGAATCGCGATCGGGGATTGGTTCACGGTGCTGATCGCACTGATCAGTCTCGGGGTGCTTCTGCGCTCGAAGGTGAGCAATGTGGTTCTGGTCGCCGCGACTGCATTGGTTGGCGTGATTGCCTTTCCCATCTTGAGGCCGACGTGGGTGCTTTTGAAGTAGCTGCGGTTCACGAACGAATCGAGGAGGGTCTTACAATGGCAATGCGAAGCGGTTCGGCACTGGCGATCGTTGCGACTATTCTCATACTGAGCGCCCCTGTCGTCCGAGCAGTGGACGACGACAAAGACGAAGGAGACCAGACCGCGGTCGTCAAGGCGCTCCCTCAGGCCAAGGTCTCGTTGAATCAAGGGTTGCAGGCCGGCGCGCACGAAGGAACTCCGATCTCCGCCAAGTTCGAGATGGAGGACGGGAAGCTCCAACTCTCTGTCTATACGATGAAGGCTGACAGGTTCTCCGAGGTCGGCGTGGATCCGATCAGCGGCAAGGTCGTGAACGTCGAGGCCATCACGGAGGGAGAAGATCTCGCAGCTGCAAAGGCCCAGAGCGACGCGATGAAGAAGGCGAAGAGGTCGCTTGGTGCGGTACTCCAGGAGGCCCTCAAGGTAAACAAGGGTTACCAGGCTGTCAGCGTCATCCCTTCGCTCAAGGATGGGCACGCGGTCGCGGAAGTGGCCCTGGCCAAGGGTGAGGAGCTCAAGACCGTGGAAGAGCAACTGGACTAAGGCAAGCGCGAATGAAGACGCGAAGGAGGGCACCTGCCTTGCTCGTCGCCGCGGCCCTTTTCTGGAGTCCTCCTCTCGCATCCACCCCAAGGGCGGAATCGGGTGAGCCGCGTCTGTCCAAGCTGATCGATCTGCGGCTCCCTGGACAACCAAGCCGCTTCGATTATCAGAGCTTCGACTCGAAGGCCAAGAGGCTCTATTTCTCCCACATGGGTGACGGGGAGTTGATGGTCTTGAATACCGAAACCAGAGAGATGGTCGCCCATCTCCCAGGGTTCCCGCGCACCACGGGAGTGCTGGTGGTGCCGGAGCTCCGGAAGGTCTTCGTCAGTGTCCCGGGAAACCATGAAGTCGCTGTCGTTGATACCCAAACTCTGAAGGTCCTGTCCCGGGTTCCCGACGGCGAGTTCCCTGACGGCCTGGCGTACGCGCCCGAGGTCCACAAGGTCTTCGTCTCGGATGAGAAGGGCGGGAAGGAAACCGTCATCGATGCGCGGGCCAACAGACGCGTCGGGAGCATCGATCTCGGAGGAGAGATCGGCAACACTCAGTATGATCCCGCTTCGCATCTGATCTTCGCGAACGTGCAGTCCACGGGCGAGCTCGTCGCGATCGATCCGAAGTCGGACCGCATCGTCGGAAGGCACGCGCTGAAAGGCGGCGCCGGCCCGCATGGCCTCCTGATCGACGCGCCGAAAATGTTGGCGTTCGCGGCGTGCGAGGGCGACTCGAAACTTCTCGTTGTCGACATGGAAACGTTCGAGGTGAGGCAGGTCCTCTCGACCGGCGAGGACCCCGACGTGCTGGCGCTCGATTCCGGCCTGGAACGCCTCTATGTGGCCACGGAATCAGGCATCGTATCGATCTTTCAACTCCACGGTCGCACGCTCGAGAAGCTGCAGGATCTCTCGGTTGCTCCGAATGCTCACACGATTTCTGTAGACTCCAGCACGCACGAGGTGTACCTGCCCCTGAAGAGCGTGGAAGGTCATCCCGTTCTCCGGATCATGAAGCCGCCCTTGCCCTGATGAGATTCCCTGCCAAGCGGCGCGCGAACACCGACGCCAAGCCGCCGCGGACCTCCCGTGCGCCGTCTGCTTCAGCCGGTTGCTAGCTGCCGGGCTCGGACACAGTGTACTCGGTCAACATCGTGGCACACCAAAGTCTACCCACGCCGCGCTCGAATCCCTGGGCCTGAATCCCCGGGTCGTCGACTTCCAGCTCGACACTGAAGGTCGGTCCCTGCGGGTCCAAACAGCAATCGTCCAATGGTTGCCAGGCCCGACTGACGCTGAAACCGGCGTTCAAGAGGGCCACCAGAACACCCTCAGGATCGCGTAGAGAAGGCAGCCGGTAGTGATAGGTGCGTGCCGTATCGAACTCCGACGGGAGCTCGCCCGTCGTGATGACTCTCGACGTGATGCTGGGGCCTGCGGGGATCACTCCCTCGTGATGAGCGGAGTGACATCCCACGGTGGGCAACACCAAGGCCGTGATGAGCATCAGTCGTCTGATGAGCGTCTCATCACGCAGCGTCGGCGCTCGATCCACGATGGAGACGGTGTCCGGGTTCAGCATGTCCGCGCGGTGGATCCTTTGCCGCCGAATATACGCCTCCTGCCACTTCAGGCACAAGTTAGGCCGCCGAGGGGACGCTGCGCGGACGCCGCGCTCTCGTGAGCGGGCAATCTCTTGGACGACGGTCGATTCTGGGTCCATCGAGCTGATTGGCAAGGGCTTCTCCGCTCTCCGCCGGCTCAGAGAGCCAGAGCGGGAACGGCTGGAGAGGGGTCACAGGTGGGCCGATGGGGCTCTCCGGAGCGGGGACTATGGGACCACCCTGCCGCCCGAACCGGGACGTGGAGCCCCTGTCCCGCGGTCTCATGGTGGCGTTTCCCTAAGTCGGCGGCCTGCATCACCGCTACACTCGCGCCGCCTGACCTCCTGCGCTTCACGGGGTTCCGGTCTTCGTCGCGAGGAGCACGTCCGTCCCCAGTCGGCCTCGTCTGCCCGCAGTAGCGAGCACGCAGGCTCCTCTCGATGAAGATCGGGTGCCCCCATGACCATGTCGCAGTTGACCTCAATTGCGCTCCTCACGCCAGACGGGATTTTCAGTAGGGACAGCCGCGGGCTCGAATACGATCGGGTTTTCATGCGGAAGCGCGTGTAGCAAGCGCCCGATCCAGAAACTGGGCATGCTCCCTCGTGAAGACCTGCGGCACATATTCGCGCTCCACCCGGCTCGGGGCCTCGTCAGTAGTGAGGTGAAATGGTTGGCCGCCCCAGCGACAATCTCGGGGGACCGCCGGGTTAACATGACTACAGCTTGCTCAATGTGTTGCTGCCATAGTTCGCCACCCATACGCTGGAGCCGTCGAACGCCACGCCAAACGGATTGGAGCCGACGGGGAAAGTCCCCAGATCCGCCCCGTCGAAGGCCCGCAGCTTCGTCACATTGTCGCTGCCGTAGTTCGCCACCCATACGCTGGAGCCGTCGAAGACCACGCCAAACGGACTGGAGCCGACGGGGAAGGTCCCCAGATTCGCTCCGTCGGAGGCCCGCAGCTTCGTCACATTGTTGCTGCCGTTGTTCGCCACCCATACGCTGGAGCCGTCGAAGGCTAC
>WNGG01009515.1_pt1 | contig 15255 bp, 19 predicted proteins | sample 5400661 | NCBI WGS metagenome assembly WNGG01 (sample SAMN13153372, study PRJNA577476) | soil metagenome | isolation source: 100 cm soil or saprolite under Garry oak tree replicate 1 | place: USA:California | collected 2016-06-15
GTGCAACTCTCTGAGCATTACCGCCTCTGTCCCGATGCGACGGTCAGTTGCGATCCACGCGATCGCGGCGCGCAAGAAGTCATCCGCTATCCCTCTCTGGTAGCAGAAGTCCTCTCTCCCACCACCGAAGCGCGCGATCGCGGCCAGAAGTCCTTGCAGTATCGTTGCTGCCCCAGCATTCAAGAATACCTGCTAATCAGTTCTGAATTTCCCCTCGTCGAAGTCTTCAGGCGCGAGAAACAGGGCTTCTGGTCGCTCTATACGCTGGGATTAAGCGATACCATCGAACTCAGCGGTCTCGGCCCTCGCTTCCCTGTTGCTGAGCTCTACCAGAATACCTCTTTTCTGGAAGAATCAAACGCGTGAGGCGGCTGAACTTCGAAGGGCTCATCGTCAGCAGGGCAGCAAGAAGTTCCTTGCTTCTTTTTCCCAAGCGGATGATACCTCAAGAGATTTTCTCATGTGGGGAGGAAGCACTTGGATAGATAGCCCTGCCCAGGGGCTGCATTGCCTCACCAAAATCTTCCTAGCGGCTTGCTCGGGCTCGCGGTCAGAAACTCCTGGCGGGATTCGCTGCCGACGAAGCTGTCGAGGGCATTGGTCCATGGATCACTTCTGCTAGCCACTGCTCCTCAACGGTTTCCAGCAGGCAGGCTCGTATGTTCCGCATGCCGCGGCTCTCACGTGCAGATTTGGAATGGGTGAGAGCGTCCGGGGGAGCGGCGCTGCTGCTCCCGGAAGATGTCGCCGCTCCTTCTTTCAGGATAGGCAACCAACCAGGATACGATCGGCTCCCACTCTCCCTCGAAAGGACCTTTCTGGGTCCGCCTCCAGCCCAGAACCCGTTTTCTCCGCTCCTGCTCTCGGGACAGCGGGTGGAGCCAGGCTTTCGGATCGTGGACCCTCCTCTCGGCAGGAATGTTCCCTGCTGGACAACGTTCGACGGAAAAGACGCGAATGGGTGCAGGAAGGATGATTGCAACGAAAGGAGGGCCATTCACCGCACTGCGAAAGACGGCCTGTTGTAACTGCTCGAGTTGTTGGAAAAGACAGATGGGTTGGAGGAAAATACATCCTCGAAGAGGGAAAGGAAGATTTTTGTGAGGCAATGCGGTGGTCAGCGCCACTGGAGATGGTTCAGACTCGGCTGGCGCCCCAGAGTGGGAGGGGTCTGTCTGTTGAAGGCGGTCGGGCCGCAAGGCTGGATCTCGACCTCACTCTCACTCCGGTGCCGATCTCCCCACTATACCAGGCTGGTCTCTTGTACGGCTGTACACAAAACACAGCCCTTTGCCTGCATGACTACGGGAACGGCGGGGCGGCATCAGGCCGTGGAAGGTCGAGCGTGTCGCGGTACTCCGTCGTGAGAATAGGACCTTCGGAGTTGTCAGGATGCCACCACCAGAGGCGCTGAAACACGTCCTTTGTTTCTGCAGACCACTGAAAGCCGATTTCGCCGATATTGGCATACCCCACGATATAGGCACCCGCTTTCCACTCGCTCAGCCACTCCTCGCGGTGGAAGAGCGCCCCCACCAGACTCATCTTGCGCTTTTCCAGCCTCCGCTCGACACGTTCTGCTCCTTTGATCGAACCACGTACGATGTGGTGCGTTCCTTTCGGCAGCATTTCGGGAGCCTGTTGGGCAGCGATTGATCTTCTCGCTAGCTTACGCCTGCCCCTGCCTACTTGAGCTTCCGCAAAGGTGAGCACTCGTATAGCCAAACGCTTCAACCTGAACCCCAGTCCGGTAGGTGAGAGGCGAGACAGTTGCCCCTGTGTGGCGGCAACAGCATCAGGGGCGCTAGGGTGCATCGTGTCACGAAGATAGTGCAAGCGATAGCTGCGGTCCGGGGGCGTCTCGTTGAGCGCTCCCCTGGGCCACCCCTTTGCTGGTAGGACGATGGCATTGGGCGATCGCATCGCGTCTAGCAATCGCGGGAGCGCCCACCAGAAGAGGAACATCCTTGCACGAATGATCTTGAGCATGTGTTGAAGGATGTGACGCCTTCCCGCATCGACATCCCAGGCAAAGAAATCCACCGTTGGCATCTGCGTGTGCCTTAACAGGCGGTAGAGATAGGGGTAGCCTACCGCAAGCAGGGCCATCTGGGAGCTAGAGCCCTCATTGCGCAAGGGGCTGGAGGTGAAATTGATCATCTTGGCGGTCGTCGATGTCGCATGCTCCCAGTACTCCAAACTGGCAGCACAGGCGTAATGGACATCCCCCGCGAGAAAGACGACGCGTCGCATGGTGCCCACTGTGTTGAGCAATTTCTGAAAGGTTCCCCACTCTAGGTTCCACGCCTCGCGGTCGTACGCGTAATTCTCCTTGATGCGCAAACGACTCCAATATTGGAGGGACTCCATAAACCCCACACCGAGCACCGGGGCTGCCGAAATCAGGATGCTGAGGTCAGCATCCTTCCGCCCGGCTGCGACAATCTGGCTCTCGATGGCATCAGGAGCGAGCAATCCTGGAAAGTCGCCAGGGGATCGATACAGGCGATGCGTGCGCGTATCCAGCACAATCAGCTGATAGCGAGGTCCAGCAAAGGTATAGTTCCATCGCATTGCCTGCTCCGCATGCGGGAGTTCGCCGCTTCCCCCAAAGGAAGCGGGCAAGCCGAGAATTTCCGCGAACCGCTCCTCCCAGGCGTCCGACTCTTCCCCATGCCAGGTAGAGAGAGCTTGGAGGAAAGCGAAGCCATGTGGAGCCTCAAATTGATCGGGTGTGTTGCCCCATGCCTGGAAGAGCGCATAGGCCAGCAGGGCATTGCGCACCACCCGGCGTCCGAGCGCGCTCGCAAGGACCCGTCGGCACCACGCGCCATCCAGGTACCAGTCGTCGGTCACGTCGTGGTCGTCACAGATCGTATACGTGGCGATGTTCGCCAGCGCCCGGCGCACCTGCGGCAGAGTCGACCGAAACGCGCGCAGCCTCTCGATGTGATCTGCGCAAGTGGCTGCTGCTTGCTTCTGCGATGCTGGCTCAGGTCGCGCCTCCGGGTACATCTCCCAGATCTCTTCAGCCGTGGGCAGGTCGTCCGGCCAGAGGACGTCCGACCAGGCAAACAGGTACATGGCAGCGTATTCAGCGAAGGAGAGCAGCTGGCAGTGCGGTGTGGTCGTGGTAAATAGGGCCTGGTTATGCACGACCTCGCGACGCCCGCCAGGTGCCAACAGGCGGGCGGGTTTATGAACGAGCGGAAGCTGTTCCTCCTCGTTTCCTGCAAAGAGAACCTGGCCCGCATCGATCAGCGCAAGCAAGAGCGACGCAGCGACATCATCGCCATAGATCTGATCCCCCGTCATAAAAAGCTGTTGGGGGCGGTCAGCTGGATTGGCAGTGGCCCCTTCCAGTTGGGAATCGACCGCCGAGAGCATGTCCTTGCCGACTCCATGCGGTTTGCGACAAGAGCCATGCAGGATCTTGAGTTGGTTCAAATCTTCAGGGGGCAGGACGAAGCTGGGAAGTGGATATCCTGGATACACTAGACGCTGAAGCGGATCAGCCGAGGAAGGATCGAGCGTGAGGATGCCAGGCGTGTCGAGATCGGCAAGTGCCTCTGCCCCGGGACTTCCGGGCGGTTTCTCAGCTTGAAAGAACAAATTATAGAAGTAGAGTTCACCCCAGGCCAACTGTTCATGCTCGTTCGTCGAGCGAGCGGTGACCGCCACCAGGTGCAGGTGGTCACCCAGGCGGACGCTATGGCGCGCTCCCTCGAACTGTCCAACAAGTGTCCCCTCGGCAGTGCTGCGATAAATCCGCAGTGTGACCATACGTGGTGCTTTCAAGGCGAGCCAAACGGTGACAGCGTGAGGCTCGGCGCGCCGCAGCATGGGACCTGCGAGAATAAGTGGGAGCGACAAGAAGCGCTGTGCTAATGGTATCCAAGCCATCTGATCTCCTCTGCTTGCATTTCGAAGATTCATAGTTGCCCACCTCGTTCGATCAACTGGACTCTATTGCATCTGATCACATTGTGCTCAGTATCGGCTGTCATTGTCCCATTGGGGTGTAACATTTCCAAGAGTTAAACGCAGACGTTCATCTCTCTACACATTACCACATTAACGTCCTGAAATCGTTACGAGTTGCGCATGGCACCACCTACCATGTCACACTTTACTTCCCTTTGCCGAGATCAGTAAGTATCTCTACGAAGTACCTGTTCATAGTTGAAGAGCCTTCTCAAGAGCCTTGAACGTAACGTTAGCGTAAAGGCGTTTACTGATCTTTGTCTATGCTGGCATTGGAATCTACAAATCCACACTTCTATTCCGGTAGACCCAACCTGTGGATATCTTACGGACAAAGTGCGGATCTCTTGTGCACACTAGAGTCGCACTTGTCAGGAGAGAAGGAAAGGTATGGCGGGTCCAACCCAAGGCGTTTAGAGCGAAGGGAGTTGAGCCTGCAGAAGCGCCGCCGTCTGTTCGAGACAGTCGATGGTTAAATGGTCCGTCACGCCCAGATAGTGCTTGTGGGTGCGATGGTGGAAGTAGCGAAAGGCGGTAAAGCCTCGCATTTGGCCCCGTCCGCGGTATTCACGGTAGGCCGAAAAGCGCCCCGCTTGGCCGATAAACCGGAAAGACGGGAGCGTGGCCAGCCATTCGAACCACTGCGGCGAGTCGGGAGCAAACGCTTGTTCTCCTTGATGCGGACACATCAGCACGTAGCGCCCCTGGCGGCTGTATTCGACCAGGGCCGTTAAGCGAGAGCGGGCGCGCTGATCTGCCGGATGCAGAGGCCGTCCTCGACTTCGCAGCGCCCCAGGAGATGTCCCCTGATCATCTCCCGGCACGAGCATCCGCTGCCCCGCAAGTTCGGAGGGCAGCAAAGCCCCTCCTTGTTCCCACTCAGGGTCACGCACAGCGCCAAATACACGGCTTTATTACTGACACGCTGGTTCTCCTTGACTTTGACCACCAGGCAGTCCAGATAGACAATCGGATAGATCGCCTCCAGCGGACGGCTTTGCCACTGGCGTACCTCCTCCATCACCGCCTCGGTCACATTCGAGATCAAGCCCGGCGAGACCTCCACGCTATAGAGCTCTTGCAACTGGGCCTGAATGTCGCCAGTGGTCATGCCACGCGCGTACAGCGGCAGGATTTTCTCGGTCTGTGCCTTCCAGCCGCGTCTGGCCTTTTTTGACCAGCTGCGGCTCAAACGTGCCTTGCCTGCCGGTCACGCGGCACCTCGATTTCAATCTGTCCCTGCTCTCCTTTGATCGTTTTTTGGCTTGAGCCGTTGCCCAGGCTGCCATGCTTGGGATAGCCCAGGTGGCTGTCCAGGTCCGTTTCCAAGCAGCGCTCGATCACGGCCTTGGTCAGCTGCTTGAGCAAGCTGTCTTCGGCCAGCACGTCCTGCGGGTTGGAGTACCCCTTCAATAGTTCATCAATTAGTTCGCGTCGTATACTCATGGCTTCCTCCTACAAGATTTTTTCAGGTCTTCGGATTCTGCCACTTCCACAAACTCTTGGACAGTCTCGACCCACGGGATGTGCAACGAGATTAATTAGCTGAACAGGAAGAGAGACCAACTGGCGCAAAGCGAAAAAAAGTGTCTTCTTTGAACGAAATAGATCCATCTCTCTTATTTCAGACAAGGAGGACACCTTCAAGTATGACTCAATCTTCGGTAACCATCCAGATTTCCCCGGAATCGGTTCCCTCAATCCCTTCCTGGTTCGCAGAAGTGGCAGCTTTTGCTCAGGTCCTGACCCATGTGGGGATTCTGAAAGCAATCCGGGAACAAGTGCGTTTCACTCGCGCACGCTTTGGTCATTACGACCTCATCGATTTTGTTGCCGTCCTCATCGGCTATGCCGTTTCGGACGAACCCACGCTTCAGTCCTTTTATGAACGCCTCTCGCCGTTTGCCGAACCGTTTATGGCCCTCTTTGGCCGCCATCTCTTGCCCCATCGTTCAACCCTCTCCCGCTTTCTGGCTGCCCTTGATCCAGCCTGTGTGGAAGCGCTCCGCAAGCTCTTTCAAGACGATCTGCTCGCCCGTACGCCTTTCCCTTCCCCAGGCGGGATGCTCGATCGAACGGGGCAGCAATGGCTGGTCATGGATGTGGATGGCACGCGGGCCACCGCGCGGCAACGTGCGCTTCCTCACGGAGAAACGCTGCCTGCCCCGCATCGTCGTTTCGATCGCATTTGCGCGCCAGGATATACGGGACGCAAGAGGGGAGAAGTCGTGCGCACGCGGACCGTCATGCTGCAAGCGCATACTCACCAGTTCCTGGGAACCTTTGGGGGGCCAGGCAATGGCGATTACCGAGGGGAGCTTTTGCGGGCCATCCAGGTGATCACCAGCTATGCAACAAAGCTGGCGTTTCCCACAGCTTCCGTGCTGCTTCGTCTGGATGGGCTCTATGGGGATGCCGCTCCGCTCATCGATGTTCTCTTTGCTGGCCTTGGGGTGATTGCCAGAAGTCGTGACTACACCCTCCTTGATCTGGAGGTGGTCAAGCAGGCTCTTTCGCGTTCACCCGATCAGGTGAGCATCCATCCAGAAAGCGGGATGACCCGTGCGCTTTACGATTGCCCAGCCGTTCCCTTGACGCCGACCGGACCCTGTGTGCGCCTGGAGGTGGCCACCCATGGCGCCACCTCCTCTCCCCCGCCAGTCGGCGTCGAGCGTGACGGCACGGTCTACGAGCTGTTTGTCAGCACGCTTCCCTCGCCAGCTTTTACGTCCTCGGATGTGCTCGACCTCTACTTGCACCGAGGATCGTTTGAGGGAGTTTTGGCCGATGAAGATGTGGAGCAAGATGCTGACCGATGGTGCTCCCATACCCCCAATGGGCAGGAATTCTGGCAAATTCTCTCGCAATGGGTCTGGAACCTTCGCCTCGAACTGGGGCAGAAGCTCTCCTCCTCCGATCTGCGCACGACGGAATTTGCCAAAGCCTCGGTCGTCGAGCCTGCTCCTGCCAGCGTGCCTGCACGCTCGGAGCAGCCAACACCGCAGGTTCAGTATGGTCCTGCCCAATGGGCACGTCCTTCCTTTACGGGAGGCTTTCCAGGTTCAGCTTTCACCCTCCAACTGGATGGGACGCTGCGCTGCCCCGCCGATCATGCGCTCTATCCTCAAGAGCGCAGACCGGAGCGCGATGGCTCCCTTCGGGTCTTGTATGCCGCTCGCATTGGCCATTGCCGAGGCTGTCCTTTGCGCGCACAGTGTCAAGAAAGCAGCGCCACGATCAAACCACGACGGGTGAGTGCGGTGTTTTGGCCGCTCTCTGACTCTCTCTCTACTTGCTCACCTGCTCTGCCTGAACCGTCTGAACCACCGCCTCTTCTCCCTGTGGTATGGAGAGATTGGCCCCGCTGTCTGCTCCGGCGGGCATGGCTCAAAGTGATGCGCAGCGAAACGGTCACCTTTTGCTGGGCAACTGCCCAAACCACAGAGCAGACTGCTCAGACGAGCAAAGCAGTGTTGACCCGAGCCCAGCGCGCACATTATCGTCTCTCGTGGCAAGAGCGCTTCGTCCGCAATGCCTCCCCTTCCGATGCTCCTCAGCTTTCGGTCACGCTCCACGGCCTCCCCACGACCTTCGTTGCATCCTTTGGCTTTGCTCTCCAGGCTGCGGCGTAAACAGGAATTTCCAGCAGATACGCATGCATCTCAGCAATGACCTCTGGCTGGGCGCTTCTTTTACATTGAACATTGTCTATTTATGCCTTTCTCTCTTCTTTTTCCTGCTCGCTGCTTCAAGGGGTGACTGGTTCTTTTCCCTTTACCTGAGTTTATCTCGTTGCGCATCCCGTGGGCTCGACTTCTTCCGCCAGAACGTCTACGTCTCGATCGTGAATCTGACCTTCTATCGTACGGAGCTTCGCCTTAGGAAGTGCTTTGCTGAGTGCTTGGGCTGTTTATTGCCTTGCAAGATTCAGTTGCCAGGAGAGGCCGTACTTGTCGGTAACCCATCCATATTTTTCACTAAACGGATATGCGTTCAGTTCCATCAGGACGGATCCGCTGGTTGAGAGCTTTTGAAAAAGGGTATCAATTTCTTCTTCGGTCTCACAGTTGACGAAGATCGATACGGCCGGGGTGAAGGTAAAAGGGTGCTCCAAGTTACTCTCCATGGCCATATATTCCTGCCCGTTGAGGGTAAACACGGCATGACTAATGGCTCCTTCTGGTCCTTGTTCACCTGCGCTGTAGCGCGCGATGGTGAGAATTCGGGAGTTCTTAAACAAAGAGACATAAAAACGTATGGCTTCTTCAGCTTTTCCGAATTGTTCTCCAACAAACAAGAAAAACGTCGTCGTTTTTTGCATAGATTTCCTCTTTACTTTCTCTTAGAGAAGCTCTGTCCAGGCTGTCTGACCTCTGGCGGAAATTCCTGCAACAGCCACAAATTCCCATCAGGGTCGCGAAATTCGGCATATTTGACCGTTTTGAAATCGGTAACCTCGCCGACTGCAATGCCACGTTTCAGGAGCGCCTCACGAGCCGTGTTGATGTCATCGACGACTAGGTGCAACCCCTTCACCGATCCCGGCTGCATGTCAGAAATTTCTGGCATCCCTGTTCCAATGACAATGGAACAAGCTGATCCAGGCGAGGTGAACTGGACCACCCTCATCGTGTCAGTCGGTCGCGTATCAACATCGAGCCGAAATCCCACCTGTCGGTAGAAAGCTTTGGCGCGGTCCACATCAGAAACCGGCACCGGCACCAGCTCAAGTTTCATCTCAGGCACGGTCATATTCGTCTGGTTGTTTTCTGCCATACAATTCCTCCTTCTGGCATTGAGTATACCCCATAGACAGAGATGCAAAAAAGAAAACAGGAAGAAAAGAGCCTGCAAATGCGGTAAAAAGGTCGAGTTTTGAGCTGATCTCAGGTATGCTTGACATGAGATGAGGGAGAGAGCTACAGGTTTCGGCATCCAGACTCATGAAGGTCGAAATCGGGACAATCCCCTTATTTCTTAAACTGTAGGTATTCTCCAGGGAGTCTTAGACCAAATTTTTCACAGAGCGCAGAAACATCTCGGAAGTCCTTTTCCTTCAACTCGTAACCACTATGGAACTTGATCATCCATTCCGCAGAGATGCATTTTATGTCCTTGCCTGCTATTGTGCCTGTTCCAGTCAATGAGTCAGCAGGATACATCTCTGCGTTGCTTACAGGTCCATAAATTCCATTCCCTTTTGCATCTAATACGATCACATGAACATCGATTTCGTGTCCCTTCCTATCCCTTAAGACAAAGTTATGTGGCCTTGCAATCTCCAGCTTGACATCCTGATAGCCTTTGTTTTGCAAAAGCTCCCGCAGCCTTGGGACATCTTTCTGCTGTATGGTAATATCCAAGTCTTTATGTGGACGGGTTTGCTGGCCTAGGAGAGCATCAACTCCCCACCCGCCATCAATCCAAATCGTAATTCCGTTTTTCCGGAATAGTTCATAGAGGCTAATTACATCTGTTGCTTCCATGCGTGAATTATACAATATCCCCTCAATTCGTATCCTCACAAAAGTGCCCAATTTTCTGTTCCGGTTCAGTCGGAAAACTGCACAATCTTATATGTTCAGCCATAATTAGATTGGCCCATCCCCAAAATAAGTGAGCCTGCTTGCTGCAAATACCTCAGATTGCTGATAAAATGTCAACAGCATTACCTATCAGGAGTATTCTATCCATGGATCCTAGAGAGATGGCTCTCTTCTTACGTGTGTTCCACCTGCCAGCTGAAATCACCATTACATCCGTTCATCCCTCTCCCACTGAGCTCGTCGTTGGTGTGGCCTGCCAGGCTCCCCGTATGGAGTGTCCAGAGTGCCACCAGCCCTCGGCTCGCATTCATGGAAGCTATCAACGAACTGTCGCTGATCTGCCCTGCGCGGGTCGCAACGTGATCCTAGCTCTCACCGTACGTAAATTCGTGTGTGGGACGCCAACCTGTCCACGCAAAATTTTTACGGAGCGACTCCCAGGGCTGGTCGAGTCCTATGCGTGGATGACCAGCAGGCTCATCGCGCTCATACAAGCTCTCGGGTTAGTGGCAGGCGGGCAAATGGGCCGCATTGTTAGGCAGTATGTTCTAACTCTATCAGCAGCTACTCAAACTATAGCTGAGGCCGACGGAAAAGGCAAGAGAGGCAGAAGACCCTCCATGAAAGCTCCCTTCGAGTGAATTGCTCTAGCCGTTTCCTGACTCCGGTGCAGCAGGGCAAGACTTTCCCTCCACCCGGTTGGCAGATCGGTGAGCGTCAATGTGTGGACGTAGCCTCCCTCGATGTCGGTGCCGCAATGGGCACGCCCGTTCCGCTGGAAGTCAAGCCGGGTTGGGTCTCCTTCCACTCCTGGAACATGCGGATCGGAATCTGCTGCTTAAGGTTGGCGGAGTGCCAGACCAGGAACAACGCGTGTTGGACGTCCGGACCATACCGGCGAAGATGTGAGCGCCCATGCGTCTGTTGCACCTCTTCGGCATGGTTGAGAAGCCACCTGGCGTATTTCCGCACAGAGCCGCTGGTTGCGACAAATTCATCCAGCAGCGTCCGTTTCTGTGCTGGAGATGCCTGGCAGTACTGGGGTGCCATCTGCTGAAGCACTTCGCGTCTGGCTTGAAAACTCAACGACAGCTCCGCTTTCTCTCTCACGTATGCCTTGTTCTGCTTCTGCTCCAGAGCGGATGAGCGACGTTGCGGGCTTGGAGGAGAGACCAGTACCGAATCGGAGGAAAAGAGATGCTTGAAGCGAAGAAAGGAAGATTTTCGTGAGGCAATGCGCTCTATGAAAGCTGCCTTCGAGTGACTTGCTCCTATCGGGGAGGATAGTGGCCCAGATCAATCAGCCCAAGTCGGTAGGCCACCCGTTCAGGATCATTGAGATGAAGAAGAGCCACAGTCGCGCGACCACTTGCGGTAATGCCTTCAATCAGAGCGCCGTTGAGGCGAAAATGGCGATTCCATCTCTGCTCACGTGGATGGAAGAGGAAGACGGCTTTGTTTGATGTGGGGTCAACCGAAGCCAGGTCTGAGCCTTTGAAACGGTTACAATACAAGCAGGCCCATGCCAGATTCTCAAGCGATGTCGGTCCCCCGTGTTTTTCCGCAATCACATGGTCTGCTTCGTGCGGATAATACATATCTGCTTCATGGATGAGGCAGTATTCACATCGTCCCTGTGCACGCTCTTGCACCTGACGCCGTAACCGTTCGGGGACGGAGGGTTTCCTGGCCATACCCTTAGGATGCCTGCTGTCTCAATTGTCGCTGGGCTTCCAGTTTGACCAGCTCCATCAGATATTCCATCACCAAATAGCTCTCCAGTTCTTTACGTTCCTCTTCGGTAAGCGAGTCGTCACGCTCAGTCCGGATGAGTTCATATGCTCGTTCGGCTACCTCGGCAGAGGGATGGAAAGCCACGATTTGTTCAGGAGTTGGATGATTCGCCAGAAACTGGGCAAGTTCAGTCGCGGCTTGGGTTTTGAGAAGCATCACCATTTTCTCCTCCTACAGCAAAGGATGTCACGCTCAGACTCATTGCATAGTTCGTTCTTGACGATACACCAAGAGCATAACACAGAAGGGGCTGTGTTGCAAAAACACGGTGAGGACGTGACGAGAGACGTTAGGATCTTGCAGCAGGCAAAAGAAAATACTCATAGTCAAATACATGCTTGAACAGGACATCGGTATCAATCCGCAGGATCTGAAAAGGGAAGAGGCTCCCTGCGAGATGTGTGGCTGCCAGAACCGTCTCCTGCGAGCCATTGACTGACCCCCCCTTCACCTTCTTGCGGCGCGGAGGTCCCGACCTTGAGGCCTGGCGAGGAAGCGCCGACTTCCTTGCTTACAATGGAAACCATAGTCGTAGCCGTCAAGACGTTGCACCACTCGACAATACTTGGCATTGATCCCATCCATCTTCCCTACCCGAAACGAGCCGACGGCCCGTACTGCAATCCGCCCCAGGTGAACCCCTCCTGTTTTCAAGTGCCCTGGGACCTCTGCTCGTACCAGATCGCCCGTCGAGAAGCCGTGTATCCGCTTCGCTCTCGTGAAGTAGCCTCGTGGAAAGCCCGATGCATCAACATTGGTGCGCTGATACCCCCCGCGTCCTTGTGCGGTGATGACAAGTGTACGCAGAGCAGGCAAACGAACATCTGTCAGCTCGCCAACGCACAGCGTATCTGGTCGTATTGACCGCTGCGGCGTCCCGGAACGGCGCGCGGGCATGACTCTCCACCTCCGGGTGCCCCCATACCGCAGCCGTTTTGTCCCCTTTGGCCAGATTGCAGTTATGGCAGCTCAGCACTAAGTTGCTGACCCTGCTTGATCCACCACGGCTGCGAGGCACCTGGTGATCGATCTCAAAGGGAACATCGCTGATACCGCCTGGCCCAGGAAAGCACATTTCCGATGCGTGATTGCAGGGATGGTGGAAGCCAACCAGGCGCACGACGACGATTACGCCACCCGGGAGCCCGGTACCGCAGATTGGCGCCTCTCCGACGGCGACGATAGCCTGCCCGTTTACGCAGGCGCTCCCGTACTTCCTCTCCGCGATGGATCAGTTCTGCCAGGTGCAGCGCGTGATGGACCTCGCCTGCTACTGTCGCTTCTACGCGAGCCAGGGCCATTCCGGTCGTTTTGGAGCCGGGGTCTACTTTCAGCACGGTGGGCTGCACGGCACTCTCCTGACAGGTTCTATCTTTCAATCTGATGGTAAACGGGACCATGCGATGCACGACAGCGCGGTGTTTCCTGTTGGCTCCGGCGAATCGGCTGGACAACTGGATAACGACGGGCATGGAGCGAACTCCAAGCCCCGGCACTTCACGCCTGGGGTCGTTGACTGTTGCTTACCTACTCCCATGTGCTCTTGAGATATTCACCAAACGTCATAAATTCATCCTGGTAAGCCCTGAGCCTCTCTTGATCTGCGAGCAGACCGACAATAGCCCCTTGATTTAGCAAGGTATAGCTACCTAAACCGTTTGATTGGACCACCAGGCGACAGGGCAAGGGCGTTCGCTTTTCCTCATAAAAGCCCGTGAGCAGACTCAAAAGGCGCTGGCCTAATTCTGACATGGCTTTAACAATAGTGTGCTTAACGGTAAGGGCCTCTTGTGATAATGGCTGGGTTTCCATGATGCTCACGTAGCGGGGAACCAAGCCGGATACATCCCTTTGAGGTATGACAGTGATATAAGGGAAAGACGGTAAACCGTCTAGATGCCCACTACAACTAAACAGTGTCCCTATCCCCACGAGATTGAGCGCCAGCTCACAGTTGAACATCTCACGATCATAGTGCTTTCGACCTTGATCTAAATCTCTAAAATGTTCTTCTGCTTGTACCCATGAGTCGAGTTCAACATGCAATACCATGACGGTTTACTCCTTTCCTTCCAGAGACTGCGTAGTCAATGGTTCTACCTACGGCGGGCGTACCCCACTGTAACCCCGAAACGAGATGGGCACGAAGCGGTTAAATGGCCTTCAGCTGCCGTCGTCTGAGGCTGGCAGCGCAGCGGCTCGCGCAGGCGAGAGGCCGGGGACCGTTGAAAGTTGGGCGGCGTCGGCGCTCAACAGGTCATGCAAGCTGCGAAACTGCGCGCATACAGCGCGCGCGGTGACGGGACCGATCCCCGGCAGAGACAACACGATCTGCATCTGCTGCTCGGGCAGAGAAGCCCTGCGCCGCCCCGCCGCAGGACCGTGAGCCGGATGCCTGATCTGGCACTGTTTTGCTGCAGCATAGACCAGGTGCGCGGAATCTGACGGGCCGCTGCTGGGCAGGATCGGCACGCGCAGGATAGCGGTGATGTAGGTCAGCGCCCCGCGGATGCTTTCAGGGCGCATCTGGGAGTGACCGACGCGCAGTGGGTCCCCCTCCAGCAATAAGATGGGCGCGAAGCGGCTTTTGCGCAACGCGGCGAGTTGGGCGAATAAGCGTCCCTGCGCCAGGCTGCTGAGAAAGTCACTCCCCGTCTTGCGCTCCAACACCCGGCGTGGATCGCCGCCCACGTCGTAGTCGCCCATGCGCAGCGGGATCACCTCGATGTGCACCTGCGGCATGGCGGCCAGCAGATCGGGGATGCCTGAACGTTGTTCTTGCGTGTCGATGCGGATACGGATCGGATCTGGCGGGTGTTTCGGCATAGTATGCGTCTCATCACTCCCTGCGGTATTTGAGTTCTTGCTCCTTTATATTGCGGGGGGCCTGCGATTGTGCGGCCTCCCCTCTTTTTGATTGAAGCGCGTCGTGGCGCATACACCTTTCCCACCTATGATAGCAGGCGGACCTCTTCCTCACCTCACGAACTTTCACGAGGTCCTCACAAACATTCTGCGTCGCCCGCCGGAATGTGAGAATGGCAGGAGCATGAGGGGGGAGGGAGACGTCATCTGCTGTGAGAAGTTTCCGCCTTCTTTCGTGAGGCTCTCGTGAAAGTTCGTGAGCCAGGGCTGAGTTTGGTCTGCTATCATTGTCGCAGAGGGCGGGGCGAATGTCCCGTTTCCCTTTTTCTCCCGTTGCCAGAGTATAGCGCTACAGGAGATAGTTGAGCTGAACAGCATTCCCAAGGCCGAGTGGGTGCGAGCGCTGGCTCCGGCAACTGCTGGACGTGCTCAACGGCGACATCGTGACGGCGGAGGAGGTCGGCTTCGCGCCGCCGGGCGGAACCTTCGGGTACGGCGCGCCCGGCAGATCTAATCCGCAGGGGCGGGGAGAAAAGAAACGAAAAAAGAGGCGCCGCAGGTAAGACTCGAGCGTGGTTGCCGTATCACGGGGTTTGAGTCCTCAGCACGACTCGGCGGTGAGACCGGGTCGAACACATACGCAAGGGGACGCGCCACGGGCGCACCTACCACACCTTACCTACTTGGTGCCGCAATAGTGATCAGGAGGAATAACCGATGAAGAGCCTGGCCTTTTTAGAGCAAGCGGATCACAACCGCAAGGCCGCGATTTATGCGGCAGAGCACGACGGCAAGCTGAGGAATTTCGCGTATCACGAGGAGCCTGGCGAGTGCCGTGAGACGTTTTCCCGATTGCTTCACGCTGTGCAAGAGGGTGAGATCGGGGTGATTCTGACGCCTGACGCCGCCTGCCTGGCGATTGAGACCTCGCCGGGCTGGATGGAGGCGTTCATCCAGGCCGTCAAGCAGCACGAGGTCCTCATTGGCGACCACAGCCACGACCTGGTCTATGATCTGCGCGAGGAAGAGGATGAGGCGCAGTTTCGGGCCCTCTCTCCGCAAGGGG
>WNGG01004711.1_pt1 | contig 15252 bp, 19 predicted proteins | sample 5400661 | NCBI WGS metagenome assembly WNGG01 (sample SAMN13153372, study PRJNA577476) | soil metagenome | isolation source: 100 cm soil or saprolite under Garry oak tree replicate 1 | place: USA:California | collected 2016-06-15
CCCGCCGAGCAGATCTTCCGGCATATCCGCAAGCACCTCTCCAATACCGTGTTCACGACCCTCGACGAGTTGCAAAACGCGCTCATCGACCAACTCCAGCAGTTCTGGGAGCATCCGACGGTGTTGCTCCACCTCACCGGCTATCCCTGGTGGGTCGAGGCCGTCAATGCTAACATATCATCTTCTCCCTGAAAGAGTATTAGGGACCTGCAGCACCTGGTGCAGCTGTTGAGGGATCGACCGATTTCCGGTCAGGAGGATCACTGATATGGTTCAGCATGTCACCGCGCATCATCTCACCCGTCTCGCCTGTTTGTATGTCCGTCAAAGCACTCTGCAGCAGGTCTTGGAGAATACGGAAAGTACTTCCCGTCAATATGCGTTGCGCGACCGAGCGCGAGCGCTTGGGTGGGCAGATGAACGCATCGTCGTGATTGATCAGGACCTGGGCCATTCAGGAGCCTCGACGGCCGACCGCCTGGGATTCCAACGACTCGTGGCGGAGGTTGGACTCGGACAAGTGGGGCTGGTTTTGGGGTTGGAAGTCTCTCGGCTCGCGCGCAACTCCAGCGATTGGCATCATCTCCTGGAAATCTGCGCGCTCACCCGCACATTGATTCTGGATGAGGAGGGACTCTATGATCCCTCCACTTTCAACGACAGACTTTTGCTCGGGTTGAAAGGCACAATGTCAGAAGCTGAGCTTTTTGTGCTGCGTGCCCGCCTCCAAGGAGGCATTCTGAACAAAGCAAGACGTGGAGCCCTCAAACTTACCTTGCCTATTGGGTTGTGTTACACCGAAAGCGACCGGATAGTTCTTGACCCCGATTTGCAGGTGCAAGCCACCATTCGCGAGGTCTTTCGCAGTTTTCAGCACACCGGCTCTGCTTTTGCGACCGTCCGCCACTTTCACCAGGAACACGTGCTCTTTCCGAGGCGGATTCGCTGCGGGCCGCATCAAGGAGAACTTGTGTGGGGAGAGCTGCAACACCATGATGTGTTGCGGGTTCTCCACCACCCGGCCTATGCGGGAGCCTATGTCTTTGGCCGCACCCGTTCGACGAAGACCGCTGATGGCAAGGTTCATATTGCTGATGTGCCTCGCTCAGAATGGTTCGCTCTTGTGAAGGATGCCCACGTGGGGTACATTACCTGGGAGGAGTATGAGAGAAATGAGGCCCAACTTGTATTGAATAGTCAAGCGTACGCTCCCCAACGCTTCTCTCCGCCACGAGAAGGACCGGCGTTGTTACAAGGGATCATCATTTGTGGACGGTGCGGAGAACGCATGACCGTGCGTTATCATCAACGGGGAGGTCAGCGTATTGTTCCCGATTATCTCTGCCAGAGCAAAAGTATTGAACAGGGAGAGCGCCCGTGTCAACGCCTTCCTGGTTCTGGCTTGGATCGGGCGATTGGAGAGCTTCTGGCAGAGCGCGTGACTCCAGAGGCCCTCGCGCTGACGATAGCGGTGCAAGAGGAGCTGGTGAGCCGAGCAACAGAAGCGCAGCGCTTGCGCCATCTGCAAGTCGAACGAGCACAATATGAGGCAGATCTGGCCCAACGCCGCTATCTCAAAGTTGATCCTGACAACCGCCTGGTGGCGACGGTATTAGAAGCGGAATGGAATACCAAATTGCGCGAACTGGAAGAAGCCCGAGCCATCGAAGCGCAATACAACCAAAACGATCAGCATCAGGTGAGTACAGAAGAACGCACCGAGATAGAGGAAGTGCCAGAAGGCTTTCGCCGGTTCTGGAATGATCCCAAGTCGACCGTACGCCAACGCAAACGTGCGGCGCGCCTGGTGATTGAAGATGTGACCGTCCACAAAGCCGATCAGATTGTCGCACACATTCGTTTCAAAGGGGGAGCCACTCAAACGCTCATGGTCCCTCTGCCTCCCCCATTTGCTCAATCTCGCTTGACGGCTCCTGAAACACTGGCCGAGATGGATCGCCTGCTTGAGCAGTATACGGATGCAGAAGTCGCCGAACTGTTAAATCAGCGAGGCTATCGGACTTTTGATGGACTCCTCTTTCAGACCATCCATGTCTATCAACTACGCCGCCATCATGGCATTCCCGATCGGTATACCCGATTACGCACACAAGGGATGCTGACCGCGGAAGAACTGGCGAGCCATTATGGCGTCTCCACTCAGGTCATTTGGCGAAGATACCATCAGGGACGTATTGTCGGGGCGCGGTACAATGAGCGGGGATCGTGTCTCTTTGCTCCTCCGCAGGAGAACCAGCAACCGTCGCTACCCATACATTGATTGTGATTGAAGAGAAGAGGTGCATTATGCAATATGATCGTTGCTCCACTCTAGGGTGAGCCCTGCTTTGACGGCATCATAGTCTTTTTTCAACCCCTGAGCAAAGCTTTGGAGTTCAGTGACACCTTGTCCTTGGACCTGTTCGAGCCAGGAGTCCAATCGTTCGCCTTGTCGCTCACGAAGCATGGTGGTGAATGCTTGGATCAGCTCATAGGTCTGGGCAATCTGCAGATCCGCCTGACAGAGCTGGGTGAGGTACGTCTGTTGCCAGTCCAGGCGCTGCTCTTCCTTAAAGGTCATCCAATGGGCGACTTGCAAGGCTGTTGGAGGACGTTTTTTCTTCACTTCCTCCGGATTGATCATCGTTTCAGCTTCGGGTTCGACCGACTTGAAGCTGCGCGCCTTGCCTTTGCGTGCTCGCAAGGGAGCAATAAAGCGGCCAACAGCGGTGGATGAACCGGTATATCCTTGTGCTTTGATCTCACGATACATCTGTTGGGCACTACGGCATCCTTCGTTCCATCTTTGGATGAGGTACTCTTTGTACGGATCGATGAGTGGCTTGCGCCCCCGATGAATCCGCGTCCGTTCTGGCGGCTGCTGCATATGCAGATAGGTGTACACACACGGCCTCCTGACACCCACCTGGCGCGCAATGTTAGCCGGATCAACTTTTTTGGCGTGCAGATCATGGATTGCGTGGTAGAGTTCCACTCGTTCCTGATGCAAAGTCTCGCTCTTCTCCTCTTGACGTTCCGTCATCCCCGTATGCCAGGGGACAGGGGGGAGAGCTTCCACCGTCGTACCCTGCGTCGGAGTCTGCGTCAGAGCCTTGAGCAGCGGTTGCTTGGTGAGAAAGAAACTCTGCATCGTCTCTGAAAGGTTCTTCAGCAAGTGCCAACGATCGGCCGTCTGTTTCGCCTTGGGAGCGCCCTGCTTGGCTCCTTTCGCATAATCACCTCCCCGATCCCTGCTGATGATCTCAACTCCTGGATGGGCCATCAACCACTTGGCAAAAGTTTCGGCTTCCCGGTCAGGTAGAAGGTCAACCGGCACCCGCTTTTCGAGATCGATGAGGATTGTGCCGAATGTGTGCCGTCGGCGAAACGAGAAATCATCCACTCCCAGCACACGAGGGGTGGGATGAGAGGGCACCTCGGACGCATGGATCAGCCGGAGTAAGGTATCTGGTCCCCCTTGCAATCCCATACCCCGGATCAAGGGTTCTCCTGCCTCCCCGCCCAGTGCAAAGCCGATGAGCGTGAACAGTTCCTGTAATCGGATCGTGCGTCGAGCGTAAGGTGCTACCACGCTGGGTAAACGCTCGGTGAAAATCTTGCGCTGACAATCTGGATTCGGACAGAAAAAACGCCGGACATGGAGCACCAGCCGCACTGCACAGCCCATCCAGGGCAGATCAGCCAGCCGTCGTACATACTTCGAATGAACCTGTTCACAATGACTCTCACACAGCGGACATCGGACTGCTTCTGCCGTTGTTTTCATAGTAACGGTGATCACCTTTCCCTCTGCTTCGAGCTGAAGCAAGTGCAAATAGGTCGGATCGGGCAGTAATGTTAGCTCGGCCATCAATGGATTCCTTCTCTCAGTTCTTCGTCATCCTCAACGGAGTTGAGTATATCCCAGAGCTTCTTCGATGGCTATAAAAGAGGCAGTAAATTTCAGCTATGAAGCAATCAGGCGGTATTTTCTCATCAAAAGTTCGGAAGAGCCGACCCTTTTGACACATACGTGTTGCCATCATGAGTCAACAATCACGAACTTACGTGAGTTTTGGAGCCTTCTCTCTTCTCCAGAGCTCGCGTTCAGGTACAACAAACACTTGACGACTGCTCGTCTTTATGTTAACATCTTAATATTAAGGAGTTAACATATATATGACAGAATCAACCTCCTATCTCTTGGGAAAATTTGTCACGCTCTTAGAGAGCGAAGCCGAGCATCTCTTGCGCGCCCATCTCGACATCTCGTACCGGCGCATGCTGTTTCTCTTTGTGCTCCAGCATCAGGAATGCATCACCCAGCATCGGCTGGCGCAGTTCCTGGGGTATAGCGATCCCGCAATCAGTAGCATGCTGCGCGAGCTGGTCAAAGATGGATACGTCACCACAGCCCCTGATCCTGCCCACGGGCGCAAGCACCTGGTGCGTATCACCCCGCACGGGCTTGAGCTTGCACGCAAAGCTCGCCTCCTCCTTGATACCCACTTCGATGAACTCGTGCAGCGAGCCCAGGTGGATAACGAGCAATTGCAACACATGACCCGCCGCTTATTGGCAGCACTTGCCGCAAAAACACAGAAGGAAACATCATGAGCATCACCACCACCCAGACCAACCACACATTCCGCTCCACGGATGGGAGCAGCATCGCCTACCTGACTGAGGGTCTCGGCCCCGCTGTGATCCTGATCCCCGGCGCGCTTTCAACTGCCGATGACTATGCTGCCTTTGCCCTCACCCTTGGCAAGCACTTCACCGTGCATACCATCGAGCGCCGGGGCCGGGGCCTCAGTGCTCCGCAGGGGCCAGTCTACAACCTGGCCACAGAGATCGCTGACGTCAATGCCTTACAAGCCATGACCGGAGCTACCATGCTCGTCGGCCACAGCTACGGTGGCCTCGTCGCCCTCGAAACCGCCCGCCACAACCGTCATCTGCGCAAAGTTGCGGTGTATGAGCCCGGCGTCTCTATTGATGGCTCTATCAACTTGAGCTGGATTCCGGCGTATGAACGGTACTTGGCCCAAGGAAAGCAACTTGACGCCTTCACTTGCTTTGCCCTCGGAGCTGGTCCCGATGCCATGCGCAATGCCTCCCACTGGCTCACCAGGCTCATGCTGCCGCTCTTCGTCAAAAAAGCGAAACTCCAGAAGATGCTGACCCTCTTGCCAGAGAATGGGCGCGAACATCGAGAAGTTGGTCGCTATGACAACAGCTACCGAAACTATGGCGAAATCACCGCCTCTGTCCTGCACATGACAGGTGGCAAGACCGGCTCCCGCTGGGTTGCGATCCAGGCCAAGTATCTGGGGGAGGTGATCCCGCACATGCAGACGCACCAGTTCCCGGAACTCGACCACTTCGGCATCGACCAGAAAGATCCTCAAGGGGTGGCGGCATATGTCGCAACATTTTTCAGGGGGGCATAAAACGTGCATGCTCCAGCATGAACACGAACAAGGGGGCAACTCATCGATTTGCTCGTCCATGGGATCATGGTCGATCCTCCTGAGAGGAAGTCTTGAGCTTTGAAACTAGAAGGGAGAGTTACATCTCAGCATTCAGGAGAAATCCTCGCCATCAGGAGAAACACCGGACGTACGCGTCCCTCAACACGCATGTGAAAGGCGTGCAACAGAAAGCAGGTAAAACGATGCAGAAAAACAGATCAAGAAGGCCAGGAATCGCTCTGGTTCGTGGGTTCATCAGGTTCCTTCTTACTCTCGCTGCCGTCTTCGGATTGCTCTTCTTTGGCTTGCTTGCCTGGGGCATCCTCATCCGTAATAATAAAGCGGTGAGCGAGAAGACGCGCCGTTTGAGCAGCCGTATAGGCAAAGGGGGTCTTATCCCCAAGATTGCCGGAACCAGCTTCGGCAGCTTGTACTTTAACCTTTCCGTTCTCAAGCACATGGGACGCAAGAGTGGTCGAGAATATGTGACGTATCTGTCTGCCTATCCTCTGGGCGATGGGTTCGTTTTGACGGTGGCCTACCCCCATACTGACTGGTGTAGCAACATCATGGAGACTGGGAAGTGCACACTCACCTTGAAAGGGCAGGAGTATGAGTTGGAAAGGCCTGAACTGATTCCCATGTCAGAAGCCTGGGCAGCCTATCCGCCGATCACCAAGCTCTTCGCCCTGGCAGGAGGAGAGCAACAGTACTTGTGGGTTCACAAGAAGCAAGTTGTTCCCGAAGAGGACGTAGCCGAGAGATAATCGTGAAAGCCGGGGATGTACGAGCATATATCCTCTAGAAGACCATGGAAACCGGGGTAGCCAAGTTGTATCATCTTCTGTCTCGCTGTTAACGGGTCAGTACCCGGTTTCGGGTGGTCTCTCTCAAGAGAGGACAAGACATGTTCAAAGAGCTACGTCATGTGGCAAAAGCATCGCGAGCGCGCAGACATCGTCCATATCGCCGCCGATATCGGTATCGAGATGGATCTTGGGCATCTCTCTGCTCCTTCTACGAGGGTGAGGTATTCGACTGCAAGCTTGCACCTTCACATCTTGTACGAGCAAGAGGGTGCTGGCACACACATCGAGTGTACCACACGACAACTAGGTGAGGAAGAGCGTGCACTTATGCCGCAATGTTCATTCGCAGGCGCGTGCGAACCGCTTCCCCCAGTTCTCGAGTGGTGGCTGTTCCACCCAGGTCGGGTGTGCGTACCTGCCCCTCTGTTAACACCTCCTCGATGGCTCGCAGCAGCGCCGCGGCTGCCTCCTGCTCACCGAGATGGTCGAGCAGGAGTAGTCCTGACCAGATGGCCGCGATGGGATTGGCAATGCCCGAGCCCGCGATATCGGGTGCGGACCCATGGATCGCCTGAAAGAGGCTCGGATACCTCCGCTGCGGATTGATGTTCGCACTTGGGGCCAGTCCCAGACTGCCTGAGATGGCCGCGCCGAGGTCGGTTAAGATGTCCCCGAAGAGATTGGAGGCCACAATGACCTGCAGGCTCTCCGGCCGCGAGACGAAACGGGCCGCCAGTGAATCAATGAGTTGTTGCTCGTGCTCGATATCGGGGTAGTCAGCCGCCACCTGGGAAAACACCTCATCCCAGAAGACCATGCTGTACTGCAGACTGTTCGATTTGGTGGCACTGGTGACCTTGGAATACCCGTGCTGACGTGCGTACTCAAAGGCGTAGCGGATGATGCGCTCGGTACCTGCCCGCGTGAATATCATCGACTGGATGGCGACCTCGAGCTCAGTTCCCTGGTGCACGCGTCCACCCACCCCGGCATACTCCCCTTCGGTATTCTCCCGGATGCAGACCATGTTGATCTCGGCGGGACCTTTGCCGGCCAGGGGGCTGCGCACACCCGGCAGCAGGCGCATGGGCCGCAGATTGACGTATTGGTCGAATCCCTGGCGCAGCGGGAGCAACAAGCCCCACAACGTCAGATGGTCTGGTACGCGTGGGTCGCCGACGGGACCGAGCAGGATGCCATCGAAGCCTCCCTGCTCCAGCACGGTCAGCCCATCCTTGGGCATCATGGCACCTTCTTTGAGGTAACGCTCGGTGCCCCAGTCAAACTGTTGCACATCGAAGTGAAACCCTCCATGGAGTTGGGCGAGAACTTCCAGGGTGTAAACGCTTTCCGTAATGACCTCTGGCCCAATGCCATCACCTGGGATGACGGCGATCTGATAGTGTCGCATGAGACCTCCTGCTTTTGCACTCGCTCTATCCTATGCTATCACACTCCCTGGATGCGAGCCACTCCTGAGGTATGAAGCCAGAGGCCTGAGGGAATGAGCCCGACACTTGGCCTACATGCTACTGCTGCTCAAATACAACGGACGCGAGTTGCTTGATCTTTGCGGCGTTGGTCTCACTCTGGAGCTTGTGATGTACACGCCCCATGCGGCGTTCATTACCGGATGCAAGTAGTCGCTTGTTTGCTAGCTCGCCTTGCTGTGTACTCCTCTGGGGTTACACATTCATACTCGATAGATCCGTGCTCAATCTCTTCTGGCTCGACTGCCAAAGTGATTCAAACCTTCCTATACTGAAGATGTACTACGCCATTTTCAAACTTTCGCACATCCACCAGCTCAAGCTTGCTTTTCACATCTTTCGGTAACCAGTAATTGCCGCTGCCTAGTAGTAAGGGAACAATGAATTGATGATAGTCATCGACAATACCAGCTTGTATTGCTTCGGCTGCTACATGCGGGCCGCCAATGCTAAAATCGTTATCCGACTCAGTTACCAGTTTTTGTATGGTTTCTGAATGAAATGCTCGCTCAATTGTCGTGTTAGCTGTTGTTACATGAGAAAGCGAAGTGGAATACACTCTTTTTTGGCGGCTAGCCAAATTTTAGCAAAGTCATTCATACCATCTCTTGGCCCGCCTGTTGGAATTGTATCCCACACAGCTAGCGTCTCGTACATTTTTCGTCCAAGGAGAAACATACTGACATTACTAAGAATGTCATTTATGAAAGCAAGCACTTCTTCGCTCGGACTTGTCCATTCAAAATTACCTTCTTTATCAGCAACATATCCGTCTAAGGACGTCGTTACCAAATATATTAATTTTCCCATGATTGTATTGTCTCCTAAGGCAAGCAAGGTTTGCTGTTCGTGTACCAGCGTGTGCTCATAAATAAGGCATGCACATTTGCTAGACTAGTCATCGGGACAGTCTCCTTTTGCATGAGTGAGTTGTTACAGACCTCATTCTAGGGAACTGTTCCGTTTTGGTTGAGTGACCCCTCTTCTGGCCGTGGTGGCCTCGTAGTGACGGTCTGCAAGTACTCCAGACTATCAAGAGCATCAAGAGCTGCGCGGGCAAGCGTTGACTTACCAGCTCCATAAAAGCCGGTAACAAGGATGAGCTCTCCATGAGTTGCCATGCGTCAATGATAACAGAGAGCAGTTATGCTACGATCAATCACTGTCCCGCTTCAAAGCCGCATTTCGCCTATCGGGTGTCCCGCTTCATTTCCGCGTGTAGGAAATCACCTTGGCGTCGTTGTTGTGATGGGAAGCCTCAGGCTGTGAAGAATTCCACCAACACAGGAGCGAGCACTTCCGGGTTGACATCGTGCCTTTGACCTTCTAACGTACGAAGCTGCGCGTTGGGCATCACGTTGCTGAGCGCTTGCGCGATGTCATACATGAACAGGAAGCTCGCGCCGCCGTTCATAATGAGTGCAGGGACGCGAGCTGTGCCTGCCCGCTCAAATGGTGCTGCATGGCCTGTGCCTAGAACGGCGCTGTCATACGCCAGGGTAGGCGCTACTGCTTCAAACATGGTCCATACTGGCGCATGACGCATCCCTTCAATCTGGTCAGCTGGTGTTCCGACCATCTCCATGAACAGCGCCGCCGCATCACCCCGGCGATCTGCTGCCAGGAGCTCTGTCAGCTTGCTGTAGTACTCTTTCGCTGCTTGCTGGGCCGCCGCATCAGCAGCATAAGGCGCTTCATACATGGCCAGCTTCTGGACTGTGTCGCCGAGCTTGATGGCTGCCTCCAGAGCAAGGGCCGCGCCAGAGGAGAGACCACAGAGGTTTGCAGATCCTCCGGCGTTGTCAATGAGCGCCTCGAGGTCTTCAACCTCGCGTTCAACTGCATAAGGCTTGGTATCTCCGCTATCGCCACGGCCACGCCGGTCGTAAGTATACACGGTAAAGTGTGGCGCCAGGAGTTGAGCCAATCCCGGCATAGGGCCGAATGACCGATAGCACAGCGCGCCATCGATGAGGATAACTGCTGGGCCTGTCCCCTGCTTGTCATAGGCGATCTGTGTTCCATCTTTTGAAGCTACTTTTTCCATCGTGTCGTGTCTCCTTCCTGTTGCTCCGTATATAGTTGTCTTCCAGGTGAGGGAACGTTCCATGATCAGGCGTTGGGAGTTGGCTCTCTCAATAGAGAGGATACCTAAAAAGATATGTACAATGCAACCAGAAGCATAAGAGCATGCTCAAGCAAAGCGTGCTCCAATACAACACGGTTTATCTCCCCAAAACCTCCTCCATTGGATGGAGCAAGAAACGCGAGATGTGTGCAAGCAGGAAGAACACCCAGGTCCACAGACCAGATGAGAGACCTGTTCTGTCTTTGCCAGAGAGGCGCTTTTTTTAATGTACTTGTGATGTCGTGCTCTTCCCGTGTGATGCCCTTGTGAGATGTTGTAGGTACACTCGTGTTCAGACAGAGAGGAGGAAGGCTGGAACGTGTCATGAGCAGGAGCCGAGAGATCGGCGAGACTCGCTCATTTCCAGGCTTGATACACTGATCTGTGACAGGAGGAAATCGATGGTGCGTGATGAATTGTTCTCGTTTCGCCAGCATTTTTGGCCGAGCCACTATCCTGATTTCCTCAAACAGGTGAGCAAAACAAACTGAACTTCAGCAGCAATATCCAAGCATCGGATCAGTCACAAAGCAGCCTACCGCTATTGAAGAATGTCTTTTTCCTGTGGCACGTCGCATACTTTAACCGCTCTGTAGAAAAATATCACAGTTCCATTTTGCTCTCTGACGCAAAGTGTCATCGTGCTTCAACAGGCTGTATCCATTATCGGCATTACCACTAGATATTTCCAGAATCGAATTCTGCTCACGGAGTACCTACGGTTTTCTACGGTTTTCTTCGGACTTTATTTTTTACCACATTTTCACGGATGAAAATGTGGTAAAATAACAATATGAACAAAATAAAAGTTACCTCTGGGATGGCAATGTCCCTTGATGGGTTCACTGCTGGCCTAAATCAAAGTTTCGAAAAACCATTTGGTGACAATTTTGATTCAGACTTACTGGATCGTTGGATGTTTGCTGAGCCGGAAAAGCATAAACATAAAAAAGAAATAGACGCTATTTTAGATGCAGGTGCGTTCATAATGGGTAATAATATGTTTGGCCCTAAAGACAGAAGAGATAAACCGGAATGGAAAGGGTGGTGGGGTGACAATCCCCCGTATCACGCTCCGGTTTTCGTTCTCTCCCACAAGGAGCGAGAACCGATAGAAATGGAAGGCGGAACGACATTCATCTTTGTGACTGACGGCATTGAATCAGCGCTTTCAAAAGCGAAAGAAGCAGCAGGAAACCGGAATGTAAAGATTATGGGAGGAGCAAATACCGTCAATCAATATTTAAAAGCTGGCTTTATCGATGAGCTATGGTTACATATAGTTCCCGTAACCATTGGCGCAGGCACTCGACTTTTTGAGGAAGTGCCTAATCTCAATCTCGAACCGATTGAAGTGAGTGGGACCAGTATGGTGACACACATTAGATACAAAGTTTTAAAATAGGGATTTCCACTGTATTATCTTTTAGCTTCTTTATTTCATTCCATCTTTGTCTAAGTTCACCAATATAGCGAACAGCTTGAAAAGCACGGATTATAGCCTCAAAATCGAAAGTTATATTAGCCCAAGGCTCAGGGAGCATATATTTTTAGCTTCAAATAGCCTCAAAGGGTGTGCGTGGATTCTAAATTTGATTAGAACCTTGTATAATACGTTAATGAAAACACAACCTATCGTTTATATAATTTGTGGATTTATCGGTGCAGGTAAAACTACTTTTGCAAAGAAGCTAGAGAAAAAAACAGGTGCAGTGAGAATCACAAAAGATGAGTGGTCAATCTGTTTAATTGGAAACGATCCCACAATCGATGGATATGAGGAATGGGATACTAAAATCATCGAGTTATCAAGAGATGTTGCATTCCAACTTGTTGAGAAAGGTATTGATGTCATTATTGACGAAGGGTTTTTGGGAAAAGAAACAAAGAGTTAAAATGAGGAAAAGAATAGAGGCACTAGGTGCAAAAGAGGTATTGTATTATCTTGATACTCCGATAGAAACGATACGGGAAAGGATCGTTGGAAGAAACGTTAATCTTACGAAAGAATCTTTTAAGATTAGCAGAGAGATGTTGGACAATTATCTGAAATATTGGCAACCTCCTAGTGAAGATGAAGATTACGTTCTCGCCAGTGAGGTGAAATAAGATATACCAATTATTAATATCCTCCTTCCCTAAAACTAATGTTGTAATGATAAATTGAAGATAAAATAGATCGTTTGAATGTTCTCTAAATTAACGTTTAACTGAAGTTGCTTGTTCCTGAACATGTCTACTAGTGGGAGCAACTATTTGAGAGCAAAATTATTCGGGGATTGTAGCTTTTTAATCTCATCCCATCTCTGCCTTAACTCTCCAATATACCCCAAATCCTGAAATGTTTGGTTTAGCCCCATTGCCTATAACAATGCAGCCTGTTGAAAAAGACATTCTTCAATAGCGGTAGGCTGCTTTGTGAGAGCCTTTTTTCAACAGGCTGTGTCATTATCGGCATTGTCGTGGGAGTTTTCATGGGAAACGCTGCCGATAAGGTGTTCTCGATTGTAGCTTGCCCAGTTATTTAGTAATGCCGATAATCTGCACTCTTCTTCTCTCTTTTCAAAGATACTTCAATTGGAGAGGTATGGTGGCCCACTTTGTCAAGACAGAAAAATCGGCTCAACTAAGAGCTACTTTCCTCCTTTTCAGATACTATTCGTTCTGCCTTTGCCCTGCTGTTCCTGTGTGAAAATACACGTCAGCAGGGATCTGGTAATCGAGTGCTTGGTGAAGGCGCTCATGATTATAAAACTCGAAATAACGGGTCAATGCTTGGCGCGCCTCACGTGGTGAAGTATAGTCGTGAATGTAAACTTCTTCATACTTAACGGTGCGCCATAACCTCTCGGTAAAAATATTGTCTAAAGCTCGCCCTTTGCCATCCATGCTGATCTGAACATTGGCAGCCTGCAGCAATTGGCAATATTGTGGAGTGGTAAAGTGGCTGCCCTGATCGCTGTTGCAGATCAGTGGCACCGCTTGCCCCAACGCCCGTTGTACTGCGGTGAGCACAAAGGGCAACTCCAAGGTCTGATCCAGTTCCCAACTGACTATGTAGCGCGAGTACCAGTCAAGGATGACTACCAGATACATCCAGCCGCCTCGCAAGCGAATGTAGGTGATGTCGATGCCCCAAATATGATTGGGGTAAGCACTCGTGATATGACGTAATAAGTACGGATACACCCCTTCCTTTTGGTTCCGTTTACTCAGATTCGGCCCTGGATAGATGGCTGCAATGCCCATCTCGCTCATATACCGACCGGCTGTTTTCCGATTGATGCCCATTCCTTCTCGCTGTAACTGCGCTGCGATCTTCCGGGCACCATAAAAGGGAGACTGCGTATAGATTTCATCGATGCGATGCTTGAGCCGCACTTCTTCAGCTGAAGGTGGCCGCGGCTGGTAATACAAGCTCGCACGACTCAGGCTCAGCAGATCGGCTTGCAGACTCAGTGGAAACTCACTCCTCACTCGATCAACCAGAGCGACCCGTTCCTCTCTCGCCAGACTCAATTCCAGATTTTTTTTTGAGCCAGGCAACCTGCGTGGTCAACTTGCCAATTTCTGCGTATAACTCGGTGAGCTGCTGCTCATGGGCGGCTTTGAGTTCTGCCGTGCTGTCCTGTTTCTCAAAGAGACCTGGGAGCCCTTCTAATGCTAACATTCGCCAATTCTTCAGTTGTGTCGCATGCACTTCAAACTCGGCGGCGATTTGCGCCAGTGTCTTCTCTTCTTTGAGCATTTCCTGAACCACTCGTGCTTTAAAAGCGGCTGTATACTGTTTTCTCATCATGTCTTGAGTATATCTTATTTCAGCCTCTTTCCGTGTCTAAATTCCTAGGGCCAGTATACTCCACCGAAAGAGCTATTAGAAGCAGAGGGTAGTCCTGTAACCAGCAGGGAAGAAGCGTTAACTCTCAGATTTGCCATCCGGAAATTTATAGCTTACTTATTCTTTCTTCTCTTAGGATTGGAATTGATCTTTTTGACCCGCCTTCTCCTGAAACTGATTGGAGCTAATCCGAATAACTTTTTCGCAGGATTTCTTTATGGCTTGAGTGGTTTGCTTCTCTTCCCATTCTCAGGTATTGCACCTTCACTTATAATTCCTCCTCTCAATCAGCCGCTTGAAATATCGACACTTGTTGGAATGTTCATTTACTTCCTTATTTTCTTCATGATAGCACGATTCCTGAAAATTCTCATTTCTAGTCCTGAGTCATATAAGGAAGAATTAGACCCAGAGTCACATAAAGCTCCCAATGAAAGGGCCTTCGCATCTAATTTGACGATTGATACCACGGAGAAAACGGGTCTGTACAGGGGCGTGCCAAATTTGCAGAAGCTGGATTTATTCACAGCAGCCGAACGGGCAAGTGCGCTTGGTATGCGAGTTGTGCCAGTGGGCGAGGTTTCAACTTATCCCAATATAGCGCCTGGCTTAATTGTTTCGCAAAATCCTATGCCTGGAACTCTGGTAGAATCGAAGGATTCCAACGGGAAGCCTGAGATTCAGGTCTATCTGAGCCGGCGGCCGTAAACATCTTTATCTGAAATGAAAATGGCCTGACAGCTTTGGCTGTCAGGCCATTTTCATTTCAGATTTCTATCTCATTCCTGCGCGTACCAGTAGCGCAATACACTTGATGTGTATACTGGTCCCAGTTTCCTGGACAGATAGATAAGATAAAATAGCTGTATCGAGAGAAGCACGAAAAGGAGAAAATCGATGCCAAGACAACGCAAACGATACAGCGTGGAACTGAAGACGAAGGTGGCATTGGAAGCGATGAAGGGGTACAAAACGGCGAACGAAATCGCCACGGAATATGGAGTGCATCCGACGCAAATCGCGCAATGGAAAAAGCAAGCACTCGATGGCTTGCCCAGCGTGTTCTCAACACGAGCAAGCGAGCACCAGAAAAGCGAAGAGGAATTGATCAACACCCTTTATCAACAGATCGGCCAACTGAAAGTACAGGTGGACTGGTTGGAAAAAAAATCACGAGTACTGCATTGAAGCCAAACGAGCGCTCATTGAGCCGGAGCATCCTGTGTTGAGCATTGTGCAACAATGTGAGTTGCTGGGTCTGGCCCGCTCGAGTTACTACTATGAGCCAGTGCCAGAAAGCGAGGAAAACCTGAGGCTTTTGCGGCTCTTAGATGAGCAATACACGCGGACGCCTTTCTACGGCACACGCAAGATGACCGCCTGGTTGCACACCCAGGGCTATGCGGTTGATCGCAAACGGGTGAGGCGATTATTGCACCTGATGGGCTTGGAGGCGATCTATCCCAAACCCAGAACCAGTCTGCCGGGAGCAGTTGAGCAGCGGTATCCGTAC
>WNGG01004713.1_pt1 | contig 15250 bp, 15 predicted proteins | sample 5400661 | NCBI WGS metagenome assembly WNGG01 (sample SAMN13153372, study PRJNA577476) | soil metagenome | isolation source: 100 cm soil or saprolite under Garry oak tree replicate 1 | place: USA:California | collected 2016-06-15
CCAATGCAGCTTGTGATAAAAGCTGTGATGCATATTTTTCGATGCATTGTGGTCGGCATTCGCCTCATAGTGACAGCTGGGACAGAAGAACAATTTCCCCCACTTCTCCACAATGCGCTTGCCGCCTCGAGAGGAAAACCTTTCCCCTTTCGCGCCGCATCGGGAGCAGTACTGTGAGGTGCCGTGTGGATTGACTTCGGCTGTTACCGTGCTGCATGAGGCATAGGCTTTGTCTTTCGTGTACTGCTTGATTTTGCCTCGCAACTGGTTCGCCTGGCGGCGATTCATCCGCCTGGATTTGCTACCGCCTTTGGGTCTGATCTTACGCAACCGCTCAAAGAGCAGAATGCAACCGGGATATTTCGCGCAGATCTCGGCAATCTGGTGGGCAACCTTGTGAGCCGCGTCCTCGTTCGTCCGCCTAACATGCCGCCACAGCTGGTGGTTGCTGTGTTCTCCTTTGATGGGTTTACCGGTCTGCCATTGTTTCCTGGCGATTTTTTTGAGGTGCCGATAGCGCGCCTGGTCGAGACCGTGATCCGTCAGGAAGACGGTCTCAATGATCCTCTCATCCTGTCTGACTGTGACCACCGCCAGATTTTTGACATTCAGATCAACCCCGACTGTCACCAGATGCGGATCTTCTTTGCTCTCTTTGACCCGCTGGGCCTCAACATGCTTCACCTGCGGAAAGTGCAGAGCCGCGCTCTTGTGGCGCACGATCAGTTTGGGACTGTGGTGCTCCCAAGCTGAATCACGCCAGCGCGCTTGGAAGTAGCGACTCAGTTTGACCGGATAGTTGTGCCATTCCCAACCAGTTCCTGTGTAGACCTTGAGGCGGGCAAAGCACGTGCGTGGGCCAGTACGCAGGTCCGTCGCGTCCAGGTCCAGGCAGAACGCTTCGTCGTAGAGGGTCGGATGATTGCTCGCTCCTGGGCTCCCAGGTTGCCCCTTTTTCTTGCCTGATGTGTTCCAGTTCGCCAGATTCGAGAGGTAGGAGCGCGCTTTGCCTAGGGCATCTTTGATCACTGAACGACGATAGATGAAGGGGAAATCAGGGAACTGTTGGCTGAAGTTGTAAGAAGGCAACGGAGAGGGATGGGCTGCTGTTTCGACGGTGAGGGCCTCGGCCCAACTCAGCAGTTCATGAGGAGAAAGCAGCCGTTCCCGTTCCTGCTGGAGTTTCTCTGAGAAATATCGCACGCGCTCGGTCAGCTTGTCGGGATGCGCCAGAAAAAAAGCGAGGTAGAAAGCACGGGCCGCATCCAGGATCTTGCCCGTCTCTTCCAGATACACTCGTTTGCTGGTATTGGCTCCCCCATCTCCACGATCGGAGAGGTCAAGGAGCAGCTTGGTGGTACGACTGGCCTGTCCCATTGGCCTGCTCTTCCTGCTCACATTCCTTGAGCACGGTTTCCACCCGTTTGCGTACACCTTTGGCTCGTTGGCCATACAGCCTGCCTGCAAACACGGTCACAATCGTTAACATGTCCTGAATGAGTTCTTCGGTGGGTTCCTGGTGCTTGGGCGGGTCGAGCACTTCCAAGCGCACATCCTTCCAACTAAACGCCTGCTCCAGATAGCCGAAGCCAAAGCGCACCAGCCGATCGGGATATTCGATGAGCACCACATCCACCGCCTGCTCTCCGATGAGCGAGAGCAGCTTCTTCATGCCCTTGCGCCGTTCGTTGAGACTTGATGCCTGTTCGGTGATCATCTGGACCACTTCATAGCCCCGCGAAGTTGCTGCTTCCCGCAATCGAGCCGTCTGTCGGGCAAGATGGCCATCTTGCTCTTGTCGGGCACTTGACACTCGTGCATAGAGCACACAACGCTCGGCTCTTTTCCCCTGGCTGCGCAGTCGCCAGATCTCCTCGATAGGGATCCGCCGTTGATTTCCTATGGTGCGTACCGTACGTAATTTCCCGGCTTCATCCCACCGATGAATAGTTTTGGTGGAGACGCCCAATTCGTAGGCTGCTTCCTTAGGATGCAACAAACGTTTGTTCTTCATCCATCAAGTATACAAGCTATGTCCTACTTTGTCAAACTTTTCTGAAGGTCGTGTATGCAAAGCAGAGGTATCTCGAAGGGCGCTCCCTCATATGAGATCAGCGTGTTGAAAAACCCATGTATGATGAGTTTAACCCATGGTATGTGCTTCATTCATGCTCAGAGGGGACAACAAAAATACCTGAGCCATCATCGACCCAGGCATGTGCTTCATTTGCATGCGTCACTCATCGGAGAACAAAAGGGTGTGGGCTGTGACGCTTCCCGAAACCGAGGACGGATCGTTTTCTTATTTCACGCAGTGTGCTCACCTTGGTGAGCAACCAACCTGCCTACTTTCCTAGACATGTCCTTGCCGGTGCGTCACAGCCCACTTGGTCTTCAACCGTCATTCAGTCGCATCTGCTCCTTTCTTTTCCCCGTCGCTCCATCTCCTCCTCACACTTCAAGTATACCGCCTTGCCACCCAATCTGCCATCACAATGCCATCACAAAGTCTTTGGAGAACGCTCAGCAGAAAAAAGAAAACGACTGGCGGCTATCCCTCACGTTGAGAACAGGGGATCAAGCAGGTTATTCGGTTCCGTTGGCTTCAAAGTAGGCGATGAATATCCATTCACCTAAGCTTTCTCGTTTGGTCAGCTCGTCTTGAAACTCCCTCAACTCGTGTGCCGAGTGTATGATCTGAGTCGTGCGCGTGCAAGAGCCTGCGCGTTCTCCACATTGATACAACTGGACCGCAACTGGGAAGGTGTTCATCCGATACTCCTTCCGAAACGAAATCACCTCTCCAGCAACCATATTTCTCCTCCTCTCTTCTTGAGGCAGCATTCCCGCCTGCTTTGTCCTTCACCCGTGGAAGGCTTGTTCAGCATGGAATGCATTGGCATGGGTTTCTCGCCAAATCATCTCGTACGCTCCTCACCTTACTGGACCGTCACCGTCAGGTTCATTCCTGGATGAACGATGCAATACAGATGAAAGGTGCCAGCCGTCGTGAAGGGTCCGATCGTTTGGCTCTGATTGGCCGTGGTGAATTGCAGGTTGTTGACGGTGGGTGCCCCAGGTTCTGCTCCCGGTTGAGCCGTGTTATTCTCCCACCTGCCATTGGCAATGATATGGGTGACGGCTGTATCATTGATCAGATTGATACGGCTCCCCTTGCTGATGGTCATGGAAGATGGGGTGAAGTTGGTTTGCCCCATGTGCACATCGGTACTGCTGCCCCCGCCAGCATTCCCACCACCACCTCCAGCACTGCCCCCGCAGGCGACAACCCACACGGTCACCACAACCAGGACGACCACCGCTGCTAGGACCTTTTTCATGGCTTATTCCTCTCCTTTGGAACAGGGGCTAGTCTTGTGTCAAGCTAGCCCCCGTTCCTTGGGTCGCTCTCTCCCGACGAGCTCTGCCTTATTGGACCGTCAGCGTCCCCATCATGTAGCCCTTGGTCGCCATGGGGCCTTCAAAGCCGCTAGAACCCGTGCCGCAGGGGTCGAAGCACTGGAAGGTGTAGGTGCCTGCTTTGCCGGTGTGGAAGGTGAAGCTGATGGTATCGGACTCCTTGCCATCGCCGGGAAGGGGCACATTGATGTGCAGTTGCATGATCGTGAAGGTGTGCGCGATCTTGTCGGGGGCCAGGGAGGCATAGGCCTGCCCGTTGCGATAGGCCGTCCCACCGACGGTTCCTTGTACGGTGGCAAAGGGCGTATCTTTGGGCAGAGTCGAGTCCAGCCCAAGGTCATAATCGTGCAAGGTGATCGTCACTAGGCTATTGGCCGGCACGACCAGGTTGTTGGGCGAAAAGGCCGGCCAATCCTGCTGATAGCCCGGTTGATTGACGATGATATTGAGTTTGCCTTGGACATGCCGCTGCGGTTGGGGGGTGGGAGCCGTTTTGGCTGCCGGTTGGCTGCCACATCCCGTTAAAAGCACGACAAGGACGCCTACGGTGAGAAGTGCTACACTCACGAATACCAAGAATGATGGCCGCGTTTTGCTCTGTGTCGAGAACATGATTTTTTCTCCTTGAACTGGAAGCCGTTTTTAGTGTGTCCTCTGTGTGAGGTCTGAGGACAGATTACCCGTTTGATCTCTCAAATCGATCACGACAAGGAGCACCAGTATCACAGCCCCATCACAGTAGAAAAGAGAGACCGATCTGATTTCACAGAGACATCACGAGAAGAACGGGAGCACTCATCTGGCTCTCCCCCCTGCTCTCAAGCGATGACGAGTCCCCTCGTTACTCAAGAAAACACCCAGTTGCAAAGTCATGAAAAGGGTGGTAAACAAGAGAGTGTCGTGAGTCGTCTCTTGGAGGGCATTCGCATGATGGGAAAGAAAGAGCGGTCCTTTGCCCCGCTCATCAATGGTTCTTTAGAAGAGTTAGTGCCACAAGATCACTTCTATCGCCACCTGGAGCGCACACTTGATCTCTCGTTTGTGCGCGAGTTCGTGCAAGAGAAGTATGCAGGCAAAGGTCGTCCCTCAGTTGATCCGGTGGTGTTCTTCAAACTGCAACTGGTCATGTTCTTCGAGGGTATCCGCTCCGAACGCCAACTGATGCGTCATGCGGCAGATCGGCTCAGCATTCGCTGGTTCTTAGGGTATGACTTGGGGGAACCCTTGCCCGATCATTCGAGTCTCACCCGTATCCGTGAGCGCTATGGGGTCGATGTCTTCCGCCGCTTCTTTGACAAGATTGTGGAGCAGTGTCAAGCGGCGGGACTCGTGTGGGGCAAAGAGTTGTACTTCGATGGCACCAAGGTGGCAGCCAATGCGGGAAAGAACTCGCTCAAGCCTCGCTTTTATGTCGATGCGCATCTGGATAGTCTGTTCGGTGAAACATCCCAGAGTACTGAGCTGGAGAGCCTCCCAGAGGAAAGTGCGGGCAGTGCTGCCGATCAGCAGGAGGAGAGGCCAGCACCTGCGCAACTTCCCACCTCGCTCTCACCTGAGGAGCAGGAGCCCTCGCCCAGGAGAATACCCAGCGGCATGACTGGCTTGAGAAGCTGGGAGCACAAGACCGCAGCGTTACCGGTCGAGGCTCACAGCGTGTGGCGGATCTGCAAGTGAGCACCACCGACCCAGACGCGACACTTATGCTGACGAAGAATGGACCGGACCTGGGCTATCATACGCGACTCAGTCGTCGATGGAGGCAAATCGCGCATCATCTTGAACGTCCTGGTGACGCCTTCGGAAGTAATGGACAATCAACCGATGCTCGACCTGCTCTGGCGCACGCGCTTCCGCTGGAAGCTGTGGCCGCGACAGGTCACAGGCGACAAGAAGTACGGCACCGAAGACAATCTGGTCGCCATCGAAGATCAGGGCATGCGGGCCTACATCCCCATTCCGGATATGGATCACCGAACCGAGTTCTTTAGTGTGGACCAGTTCCGCTATGAGGCGGAGCGTGATATCTACCTCTGTCCGCCAGGCAAAGAACTGCGCTTTGATCGAGCGCATGCGACCGAGCGGTCGCGACGCTATCGAGCAGGAGCCAAAGACTGTAATCACTGTCCGCTGAAAGCCAAATGTACCACGAGCAAACAGGGGCGCAGCCTCTGCCGCAGTGTGGATGAGGCCTGTTTGGATCGGGTTCGTGCCTACCCACCAACAGAAGCCTACAAAAAGGCCTTGCGCAAGCGTCAGGTGTGGGTCGAACCCTTATTCGGCTCGTGCCAAAGACTGGCATGGGATGCGACGGTTCCGCTTACGGCGCGTCTTTCGGGTCAACAGTGAGGCCCTCCTGATCGTTGCTGGTCAGAATCTCAAACGGAGGCTCGAAAAAACGGGGGTGGGGACGGCGTCCATTCCCAGTGGAAGCCGTTTGTGCTTTCTTTTTGACCGTTTCTTGGTGGCTGACTCGTTCTTCGTGCGACAAACAGATGTAGGTTTGAAATATCCATATAGAGCGGCTCATACTTGAAGCCTTTGCCGTCTGCCAGCGCATCAAGGAGCACTCCCAGGCGTTGATCATCAGCATGTTGCAGGCTGAGAAAATGAGCAATCTGATCGAACTGGGGCTGACGAGTATCTCTGCAAACCGTTCGATGTGGACGAATTGCTTGCGCGCATGCAGCGGGTGCTGCAGCGCGAACACTGGCCGGGCATCGAGCAGGCACGAGCACCGACTCCCGGAGAAGACGATTGGAGACCTCACGGTGGACTTCGTGCGCAGCCGGGTGCTGCGCGCAGGACAGGACATTCCGCTCTCTCCGCGCGAGTACCGACTTCCCGTTTCTTTCCCCGCGGCATCCACATCCACAGCCCTGTTCGGATGCGCGCTACATTCTCCTCGGTCTGCTACACGTATCTGTAGTGAAGAAACGTGGTGGTGAGGACCTGAGAGACGGTATCTGTAAAGATCGGTGGTGGTAGCAAGGTCTCCGTCCCATTTGGCAGATCCAATTGAGGATCCCCCGAGGCTTTCCAGTCTTCCCAGAGCTTGTCTATGAACGCATGATGGAGCCAGAAGAGAGGATCAGCGGGTGAAGCACTCGTTGCCATAGTGCCACCCACGGCGTTGTGTACCCAGCCATGTATTCTTTCAAGCGTCTTCTGAAATGCAGGGAACGTCGACATGTTCTGAACGGTTTGAACATCTTGCATGTTTGGCAGGTCATCAGGGTTAAAATTGGGCCCTCTCGTTACTCCCCACGCGGCCAAATCCTCTGGATTGGACAGCGCTGGCGGAATGGCACGATCTTCAACCCAGTTCCAGTACGGAATCGTCACGAGTGGGTTGTGCAGCTGTAGCTGGGTCTCTAACTTGGATAGGTACTCGCGATGCCAGGTTAAAAAATTCCTGCCGTTGCTGTTTTCCATGGTATGGACACCCCATGATTGTCCTTCGGGATCGTCCATATTCATGGCTCGGATATGGACGTCGACAAAATCTTGATAGCTCGGAGTAGCGACTCCCGGAGTCGCCACTGTCTGGATGGCGCTGATAAAGTTACTCCATTCGGCCGGTGATAGATCTTTTTGATTCTTTCTCTGTCCACTCGTCACTTCCAGCAGCTCGGCAAGATGTATTGGACGAATCAGGACATCCCGGAGCTCGATCCTGGGCAAGACGACAACCGACGAGAGATTGATGGACGCCCGCTGTACCTGATGGACACGCTGGGCGGGCCTGGAAAGGTCAACGTTCTGGGCGAGAGCCCGCCGTGCCTCCTGGAGCTCATCAGGAGAAAGATTCCACTCGGGAACAGGCATCCCGGCATGGGTAGAAAGTTTCGGAATAGGCATAGGTATGGCTCCTTTTTTAGTAGATTATTTGCAAGCACTAGAGAATATTTCTTCATCTGTAAGGTAGACGCTTGAAAAGGTGGTTTTTTGCTGGTTGCTATAACTCGTGTCCTAAAAATGAGATCAGCAAACGTCTTGCTAGTAGCGAAATTGGTTATTGATTGGTGGCGTTAAGCAGGACTTACGCTTCAGGTTAGCTAGCTCTACTCACTCAAATGTAGGAAGCGCCGGAGGACACATGAAGATGCAGCCTATTTTATGAGCACGTGGGTAACCAGTGCGTTTTTACCGCAGTTCCATTATCGTCTACTCTCTCTGCCATTGGATATCCATCATTAAAAGTAATAGGTACAGTTGGGGCAATATTTATTGACACTCGGAGCCTTTGCTTAAAATAGAGATACTTAACAAGTAATTCCATTGACAAGTTCAACCTCTACTGTTATTATAGAGATGGTCATGGACGCTGCTCAACATACTTGTAATGTGTTGCTTGTAATACGGTTCTTCGTCAATTGAAGAAAACGAGAGGCCAGAGAATCTTTGAAAAAGAGGGGCTACTTATGAGCACAGATGCATCTACAGGTCCACGACGCCTTGGCAAATACGAATTGCGTGAGCGCTTGGGACGAGGAGGTATGGCTGAGGTATGGAAGGCGTACGACCCGCAGTTAGAGCGTTATGTCGCCGTCAAGCTTCTTCATGCAGACTTGCAGTCCGACCCCGAGTTTATCATGCGTTTCTCGCGTGAGGCACGCGTCATTGCCTCCCTACACCATCCCAATATCGTACAGATCCATGATTTTCAGGTATCCCAACCCCCAGAGTCGAACCACTCCACCGCCTACATGTTCATGGACTTCGTCGAGGGGCAGACGTTGGCCAACTACATGCGTACTACCTCTCGCATTGGGAAGTTTCCATCTGCTGCCGACATCGTCCATCTTGTCACCTCTATGAGCCGAGCCATCGACTATGCCCATCAGCACGGGATGATCCACCGTGACATCAAACCGGCCAATATCCTGCTGGACCAACGCCATACAAAGCAGAATCCGCTAGGTGAGCCTATTCTCACCGACTTCGGAATTGCTAAATTGATGGGTGTAGCCACTGGCACCGCTAGCGGTATGTGGATTGGCACAGATGCCATAGCGAAAGTTGTGTAAAGGGGAGGTAGTAATAGAGCTTCTCTGTAAGAGAGAATACAGGCATAGACTCTTCCTTTGGAAGAGATCGTTCCTTATACTTCAAATCCCAATAAGGAGGGAACTATGTCTGTATCCAAGAAAAAGCGTACCACATCGCAGAGCCCCCTTCCAAAGTCGGAACCATCTTGCCCACTATTGCCCGAGCAGCAAGAATTTCATCAGTATCTGCGTACTCTCGCGCGCAGTGCAGTGCGGGTGGTGATAGAAGAGGTGATGCGTGAGGAGTTAGACCAGTTCATCGGAGTTGGTTGGGGAGAGTGCAGCCCCAAACGCAAAGGGTACCGCAATGGCCACTACACGCGCGACCTGGTGACCTCCACTGGTCGGCTTGAGGACATCAACGTCCCCAGAGATCGGGAAGGTCAATTCCACACGCAGGCGTTTGAACGCTACAAGCGCTATGAACCTCACATTGCCGAAGGACTCACGCAGATGTTCGTGGCCGGGACGAGCACTCACAAGGTTGGGGAAGTCGCTCAAACCCTGCTGGGAGTGGCTCCCAGTGCCAGTACGATCAGTCGTCTCAACCAGACCCTCACCCAGCAATTTGAAGCCTGGCGACAGCGTCCTCTTCAGGACCACTGGCGCATCCCGTACCTGGATGGCGTGCATTTTAGCATTCGTCATGGGGACAAGGCCGATGCCACGATCATTTTAACCGCCTTGGCCGTGGATCTGGAAGGCAACTAAGAGGTGCTGGCCCTACGAGCGTGCGCGGAGGAAAGCAAAGAGGGGTGGCTCAGCCTGCTGCAAGATCTGCGGACACGAGGGGCCACTCACATCGACCTGATCGTGACCGATGGGCACGACGGGCTGCTGGCGGCGGTCGCGGAGTTGTTTGCGGCCACGCCACGTCAACGCTGTCTGGTGCATAAACAACGCAATGTGCTCAATGCCATTCCCAGACGCGAGCGTGGGGAAGTCCAAGCTGAACTCGTGGGCATCTGGGAGCAACCCAATAAGCAGGAGGCGCTGACCCAATTGGCGGCCTTCAAAGCCAAGTACGCTCAACGCTATCCAGAAGCGGTACGAAGCCTGGCAGAGGACGAAGAGCATCTCTTGACGTTTTACCAGTTCCCTGAGCCGATGCATCGCTACATTCAGACCACCAATGCCATCGAAAGCCTGTTCAGCAATGTGCGGCAGCGCACCGACCAGATTGACGTGTTCACAACGGAGACCAGTTGCCTGACGATTGTCTGGGCAACGATCCAGGATATCCGCTTGCACAAAATCTCCGTGTGATGAGGCTCGAGCGCTGAGAAACGGAGGAGAGCAAGCCAGCACCCCTCATGGATGGTTCAGGAGGAGATGGTTTTTTTGCGTCTCAGGAGGCCCGGGTGCCAGCAACCAAAGCGCAAGCAGACCCTCTTTGGGACGAAGAAGAGGAGCACACAGATGGAATTGAGCCAGTGAGGGGCAAGATCCAGAGGGTGAGAGGTTGGCCTTTGTTCACTGCCTTCTCGCTCCAGAAGAAACCCCGCCCTGCCTGGTTGACCCATCCCTGCAGTGATGCTGACCGAGAGACAGCGACTTTTCCCTCATGTGTGCTCCTCCCTTCCAGGGCATGCGTCTTGAGACAGCATGAGCTTGTGACGGATGTGTGATGAGGAAGCCCCCTTTTGTGACTCCTCCGTGAGGTCCCTGTATTACACTCTCTCCTGAATCCCTATCTGCTCCCTGTAGTGATGAGTACGACGAGGTGAGGGATGCAAGTTGAACCGTCTTGTCCCATCGTGCCCAACCCCTGTTAGCGCGTTTCGTAACATCAGGGCCTCTGGCTTCGCGCAGTCGAGCACCTCGCGCACAGCGTTGGGCTGCCTGTCGGGTGACACCTGAAGAAGGAATGTTGTTGTGAACGTTCATCGTCGGCGGCAGGCCCACGGAAGCGTCGCGCGGCCGCCCTGCGTAGATCGAACACAGCTTTCTCGAAAGGGCCTGGCAGCGCCGGGCCATCTTAGGACCGCGGTGCGAGCAACTGGGGGCAGACTTTCCTGAAGAGTGGCGCTTGCTGGCTCTTCGCCTGCTGCGTGCGTGGGATGAAGCGGTGCGAGCCAGCAGCGTGGTAGAAAACTGGCACAGTATTCTGCGACCGTACTTAGCAGTGCATCGGCAGCTCTCGACTGGCCTGCTCGCTGTGTTGGCGGTCTGGCACAACCATCGGGTCGCTCCACGGGGTCTGCATCAAGGCCAGAGTCCTTTGCAACGCAGTGGCTTCTCTGCCGTCGAGAGCGATTGGTTAGTCGCTTTGGGCTACCCGCCAGCCATCGGGGACGCTGGCACTTGCCATCTGGTGACTCTGGAACAGGAGGAGGCTCTGGTTGCTTAGTCTCAAACTGTCACGTTCATTTGAACCATGCTTTAGTATGTAAGCTAGGAGAAATGCAGCATTGCGGGTGCAGTGAGTTGAGAGTAGAGTAGTTGTACTTTACCATTCACTGTGTTGATAGGCCACCCGCCTATGAGCAAGGAGAACATGATGAAAGGCTTGGCTCGAGTTTTGTTGTTTGCAGTAATGCTTTCACTTGGAGTGCTACTTACCGCATGTGGAGGTTCGACAGCGAGTCCAACTGCAACCCCAAGCGCCACAAGTCCCGCGCCGATGACTGTCAGTGTAACGCTGACCGATTTTAAAATTGCGTCTGACCAGACACAGTTTAAGGTAGGGGTTCCCTATCATTTTGTAGTCGTCAATAAGGGCGCCACCGAGCATGAGCTCATGATTGCACCGCCGATGACCGCGGGGATGACGTTGGAGCAAATTGACGATGCCCAGTTGTTTGAGGCCCCAGATATAGAGGTTGGACAGACAAAGACCGTTGATTACATCTTTAAGGCGAGTGCCCTGAATGGCAAATGGGAATTTGCTTGCCACGAACCAGGCCACTATGAAGTCGGGATGAAGCTTCCTGTGACTATCGTAGCATAAGCAGTTTCCGAGGGTGTATCACCAACTGGTATTGATTTCGTAGATTGTCTTTTTTTGCAGCGGCAAGATGGCAAGCTCTGCTTGCCACACTCTCCGGAGTGTCTCGTCATCTTGCTGCTGCAATCATTTTTTTATGAATGCCTTCTCGATTCACGCCATTACACAAAATTCGGTATGACATCTTGGCACACCGCTCTATATCTCGCCAGAGCAAGCTCAGGGACATCCCGGCAACGAGCGCAGCGACATCTATTCTCTTGCTGTCATCCTCTATGAGATCTGTACAGGGGTGCAGCCATTCCGCGGAGAGAACATCTCGGCTGTTATGATGCAGCACATCAGCGCGACGCCTATCTCTCCTGCCCTCATTAACCCCAACCTCTCGCCCTCTCTGTCCATGGTGATCCTGCGTGGACTTGCTAAAAATCCGGCCGATCGTTTCAGCAGTGCATCCGCTCTGACCGCATCACTAGCCGAAGCATTGAATATGCCCATCCCTTCGGACATGAGTACACTCGTGTTTCCAACGGAGGCCATGAGCGCACCAACCTACCTCTCTCCCATCCGACCAAATCTCCCACCCACTATGGTGCCATCCTCGTTGCCCATTGCAGGCTCCGGGCAACTTCTCCCGTCCGTATCCCAGTCTGCTCCACAATTGGCAGCATCCCCAAGTGCTGGGCAAAGCAACCCCTCAACACCGGTGTTCAACACCCCTGCCGGCTCTTCCCTTGCCAATTCAGTTCAGAACTTGCCGACTGTGATGTCACCATCGTCTCCACCAATCGCAACACCTGCACCCTTTTCGTCACCATTCGCGCCACGCAAACAACGGAGAGGCTTGCTCTTTGGGCTGATCTCCCTGATAGTCATCCTGCTGCTAGGGTCAGGCCTGGGTGCTCTCTACTGGCTCGCTCACACACATAACGTTGCGGTAGCCCCGGCAAAGTCGATCGTGGGGCATGCTTTCTTTATTAGTAGTGGACAAATCTATGAGCATAACAACCAGGGTATCAACGACGAAGTGCTTATGGATCTCCACAACATTGCTGACCCTTCCCCTGGCAAAAGTTACTATGCCTGGCTCCTGGGTGACGAAGCACAACCTCTGTCCCCACCGATCTTGCTTGGGAAATTACCCGTCACCCATGGAGACGTGCATTATCTTTATCCAGGCGATAGCCATCATACCAACCTGATGGCCATCACCAGTCGCTTTCTCATCACGCAAGAGGATGCCAATACAACGCCGAGCAATCCTTCTCCTGACAAAAGCACATGGACCTACTCTGCCCAACTTCCCCAAACACCTGATACGATGGATATGATGCACGAAGGCGCACTCCAGCATCTTCGTCATCTTCTCGCCGACGCCCCAGAGCTGACAAACATAGGGCTACGTGGGGGTCTGGATATCTGGCTCTTCAGGAATGCGGAAAAAGTGTATGAATGGGCTGGCAGCGCCAGAGACTCCTGGGAAAGACAGGAAGTGCCGGTCATACAACGCCAAGCCATACGTATGCTGGACTATCTGGATGGAAACAAATACGTCCAGCAAGATGTACCAGTTGGTACACCGAATCTGGTCAATTCACGTATTGCCCCCCTGGCCCTACTTGAGTTTGATGTACAGAGCCAGCAGCCTCCGGGCTTACTGTATGTAATCGGTACCCATTTGAGTGCCTTGACCCAGGCTTCTGGTATAGACAAGGGAAACCAGGTGCTTGCTGCCCAGATCGATCAGGAGAGCAACAACGTGCAGAGGTGGTTACAGCTGGTGCGTGGGGATGCAAAGCAACTTCTCACCATGACTTCTGCGCAACTGACTTCTCTAGCGGCTCTGTCCGTACTTGACGATATGGAAACGGCGGCGAGATATGCATTCATCGGCCAAATCGATCCCAACACGAACCAAGTGCAGGGAGGTGTGGTACAGATCCACTACAATATCCAGCGCCTGGCTACCTATGACATTGCACCGATGTAGACACAATAGCATCACAAGCATACCTCGTAAGCTGCCTCAATGTCAGATCCTGTTCACAGTTCCGACGCTTGCGGTCCCCTCGCTTTGAGCGTCGTCTTCCCTGACGAAGATCGTGGAATGGTTGCCATGGGCGAAAACCTCTTGGGAGGTGGATAGACCAGGCCGCCGACACAAGAGGAAGAGCCTGCTGCATCATACAAGAAGAGCAAGGGGCTACGTATGCATGGCGCTCAAGGGGCTGTCAGGAGATACCCCACACCGACTCTGGTGAGAAGATAGCGAGGATGGCTCGGGTAAGGTTCCAGCTTGCGCCGCAGGCGATTGATGACGACCGCGAGGAGGTGGCTCTCTCGTACGTACTCCTTGCCCCAGATAGACTCCAGCAAGACCTCCTGTGTCACAACCCGCCCGGCATGTTGCGCAAGGATGGCGAGAAGGTGATACTCGATTGGTGTGAGGACGACCTCTCGTCCTGCCAAGGTCATCAGGTGCTGGGTATAATCCACCGTCAGCTCCCCAAGTGTCGTCTTGGCCGGTACGTTATCTGCCTGTTCGCGCCTGGACAACCGCGCATGCTCCGTTAGTGCCGCGCGTCTGAGCAGCGCGCGCACGCGTGCCAGCAGTTCGTCCGCGCTGAACGGTTTGGTGAGGTAGTCATCCGCGCCGCCATCGAGACCGCGGACCTTGTCCTGATCCGCGCTGAGAGCGGTCACAATGATAACCGGGACAGCGGAAAATTCCCGCATACGCTGGCATACACGCAAACCGTCCAGCTTCGGCAGCGCCACGTCGAGCACGACAAGATCAGGCATATTCATGCGAATGTGTTCGAGAGCCTGCTCACCGTCACTCGCCGAGAGGACCTGATAGCCTTCCAGTCTGAGGTGATAGGTCATCAACCGCAGGAATTGAGGATCAGCGTCAGCGACGGTCATTTTCTGTTTGCGCATCATCGTTTCTCCTTGCGCGTTCCATTCTGCCTTACCATACCCAGCAGTTCACACACATCGAAGCAATCTGCTCCTCCTGTGAAGAGCGTAGTTAGACTCTAGTGTGGGATAAAATCCTCTCATTTGTATCACAGAAGGGAAATGCAGTATCACATTTCCCACACAACAGAGCGCATACCTCTTGAACAGGACTGGCCGGTTCAAGGCGATCTTCTTCTCTCCCTCATTGTCTTTCGCTCATTGCACATCTATGCGACGGAAGACCGCTCTTTCGCGCATGCCCTCGGATGTGATGGTGAGTCATTACCCATCATTGTGAGTCATTCGTGATACTATCACCATGCCCTGTGATGCGTTTGTGATGTTCACAAGCCATACTTCTCACAAATGTACATGTGTATCTTACATATGTGATGTAGAGGGGATGCTGAAGGAAGTATTCGAGTTCTTGCACAGCATGTACGTCAACAAGCCCATCACATGGGTAGGACTCACGGTCATTGCGATGTGTCTGAGAGAGAGGCCTCAGACAAGCATCAGCAACAACTCAGCCCAACCTCAGGAAGTTCGAGTACAGTGTATCCATGCACTTGAATGTAGCGATAGTAATGCAAGGAGGTAGCTCTGATGGTCGAGCAAACTGACGGGGCCCAACTCGACAGCTTCAAAACCCGTGTGGCTGAACATGGCCTCGCAAGATCCATCTTAGAGTCGTTCGCGTATATCAAACCCTTTGGAGGCATGTTCGGCAAGATCGTGCCGTTCTATGCCGAGTCGTACTGGTATGCCATGGGCGGGCTGACGTTCCTGATGTTCGTCTTCCTGACCGGAAGTGGCATCATTCTCGCCCTCCTCGGCCCCTACTGGTGGCTCACCAATCCCTTTGGACAGGTCC
>WNGG01022192.1_pt1 | contig 15249 bp, 10 predicted proteins | sample 5400661 | NCBI WGS metagenome assembly WNGG01 (sample SAMN13153372, study PRJNA577476) | soil metagenome | isolation source: 100 cm soil or saprolite under Garry oak tree replicate 1 | place: USA:California | collected 2016-06-15
TCAGGTCCTTGATGCCGACCGGCAGCCCGCAGAGGAGCGGGCGCTGAGCCTGCGCGTCGATCCGCCGTGCCTGGGCGACGGCATCGGCGGCCAGGATCTCCCACGCCTGGACCCGGGGCTCCCTCTCTGCGATCCGCGACAGGCAAGAGCGGACCAGCTCCTCCGCGGTCAGCTGGCGCCGGGCGAGCTCCCCGAGCGCCTCGGCGACGGACAGCTCGTGCGGCGCGCTCATGCCTCGCACCAACTGCGCGCGATGCGCAGGTACGCTTCCACCGCCTGCTCGATACGGGCCACCGAGCACCACTCGTCGGTCTGGTGGCAGAGGGCCATCTCGCCCGGCCCGAGCACCACGGTGGGCACGCCGCCGTAGGCCGGGGTGAGCACGCTCGCGTCGGTGAAGTAGGTGGCGGAACCGGGCGTGACCTGCTCGCCCGCCACCTCGCGAACGACCTGCAGCACGCGCTGAACGAACGGGTCGCTCTCCTCGGTCCGGATGCCTTCCAGATCGACGATGGGGAGCAGCTCGACCTCGGGTCCGAGCAGCGCCGCGAGCTGCGCGCGCACCTGGGCGTGCCGCTGCGCCGGGATGGTCCGCAGGTCGATGCCGATCACGGCCTCGTCCGGCACCGAATTGACGTTCAGCCCGCCCGAGAAGGTGCCGACGTTCAGAGTCGGCGCGCCGAGCAGCGGGTCCGGGGGGACGTCGAACCGCACGTCGGCGAGCTTCAGCACTGCGCGGGCCGCCTTGACCACCGCGTTGACGCCCCGTTCCGGCATGGACCCGTGCGCGGTCACGCCGCGGACGCGGGCGCGCAACCAGAGCGCCCCCTTGTGACCGATCACGGGTCGGTTGTCGGTAGGCTCCGCCACGACCAGCGCGCCGGCGCGGCCGAGGGCGCCGGGAGTGCGCGCGAGGTGCGCGGCTCCCTCGCAGCCGGTCTCCTCGCCCGCGACCAGCACCACGGTCATGCCCGGCCCGCGCAGGCGGGCTCGGGACAGCTGCAGCGCGGCGGCCACGATGGCGGCCACGCCGCTCTTCATGTCGCTCGCGCCGCGGCCGTACAGCTTGCCGCCGGCGAGCTCGCCGCCGAAGGGATCGTGGCCCCAGGCGGCCGCTCCGAGGGGCACGGTGTCGAGGTGGCCCGCGAAGCAGAGCGGCGCTTCGTCCGAGGCGCCTTCGCGGCGCGCGACCACGCTGGCCCGCCCGGGCGCGAACTCGTGCAGCGAGACGGACCAGCCGGCGTCCTCGAGCAGCTTGCCCAGGCGCTCCGCCGCCGGCCGCTCCGGGTCGACCGGGTTGACGGTGCGGATGCGCACCAGCTCCTGCGTCAGCGCGACGGCGTTCATCTCGCGGCCTCCCCGAAATAGGCCTCGCGGACCTGCTCGTTCGCGAGCAGGTCTTGCGCGGTGCCTCGAGCCACCACCCTGCCCTTGGAGAGCACGTACCCGCGGTGGGCGATGGCGAGGGTCTGGTGCACGTTCTGCTCGACCAGGAAGACGGTCACGCCCTGCTCGTTGATGCGGCGGATCACGGCGAAGTTCTCCTTCACCAGGAGCGGCGACAGGCCCAGCGAGGGCTCGTCCACCAGGAGCAGCTTGGGCGCGCCCATCAGCCCGCGCCCGATGGAGACCATCGCCTGTTCGCCTCCCGACATGGTACCCGCCAGCTGCTCCCGACGCTCGGCGAGGCGCGGGAACACGGCGAAGACGCGCTCCAGCCGCTGCCGGATGACCTTCGCGTCAGTCTCCAAATATGCCCCGAGGAGCAGGTTCTCCAGCACCGTGCAGCGCGGGAACACCTTGCGGCCCTCGGGGATGGCCGCGATCCCCAGGGCGACGATGCCGTGCGTGGGCAGGCGCGTCAGATCGCGGTCGCCGAACAGCACCCGGCCGCGGCGGGGAGGCGTGAGCCCGAGGATGGAGCGGATGAGCGTGGTCTTGCCCGAGCCGTTCGAGCCGAGCAGGCAGGTGATGCTGCCATCTCGTGCTCGATGAGGATGATGGTGAGCCCCGGCATGCGGCGCTTGACCAGCAGCAGGTCGTCCATCAGGCGCTGCGTCTCCTCGAGCGTCATGCCGGCGGAGGGCTCGTCGAGCAGCAGCAGGCGCGGGCGGCTGATCAGCGCGCGGCAGATCTCGATGCGCCTGCGGTCGATCATCGGTACGCGCGCGACCGGCTCGAGGAGCCGCGCGGCGAGCGGCTCGTCGAAGGTGCGCAAGAGCTCGCGCGCATCGGACTGCGCCTGCTCGACCTGCCGGCGGAGCGCGCGGCGCCGGGCCAGGTTGAACCAGAGCCCGTGGTCGAGACGCTGGTGGTTGCCGATCATCAGGTTGTCGAAGATGGACAGCGGCAGGCAGAGCCGCGAGCGCTGGAAGGTGCGGGCGATTCCCGCGCGGTAGACCGCCTGCGGGCGCAGGCCGGTGATGCGCGAGGCGGCGAACTCGATCTCGCCGGCGCTGGGCGGAAAGAGACCGGTGAGGACGTTGAAGAAGGTGGTCTTGCCGGACCCGTTCGGTCCGATCAGACCCAGCACGCGGCCTTCCTCGAGCCGCAGGTCGAGACCGTCGAGCGCGACCACCCCGCCGAAGCGCCTGGTCAGCTTCTCGCACTGGAGCAGCGGCGCGGTCACGCGGGGTCCGGGAGCCGGCGCATCCGGCGCGGGAGCAGGCCGACGGGGCGGAAGATGAGGATCAGCACCACCATCCCGGCGTAGAGCAGGAAGCGGTATTCCTGGAGGACCTGCAGCTTCTCCGGCAGGATGACCACGATGGCGGCGGCGAGCGCGACGCCCCAGGCGTTCCCCACCCCGCCGAGCAGCAGGATGGAGACCAGCACCAGCGACTCGCCGAAGCTGTAGTTGTTCGGGGCGATGAACCCGACCATGTGCGCCGAAGCCGCGCCCGCCACGCCCGCGAGGAAGTTGCCCAGTGTGAAGGCGACGGTCTTCCAGCGGGCGACGTCGATTCCGAATGTGGAGGCGGCCGTCTCGTCCAGGCGGACGGCGTCGAGGTCGATGCCGATCCACGAGCGCTCCAGGCGCTGCACCAGGATCCAGCCGAGCGCGAGCAGCACGAGGAGCAGCGCCAGGTAGTTCAGGTAGAAGGAGCCCGAGAAGGGACCCAGCTCGACTGGATCGTTGAAGCGCCACGGGCCGATCCGGATCTCGCGCAGCTTGAGGCCCTGCGGCCCGCCGAGCGAGTCGTTGACCTCGAGGAAGGTGCGGAAGAGCAGCGCGAAGGCGATGGTGACGAGCGCCGCATAGTGGCCCCGCGTGCGGAGCACCGGCACGACGATCAACGTGCCGATCAGGGCAGCCATGGCTCCTCCAGCGAGGAGCACCAGGAGATGCGGCAATCCGGTCGAACGCGTGAGCACGGCCGCCGTGTACCCGCCGACGCCGAAGAAGGACGCGCCGGCGAAGTTCAGCACTCCGGCGTACCCGAGCTGGATGTGCAGCCCCAGGCAGGCCAGCACCACGATCAGGACGCGCGCCACCAGCAGCAGGGAGAAGTCGTCTTCGTGCAGCGCGATGCACAGTCCCGCCACTGCGAGCAGCGCGAACGACTGCGTGAGCCTCTCCGGCGCCGGCGGCAGCTTCTCCAGCAGCCGCGTGCGCGTTGCCACGGCGCCCAGGGCAACCCCCGCGAGCACGAGCAGGGCCAGGGAGCGCTGCGATTCCGCGCGCAGGAACGCCCAACCGTAGAGCGCGCACAACGCAGCGACCGCCGCCGCGCCCACCACGCCGCGCAGCCGGGTCATACGCGCTCGCTCGCGCGCTCGCCGATCAGGCCGGTGGGCCGCACGGCCATCAGCACGATGACCACGGCGAAGGCGAACACGTCCTTGTACGCGCTGGCGAAGGGCAGCGCGACGGCGCCGATGGTCTGCAGCGCGGCGAAGAGGAAGCCGCCGAGGACCGCGCCGTGCCGAAGGTGAAGAGCACCACGGCGCGGAAGTCGATGCCCATGGTGCGCGCCGTCTCCTCGTCCTGCGCCACCGCCCGGATGGCGAGCCCGAGGCGCGTGCGCGTGATGAACAGATGGGTGCCGGCGATGAGCACCGCGCCGGCCGCCAGCAGGATCAGGTTGTCGAGGCGAAGGTTGAAGCCGCCCAGGTCGTAGCCGGTGGCGGGGAGGAGCGCCGGGAACCTCTGCGGCTGCGACCCGCCTGGGTAGAAGAGGCGGATCGACTCGCGCAGCACGGTGCCCATCATCAGGGTGACGAGCAGCACGTTGAGCGACGGTGCGCCCTTGAGCGGCAGGACGACGAAGCGCGCCACCAGCGCGCCCACGGCTGCGGTTGCCAGGGCGGAGAACACCACCACCAGTACGAGCTGCACGGCTGGCGGGGTGACCCCCAGCTTGACGAGCGCGGCCCAGACGGCGAGCGCCACGAAGGCGCCGAAGGCGAGCACGTCGCCGTGGGAGAACTGGATGATGTCCAGCACGCCGAAGAAGAGCGTGAACCCCACGGCGACCAGCGCGTACATCATGCCCAGCATCACGCCGTTCATGACGTACTGGCCGAGGAGGGCCAGCGTCATCAGCGGCCGCCGGTCTGCGGCGGCCCTGTGCTTTTGCCTTTACGAAGCGCGGACATCGTGGCCACCCTACTTGCTCCGCAGCTTGCGCTTGCCGCTGGCGTACTCGCTGTCCTCCCAGAGGACCCACTTGCCGTCCTGGACCACGTACTTGGTGATCACCGGGACGGTGTTCTGGCCGTGGTCGTCGAAGGTGACCTTGCCGACGATGGTGTCCACGTCCTTCACCTTCGCCAGCTCGGCGATGACCTTCTTGCGGTCGGGGCCCACCTTCTCGATCGCGTCCATGATGAGCTGCGCGCCGGCGAAGGCGAACGGCCCGTACGCCTCGGGCGGGTTGGTGTAGCCCTGCTTGTTGTAGTCCTCGAGGAACTTCTTGCCGCCGGGCAGCTTCTCCGCGGGCGCGCCCTCGCGGAAGGCGAGCACGCCTTCGGCGAGCGGGCCCAAGGCCTTGATGAAGTCGTCGTTGACGATGCCGGAGGTGCCGTCGAACTGGGCGCCCAAGCCCAGCTTGTCCATCTGCGCGCGGATGCGCACGCCGATGGGCGTCAGGCCGCCGAAGTAGAGCACCTCGGGATTCTGCGCCTTGATCTGGGTCAGCTCGGCGGTGAAGTCCTGCTGGTCCGCCGTCACGCCCAGGTCGATGACCACCTTGCCACCGTCCTTGGTGAAGAACTGGGTGAAGTACTTGTCGTGTCCCTTCCCGTAGTCGGTGGTGTCGTGGATGATCGCGACGCGCTTGTACCCACGCTCGGTGACGAACTTCGCGTTGGTCTCGTTCTGGTTGATCATCGTGCCGTTGACGCGGTGGATTTCCTTGAAGTCGTTCGCGTAGGTGATGTCGGGCAGCACCGCGCCCCAGACGATCACCGGCAGGCCGAAGCGGTGGTAGGTGTCCACCGTCGCCATCGCCACCACCGAGCAGTAGTGCGTGACGCCCGCGACGACGGTGCGATCCGACCCGGCCTTGGTGGCCACCTGCACCCCTGTGTCCGGCTTGCACTCGTCGTCGAGCACCACCAGGTCGTACGTGTACTTCGCCTTCGGGTCCTGGTTCCGCAGCTTGACAGCGAGATCGGCGGAGTTGCGGCCACCGAGCCCGATCGCTGAGTTCCCTCCCGTGAGCGGGCCGACGAACGCAATCTTTATCGTGTCCTTCGCGCGAGCCGCCGCCGGGGCGAGGGCGAAGATCGCGCACAGCGCCGCGTAGAGAATCCTCATGGGTCCTCCTCCCAGTCGTGGGGGCGCAACCTAGCACACCGGAGCGGGTGCAACTCTACAGGTCGCGTCCGCTGGCTCCGCCGCTGTAGAATTCGCCGTCGATCCCCGCCCGGGAGGGCCCGATGGAGGTCCGTTTCGCGGTCTTCATCGCCGTGAGCCTCGACGGTTTCATCGCCCGGCCGGATGGCGGCATCGAGTGGCTCCGGCCTTTCGAGAGCGAGGAGCACGGCTACGAAGCATTCTTCGCTGGCGTCGACGCGCTGGTGATCGGCCGCGGCACGTACGAGACCGTGCTCGGCTTCCCCTCGTGGCCCTACGGCGGCAAGCGGGTGATCGTCTGCACCAGCCGTCCGGCGAATCCGGCGCACGGGGAGGAGCTCTGGTCCGGCCCGCCCCGCGCGCTCGCCGAGCGGCTCGACCGCGAGGGCGTCCGCCGCGTCTACCTCGACGGCGGCGCGCTGATCCGGAGCTTCCTCCGCGAGGGTCTGCCCGTCGACGAGCTGACCATCAACGTGGTGCCGCTCATCCTCGGCGCCGGGCGTCCGTTGTTCGCGAGCGGCCTCCCCGAGCTGCCGCTCCGCCTTCTCGAGGCAAAGACCTTCCCGTCCGGCCTGGTGCAGCTGCGCTATGCGCGCGAGGTCCAAGCATGAGGCATACTTCTTTGAGAGCCGCTTCCATGGCGTTCAGCATATGCGTGTCGTCAACAGTGTACGGACGCGACATTGCTGCTGAGCACGCGAAAATTGCGGCACGCCACCCCTCCCACGAGGTGCGTCCATGCCTCTTTTCGAGCTCGTCATCGCGCTCCTCCTCGCTGGCGCGGTGCTCTCCGCCTGGGCGCGGCGCATCAGCGTCCCATATCCAGCGCTTCTCGCGCTCGCCGGGGCGGGACTCGCGCTCCTCCCCCACGTGCCGAGCGTGACGCTCGACCCGGAGCTCGCACTCGCCCTGTTCGTCGCGCCGGTCCTCCTCGACGCGGCATTCGACTCGTCACCGCGCGATTTGAAGAGATACTGGCGCGCGGTGGTGGGTCTCGCCGTCGCCGCGGTGGCGGTGACGATCGGCGCGGTCGCAGTCGTCGCCCGGCTCTGCGTTCCCGGCTTGCCCTGGCCCGCGGCCATCGCGCTCGGCGCCATCGTCGCCCCGCCCGACGCGGCGGCCGCGACCGCCGTGCTCAAGCAGATGCGCCCGCCGCATCGCTTGCTCGTCATCCTCGAGGGCGAAAGCCTCTTCAATGACGCGAGCGCGCTGCTCGTCTACCGCCTCGCCGTCGGCGCCGCGGCGGCAGGAAGCTTCTCACCGTGGTCGGCGCTGCCGCTGCTCGCGATCGTCACGGTTGGGAGCGTGCTCCTCGCAGCCGTCTTGTCGCGCCTCACCCTTTTCGTCGTCGGGCGGGTACGCGACGTGGCGACCTCGGTCATCATCCAGTTCCTCATGACGTTCGGTGTCTGGATCCTCGCCGAGCGGCTCCGGCTCTCGAGCATCATCACCATCGTGAGTTACGCCATCCTCACCGCCCGCAGCGCGCCGGCGCGCATGCCGGCCCGGCTGCGCATTCCCTCCTACGCCGTATGGGAGGTCGTGGTTTTCGTCCTGAACGTCCTCGCTTTCATCCTGGTCGGCCTGCAGCTGAGGCCAATCCTGCAGCGGCTCGATCGACCTCAGCTGCTCGACTACGTCGCCACCGCCGCGGCGGTGTGCGCGGCAGCGATCGTCGTCCGCATGCTCTGGGCCCTGGCGTACGCAGTCGTGGCGCGCTGGACGCGTCGCGGCGATCCAAGCGACGCCCAACTCGCCCCGCGCGCTTCCCTCCGATCCGCGATCGCCATCGGCTGGAGCGGGATGCGCGGCATCGTGACCCTCGCCGCGGGGCTCGCCCTGCCTGCCGCGTTCCCTGCGCGCGACCTGGTCCTCTTCACCGCTTTCTGCGTCGTGCTCGTCACGCTCGTCCTGCAGGGCGGGACGCTTGCGCCGCTCATGCGGCTCCTCCGCCTCGAGGACGACGGCACGATCGAGGGCGAGATCCAGCGCGCCCGGGCCGAGACGGCGCGCGCGGGGCTCGAGGCCCTGCAGGGCACAGGCGAGAACGGGATGACCGCCCTTTTCACCCGCAAGTACGAGGCGCGTCTGCGTCGCGCCGACGGAGCCGGGCCAACCACAGCGGGGGACATGGACGACCTGCCTCGTTACGCGGAGGCCCTGCGTCACGCGCACGAGGCGGAGCGCCGCAAGCTCCTCGAGCTGCGCGCCCGCGACGTCATCGGAGACGACGCGTTCCACCGGGTGGAGGAAGAGCTCGACTGGGCCGACCTGCACGAAGAGGCCCAGCGCGGCACGGTGTAGCACGCTCGACGTATAACGCGGCTCGCGATCGCTCCCCGCGAGCCGGTTTGGGACACGAGTGGACCAACCATTCGAGCGCTCTCGGCTGGCTCTAAGGCGTCCGGCCCTCCGGGCCTTCCTGCGCCCGTACGGGAGCGCCGTCCGGGACGTCCGTCCCCAGGTTGAGCGCGACGTACTCCCCGCCGTGCAGGCCCTCCAGCACCTCCACGGTGGACCCGTCGTCGTTCCCCACCCGCACGCGCTGCAGCTTCACGTGGCCGTCCTGGATCATCGCTACGTAGATCTGCCCGCCCTGCGCCACCAGCGCCTCGGCCGGGACGAGCGGCCTCGGGTCGCCGTGCAGCGTGATCGACGCCTGCACGAAGGCGCCGGGGTAGAGGCCGGCGGGCGGCGACACGAGGTCGATCTCGCAGAGCATGGTCCGGGTGCGCGGGTCGAGGCTCTGCGCGAGCCGCGAGACGCGGGCGACGAGGGGAGGCTTGCCCGGGTCGATCTGCAGCGAGACGGGGTCGCCGGCGCGCACGCGGGCGGCGTCGTCCTGGCCGAGTTGGAGGTGGCGGCCGGGAGCAGCGCGCCCGGGTCGGCGTAGCGCGCGACCACCGTGCCGTCGAAAGGAGCGCGCAGGGTGTCGTATCCCTTCATCACCCGGGCGCGATCGAGCGCGGACTGGGCGACCTTGACCGCCTCCTCCGCCTGCTCGCGGTCGTTCTGGGACATCGACCGGCCCACCAGGCGCAGCGCGCGCTGCAGCTGCTGCTGCCGCAGCATCACCTCCGCCTGCGCCGCGGCCACCTGCGCCTCGAGATCCGGCGACTCCAGGACGGCGAGCTGCTGGCCCTCCTTCACGCGATCACCGCGATCGACCAGCACCCGCTTCACGTACCCGCTGACCTTCGCGTACAGCACGGCGCGCCGGTCCGCCCGGACCTCCGCGGGCAAGGACACCACGTGCTCGGCGGGGGCGAGCTTGACGCGCGCCACGCGCACCACGGGACCGCGATCCAGGTCGCGCTGGAGATGCTCGACCTGCCGCGCGTTGGCCCGGTGCTCGCGCACGAACAGCACCGCCGTACCCGCGACCGCGGCCAGGACCAGCACCACGCTGGTGGTGCGGACCATCGAGCCGCGCGGCGGCGGCGTTTCGCGATTCTCCTCAGCCATGCAACGACTCCGCGGACGCGCCGCGGCTCTCCGCGGCGAACTGCTCGTCCAGTTGATGCGCGCTGGGCGGGGCGCGGCGCAAGAGGGTATAGACCGCCGGCACGACGAACAGCGTGACGAAGGTGGCGACGATCAGCCCGCCGATCACGGCGCGCCCCAGCGGAGCGTTCTGCTCGCCGCCCTCGCCGAGCGCGACTGCCATGGGCACCATGCCCAGGATCATCGCCAGCGCGGTCATCAGCACCGGCCGCAGCCGCGTCCTGCCCGCCTCGATCGCCGCCTCGAGGACGCCCATGCCCTGGGTCACCCGCGCGTCGTTGGCGGAGCTCACCAGCAGGATGCTGTTCGAGGTGGCGATGCCCACCGCCATGATGGCGCCCATGAACGACTCGACGTTCAGCGTGGTCCCCGTCGCGGCCAGCATCCAGAGCACCCCGATGAGCGCGCCCGGCACCGCCACCAGGATGATGAACGGGTCGAGGAACGACTGGAAGAGGACGACGAGCAGCAGGTAGACGAGGGCGATCGCCAGCACCATTCCCGCGCCCATCCGGCCGAACGCGGCGAACATGCTCTCGCTCTGCCCGCGGATGTGGATGCGCGTCGCCTTGGGCAGCGGCGGCAGCGACTTGATGGCCTTCTCGATGTCCATCGTGACGCCGCCCAGGTCGCGCCCGCTGGCGGAGGCCTGCACGTCGACGACCCGCTGCACGGACACGTGATTGATCATCGACACGCCGCTGGCCGGCCGCAGCCTGGCCACCGCGCCCAGGTACGAGGCGCCTCCCGCCGGCTGCTCTCCGGGCGTCGCCGGGACCGAGGAATTGATCAGCTGCACGTTGCGGCCCAGCGGCGTTCCCAGGAGCGAAGGCACGGAGTCGACCTGGTGGAGCGGCGTCTGCACCACCACCGGGTAGTTCACGAAGTTCTTCGGGCTGATCCAGAACGACGGCGCGATGAGCGTGCTGGAGCTGAGCGAGACCAGCAGGTTGTTCGCCACGTCCCGCTGGGTGATGCCGATCTGCGCGGCGCGGGCGCGGTCCACGTCGAGCGCCAGGGCAGGGTGCGCGAGCACCTGCGGGATATGGACGTCGGTCGCGCCGGGGATGCGGCGGATCCGGTTGGCCAGCTCGCGCGCGACCCCGAAGCTCTGCTCGACGTCGGAACCCTCGATCTGGACGTCGATGGGCGCGGACAAACCGAAGTTCAGCACCTGGCTGACGATGTCGGCCGGCTGGAAGTAGATGCTCGCGCCGGGGAACTCGTCGGGCAGCTCGCTCCGGATGCGATCCATGTACTGCTCGGTCGGCCGGTGGCGCGCCTTGAGCGCGATCAGCACGTCCGCGTCCTGGCTGCCGGTGTTGTCCGTCTGCACGAAGGCCAGGTTGTACGAGACGGGCACGCCGAGCATCGAGTTGATGGTCTGCAGCTCGTCCACCGGAACGATGTCGCGGATGCGCTGCTCGAGGCGCGCCACCTGCCGCTCGGTCTCCTCGATGCGCGTGCCGATGGGAGCGCGGTAGTGCAGGCGCATCTGGCCTGCGTCCACCGAGGGGAAGAAATCCAGCCCGATCACGAACGGCAACGCCGCCGTGCAGACGAGCAGCAGCCCCGCGGCGCCGATCACCGTCCCCCGGTGGCCGAGGACCAGCGACAGCGCCCGCCCGTACGCCTCGCGGAACCGTGCGAAGCCCGCGTCGCGCCAGCGGTTGAAGCGAGCAGCGAACCCGGGCCCCTTCTGCTCGAGGTCTTCCTTCTCGAGCAGGATCCGCGCGAGCGTGGGCACCAGCGTACGCGACAGCAGGTACGAGGCAAACATCGAGATCACGACGCCGAGAGCCAGCGGACTGAAGAGGAAGCGCGCCGGCCCCTCCAGCAGCACCACCGGGAAGAACACCACGCAGATGGTCAGCGTGGCGGCCAGCGCCGGCACGGCGATCTGCCGCGCGCCGTCGAGGATCGCCACCGTCAGCGGCTTCCCCATGTGGCGGTTCCTGTGGATGTTCTCCACTTCCACGGTGGCGTCGTCGACCAGCATTCCGATCGCGAGCGCAAGCCCGCCCAGCGTCATCAGATTCAGGGTCTCCCCGCCCAGGAACAGGCCGATGAGGCCCACCAGGATGGCGAGGGGGATGCTGGTGCCCACCAGCACCGCGCCGCGCCAGCTGCCCAGGAAGAACAGGATCATCAGCGAGACCAGGACCGAGGCGATCACCGCCTCGTGCAGCACGTTCTGGACGGCGGCGCGCACGAAGACCGACTGGTCGAAGTCGATCTTCAGCTCCATCCCCTCGGGCGCGGCCGCCTTGATGATGGGCAGCTGGTCGCGGGCGCCCTCCACCACCGCGAGCGTGCTGGCGTCGGCCTTCTTCAAGATCGCCAGGTAGGTGGCGCGGCGCCCGTCGATCCGCACCATGTTGTTCTGGACGGCGTAGCCGTCGCGCACGCGGGCGACGTCGCCGAGCGTGATGGTCGCGCCGTCCATCGCCTTCACCGGCAGGTCGTTGAACGCCTCCACCGAGTCGGGGCTGGCGTTGAGCTTCACGTCGTACTCGGTCCCGCCGATCTGCGCGGAGCCCGCGGGCACCAGCACGTTGCTGGCGAGCACCGCCTGCACCACGTCGTTGGGCGAAAGGCCCTTGGAGGCCACGCGCGCGGGATCGATGTCCACCATGATCTGGCGCGACTTGCCGCCGAACGGGGCCGGGGTGGCCAGACCGGGGATGGTGAACAGGCGCAGCCGGACGAAATTGAGCGAATGGTCGTACAGCTCCTGCTCGCTCAGCGTCTTGCTGGAGATGGTGAGCTGCGCGACCGGGACGTTGCTGGCGTTGTAGCGGATGATGGCGGGCGGCGTGATGCCCGGCGGCATGATGCGGCTGGCGGTCAGCGACACGGCCACGATCTGCGCGATCGCGCCGCCGATGTCGCTGCCCGGCTCGAAGTAGACCTTCAGGATGCCGATGCTGCTCATCGACTGCGAGTCGATGCGCTGGATGCCGCTGACCGTCGTCGACATGGCGCGCTCGCTGATGAACACGACGCGCCGCTCCATGTCCTCGGCGGACAGGCCCGGGTAGTTCCACACCACGATCACCACCGGGATGTCGATGGCGGGCAGGATGTCCGTCTTCATCCGGCTGGTGGAGAGCAGCCCGAAGATGGCGATCAGCGAGCAGAGCACCGCGATCGTATACGGACGTCGGAGGGCGAGGCGGACGATCCACATGCTGGGCAGGCTCCGGACTCAGAGGTGCAGCCGCCTTCGATGCCGTTCGGGCGCGAGGGATGCAACGAAAAAAAGCGCAGCGCCGCCCCAGGGGCGGCGGCTGGGCGCTTCCTCCGGGACGGTAAGCGTGGTTTACGAGGGCGCCATGCGCCGTCGGGTCTTCGTGATCGCCGGGGAGTACAGCGCCAACCCACGCTTCCTGCCGCCCTCCCGGCGGGGGCGAGCCTTCCTCGCCGAGCCCCATCCGGAGCTGACGCGCGAGGAGGTGACGCGCCTGTTCTTCCGCTACCCGAACCGGAGCGAGGACGGGCGCACCAAGCCCGAGGACTGGAAGCGCGAGTTCGGTCTCGATTCGCCCGTCGGCCTGACGGACCTGTTCGCCTCCGCCGCGCACCGCGCGCTCACCTCGCTGTGGCAGCTCACCGGCGGCGACTACGTCCGGGCGCGCGACTTGATCACCGACCTGTACGTCACCTCGATGCCGGGGCTCGACCCGAACGAGCGCATGAACATCGGCCTGGTGCCGCAGGCCTTGCGCGCCTCGCTGGCGCTCTCGCCGCGGGTGGTGGCGCAGTACGTGGTCGGGACCTCCGACAGCGGCGCGTGGGCGTTCGCCCAGGCGGTGCGCGCCGCGCGCACGGCCGAGCAGCCCGCGACGATCGTGGTGGTCGCCGGCCAGATCATCCCCTCGGGCTACGCGTCCCAGTACCAGATCCGCACGGTGCTCGGAGAGGACGACCAGCGGCGCGGGCTCGACATGCTCGCCGTGGGCGACCTCCTGATGGACGCCTTCAAGCGCAACCTCGGCCTCTCGAAGGAGGACGTGTCCGACTTCCTCACGCGGGTGGCGGCCCGGAAGTTCCAGGCGGGCGCGCAGTACCCGGCGGGCATCCAGGCCGGGAAGCCGTTCCGCCGCGAGCTGCCTCGGACGCCGTACTTCCACGCTTCCGACATCGCCGCGCCGTGCTGCGGCGCGGCGGCGACGATCATCACCTCGGACGAAGAGCTGGCGCAGGCGGTCGCCAACGCGCGGCCGAAGCGGTACCGGGTCGCGCCGGTGACCGAGGTGCTCGGCGTCGGCGAAGGGTCGAGCAACGAGAACTTCCTCCACCGCCAGTCGCCGATCGTCTTCGGCACGGCGGTCCGGGAGGCGCTCGCCGCCACCGCCGACGACGCGCGCGTGCCGCTCTCGGCGTTCGCCTCCTGCGGATTCGGCGTGGCGCACGACGCGTTCCCCAGCATCGAGTTGGGGTTCCTGCTCGCGATGGGGCTCTCCTGGGAGCGTAGCGCGGAGCGCATGAAGGAGGGCTGGTCGAACCCCTTCGGCGGTCTGCTCAGCTTCGGCCACGCGCTGGGCGCCTCCGGGCTGGTGCAGGTCAACAAGGCCCACCACCTGTTCAGCGGCGACGAGCGGTACCTGCAGGACGGCCCGGGACCCAAGCGGCAGGGCTTCCGCGAGAGCGGCGCGATCGCCTACACCACCTCGGTCGGCGGTCCGCTCTCGCACATCGTCGGGAGCGTCTTGCGCGGCGGGTTCGAGCGCCTCCGCCCGCTCGCCGAGCGCGCCCTGCTGCGGGTCGGGCAACCGGAACGCACGCCGGCGGTCGACGAGTGGCGCGCGCGCAGGCACCAGCTGGGCCTGGTGGCGCGCGCGCACCTCTCGCGGCTGCACGGCCCGGGCGAGCCGTGGCTGGTCGAGGGCACGACCTACGTGAGCATCCGCAGCGCCCTGCGCGCTCTCAGGCCGGACGAGGTGTCGCGGCTCACTTTCGACGGCCTGGAGGAGCTGGTCCTGCCCGAGCGGCTGGAAGAGGTGCGCGGCCAGCTCCGCCACGTGGTGCTAGTGGTGCTGGGCGAGGCGGAACGCGTGGCCTCGATGTTCGACGTCTTCCGCCTGCTCACCGACGAGGTACGCGAGCTGGCGGCCGGCTGGCGCGAGATGGGGTGGGTCGCGCCGAAGCTCGCCGCGCAGCCGGACGAGAAGCTGGCCGAGCGCGTGAAAGACACGCTCCGCGTTCCCTTCGCCGTCCTGTGCGGGAGCTCGGACGATCCGGCGGCGCGCCGGCACGTGCTCTTCCTGCCGGCGTCCGGCCTCACCTACGCGGCATGCGACGACATCGATCTCGTCTGGCGCCAGCCGGACGGGACCTTCCAGTTGGCGCCTCCCGACCCGACGCTCCTGCCCTTCTGGAACGCTCGCGCCGCGCGCCCGGATCGGGAAACCCCGCCGCAGCGGCCCGGCTTCCCCAGCGAGACGGTCGACCGCATCCTGCAGCAGCAGGAGCCGGAGAGCGCGGCGCAGCTGCAGCTCTTGCGCGTGTGGTTCGCCGCCGACCCGCCCCGGCCCGCGCTCGAGCAGGCGCTGCGGCGCGCGGGGTCCGCGCTCGCCGCTCCGCCGCCGCCCGTGCGGGCGGTGGTGTACCTGGGCGAGATCGCCGGCCGCGGGGGGCTGGAAGACCCCGGCGCGGCGCACGAGCTGGTCGGCCGCGCGGCGCGCGACGCGCGCGCCTTCCTCGAGGCGTACGAGACCAGCGTGGCGCAGTTCGGCGACCGCCTCGCGTTCGGCGCCTTCGAGCGCCCGCCGTTCCGCACCCGGCCGGACGAGGGGTTGGTCGGCGCCGCGCGCTTCGCGCGCGAGGTGGCGCGCGCCTCGCTCGAGCACGGCGTCGTGGTGCGCGCGGTCGTCTGCGCAGGCGAGGGCGCCGTGTACGACGACGCGTCGGGCAGGCCCGGGCTGGCGTCGGCCGCAACCGTG
>WNGG01005028.1_pt1 | contig 15246 bp, 14 predicted proteins | sample 5400661 | NCBI WGS metagenome assembly WNGG01 (sample SAMN13153372, study PRJNA577476) | soil metagenome | isolation source: 100 cm soil or saprolite under Garry oak tree replicate 1 | place: USA:California | collected 2016-06-15
GCGCGTTCCGGCTGAATCCACGGACACGACGCAGGTACTCGCCGCCGCGGCGCGCTTGCCAGACGACGAGAACGGCGACCAGGATCGTCAACCCGATGGCGACGAGCCAGACGGCCAGGGGCGTGTGGGCGCTCTCCTCCGGCCCGTGAGCGTGTCCGCTGTCGCCCCAGGCCGGCGCCGCGAGTGCGAGGAGGCTCACGTCTCCGAGGCTACTCGCGGCGACCCGGACCCGCAAGGCGCGCCATCCTCACCGACCTTGACAGTGTCTCTCTCTAACCTATAGATTCGGCCCGATCTCAGCGTACCGACGTCCTTGGGACGATCTTTACCTCAGGAGGCACGCGATGGCGAGCGCGACGACCACCAACTGGCACCTCAAGGGTCAGGGTTACGAGTTCTGCAACTGCGACTTCGGTTGCGGCTGTAACTTCGGCGGGTTTCCCAACTCAAAGGACGGGAGTTGCCGGGCCTTGGTCGGCCTCAACATCGTTCAGGGAAAATGTGGCATGCCGTGGGAAATTCTGGGGCCGACGGCCGCGGTCGTTGGCCTGGTGAAGGCGAAGATCACGATTGAAGGCAAGGGGCGGAAGAGTACTTTCCGCGCGGAGGGCGTTGGTGAAGGGCGTGGGGACACCTTCAAGAACCCTGTAACCGGCGAGGACCACCTGGCGGACGTCCATCTTCCCGATGGCTTCATCTGGCAGAACGGGCAGTGCGGTCAGGGGTCGTTCCGCGCTTCCGCGTCGGGCGTATCGGTGGCCGCGGACAAGACGAACTGGATTTTCTACCAGTTCGATTGGTCCAACGCCAAAGCGAAAAAGTAGCTCGCGGCATCGGCTGCCTTCCCGCGATCGTCGACTTGCGCTATTATGGCGGCTCCATCGACGCGGTCGACGCGTTCCGATAGACGGCAGATCAAAAGGAGGAGGGGCATGAGGTCACATCGAAGAGGGTTCACGTGGTTGGCGGTGATGGCACTGGTGCTGATCCTGGGTGCCGTCGCCACCGCTCAGGAGAAGCAGTGGTGGCCGTTCCCGGTCGAGGACCGCGATCCGCCCTTCGATATGGAGGGCAAGAAGATCAAGAATCAGTACACTCCGCTCCCGCACGCGGCGAAGAAGTGGAACATCTGCGTCTCGTTCCCGCACATGAAGGACGCCTATTGGACCGCGGTAGACTACGGCGTCGTCGCCGAGTCGAAACGGCTCGGGGTCAAGATGCAGCTGGTCGAGGCGGGGGGCTACACGAACCTGCCGAAGCAGATCAACCAGCTCGAGGACTGTGTCTCCCAGGGGGCGGACGCCGTCGTGATCGGCGCCATCTCGGAGACGGGCCTCAACAAGCTCATCGAGGAGATCCGGGCGAAGGGCATTCCCGTCATCGACGTGATCAACGGCATCAGCTCGCCGAAGCTCTCGGCCAAGTCGCTCGTCTCCTTCGGTGAGATGGGCGCCAAGGCCGGCGAGTACCTGGTGAAGATGCACCCGAAGGGCGCGAAGCCGGTGAAGGTCGCCTGGTTCCCCGGTCCTCCCGGCGCCGGCTGGGTGGTGGCGGGCAACAAGGGGTTCGTCGAGGCCGTCTCGAAGGGCGCCATCGACATCGTCAGCACGAAGTACGGCGACACCGGTAAGGAAGTGCAGCTCAAGCTCGTCGAGGACGTGCTCCAGGCCTATCCGAACATCGATTACATCGTCGGCACCTCGCCGACGACCGAGGCCGCGGCGCAGGCGCTGCGCGAGGCGGGCAAGGCGGACAAGATCAAGGTGCTCGCGTACTACTTCACGCCCGGCGTGTACCAGGACATCAAGCGCGGCGCCGTGCTGGCCGCGCCGACGGACTCCGCCGTCATCCAGGGCCGCATCGCGATCGACCAGGCGGTGCGGATCCTCGAGAAGAAGCCGTACACGAAGCACACCGGCCCGGCGATCTACGTGATCGACAAGTCCAACATCAACTCGTTCCACTACGAGTCGTCGCTCGCGCCGCCGGACTTCAAATCGACCTTCAGCGTCGATTGAGGGCCCGGCGTGGCGTCGACTGACGTGCAGGTCTGCGGGGCCTCGGACGTCCGCGCCGAGGCCCCGCCCCTCCTCCGCCTGCGCGGGGTGAGCAAGTGGTTCCCCGGTGTACAGGCGCTCGACCGCGTCGACTTCGATCTGAGACCCGGAGAGGTCCACGTCCTGTTCGGCGAGAATGGTGCGGGCAAGTCCACGCTCATCAACATCGTCGCTGGCGCGCTCCGCCCCAACGCCGGCGACATTCTCCTGCGCGGGACGCCCGTCCAGTTCCGCTCCGTCTACGACACGCGGCAGCGCGGCATCAGCGCCGTATTCCAGGAGTTCAGCCTCGTGCCCGACCTGACGGTCGAGGAGAACCTCTTCCTCGGCGCCGAGCTCACCAAGGGCGTCTTCATCAACAAGCCCGAGCTGCATCGCCGGGCGGAAGCGACGCTCGCGCGGCTCGGATTCCCCCTCCGCCCGCGCGCGAAGGTCAACCGGCTCTCGCGCGCGGAGCAGCAGATGGTGGAGATCGCGAAGGCGTTTCGCACGAACCCCTCCATCCTGATCCTGGACGAGCCGACCGCGGCGCTGACCCAGCGCGAGACGGAGCGCCTCTTCCAGCTCATCCAGGACGTCAAGCGGCAGGGCGTGGGCGTCATCTACATCACCCATCGGATGAACGAGGTCCATCGGATCGGCGACCGCATCACCGTGCTCCGGGACGGCCACCGCGTCGCGACGCTCGACGTGCAGGACGCGACCGCCGAGAAGCTCGTCGAGCTGATGACCGGGCGGAAGATCGAGGCGTTCTTCCCGCGGATCGACCACCGTCCCGGCGGCGAGCTCCTGGCGGTGGAGAGTCTGACGGCGGGCAGCATGGTGCGCGATGTCTCCCTGGCGGTCTGCGCGGGCGAGATCGTCGGTCTGGCGGGGCTCATCGGGTCCGGCAAGTCGGAGATCGGCCGCGCGTGCTTCGGCCTGGAGCCGATCACCGGCGGGACCCTCCGCTTCCTCGGCCGGCGGGTGACCCGGCCGACGCCCCGCGCGATGCTCGACGCGGGGCTCGTCTATCTCCCGCCCGACCGCCGTGCGGAAGGGCTCGTGATCGAGCGCTGCGTCCGCGAGAACATCGCGCTCGCCTCCCTGCCGATGGCGGAGTTCAGCGGGCGCCTGCTCCTCAAGCGACGGAGCGAGCGCGCCATCTGCGGGGCGCTCGCCGAGCGGCTCAGGCTCGTGCCGCCCCGCATCGAGCGCGCCGTCACGTTTTTCTCCGGCGGGAACCAGCAGAAGGTGGTGCTGGCGAAGGGCCTCACGCGGAGCCCGAGGCTTCTCATCATGGACGAGCCGACCATGGGCGTGGACGTCGGCGCGAAGACCGAGGTGTACAGCTTCATGAAGGGCCTCGTGGAGCGGGAGGGCGTCGGGATCCTCCTGATCTCCTCCGATCTGCCTGAGATCCTCCACCTGGCAAACCGCGTCTACGTGATGTACGGGGGACGCATGCGCGCGGAGCTCAAAGGCGCGGAGATCACGGAGCAGGCGGTGCTCTCGCATTTCTTCGAGGCGAGGACGGCGGCCGTTGGCTGAAGCGGGCGTCGCGACGGGCGTCCGACGCGGCTCCTGGGGCGCGACGCTGGCGCGCCTCGCGCGGCTCACCTTCATTCATCTGGGGGTCCTGCCGGTCCTCCTCGTCATCCTCGTCGCGGGCTTCGGCATCGCGGAGCCCCGCTTCCTGTCCGGCCAGAACATCTTCAACGTGGCGCGGCAGGCGACCTACCTCACGGTGGTCTCGATGGGGCAGATGATCGCCCTGCTGACCGGCGGCTTCGACCTCTCCGTGGGCGTCATCCTCGCCATGACGAGCGTGGTGCTCGCCAAGGTGATGGCCTCGGCGGTCGCCGGCGACCCGAACGCCGTCGGCGTCGCCATCGCGCTCGGCATCCTCGCCGGCCTCGGCGCGGGAACGGCCATGGGCGTCGCCAACGGGCTCGGCGTCGCCGTGCTGAACGTCTCGCCGTTCATGATGACGCTCGCCATGGCCTCCATCGCCTTCGGCCTGGCGCTCTTCATGACCGGCGGCGTGCCGGTCTACGGGATGCCGACCCAGTTCGGCGCGACGCTCGGCTTCGGCAAGCTGCTCGGGATCCCGGTCCCTGTCTACGTGACGGTCGCCGTCATCCTCGGGATGTACATGCTCCTCAACTGGACGCGGATGGGCCGCTACTTCTACGCGATCGGCGGCAACATCAAGGCCTCGGTCCTGAGCGGGGTGGCGACGACGCGATACCTGTTCATGGCGTACGTCCTGACCGGGTTCCTCGCGTCGCTCGCGGGCGTCATGCTGACGGCGCGCCTCGAGACTGGCGAGGCGAACATCGGTGCCGCGATGCCGTTGCGCTCGATCGCGGCGTGTGTGATCGGCGGCGTCAGCCTGCGCGGCGGCACGGGCCGCCTGGGAAGCGTCGTGCTGGGCGCGGTGTTCATCGAGTGGTTCGAGAACGGGATGAACCTGGTGCGCATCCAGTCCTATCTCCAGATGGTGGTGCTCGGCGTGCTCCTGATCTTCGCCGTCGTCATGGACGAGGTCCGCCACCGCTACATCGCGAAATCGCGTGAGGACTAGGAACCCATGCTCGAGCGCGTGGCCGTGATCGGGTTGGGAAACATGGGCCTCCCCATCGCGCGCAACCTCCTGCGCGCCGGGTTCCCCTTGACGGTCCACAACCGGACGAAGGCGAAGGCCGAGCCGCTCGTGGCGGAGGGGGCGGCGTGGGCAGAATCACCGGCCGCGGCCGGAGCGCGCGCGCGGATCGTCGTCACCATGGTCTCCGACGACAGCGCCCTGGACGGCGTGGTCTCCGGTGAGCACGGCCTGCTCGGCGCCCTCGAGCGCGACGCCATCCACGTCGCGATGAGCACGGTCGAGCCGGCGACCGCGCGCCGACTCGCCGACGCACACCACCGGCACGGCGCCCGGTACGTCGCGGCGCCCGTGTTCGGGCGACCGGAGACGGCGGAGCAGGCGAAGCTCTGGGTCGTCGCCGCCGGCGCCGGCGACGCGGTGGAGACGTGCCTGCCCCTGCTGAAGGCGCTCAGCCGCGGGATCTCGCGCGTGGGGGAAGACCCGAGCCGGGCGAATCTCGTGAAGCTCGCGGGAAACTTCCTGCTCCTGGCGATGCTCGAGGCGCTCGGGGAGGTCTTCGCGTTCGTGGAGAAGGCCGGCATGAATCGCCTCGAGGTGCTCGAGACGCTGAACGGCGCGCTCTTCGCGTCGCCCGTCTACCAGGCGAACGGCGAGCGCATGTGTCGCGGCGCGTTCAGCCCCGCCGGCTTCCAGCTGGCGCTCGGACTCAAAGACGCGCGCCTGGTGCTGCGCGCGGCCGACCAGCTCGGCGTTCCGATGCCGCTCGCCGGCCTCGCCCACGACCATCTGCTCACCGGTGTGGCGCGCGGCCAGGGGCACCTCGATTGGACGGCGGTGGCGGAGGTGTTGCGCGACGCCGCGGGCCTCGGGTCTCGGTGAGGCAGCAGGCGACGAGAGAGCAGTCGACGCTCAACGTGAGGTGACGCCATGCCCGGAATGCACGACCGAAATACCGCGGTGATCGACGTCCTTCCCGCCACGGCCGACCGGCCGCGCGTGATGTATCGCTACGCTGGGGACCGGTTCCTCCTCGTCGAGTACGGCGAGATGGTGCTGGACCTCACCATGAACTTCCGGATCTTCGGCCTGAACGACACCGTGAAGAAGGCCGAGCTCGACGGGCTCGTGGAAACCGTGCCGGCGCTCCGCAGCATCCTCATCCACTACGACAGCCGCCGGCTCCCGACGCACATGCTGGTCGATACGCTCAAGAAGATGGAAGAGACGGTGCCGCCCGGCGAGAACCTGAACATCCCGAGCCGACGGGTGGAGCTGCCGATCGCGTTCTCGGACCGGTGGACGCGCGCCGACATCGAGCGGTACGTCAAGTACACGCGGCAAGACGCGCCCAACATCGTGAACGGGCACAACATCGAGTACATCGCCCAGTACAACGGGCTCAGGAGCGTGCAGGCGGTCATCGACTATATCTGCGCCACCGAGTGGTGGAACGCCTGCATCGGGTTCTGGCCCGGCTTGCCGTTCATGTTCCCGCTCGACCCGCGGTACGCGATCGTCACGCCGAAGTACAACCCCACGCGCCCGTGGACCCCGGAAGGGGCGGTCGGGATCGGCGGCCCCTGCGTCGCGATCTACCCGGTCCAGTCCCCGGGCGGGTATCAGCTCTTCGGGCGGACCATCCCGATCTTCGACCTCAAGCAGCGGAACCCGGCGTTCAAGATGAACCCGATCCTCCTGAAGCCGGCCGACCGCATCCAGTGGGTGCCGGTGAGCGACGCCGAGCTCGAATCGATCCGCGAGAAGGTCTACGACGGCACGTATCGCTACAAGATCGTCGCGTACGAGGCGCTCAACGTGAAGTCGTACCTCGGGTTCCTCGACTCCATCAAGAGTGAGATCGCGGCCTTCCAGCAGCGCCAGGCGGAAGCCGTGAAGCACGTGGCGATTCCATAGGCACGCCGTGATTCCATAGGACGGGAGGGGACGCCCATGTTCGAGGTTCTCGAAGGCGGCATCCAGACCACGGTGCAGGACTATCCCGGCCGGGTGGGATATCTCGACCTCGGCACCTACCCGGCCGGGCCGATGGATCACTTCGCCTTCCGCGTGGCGAATCTGCTGGTGGGGAACGCCCAGGGCGCCGCCGCGCTCGAGGTGACGGCGGGCGGGCTCAAGGCGAGGTTCCAGGACCGGCGCGCGGTCGCCATCACCGGCGCCGACATGCAGCCCACGCTCAACGGGAAGCCCGTGCCGCTCTGGGAGAGCGTCGGCGTCGGTCCCGACGACGTGCTCGAGCTCAAGATCGTGAGGGGCGCCGGCTTCCGGGCCTACGTCGCGGTGAGCGGCGCCTTCGACGTGCCGGAGTACATGGGGAGCCGCGCGACCTTCACAGTGGGCGGCTTCGGCGGCTTCGAGGGGCGGGGACTCAAGAAGGGCGATCGCGTGTTGCTGAACCACGCTGGCGCCCCGGACCGGATGATCGGGCGCAGGCTGCGCGCGAGCGCCCGACCGCAGTACGGCACGCAGTGGGAGATCGAGGCGATGCGCGGCCCGCAGGCCGACCCCGACTACATGACCGCGGAGGACATGGAGTTCTTCTTCAGCCACGCCTGGAAGGTCGACCGGAACTCCAATCGCATGGGCGTCCGGCTCGAGTCGCACAAGTGGCAGTGGGCGCGGACGAGCGGCGGCGTCGCGGGCGGCCATCCGTCCAACATCCTCGACGACGGCTACGCCGTGTGGACCGTGAACGTGTGCGGCGATCAGCCGATCATCCTCGTCGCCGACGGGCCGAGCCTCGGAGGGTTCATCTGCAACGCGACTCTGATCTACGCCTCCACCTGGAAGGTGGGCCAGCTCGTGCCGGGGCGCGACACGATCCGATTCAAGGAGGTCACGATCGACCAGGCCACGCAGCTGGCGGGGTCGGTCGACGAAACCATCGCCGAGAGCTCGATCGAGAGGGGGTAGCGTCATGGGAGCGAAGATCGACATCAACGCGGACATGGGAGAGAGCTACGGCCGCTGGACGCTCGGCAACGACGCGGAGCTGATGCCGTTCCTGAGCTCCGCCAACATCGCGTGCGCGTATCACGGCGGCGATCCGCACGTCATGCGGAGCTCCGTGCGTCTCGCCAAGAAGCACGGGGTCGCCGTCGGCGCGCACGTCTCGTTCCCCGACCTCATGGGGTTCGGTCGGCGGCGCATGTCCATCTCGCCGCAGGAGCTGAAAGACTACGTCACCTACCAGGTCGGCGCGCTTCAGGCGTTCGCGGCGGCGGAGGGCGCCCGAGTCGAGCACGTGAAGCCTCACGGGATGCTCTACGTGATGTGCACCGAGGACGACACGTTCGCGCAGGCGGTTGCCGAAGCCGTGAAGGAGCTCGGCGACGGGCTCATCCTGCTCCTGACCGGCGAGCGCGTCGCCGCTGCCGCGAAGCGCGTGGGGGTTCCCTTCGTCAACGAAGGGTACATCGACCTCGACTACGACGCGAAGGGCTCGCTGATCCTCGAGCGGGCGAAGAAGGCGCGCGATCCGGACGAGGTCGCCTCCCGGGCCGTGACGCTCGCGGCGGAAGGCCAGGTGCCCGTCCGCGATGGCGGGTGGCTCCGGTTGACGGCGCGGAGCGTCTGCGTCCACGGCGATGCCGACAACGCGCCCGCCATCGCCCGCACCGTGCGTGAGCGCCTCATCCGGGCAGGCGTCGAGGTGGTCCCGCTGCGGGCGCTCGTCTAATTCTTCGGCCTGGGAGGCCAACGTATGGCTCAGAGCATTGACGTGGTGGCTCCGGTACCCGGACTCGTCGCGAGCGTCGCGGTCGCGGCGGGCGCGAGGGTCGCCGCCGGCGATCCGGTCGTGATCCTTCAGGCGATGAAGATGGAGATCGTCGTGGCCTCCGAGCACGGAGGCACGGTCGAGGCGATCCTGGTGAAGGAAGGAGAAGAGGTCGATCTCGGCGCGGTCCTGGCGAGGGTCCGCACGGCGTAGGCCAGGATCCTCGCCCTCGTCCGTACGATCGAGGAATCGGGCCACCCGATCCGTTTCGTGAGGGGGGATAGAGCAACGGAAGGGCGGCTTCTGGTCGACGGACTCATCATCCTCTTTTACTTCGTCGCCATTACGGCCATCGGGCTCTATGCGGGGCGGCGGGAGAAGAGCCTGAATGACTATGCGCTCGGCGGGCGTCGCGTGCCGTGGTGGGCCGCGATGGCCTCCATCATAGCCGCGGAAACCAGCGCGGCAACCTTCCTCGGCGCGCCCGTCGAGGGTTACACCAACAAAAGCTTCGCGTACGTGCAGCTCGTCCTGGGCCTCATCATCGGGCGCTTCATCGTCGGCAACGTCTTCCTCAAGCCCTACTACACCTTCAAGGTCTACACGGTCTACGATTACCTGGGCGTTCGCTTCGGGCCGTGGACCAAGGGCTACGTCTCGGCCCTCTTCCTGTTTATGCGGACGCTGGCGTCGGGAACGCGGCTCTTCATACCCTCGCTCGTGATGGTGCTGGCGTACCGCATGTTCGTATCGGGCGGACAGGTACAGTTCAGCCAGCAGGCGGTCACAACGGTCGGTCCCTATCTCATCGCGATCATCGCGCTGACCCTCGTCACCTGTTTCTATACGGCGCTCGGCGGAATCAAGGCCGTCATCTGGACGGACCTGATTCAGGCCTGCCTGATGTTCGGTGGCGCGTTGATCGCGATTGCCACGCTGCTCAATCACGTCGGCGGACTCCACGAGGTCATCCGGGCCGTCCCGCAGTTGACCACCCACGAAGGCTACTTCCTCCACGGGTTCGAAGCGAGCGGGGTCGCGAAGTGGAAGGAGAGCCACCAGCTTGCGGCGATGGGCCTGTGGGACTCCATCAAGCTGATTCTGGCGAGCGACTACACCCTCTTCTCCGCGCTCATTGGGGCGACACTGGGCAACATGGCCGCGTTCGGCACCGATCAGGACATGGTTCAGCGGATGCTGACGGCCGAGACCCACCAGCGGGCGCGCCGCAGCCTGGTGACCGCCGCCTTCTTGGACCTGCCGATCGCCTCCGCCTTCGTTTTCATCGGCATCCTGCTCGTCGCCTACTACCAGAAGGATCCCACCTACCAGCCAAAGGCCGCTGCGGACATTTTTGGCTCGTACATCCTCAACGTCATGCCCGTGGGCGTCCGCGGTCTTGTGCTCGCGGGTATCTTCGCCACTGCCATGGGCTCCTTTTCCGCGGCGCTCAACGCTCTGGCGACCGCTGCCACGAATGACTGGTACATCCGGTGGGTTCGGGGCAAGAGCGAGGCGCACTACGTCAAGGCCGCGCGCTGGTTCACGGTCCTCTTCGCTGTGCTCATGATCGTCATCGCTGGCGGATTCGCCTATGCGAAGGTGACGAATCCGGATTTGAGAATCATTCCGGTCGTGCTCGGAATCGCCGGATTCATCCTGGGCCCCATGCTCGGTGTCTTCCTCATCGGCATGTTCACCAAACGGCGCGGTTCCGACGCCGGAAACATCGTCGCCATCCCGGCCGGGCTCCTCGCGACTGTTGTCGCCGGCAAGCTGCACATCACCATCCTGAACACGGCGGCCCCCTTGTTCGGCATCCACCGGACGTTTGCGCAGCCCGTCGCGATTCCCGACGTCTCGTTCACCTGGTGGCCCATGATCGGCGCGCTCGTAGTCTTCTGTGTCGGCGTCCTCTTCCGCACCCCGGACCAGGTGCTGGAGGGCGCGGCCCGCCATGCCGAGGAGGCTCAGACCGCCGAGCATGTTCCGCTCGCCCTGCGTGCATCGCTCGTCGAAGAGGCTGTGCAGAGTGACCTTCGACCAGGACCGAAGAGGTAACCGCGCGTGACCACGAGGCCCGGACAAGCCCTGGCCGTCGGCTTCGAGGGCACGCGCATTCCCGACGATCTCGTGGCGCTGGCGGAGCAAGCCGGGCTGGGCGGCGTCGTCCTGTTCGCGCGGAACTGCCCAAGCCTCGAGGCCGTGCTCGCGCTCACGGCGGCCGCGCGGACGCTCGGCCCCGATGTCCTCATCCTCGTGGATCACGAAGGCGGACAGGTTCACCGCCTGCCCCCTCCCTTCACCCGGTTTCCGCCTCCGGCAGCGGTTGGACGCTCGGGCGATCCTCACCTGGCGGTAGCTGTCGCGAGGGCAATGGCTCGCGAGCTCCGCGCCGCCGGCTTCGACTCCGGGCTGGCGCCGGTGCTCGACTGCCTGCTCAATCCGGCGAATACGGTGATCGGTGACCGCGCGTTTGGGACGACCCCGGATGTCGTCGCCGCGTGCGGCGTCGCGTTCGTCGAGGCCATGCTGTCCCAAGGACTCATTCCCGTCGCCAAGCACTTCCCGGGACACGGACGCACCTCTGTCGACTCGCATCTCGCGTTGCCGGACGTTGACGCGACCATAGACGAGCTGGAGCGCTGGGATCTCGTTCCATTTCGCGCCGCCCTCGGAGCCGGCTGCCTGGCGGTGATGGTCGCACACGTGCGATACCGCGTTCTCGACCCGGCCCTCCCAGCGTCGCTCTCTGCCGCGGTCATCGGCGGCCTGCTCCGGCAGCGTCTCGGCTTCTCCGGCCTCGTTCTGAGTGACGACCTCGAGATGGCCGCTGTCGCCCGCACCTGGGGCGTCGCAGGCGCGGCTCGACGGTTCTTGGCCGCCAGCGGCGACCTTGCGCTCGTCTGCCGGAGTTCCGAGGCTCGAAACGAGGCGGTGGCGGCGATTGGCCGGGAAATCGACCGGGGCGCGCTCGACCTCGCTCCGGCCGTGCAGCGCCGCCAAGCGGCCCGCCGGCTCATCGGCACCGCCGGATCACGGCCCGACGTCTCGGTGATCGGCTGCGCCGAGCATCGCGCCCTCGCCGCGGAAGTGGTTCAGCGCGCCGGTGCTCCTCCCCCCGCGCCAGCTTGAGCCGGCCGCCTCGCCCGTGCGATGCTGCTAAGAGCGATGCGTGGTTCGATGCTAGAACGGCGAGCGTTCGTGACGCTGGTGGGCAAGGCCCTGGTGGGTGCCGGGGCCCTCGCGATCTCGCGCCCGGATCCCGTGCCGGCGCGCGACCGCGAGCCGAACGTCTTCGCAGGGCAGGAGACGTTCGAGCGGTTGTTGATCCTGGGCCGCGAGCGCGCGTGGAGCGAGCTGCCGATCGGCGAACGGATCGGCGCCATCGGCATGGCACTCCGGCAGACGCCGTACGTCGCCGCTACGCTCGAGCTCTACGAGGATCGCGAGGTCTGCTCGGTCAACCTCCGCGGCCTGGACTGCGTCACGTTCTTTGAAAGCTCGCTCGCCTTCGCACGAATGCTGAGGCGCGGTGGGCGCACACCTGAGGCGCTGCTGGCGGAGATCATCTTCACCCGGTACCGGGGCGGCCGGCTCACCGACTATGTGTCGCGGCTGCACTACCTCAGCGACTGGTTCTTCGACAACGAGTCCAAGGGAGTGGTCCGTCTGACCACGGGCGAGCTTCCGGGAGCCACGCGCTTCACCAAGCGGGTCAACTTCATGAGCACGCATCCCGAGGCCTACCGACAGCTCGCGGCAAATCCCGACCTGGTCCGGAAGCTTGCGCGCGTCGAGACCCAGATCAACGCCCGGGAGATACAGTATGTGCCGAGAGCGAAGGTGGCGGCCGCCCAGCCGCTCTTGATGACAGGGGATATCGTTGGCGTCACCACGACGATCGACGGTCTCGACTGCGGGCACTCGGGGTTCTGCTACAGGGACGAGGGAGGTGTGCTGAGATTGCTGCATGCGTCGACCACCCAGAAAGCCGTCATCCTCGACGAGGAGCTCGCGACGTACCTGGCGCGCGTGCCTACACACACGGGCATTATGGTGGCACGTCCGCTGGAAGTCGCGTAGCGACGCTCCCGGCCCCGCGTGTCCGCGTGAGGCGGCTCAGATCGGATAGCCCTTGGTCCCCTGCTGGCCCTTGAGGCAGGAGATCTCTCCGCAGTGCAGCCCAGCCCGACCAATCGGGGAACCCTGGCTTCTTCGATTCCCATGAGACGACACGAGCGCCGAGGGTGGCTCGACGCCCGTGGAATCGCTGACGTACTAGGCCGCCTGTTAGTTGGCGAGCCTATACTCTGCTTGCCATTCAAAGGTGCCGCTAATCGGGGCGGTCCCGCCAGCCGAGGACGCCTTCCCGATATACGTGCCTTGCCCTGTAATCCCCTGAAACTTCCCGGTCCCTCCCGTGAACCTCATCTTCCCCTCAAACTTCGCCTCCCACGATCCGTCTGGACTCATCGTCCGTGTCGTCTGCCCCTCGTAGCTAATAAATGTTCGGTCACCGCTCGGATGGACGTTCGCGTTGTGTCCCCTGTGATATCCATTGCCCGCCGTGTAGTCGCTATAAACGAATTGAGTCACCGCGACATTGTTCCAGTCCGGGTCGGCGCTGTTCCAGAACTGGAGGCGATTAAAGAGGCTGACCTCGTGCTTGGGAACATCGCCGGGGAATAGGATGACTTGTGACAGGGTCGGGCCGAATTTACCTGTTCCTGAGACTTTCTTGTCTTCTGCCAGCGCTGCCTCACTCAGGACTAATGAAATCAACAGCGAAACGACGAGTGCGAACACCGTCACAACACTTGAACTTCTGGGACTTCTCATGGTCCTTCCCCTTTCGTTCCACGCGTTCGCGACGCTCGGTAAATTGGCCGTCCTGGAGCCCTGGATGTGATGGGCGAGATTGGCGGTCCGTGAACATACAAAGCGCTCCACTGGTCGCGCTGCGTGTGAACGAATCCGTCGAACGACTGCTCACGGACCCGATCCAGGGGCATCACTGCCTCCCCAAGGATCAGACGGTCAAGGCGGTGACGGGATCATCTGCTCCCACCTACGGGTTGTCAAGGACGTGTTGTCCAGGGCGTTGACCTCTCTTCTCGGGCGGGCTAATCTCCGTTTGAAGCAAACTTCTACAGATCATACCGGACGCCAGTAGGCGGCGTGTACGCCGATCGCACCGCCTTCTACGTTCAATAGGCGCGGGACTGATCATTCACGGGGATTGGTGTAAGCCCGCGAGCGGCGTTACAATCTCTCATCCCAAAAACGCACGACGGTCGCGGGCCCCACGAACGGAATAGGAGGCGAACATGTCAGTACGCATAGGAGACGAGGCGCCGGATTTCACCGCTGAGACCACGGAGGGGAAGGTCCACTTCCACGAATGGATCGGCGACAAGTGGGCAGTCCTCTTCTCGCATCCGAAGGACTTCACGCCCGTTTGCACCACTGAGCTCGGCTACATGGCCGGTCTCAAGCCCCAATTCGACAAGCGGAACACCAAGATCATCGGACTCAGCGTCGATCCCGTGAGCGATCACAAGTCCTGGGTCAAGGACATCCAGGAGACGCAAGGGCACGCCGTCAACTATCCGCTGATCGGCGACGCCGATCTCACCGTCGCGAAGCTCTACGACATGATCCACCCCAATGCGACCGGCGGCAAACGCACCGCCGTGGACAACGCCACGGTGCGCTCCGTGTTCATCGTCGGGCCCGACAAGAAGGTCAAGGCGATGATCGTGTATCCGATGAGCACCGGCCGCAACTTCGACGAGGTGCTGCGCCTCCTCGATTCCTGCCAGTTGACCGCCAGGCATGTGGTCGCCACGCCGGTGAATTGGAAGCCGGGCCAGGACGTCATCATTCCGACGTCTGTGTCCGATGAGGACGCCAAGAAGAAGTATCCGCAGGGCTTCAAGACGCTGAAGCCGTATCTGCGCACGGTAGCGCAGCCGAAGTAGGCTTCGGCGGACGCCCAGGAGGGCGCCGCGCGGCGCCCTCCTGCATCTACATCGCGACGAACACGCTCATTCTCGACCTCGTTTCGGTCCCCTCACCTCGTCCCAGAGACCGGTCGAGAAGTAGCGCTCCCCCAGATCGTTGAACAAGGTGACGAAACGTCCTGCTCGCTCGCGCCGCGCGACGCGTTCGACTCCCACCATGTAGGCGCCCGACGATTGGCCGACGAAGAAGCCTGCGCGTGCCAGTCTGATGCACATCCTATAGGCATCATCGCTCGTCACTGGGATACGCTCGTCGATGACACTCTCGTCCAGGATCGAGGGGACAATGTCCTCAGGATTCCCGAGCGGCTTGAGACCTTCGATTCCAGGGAACGTCTCTGGGAGCACACAAACCAGACGGATTCTGGTGTCGTGCTCCTTCAAGCGTCTCCCCAGGCCCGTCGCGGTGCCTCCGGTACCGACGCCAACGATGACGTGGGTGAGCTCACCTCGGGTTTGCTCGAGAATCTCCGCTGCGGTCGTCTCGTAGTGCGCCCGCCAGTTATCGTCGTTGCTGTATTGGTCACAGAAGAAATAGCGCTTGGGGTCAGCGTGATAACGCCGGTGAACCTCGCGCAGCGCTTCGTCGTAACCTTTCAACGCGTCGGTGAGAATGAGCTGAGCGCCGTGCGCGAGGAGCCGCTTCCTCCGTTCGATGGAGGCGTTGTTCGGTATGACGATCTCGACGGGGTAGCCGAGGACCCGACCGATCATCGCGTAGGCGATGCCTGCATTGCCCGATGAGCTGTCCAGGATGACCTTCCCGGGCTGAAGCCTGCCGTCAGCCAGCGCGCCGAGCAGCATGCGCAACACGGGGCGATCCTTGAGCGAGCCGCCCGG
>WNGG01008927.1_pt1 | contig 15239 bp, 14 predicted proteins | sample 5400661 | NCBI WGS metagenome assembly WNGG01 (sample SAMN13153372, study PRJNA577476) | soil metagenome | isolation source: 100 cm soil or saprolite under Garry oak tree replicate 1 | place: USA:California | collected 2016-06-15
CCGGTGTTTGCCGGGGACAGGATGTTGACATCGTGAGCGTCTTTGAGGCCGTCGGAGAGTATAGCGCGGGAAAGATCAGCCGCGAACAGTTGAAAGAGGTGGAAGTCAGCGCCATTCCGGGTGCAGGTTCATGTGGTGGTATGTATACTGCTAACACAATGGCCTCGGCGATTGAGGCGCTTGGGATGAGCCTGCCAGGGAGCTCGTCAATGCCCGCCGTGACGTCTCGTAAGGCACAGGACTGTTACGAGGCGGGTCAGATGGTGATAGAGCTGATCGAACGGCAAATTACTCCTGAGCACATCCTCACGAAAGCCGCTTTTGAGAACGCTATTGCCCTGGTGATGGCTCTGGGCGGCTCAACCAACGCAATTCTCCACCTGATCGCCATTGCGCGGGCGATGGATGTGCCTCTGGGCATTGATGATTTCACACGTATCGGCCAGCGTGTGCCCCATCTGACCTATTGGACTCCTCTGTCCCATTAGACTCATTAGACCCAAATCTCGCCAGCGTCAGAACCTCCAACCACCACTGCCCACCATCTCGCTGGTTCAATGGAAGCCAGGCACATGTGGGCATGCTCGCTCACGTGATGAGCTTGGCCACCTGACCCCTCTTCTGAACCTGACTGGGAAACCATTTTGTCCTCCGGGCTATGGAAAAGTCGTCTTCAAGCAGGAGTCAAGGAAACAGTTGTCTGCTTGTGGGGTAGAGGAACATCCTACACAATCTCTTTTTTCTTGTTTTTCATTTGCCGCCGTAGGCAGTAGAGAATGCCTCACAGAGATGCGTCTTACACTTCAACCTCCGCAATGGACTCTCGGACCCATGTGGGCTGATAGGAGAAGCGCTCCACCTGCTCATGCGTGGTGACTCCTGTCAACACCAGGATGGTCTGCAGGCCACTCTCGATCCCGGCAATGATATCGGTATCCATGCGATCCCCGATCATCACCGTCTCCTGGGAATGGGCCTTGAGGGTGCGCAAGGCCGTGCGTATCATCAGCGGGTTCGGATTGCCAATGAAGTAAGGCTTGACGCCTGTAGCCGCGCTGATTAATGTGGCTACGGCACCGGTCGCGGGAACGATTCCCCCCTCAGCGGGCCCCATCGTATCCGGATTGGTGGCAATGAAACGCACGCCAGCCATCACGAAGCGGATAGCGTGCGTAATGCGCTCGAAGCTATAGGTTGTCGTCTCACCTAGCACCACATACTCCGGCTCCTGATCGGTCAGAACGTAGCCGATGTCATGCAACGCCGTCGTCAGCCCAGACTCTCCAATGACGTATGCCCGCCCACCCTGTCGCTGAGAGTGCAGGAACTGCGCGGTTGCCAGCGCGGACGTGAAGATCGCTTCGGCTGGCACGTCCAGCCCCATATAAGACAACCGCATCTGCAAGTCACGCGGGGTGTACTGCGAGTTATTGGTCAGAATCAAGAAGGGAAGCCCCTGCGCCCGCAGACGCTCCACAAACTCTGCTGCTCCAGGAAGAAGCGTCGCGCCCTGCACGAGGACCCCATCCATATTGATCAAATAATGCTTGATACCCTTCATTTACATGCCTCTATTCTTTATTGAATGCCAATTGTATGTTATGTGGAATTTGGAAAATTCCTTACATAACTTGCATTATGTGGACTTGACGCTCGATTCCTCTGATATTTCCAAGAGCGACGAGTGGCAATTCCACATAATATCAGTCTTTTGTTCGTTGAGGAACTATCATCTCCCTACTCTTCTGCTCATGGCTCAGGGTCTTGCTCAGCGCATCCTGTATAGAAGAAAAGCTTCTAACAGCCGACCCTCTCCGTGGTCGGATGCTAGAAGCTATCAGCACAAGGCGGTAGGCGAGCTTCATCGCCAGAAAGCTGGAATGTTTTCTCTACTACAGAGTATAGACGCTCTGGTGCAGGAATTGCAAGTCCGGCTCGCAGCATTTCAGGATGTTGTTCTTGACGGTCACTGCTACCAATCCATATACTAGAAGCAGGTTGAAGCGCCAAAGACGAGCTAAACAGTGAGACGTGAAAGCCATAAAGAAGTGACGACAGATTTTCCTCACCCAAAAGCAAAGACTGAAATCGAAGACAAAGGTCGCTTGCCTGATAAACTTGCAGCTAAGCTAGTGCGCCAGTTAGACGCGGGGATGAGAATGGAAATTCCGGGTTGGGGACGCTATGCTATCAGAGCCCTTGGAGTGAGCAGGATTATTGATAGGTATTACGATACGCCCGACCGGATGTTTCAAACCTGGTCGAAAGTGCAGGGCAAACAGCTCTTGCTTCGTGATCGACATGAGGGCCGCGTCGTTGGTGATGTCGACCCTCGGAACATACACACGCAAGCAGACATTGTAAGGCTACCAGTAGAAGGTGAGATGCACAAATGGGTTGCCAAAGTGCCCTTAAAGAGGGCAAACTCAAGCAGTCGTATACGCAAAGCAAGGGAACATGAAGCAGCATATATGGATCAAGACCGAGAAACTTTACGAGCGGAACTGATTGGCATGATTCGACAGACGCTTGGCCTTGAGCTTGATCCTACCACAGTGGATGTTCGGGAATATGTCGGGAAAGTTCGCAAGACCTATGGTGTCTTTTCTCAACCGACATCACATGCCCCTGAAAGGCACGTCGCCACTATTGACCTCGATTTCATCGTGCGTGAATATTATCAATCGGGTGGTGTTTCTGTTGAACGGTATGCAAAGTATGAGGTAGAAAAACAGGGACGTACAACGGCAAGTCAATTTGAAGCATGCACGCAGGCATTACGAGCCGTTTTACACATTCCCAAAGAAGAGCCACCTCCTCTTATAATCACATCACTCTCCCAGGCAGAGTAACGAGCAAAGAGCGTAAGCATTCCTGCATGATGAGCAAACATCGCGTAGCGCTCAAGGAGGAGGAAACTGCTTAGTATCCTTCCTGCGCTCGAAAGCAGGGATTCCATGCCGTTTTCTGTTGAAAGATTCTGACCTGGCGTTTTTCTTGACATTGACTGCCAGGATCTCTTATATTATAGATGAGTGAGGAATCTGTTCTTGCGATGAGGCTCGCATAACGCCAAAAGGCTAATGGCTTCTATGCGCTGTTCAGCACGGCCTAAGTGCTGTGTTCAGCGCTAGAAGCCTTTTTTTGCGCACGTGATTCGCAGGCCAGTTCTTGGAGCTGTCTCCTGGTTTCCCACCTTTCGCAGGGGAGCGGCTCCACTTGCTCACGTACGCTCATAGTATATACCGTCAAGTCTATCCTTGTTCCAGCCCTGTGTCGAGAGGGCTTGTTCTTAGTTTACTGTATAAGAAAGAAATACCATGAATCAGCACAATGCTTACTCCAAAGGGCATGCATTGCACCTACGTGTTGCAGGCTATTCAGAGACGGGGCGGCTGCGCGACCACAACGCAGATGCTTTTGCCCTCTACGACCTGTCGGACCTGAGACAAGCAGAGCAACTTGGGAGACTGTACCTGCTTGCCGATGGCACAGGAAGCCATGCCACAGGTGAAGTTGCCAGTCGCATCGCTATCGAAACGATTCCCGCCGTCTATTATCATCAGAGCGAGGGTGATTCACCCCTGGTACGCCTGCAGCAAGCCTTCATTGCAGCCGATACCCGTATTCGTGAGTTTGCCTCGCTGCACCAAGAGCATGCTGAGATGGCAACCACCTGCACTGCTGTTGTGGTGAGGGGCACGCGCATCTGGATCGCACATATTGGTGACAGTCGAGCATATCTGGTGCATGCCTCGGCTCGATCTCGACCCACGATTGCTCGTCTAACAACCGATCACTCGATAGTGGCAGGAATGGTGCGGGCCGGAGAACTTTCCCCTGAGCAGCTGCGGCACTCCCCTGGTCGTGACATTTTTCTACGAGCTCTGGGGAAGAGTGAAGAGAACAACCCCTATCCTGATTTTACCATGAATGAGGTGCGTGCTGGTGACGCGCTCGTTCTCTGCAGTGACGGTCTGTGGAGTGCCGTCACAGAGGATCAGGTAGCACACGTCGTATGCACCATGCCTCCACAGCAGGCAGGTGAAGAATTGGTTCGTCTAGCAAATGAAGCCGAAGGAGATGAGAACATCAGCATCATCATCCTTTCCTTTTCTGGAGAAGCGGGGTGATGGCAAAGGAGACCTGAACAGATCAGCAGGTCCAGAGGCCCCTACCACAACGACAGGCTTCATCGTCCTCTTTGTCCTTTTTAGATCTGAGCAGTAGAAGGGCTTTTGTGCTTTCAATCATACAATGATGCTTGGAACTGTATCCCCTACATGAGTGTCTCGTGGGTATCCTATTCCACCACACCTCCATGGCTCTCACACGAAGGCAAAGGTGTACACACGAGAAGCAGGTGAGTCTATGCAGGAAGAAACTAGTAAAGTAGAGCGATCACGAGATGCCGATGCCTTGCGTGCTGCATTTGGACACGAGGGTTGCCCCGTCTGCACTGTTGTGTTTGAGTACTTAGAACTCCTTATTGGCAGCTGGGAGTATGAAGGATTTAGCGATGTTGAACACCGCCATGAACTTATTCGGTCGCGCGGTTTCTGTCCACTGCATACCTGGCAATTGGCGCAGCGCAGCAATGCTTTCAGGCTGGGTCTGATCTATAGCGAAGTCCTGACAGATGTCGTACATGAATTGCATCAAGATTACAGCAGGCTTGTTACTTCTGATGGCGCTGTTTCGAAGCGCGCTTCCATCCTGCATGGATGGTGGAGAAGATGGCGTCATCAACCGGATGAGAAGCCTCCACATGTGCAGTGTCCTCTCTGTCGCAGTCGTAGCAATATTGAACAGCGCCTCATCTCGACGCTCGTGCAACAACTGCATGCTGAAGAGATACGGACGCTGCTCTCCCAGTCTACAGGATTGTGCCTGTTGCATTTCGCACAGGCTCGTCAGCAGGCCGAGGCGCATGATCCGCTGGTATTACGTCACTTACTCGCCTGTGAGCTTACCTGTACCCAGCGCGTTCTGGGGGAAGTGCGCGAACTCGTGCGCAAACAGGACTATCGTTTTAGCGACGAGCCCCGAGGGGACGAGATGACATCCTGGAGGCGCGCTGCCCAACTCTGTGCGGGCAATCCCGGCGTTCGATGAATGAAGCAACAGGAGTCCTCTTTCATCTTCTCTGCCTTACGGTAAATTTGCGCACGTCCTGCGATATGGTTCGTCTCCAATATACCGCCGCCATTCCTCTACAGTGAGATTGCGGGTGAGGCGGGAACAAGCATCAGACAGAAGTTCATCAGGTCTCCAAGGCCATATCCGAACAGTCTTATCTTTACTTGCCGTGATAAGTAGATGGCCGTCAAGACTGAAGGTGACCGCAGTGATTGCGCCTTCGTGAGAAAAGAAGGTGGTCAGTCGGTAACCATTGGAGATATCCCATACGGCTATAAAACCTTTCAGGTCGGCACTGGCAAGCAAGTGTCCATTAGGACTGAAGGCTACTGTTGTCACCCTATTCTGATGCTGCAACGAACTGAGATGAAGGCCGCTAGCTATGTCCCACACTCTTACAGCATTACTGGAATCAGGACTCATGACAGCAAGCAAATGCCCATCATTACTCAAGGTCGCTCCAGTTACATCATCTTTCTGTGGAAGTGAGAGGACCAAGCACCTGTTGAAGACATCCCACACTCTTAAGACCGTTGCATAGGAAGAAGAAGTGTCAGTGATAGTAAGGAGTAGGTGCCCGTCGGAACTGAGGGCTCCCGACACAATGGTATCCTCATCTGAGAGGAAGGCGAGTTGGCAATCATTTGTGACGTCCCTTACCTCTACAGCACTTTCTTGTCCAAGAGCGACCAGCAGGCATTCATCAGAATTGAAGGCGATTCCGATCACTCTTCCTGGAGGGTGAAGCGCAGCAAGTTGGTGACCGGCGAGGGTATCCCAGACCCTTACTTCATTGTCCTCGCTGATGGTAGCGAGACGGCGCCCATCAGAACTGAGAGTTACGTTCGTTACACTCTCCGTATGTTGGAAGGATCTAGGATGGTTCTCTTCGGTAGCACTGACAGCGCTGGTAGCATCCCACACTGCTGCAGTGCCATCTAGACAGGCAGTAGCAAGCAAAAGCCCATCAGGACTAAAAGCTACTCCTGTCACTACTTCCTGATGTAGCAGTGATGCCAGGCGGTGACCGTTAGAGAGATCCCATATGCCAACAATATTAGAGAGAGTAGCAATGGCAAGTAGGCGTCCACCTGCGCTGAAGGCTACCGAAGTCACTCTCTGTCGATGTGAAAGCGAGATAATGTGACGACCGCTAGATGTGTCCCATACTTCTACTCCATTGTTCTCCCCACTAACAGTGGCAAGGAAGCGCCTATCGGGGCTGAGAATCGCCGTAGACGCATGTCCGTTGTGTACAAATCCGGCAACGCGGCTCTGTCTCGTAGCATCCCATATCTGCACCGTTCTCCCAGAATCGCTGGCGACAAGCAAGTGTCCATCGGATCCGAAGGTCACCGCCACAGGGTTATCTTCGACAGAAGGTGAGGTGAGGAACTGACCGCTGGAGACATCCCATACTTCTACGATGCCGCCGCTGATAGCGGCAAGGAAACGGCCCTCGGGACTGAAAGCTACTGCGATCACTCTATACTCATGTGGGAACGAGGCGAGTTGGCTACCGCTGATGGTATCCCACACTTTGACGCTACCATCGTGACCAATGGTGGCCAGTAAATGTCCCCTGGAGCTGAAGACTACTTCAATCACACCGCCTTCATGAGTAAAAGTAGAAACTTGATATTCGCTAGTGAATTGCCATATACCGATAAGGCCGTCTAGACAAGCAGTGGCGAGCAAATTCCCATCGGGACTAAAGCTTACTGCGGTCACACCCCCTTCATGGACAAGGGATACAAGACGGCGGCGTAGCCGTGCCAACCCATTACTCAAGGCTTGCACTGTCTCTGCGTGAGGAAAACGTCGTACTGCTTCTAGTGCCAGCAAGACGCGGCGTTGCAGCAAATCATCCCATTCATCGTGCAACTGTTCAGCTTGCGCTGCTAGCCCGCGAGCGAGAACACCCTGTCGTTGTCTTACCGCTTCTTCATTTAGCTTCTGAAGCCTCCGCTCTTCCTGCTCCTGTTGTTGCTTGCTTGCTTCTCTAAAGTCCTGCTCCAGATGGCCCAAGTCTTCTCTACGTTCTGTTTGCCAATCTCTAGCTGCTGCTAAATCACGACCTGTAAACAGCTGGTCGTTGCCAGGCCTAGATGGGTCGCCGGCATCAGTCACTATCCATTCCTGGACGCTTTGCCCAGGCTTTTGATGCCAGAGCAAGAAAGAGCGGTCTTCAGTCATCCACTGCTTCAAAAGGCTCCACTCCCGTAACAGGGTATCATGGATGATTTCTACTGTCTCCTTCCTGCTCTTTGTGTCTTGACTCGTCGTGAGGAGACGAGCGGTCACTAACTGTTGCACCACATAAGAAACCTCCGCCTGTTCTGCCTCACTGCGAAAAAGCGATAGAAGTTCTCTCCGCCGACGACTCTCAGGAAGAGATTGCTCCTCATCGCCCAAATACACTAAATCCGTGAAAATGCGGCGCGCTAGCAACTGTTGTTTCGTATCAAAACGAGAGTAAGTTTGATTAGCCCACTGTGCAATGCCACCTGCGACTCCGCCGGTAGCTTCGTAAACGTCACGGGTCATGCTGCTATCTTGGCGGTACTCCCAGAGCTGTGTTAGGGCAAATTCGAGGAAAGGCAGGACGGTGCTGCCCGCAGTCCGCTCGTTCTCTTTAGCGTGGAATGCCTTGTCAAGCACATCAGCGAGGATTATCTCCACGAGGCCTTCTTCCAGGCGAAGTCCGACGGCATGAGCGGGTTCTTGGATGATGCTAACTACCTCATTGCGCGTGAGTAGAGGTGATATGTTGACTAGCCCGCGCTTTAGCCATCGCGCCAGCCTCTCCTGCTGCACAAAGCGGCTGTAGAAATCATCGCGCAGCACCAAAACAAGGCTCAGATGAGATGAGTGATCAAGGCATGCTATCAAACGGTCCACTCTGCCTAAGTTCGCCGCGCTGTCTGAAGTCACAAAGAGTCCTCAAACTGATCAATAATCAGGGCCATGTGTGTTTGCTGAGGCTGAGATAAAGTCATCAAGAGAGATGCGAAAGAGGGATCTGTCGGGCGCGTCACAATAATCTCCCATCGATCACTGCCATCCACAGCACCTCTGCGTAAGGACGGGGCCAGACCAGCCTGGACGACAGATGATTTTCCACAGCCTGAAGGTCCTAACACAGCCAGGAAGCGCGATTCTTCCCGCAGGCTGTTCACCATCTCGTCTATGAGGCGCTCCCGTCCAAAAAAGAACGCTGTGTCGGCCTCAGTAAAGGCTTCCAGGTGACGATAGGGGCATACGTCAGAAACACGAAGCTCTGGACAGACATGCTGGAGCGTTTCTGTTGGAGCAGCGAAGGCCGTTTCACCAGGCTTGCCGCCAGGATCTGGTTTGGCAACCATGACCACCATCCCGATAACCCGCCTCCGTGATTCATCCCAGAGAGGTGCACCGCTGAAGCCAGCGGTGATCTCACTGCTGCGAATCTGAAGCAATGGTCCTCCCGTTCCCGTTTTTGCCCCAGGCCCAAGAACTACGCCAGTTCCAGGCATACCCCTTCCCTCGCCTGCCAGAGAAAACCCAAACGTATGAATCGTATGCCCCCCGGTACCCGTTGCTGTACCTAAGAGGAATGGCTGCACCGCTTGCGAAAGAGTGCCTATAACTTGTAGAATAGCGACGTCTTCGGCATCCTCCGGTCGCCACCACTCATCCATCACCTTTGTTTCCCGTCGCTCATTGGTGGCCTGAAACACAACTGTGACATGTGCTGGTCGAGGTTCACCAAGGACATGAGCGCATGTCGCTATCAGATCGTCGGCAATGACGAAACCGGTCCCTGCAGGTTTATTAGAGGCATCAAGAATACAGACAATCCCTTTGGTCAAATCCATAGAAGGAACTCCTTTCCTCAGTCCACGTAGGCATTTTGTCGAAGCTGTTCGACCCGTGCGGAGAGTTGCTCAACCGTGGGCTGACTATAGATCTTCGTCGTATCGAGCGAAGTATGCCCCGGCAGTGTCGCCAGCCCGACCACATCTGCGGGATACCCAGCGAGATAGTTTCGAGCGAACGTATGCCGCAGCGTATGGGCACGCGCAGTTGCTGGCATTAACCCGCGAGCAGCGGCGTCTCGAACCGCGATATCGAGCATCTGGCGCATCGCTGAGGTGGTGAGTTGCCCTCCCTTCTGACTGCGCCACAGGGACGGGGCTTTGCATTCACTTTGGAGCGTGGCCAAGCGGCGGCAATGGCCTTGATCGAGGGATCGCAGCCAAGGCGAGGGGCCAGGTATTCAGCGAGGGCTTGCCGGACAGAGGCCTTCAGCGGAACCGTTCTTGCCTTATTGCCCTTTCCATGCCGGATCGTGACCCGCCCGCTACGCTCGCCGAACTCGATCTCTTCCAGGTTCGAGTGACTGCACTCATGCGGGCGCATCCCTGCTTGTAAGAGCAGGTGGACGATGGCAGAGTTTCGGGCAGTGCCTCGTGAGAAGGACTGAACCTGGCAGGGCAGCGCATTGACCTGCGTATCAGAGAGTCCTTCTCGCGATGAGGCCTCCTGACGACCCACCAGCTTGACCCGTTTGGCCGGATTGACGTCCAGATAGTGCTGTTCGGTCAGCCAGGCACCCCAGGCTCACAATACACTGACATGCCCGCTCACCGTACTGGTCGCTCGCCCCTGCGTGCGTTGGAGAAAATTGCGATAGCCGACCAGCGTGATCGGGGTCAGCAGATCCATTGCGCGCACTCGCTTTCGCTTCTGCTGGATCATGCGCGAGCAGAAAAAAGCTTCTACTCACACATGAATCTGCTGGTGGTTCTTCTCGTCGAGTAGAAGCTATCAGCCGAGCACCTCGGCATCTCAAGCGAGCTTCATCGCTGCCTGTACAGTAGTACTGTAGTAAACATACCACGCGGTGACGGGAGCGTCAAGCAGCGGGGCTGACATGGGTGTGCCACAACTTTTTGCAAGCAGTATCTGCTTGAGCTTGCTCGGCTCACTGGGATCTTTCTGGAGGTGCGAGACAGCGAGACGGCACCTCGCACACAGGCCAGCGTGCCTCGCGATCAGCTAGCTGTCAAGGGTTCCATTCCGTTTTGTATGTACGGGCTCGTCGATTGTCACAGCGTGTCGCGATGTTTGGTGAGCAGGCCAATCCATTCCCGTGGACTGGTAATCCGCTGCGATCTCCAGATCGCCCTGGCTCCCAGCCGTCCAGCAGGTCCCCGATAGCTACACTCCAGCTCATAGGCGTTCCTTGTCTCGTTGAACACGATCCGGTCTACCTGGATCCAAGCGACGTGCATCCGTTCGATGGCCCGGACCAGACGTTCAGCTTCTTGCTTATCCATTGACGCTTCTCCTTGAAAGACGGCACGAGTGCTCGAACAATTGATGAGGCCAGTGGCCCCGTCGCTCCTCGGCGCGGCTCTGCTGCCCTCTCGTTTCGCCTCTCGGTTTTCGCTCGGGGCCGTCCGGGTCAATGCTACTGGCCTCTGGGGAGCACCGGAACGGAAAAGTACGCTAGTACTCTGAAAAAGAAGCAGCATGTTATAAAAGGTGAAACAAAAGCGAGATTTTCTATTTGAACACGCCTCTTCAGGATTCTCAGCGACCTTATAGGTAAGCCTCTAGAGCCAGTTTATCGCTTAACGTACTTTTCCGTTCCGTTGCTCCTCAGAAGCCAATTGTACCTCTCTCCACTGGCTCTGCAAGCAGTTCTGGAGCTTAGACGGTGGTTATTGTCCCATTGCTACACAAACCCCTAATGGGCCGTTAGTTTAAACATCAACAATGCTCATCATGAAAATAAAAATCAAAGCCAGTTTTAACGCATTACACATCGAATCTCCTTCTCTACCTTCTTTTTCGCAATCCACATTAGCTGGTTTGCAATGGTTCTCCTTCGATTAATTTAAAAGTTCGTCTTCCGTCGGTTTGCCTAGCAGCCCGCAGGAACATGGCGTTCTCCATTTTTTTGTCATAAAAACCATGCGCAAATTCATATAAATGCGTCACGAAGAAAACCTTGATGCGTTTTTCCACTAATGCGTGAATTATCTGCTGTGCAATCTCCGAGCCTTCTCTTTCGTTTGTCGCGGCAAATGATTCATTAAACAGCACCATGGAATTTGACGTTATCTTGTCGACGATATCGCTCATTCTGCTGAGTTCTTCATCAAGTTTGCCGCTTTTCATGGTAGCGTCTTCTTTCCGTTTGTAGTGCGTGAACAGGTTCTCGCAGACATTGGCACAGAAAGACTCAGCCGGTACAAACATGCCACATTGCATCATCAATTGAGCCAAACCTATGCTTCGCAAAAAAGTCGATTTGCCGCCCTGATTGGCGCCTGTGATGATCACGAGGTCTTTCCTGTCAGCATTCACATCGTTGCCCACAGTTCTTTGTTCCATGGTTAAAGCCAGACAGACATCATATAATCCTTGAAAAGCATGTCTGCGTTCGCCGGGAGCCACGGGCAGGGGAAAGGATACTGGCTCCCTCCTTTGGCCAAGTTGCCCGTATAAATTCAAACAACCAACGTAAAAGGCCAATTCGGCCCGCAACATGGTAAAAAAACTGAGAAGATGATCAGTGGACTGGGCGAGCGCATTGGCAACAAGGTGGAGCCCCCTGTCTTTTAATTCCGACAGGGCCCTGGCGCCGCTTTCATCGCGATCACTGATATGAAAGGTGTAAGTGGGCGGTTTTTCGGCAAAGATCCGCTCTATCCAACTCTGTTGCTTGTCTGGTGGTTTACGAAGGATGTATTTGGTCCCTTTATTGCCTTGTCCCAGTTCAGCGCTCATCAACACTCCGTCGCGGAATTGCAGTTCCCTGAGATGATTTTGGACGCTGGCGAAATAGTCATCACCAAGTTCTTTGTTGAGCATCGCGAAAAACGCTGTAAAGCCCTCTGACTCAAATGTATCGGCATGTTCATCGGCGATATTCTTTAGTTTTTTAAGCATGCCCACAAACATCTGCAACACTTCAATCGATCTACGCAGGAGCGTGTCGGGATATTTGCTCAAAAGGCCAAGATAATTCTTTTTCTCGCTTTCAATTGATTCTACCGCGATCGTGTAGATATCCCTGACAATGGAAGCATTGTTCAGGCAATCCTTCAGAATATTTTGGCGATAGAGTATGGTGTCCAGATCGTTTAAACTGGACAAAACAGCTTTTTTTGCCACTTCAAATAAAAATTTGTCACCGAGCGCCATGGCGTTGAACAGCGTGTTTAATTCCAGGTCCTGTGTTAGCGCTTGTTCATTCGACGGCAATTTCCGCTGTAGGTCAAAATCACGATCTTGATACATGAGAAAAGCCTTCATGATTGTAGACGCTCCTTTACACAATCGTATGTAAGTCGGTACTTTTCGGCAATTGCTAGCGCGTATGCAAGTCCGTCAGCAGGCCTTCTGACAATTTTATATGTTCGCAATGCCGGATTTTCGGGAACGACCGTGCTGACCATGCTTACGGTTTGCTCGCTGAACGAAGTTAATTCATCGATGAATGTGACCCAAACGCACAGCAAGTCCAATTGTAGTATTTTTTCCATGATCTTTTTGCTCAAAAATAACGCGTCGTCTAATGTGGTGGATGTGAAAATTTCATTCAGTATGATCATACTGTTTGATGTGGCCTGGTTAAGCATATGGTAAATTCTGACCAAGTCATCCTGCAGTTTGCCTCGGAGATCTTTGATGTTTTCTTCCTTTTCAAAATGCGTAAAGAGCCTGTCGAACAGAAAGAGTTGTGCTTCCCTGCCCGGGACGGGACAGCCTATGCTGGTCAGATAATGCACCTGTCCGAAGGTACGGACAAAGGTGGTTTTCCCGCCCTGGTTCGGACCGGTTACGACAAATATGCGCTCCTTCCCTTTGAGGGAAAAATCATTGCAGACAACGGACGAGTTTTCGGTCATGAGTTTAGAGGCCAGAGCTACATCGAACCCTTCATAATCATAAACTTCCTTCCATGTATTGGAAATTTGCGGATAACAGAATTTCAATCCCGCTCGTTTGAAGCGTGCGACATACTCCAGATAGGCCATGTAAAATTGTATTTCCCGGTCAAAGATGGCTATCGTTTCATCCAGATACTTGCTGTTTTTCGCGCTGTAATCATCAAGCTGTAAAAATATGTCGGGATACAATTTGGCTACCAAATCCAGTATTTGCGCTTCAACATGGTCCATATCAGGCCAGTTTCGAACTTTCACCCGGTAATCTTTTACCGCTCCCTGTTTGAATTTCTCGAAGGTTTCCTCAACATCCGCGCTGTAATCAATTTCAGATTCATATATGCGAACCTTGATGCTGTTCCCCTTGATGAGCAGGCAATATTTTACTGCGGACAAATCGGCTTTCAGCTTTTTCGTTTCCGCCAGAAGCGACGTAAAACGGTCGGAATTGGCATAGTCCGTCACATCTTCGCGGAAGGCCAAAAAGCCGCGCGATTGTACATCTACAAGGGATAAATCATGGAGCAGGCCAGTAACGGCTTCGCAATACATTTTCACCGCGTCCACAAACCATCTTTCCTTCTGGTATGTGTAGTAACGCTTGCCTGCTTGGGTAAGATATTCGCGCATTGCGCGCATTTTTTGCGCAAATGATTGTATATGCTCAAACAGCATTTGATTTTCAAGATCCCGCATGATTTCATGACGATATGTGATCGCATCGATATCGTTCAAGGAAGTGTAAAAAAACGGTTTTAAATTATATTCCTGCCTACCGGCCGTGATGGTGTCTATAATCTGATCAAGATTTAAATCAACAAAAAAGTCGGGCGCTTCCAGTGTTTCTTTTTTTATGCTGTCTTCAGTTCTTTCAAAGAGTATGCTGTGGAAAGTCATGGGAACAACACCTCCTGGGCCATGGTCCGGACGCACAGCATCAACTCTACCACCGCAAATGCCCGCTTGGTAGCAGTTATCAGCCCTGCCCGAACGTTTATCATCGGAACGCTACTTCCTCGAAGGGCATCATGACTGCCCCCCCATATGTAACTGATAAGAAAATGATAGCTCATATTCCGCTGAACTAAAGTGCTCACTCAAAGTGTCCAGGCAGTATACCTGCGAGCAACATATCAAGCAATCCGGGCATGTTAATTTTTTTGAACACCCATTTGCTGTCAAACCAGCAAGTGCTACTACAGCAAAACTCACTGACATAAGAAAACTCCCCTCTGGAAGCGACGCGCATAAAAAAGCTGACAGACCCTACGTTTTTCTCGTAGAAGCCATCAGCCGTCATCAGCGGTTCGGATTTTTCCAAAGGGGAGCTTCATCCCTTTAAAATAGGATAACACTTTTTTATGTAGCCTGCAATGAGGGTGTACGGCGTACAGGACCATCCACTCTCAATGCACCTCTTCGCGGGTGAGTTGTTTGCCCTCAAGAGAATACATCAGTACATACCTGTTGTCTTCCGTTTCGCTCTTTCCTCGCTCGTGACGTTCCGCATACACCAACGCTCGCCATGGAAGAGTTGTTTGATGTCCATACGCAAGCTGCCAGTCGCTACTGACTCAGATGCGCTCTGGTCAAGACAAACCCGGTGATAACTGCAAGAACAAGAAAGACGAAAAAGGCAAAAGCTGCCGCCTCAAGTGCCAGCCTCAACGGCTTTTTCCTTTCTTGGTTGACGTTTAAACTAAATTAACCTCAGCAGTCCTTGTGAGGGGATTGCTGAGGGGGAGTAATGTATCCAAAAGAACCAAACTCAGGAGCATTCCTCTCATGAACCTTAACACACTGAAAGAATTTCGTCACGGGATGTACCACTGCTTTGGCAACGCGAAAGACGCCCTGTTCAATCTGGTGGATGCGCTCTCCAGTGAAGCAGGAGCCAGCAGCTTCCCCGAATTGTCGTTCTCGCCGTTTTTTGAGCGCACCTGGGCCAGCTTGTACGAAGCTCTGGAAGACGGCCAGATCGATGCCGAGCGACTGCGCCAGGTCTTTGTGGACTTCGCGCCACTGCCCCAAGCAGGTGAGACCGTTTTTCTGGGGGTGGACACCAGCAACCTGTACCGCCCGGAGGCCGAGACCGCCGAGGATCGCACGTTGGTTCCCATTGCCAATTTGCCCAAGAACACGCACGAGGCCCTCCCT
>WNGG01006403.1_pt1 | contig 15236 bp, 18 predicted proteins | sample 5400661 | NCBI WGS metagenome assembly WNGG01 (sample SAMN13153372, study PRJNA577476) | soil metagenome | isolation source: 100 cm soil or saprolite under Garry oak tree replicate 1 | place: USA:California | collected 2016-06-15
GGAGCGGGTCTGGGACGAGCAGGCCGACCCGTTCACCAACACCGTCACGGTCACCATCGGCAGGCTCCGCCGCAAGCTCGGCGATCCGCCGGTCATCGCGACCTCCCCCGGCGTCGGCTACCGGATCATGCCGGCAGCCCGCTGATCGGCCGCTCCCGGAACCTCCACCGCGACTTCCGGTTGGTTCCCGTCGTTTCCGGACCGCGTGCTGAGGCCGTGTCCTTGCGCGCCAGGTTAATGCCGCCCGCTCCAGGTCACTGGCGATGCGGATGCTCAGGCCCGCGTCCTGGCAGAGTCCAAGCTGGCTAAGCCCGGCGCTGGTCCGCAGCTGCCGCAAGAGCTGCCCGAATAACACCATGCCTCTCCCGGCGAGGGTCGACGCGCGATCCAGTCCGCCAGGCCGTCGGCCGCGCGAGGGCCCGCGCGCAAGGGCCCGGACCCTCGATCCGGCCGGATACCCCCTGCACACCGCGAAGCAGCGCCCTAACGTGGCCCCTGCCCGACACTCCCCCCGCCAACTCGGATCAGCCATTTCGGTGCCGCGTCAATTGTGCTGACCAACCAAACCTCAGCCGCGCCGAACGAGCCATCTGGTGCGTGATGGCGCTGTTGTCGTCAGAGTTCCCATATGGGGGAGATCGGGGCGGCGAGGAGCCGGTCGCCGAAGGGGAGCACGTCGTCGCCGGCGTAGAGGGCGATGCCGGTCATGAACTTGTCTGCGATGGTGTCGCGCATTTGCCCGAGCCAGCGGAACCATTCGGGCTTGGCGGTCTGGCCGGTCTTGATCTCGATGGCGGCTACCCGTCCGTCGGCGGCTTCGAGGATGATGTCGACCTCGGCGCCGGAGCGGTCCTGCCAGTGGTACAGGGTGACGTCGGCGGCTGCCCAGGTGAGCTGGCGGCGGAGCTCGCCGAAGACGAAGGTCTCGGCAAGCTGGCCGGTGGCCGGGTCGGTCGGATCGTCGAGTGCGTCGGGGGTCTTGCCGAGCAGCCAGGCGGCGAGCCCGGGGTCGGTCACGAAGACCTTCGGGTGCCTCTTGACCCGGCGGGTCAGGTTGCGGGACCAGGCCGGCAGGGTGGTGATCAGGTGGATGGTCTCGAGCCAGGCCCGGAGGTCGTAGACGGCCTGCCGTTCGAGCGGGGCGTCGTCGATGATGCCCTGCATGACCAGTTCGCAGCCCGTGCGCGCGGCGAACAGCCGGAGCAGCTGGCCCATCTCGGCGACCTTGCGGAATCCGGACAGCTGGACGACGTCGCGCTCGATGGTGGTCAGCACGTAGTCCCGGAACCAGCCCGGCCGCTCCCGGGCGGCGAGCCGGCGCACCTCTGGGTAGCCGCCGGTGCAGGCCCGTTCCAGCGGCTCCCCGGCTGAAGCGGCCGGGCTAGTAGGCGCCGAACGCGGCCGGCCCCGTGAGCGCGCGATCGATGAACCGGTCAGCCTGGCCGCTGACCTCGCCCTGGGTGAACGGCCAGACCTCGACGAAGCCGGCCCGGCCGGCCAGAGCTCGGAGATGGTCGGGACGGTCAGGAAGTTCGACGAGCCGGTCAGCACGAACTGGCCCGGCGCGGGGTCGCGGTCCACGGCGAGCTTGATCGCGCGGACCAGCGGTTAGGCCAGCGTGTTCCCCGTGTGCCTGAGATCATGGAAATGAACTGCCGGAAGCTCGGCCGCTCGGAGCGCGGGCAGCCATACCCGGCGGCGGAAGTTGCTGTGCCGCAGCGGCTTCCCGGCCGGACTGGTGAACACGAGCCCTTCGTCTCCTTGCCCGGCGAAGCAGGCCAGATGCCATCGGATGATGGGAATGATCACTTCGGGAATCGGCACGCTCCGTTTGCCGGCCCTGGACTTGGGCGGCCGGAACTCGAAGCCGCCGCCGCCGGTCAGCCCTCCTGATCAAATCCCGATCATCCGGCCAAGCTGCGCGGTGAGTGCGGGGGCCGTCTTCCTCGGCGATCCATTGTCCAGCTCGCGGCCACCGCGTCCAGGGCGGCCCTGCGGGCCGTCGCTTCGCGATGGCTTCGCCACCCTAGAACCCGGCACCCACTCGCCAGGATTCGGCGCCGGCGGGGAAGACGGGGATGGAGCAGGACACCAGCTACGGGAGGCCGCCTTGGCAAGACCGAATGAAGGAAGATCCGGTGCTGAAATGGCAGCACGACGCCAGGACCCAGATCGTTCATAGGGGTGACTTGGCGATCAAGTCACCCGCGGTGGTACGGCTCCTGGCCCGAGATCTGCCGTCAGCCATCCCGAGATCTGCCGTCAGCCATCCCTCCGGACGCAGGTAGATCGCGACCTGCTCGCCCAGTTCCGCATTGGCGAACTCGATGTAGGCCGGGACCTTGTCCGGCGGCAGATAGCGGGCAGCGATCTCCCGCAACAGCTCGTCGGTCCCCGGAACCGTCCGAGTGACCGGACCCTCCACCGATACGTACCGGACTGTCGGCATGACCCGTTCGACCATCAGGGTGAAGCGCCCGGCTGTTTCAATGAACCGGACCTTCCGGGACCCGGCCTCAGTCAGCACCCACGCCTCCCCGCCCGGTGCGTACTGATACCAGATCGGCACGGTAAACGGACCACGGCCTTGACCGGCCGACACCGACAAAGCCGCGACGTGCGGCTCGGCCAAGAAGAACTCGCGATCGCGTACAGACAAGCTGCTATCCGCCATAAGCCCGAGCCTAGGCAGTGGTACTGACAATCTGGCCTGATGGCAGTTACTTAGGGTGCGGCACGTAAATGTAGGTGACTGGCCAGTAGCATGGCGTAGCATGCTCGTCTGGTTGTGCGGGCCACTGCCAGATCGGGTCAGGCCGCCGGGGTCTGGCTGTGCAGGGCAGGGATTTCTTCCCAGCGGTCGCTGGCTTCGAGGCAGCGCAGCGTCAAGATGCCGGTGGCGCCGGATACCGTCCATCTCATGCCGGACAGCTTGCAGCGCTGACCGACGATGGATTTGCAGCCGGCCTCTACCGCGCCTGATCCGATGAACATGCCCAGCTTCTTGAAGTGTGCGTAGTGCATGCGGTGGGCGTTGTGCTCGAAGTAGCCGAGGGCTGTCTTGAGGTCGGCGGCCTTCTTGCCGGTCAGGGGGAAGGCGCGGGCGGCGGCGCAGATCGCGGGGATGTCGCCGTTGTCGAGGTCGGCGAGCCGTTGTTCAAGCCAGGCCTGCTTGTGGTCGCCGAGCATGAACTCCAGCAGCCTGGCCAGGTCGTGCAGGTGCTCGCGGGCGTGAAACAAGTCCACGATCTGGGTCGCCTCGGTTATCTGAAGCTCCCTGCGGGTCGTCTTCGACGTCCAGCAGCGGCACGTGGGCCCCTGGCGTCTGCCTGACGGACATGGTTATCTCCCGCTTCATCCAGCATGTCGGTGAAGTGGAGGAGCGATGCAGGTTCAGCGGGTGGAGGTACCCGGCTCGCGGGTGGAGTCGTGGACCGTCCTGGGTGATGACGGTGTCCCGATCGGGCCGGTGGAGCGGTACCTGGCCTACCTGACGGCGGTCGAGCGGTCGCCGAACACGGTCAAGGCCTATGCCCATGATCTGAAGGATTACTTCGTCTTTCTTGATCATCGGGGTCTGGACTGGCGGGAGGTGCGGCTGGAGGACCTGGGCGGTTACGTGGGCTGGCTGGCGTTGCCGCCGGCCGGGCGGGCCGGGCAGGTGGCTGTGCTGCCGTCGGCGGGCCCGCAGGTGGGTGCGGCGAGTGTGAACCGGAAACTGTCGGCGCTGTCGGCGTTCTACGCCCACCAGGTGCGCCATGGCGTGGATGTCGGGGAGCTGCTGACCACCTGGCAGGCCGGCGGCCGCCGGAACGGAGGGTTCAAGAGCTTCCTGCACCACGTGGCGAAGGACAAGCCGCAGGCCCGGCGGGCCATCGCGCTGAAGGTGCCGAAGAAGGTGCCGCGGGTGGTGACGGTGGCGGAGATGCAGGCGATCCTGGACGCGTGTGAGCATCTGCGGGACCGTTTCCTCTTCGCGCTTTTGTGGGATTCGGGCGTTCGGATCGGTGCGCTCTGGGCCTGCGGCACGCTGACATCGCCGCTGCCGGGCGGACGGTGACAATCGTGCCCCGCGACAACGCCAACGGGGCACGCTGCAAGTCCCGGCAACAGCACACCATCCCCGTCAGCGCACCGCTGATCAGGTTGTGGGGCGACTATCTGGCCGCCGAATACGGCGATCTTGATAGTGACTACCTGTTCGTGAACCTGTTCGCCGAGCCCCGCGGCCAGGCCTGGAGTTACGCGGCCGTCTACGACTTGGTGCTGCGGCTGCGGAAGAAGACCGGAATCGACGTCGACCCCCATTTTCTGCGTCACGCCTATGCGACCAGGGCGCTGCGGGACGGCGTGCCGATCGAGGTCGTGTCGAAGCTACTGGGCCATGCCTCGATCACCACCACCTCCTCGATCTACGGGCACCTGACCGTGGAAGACGCCCGCAAGGCGATGGAGGCTGCTGGCTGGTTCAGCGCCTCCGGCAGCGAGGTGACCCTGTGACCGGGTCCTGTGAGATCACCCAGGGCGAGCGGGCCTGGTGGCAGCGGCGGGCCGCAGCCGAGCTCGCCTCGATCCTGGCCGCCCACCCCGGCCTGCCGTGTATCTCCTGGACGGTGGGCCCAGCCGGGTCGGTGCTGGCCGGGCAGGTGAACGGCCTGGCCCCGGCTGCTCAGGTGCGGGCCGCCTTCGGCGCCTGGCAGTCGGCACTGGTCCTGGAGGACTACCGCGAGCACCAGATGAGCGGCGGGACGATGTGGCTGCACGCCGCCGCCCGCCGCCACCAGGTGAAGGTCCGGCTCACCGCCACCGTCTTCGACGACGTCGAGACCGGTCAGTGAGCGCCCGCGATGACCGGGCGGCTGTTCCCGCCGATGACGGTGAGCCGGGTGCCCGCCCGGCCGGGCTGCTGGCCAAGCTGATGACCGCGGTCCGGCCCGAGTTCCGTGGCGACGTGCTGGTGTTCGACCCGCGCGACCCGGTGTTCGGCGGACCGCCGTGCACGATCGCCGGCTGCGACCGCCCCCAGCGCGAGCGCGGCATGTGCCGGTCACACCGGCGACGCTGGGTGCAAGCAGGCCGGCCCGATCCTGCCGAGTTCGCGGCCACGACCAGCACGGACTGGCGGGGGGACCTGCCAGTGCCGTCGTGCCAGGTCGCCGGCTGCCACTACGGCGGGGACGGCGGCCATGGGCTGTGCAGGCGGCATGCCAGGCAGTGGCAGCGCGCCGGATGCCCCGAGCCGGCCGCCTGGCGCGGATCACAGCCGCCGCCGGCGACGCAACCGCCGGCCTGCCGGGTCGGCTACTGCGACCTGTGGGTTCGCGGCACCTCGACGTTGTGCCGGACCCACCACAACCGCTGGATCGAGCAGGGGCGGCCGGACCTGGAGGACTTCATCACCTCCCGCGATGACCCCGGACCCGGCGCGGGCGAGCGCGTCGACTTGCGGTGCCTGGCCCCGCATCTGCGCCTGGAGGTCCAGTACGCCCTGCAGTGCCGGCACGATGAGCAGACGGCGAGGATATTTCCCGCCCAGCTCCAGCCGATCCTGCGCGGCCTGGCCGCGCAGCAGGTGTCCTCAATGCTGGACAAGCCCGAACACCACTGGCGGCAGTGCCCCAACCCGCCCCGGACCGGGAACGGGTGGCGCGCGTTCACCCTCGGCACCTACGACCGGATCGAGACGCTGGCGTTCGGGCAGGGCTGGGACATCGAGTACCCGCGAGACACCTGGCGGCTGCGGAAACTGGGCACCGGCCGGCCAGCGGCCACGATCCGTTTCGGGCAGATCACCCAGCCCTGGCTGAAGTCCCTGGCCAAGCGGTGGGCCCGGTGGCAGCTGACCACCGGCCGGAGCAGCGGCACCGTCGCCAGGGCAGCCGCGGCCCTGTCCCGGTTCAGCCAGTTCCTCGCCGCCCAGCCCGCCAGCATCGACGGCCTGGCCCAGGTAGACCGGCCGCTGCTGGAGGCATACCTGGCCGACCTGCACACCGCGGTGGGCGGCAGAAAATGCCATGCCCAGCACCTCACCGCGCTGGGCGGCTTCCTGACCGCCATCCGCCAGCACCGCTGGGACGACAGCGCCCTCCCGGCCAGCGCGATGCTCTTCACCGAGGACTACCCCCGGCGCGCCCAAGGACTGCCCCGCGCGCTCGCCGCGCAGGTCATGGCCCAGCTGGACCGCCGCGACAACCAGGACAGGTGGGACAGGCCCGACTACCGGCTCATCACCATGATCCTGATGCGCTGCGGCCTGCGCATCTCCGACGCCTGCAAGATCCCGTCCGCCTGCCTGGTCACCGACGCCGACGGCGCCCCCTACCTGAGGTACTTCAACCGGAAAATGAAACGGGAGGCGCTGGTCCCGATCGACGGCGAACTCCACCAGCTGATCCTCCAGCAGCAGCGGAGACTGCAGCGCTGGCCATCGCAGGTGCCGGTGCTGTTCCCGCCCCACCACCAACCTGCACGGCCACAAGCCGGTCGACGGCAGTACCTACCGGCCCGCCCTCTACAAGTGGCTGAAGCTCTGCGACATCCACGACGAACACGGCAGACCGATCAAACTCGTCCCCCACCAGTGGCGGCACACCCTCGGCACCGCCCTGATCAACAAAGATGTCCCGCAAGAGGTTGTCCGGCGGATCCTCGACCACGACTCGCACGCGATGACCGCGCACTATGCCCGGCTGTCCGACACCACCATCCGCCGCCACTGGGACAACGCCCGGAAAGTCAACGCCACGGGCGAAGACGTCACGCTGGACCCCGACGGGCCGCTCGCCGGCGCCGCGTGGGCCAAGCAGCGGGTCGGCCGCGCGACCCAGGCACTGCCCAACGGCTACTGCGGGCTGCCGATCCAGCAGTCCTGCCCGCACGCCAACGCCTGCCTGGCGCCCTGCCCGGTATTCGTCACCACCGCCGAGTTCCTGCCCCAGCACCGTGCCCAGCACCGCGCCACCCTGCAGATCATCACCGCCGCCGAGGCCCGCGGGCAGACCCGCGTGGCCGAGATGAACCGCCAGGTCGCCACCAGCCTCCAGAGCATCATCACGTCGCTGGAAAAAGACGAGAAGGAAGCCCCGGACAAGGACGAGAACAAGACCCAGGAGACCCAGGCCAATGCGTCCTGACAACGCCGCCCCCATCGTCGCCGCTGCCAGGCACCGGCACGAGCTGACCCGCGCCCGGGCGGTCCAGGCACTGCGGGAACTCGACCGCACCGGAGCACCAGTCACCTTCGCCGCCGTCGCCGCCAAGGCCGGCGTGTCCCGCTCATGGCTGTATGCCCAGCCCGACATCCGCGATCAGATCGTCCGGCTGCGGGAGGCGACCAGCCGCTCGCCGGCCGCGCCGGTCCCCGCCGCCCAGCGCACCACCGATGCCTCCCTGCTGCGCCGCCTGGAAGCCGCCCACGCCGAACGCCGCCGGCTCCAGGAGGAAAACCCGGCTCCGCCAGGAAATCGCACGAGCCCGTAGGCAAGTCGCCCGCGCCCTCGGCGAACAACGCCAGACAAATGGCGGGAACCCCAGCTACGACCCGCCGTTCTGACCGCCCGGGACGTCACCCTCCGATAACAATCACACCCCGGCCAGACAAGACCGGAACCCTGCCCCAGCTGCGTCGACGACACCGTCCTCAACGCAGCCGCCCAGGTCACAGCGCTGCTTGATCATCAAGCTCAAGATAACCTCGGGGAAGTGCCTGGCGGCCAGGTTCCAGATCCAGACGGCGCCGTCACCGAGGAACACCAGCTGGCGGATGCGCCCGGCGCCGCGGCGGCGGGCCTCGGCGGCCATCAGGGTGCCGAAGTCCGCGGCGGGCTGGAAGGTGATCAGGTACGACGACGAGCGCGGGTCACGCACCGGCCGGCCCTTCTCATCGAGGCTCGTCTGAGTGAACACGCAGCACAGCTTTACCTCGCGGGTGCTGGCCTTGCCGTCATCGGCCTTGCCGTCCCGGCCCTCGGTATCGGCGGCGATCACCGGTACGCCGGTGCCGTCGATGCAGATGTACAGCATGTCCGGGGCCGGCCCGGCCGCCGGCATGGGGACGACCTGGCGGGCGGCGATCGCGACGGCCCCGGCCCCGATCCTTGCCGCAGCGGCCTGGCCGTCGGCTTCGGTGCGGCGGCGGGCCCGCTCGCCGGTCAGGGTGATCCCGGCCAGCTCGCCCACCAGCTTCGCCGCGGCGTCGAACGGGACCGCGGCGGCGGCCCGGTCGGTCATCCTGGCCAGCCCCGGCGACATGGTGTCCCCTGCCACGCCCAGCCCGGCGTCACGCGGCGCGAGCCCGTGCCCGCACTCCGCGCAGTGATACCACGCCCGGCGCAGCGTGACCGGGCCGAGCACGGTGTCGATCCTCTTGTCCCGGCAGGACACGAACCCGGCCTGGTGGCCTTCGCCGCAGGGCACGCGCGGGCCGCGGTAGCCGGCGTCGGCGGCCAGCAGTGGCTCCAGCACCGCCCGGCCCAGCTCCAGCACCGCCGCCCGGATGGCCCGCTCGGCCCGCTCCAGGCCGGCCCCGCCGGCCAGCGACGCGGCCGCGGCTGCGGCGAGCGCGGTTACCTCGGCGGCGGCCTCCGCCGCGAGCCGCGCGGCGAGCTGGTCGCAGAGCCCCCTTTTTGCCCCTCCGGGTCAGGGGCCTGGACGGCGTGCGCCGGGACCGGCCGGGCCTCGCAGATTGCCTCGCTCACCTCCGCGATCTCCTCGGCCAGCACCGCGAACTGCTGATAGTTCCCCAGCTCGGCCCGCACCTTGCCCAGCTCCTCCGCTCGCAGCTGACGGCCGATCGTGCCCCGGCCCGGCACCGTGCGCGTCCACAGCCACCGCGGCCCGTGACCCCGGCTGCCCGGCTCGGCGCAGCGCCGGCACGACGGCTTGTCGCACCGCCGCCAGTTCTCGCTGACGCTGCCCCGGCGGAAGTCACCGGTCGCGGCCAGCCGCTCGAACAACCGGGCCCGGCGGGCCTCCAGCTCGGCCAGCAGCTGCACGTCCACCACCCCAGGATAGTCTGGTTGTTTGATCCACAACCAGACTATCCTGTGAACTGCCCGTACTCCAAACACCTACAACGGCGTGTCACACCCAGTTACTTAGCTCAGCTAGCAGACCGCACCATCGGAGAGACCTTCACACCCACCGCAGCGTTCCTCAAACTAGCCGTCGCCAACACGCCCGCACTGACCGACCCCAGAAGCGCTGGGGAGAACTCCCCATATGCCCGCGCCGCATCCGCATTTAGCATCACGCTCGTGGAGGACAGCCGGGTTAAGCGTGACGCGATGCTGCCCGAGACCTGCCCGGCCTGCGGCGTGCCGTGGGGCGACCTCGCCGATGACCACTCGGCGGTCGCGGACTTGCGGGCAGCGTTCGGCGGCCGGGACTGGGTCGTGTGCCAGGGCACGGTGAGCGCGGCGGAGTACGCGGCGCTGGACGGGCAGCGGCGCCTCCCCCGCAGCGAGGTGGCCTCGATGCCGACGTCCGCACCGATCCGCAGGGGACGCAGCGGGCCGGCACCCCGCGGCCGGGGTCGTGACGGGAATGACCACGCCGCTGGCGTCTAGCCCGGCGCCCGGGCGGCAGGCGCCGCTGGCGCCGGGAGCCGGTTTCGGCGGGCCTGTGCTGTGCTGCATCGCTGGCCTTCCCCGGGAAACGGGCTGGCCGCCCCTGGCCAGGGGTGCAGCCCGATGCTGCCGGCCAGGGACCGCGCCCGCGGCTGGTCAGCGGGCCGCCGTGGTCCACCGCGTCTCCGGGCTGATGGGTCAGCCAACGCCAATTCGGTAACGGCCAGCCCACGCTCTCCAAGCGCTGACCGGGCTGACATCCGCAGGCCACTCGTCCTACGGGACGTTCCAGTTCAGGTCGGCGAGCTTGAGGACCTGCGGGAGGAACGAATCGGTGAGCTGCAGCGCGGGCTGCCGCTTGCCGCCGACGCTGAACTGCACGGTGCCGCAGGCAGCCGGGCCTTGCGCGACCGCTAGCGGCAGGCCGCCGGCCCGGGCGAGGAACGTGAGCCGGATCCCGCCGCCGGGGGGCGCCGGGCAGGATGCGCCCGGTCCGATCGTGGACAGCTGGAGGCTGTCGACCAGCGCCGCGAGCCGCCGGACGACCGCCAGTCCGGTGATCGTGACCGGTGCGGGCGGACGCCTGGCGTGCGGGTCCAGGCTGGGCAGCAGGGTGATCGTGACCACGCGGGCGGCAGTCGGTACCCGTTCGGCGGCCGGCCGCGACGGCTGCGAGCTCACCTGGGCGTCCACCCGGATCGCGGTCTGCCCGTCGCCCGCTCCGACCACCTCGACCACCAGGTCCCGGGCGTTCAGCACGCCGGGAATCGGAGATAGCGAGAACATGCGGTCCCACGACGGCGGCCCGAAATCGGCGTCTCCGGGCATGAACCGACGGGGCAGGTGCGCCTGCTCCCAGGCGAGCACCGCCTGCGGCTGGCCGGGCGCCCGCCAGAAGGAGACGTCGTCCACCAGCGTGGTCGAGACGAGGGTAGTGACCGGGACCTTGAGGACATCCGGTGCCTTCTGCAACCGCTGCGCGCCAGGGGGCACCGCAAACGCCTTCAGAATGGCCGCCGCATCGGCCACGGCACGCTCCCGCGGCGTCCGCGACGCCATTGCCGGTCCCGTCGTGGTGCGCGTGGCGGCGCAGCCCGCCACCGTCACGGCCGCGGCGGCGGCCAGCAGGAGCGTCGCGCTCGGCGCGCATGGCAAATGTGGTCGCATGCCTCTTGGACGCCCAGCCGGGCACCCCGGTTCCGCCCTGTCAGCAGGTCGATTGCGCAATTCGGCCGGCGGCCACGCCCCGGATTGCCTGACTGACCCCGGCATCCTGTGACCCCTCATCCCTCACGGCCGCTCATCCGGCCGTGCCGCGGTTGCCTGCGCAGCGGGGCGACGCCGTGGCCTGGTCCGATGTGCCGCGGATCTCGTAGAACATCTTCAGGCCGTTGATGTCGGCGTACACGGCCCGAACCTCCTACGCGGTCCCGGCCAGGACCGCGGAGACCCGGCCGAGGACCTCATCGACGGTCTGCGTGACCACGGCGTGCATGGACTCCTCGACGTCGAAGGTGTAGGCGATCCGCGTGCTGTCGTCCGGGACGGACGTCAGCGTGATCGCGGTGACCACATCGCCGGGGACCGTCACCACCAGCCGGCCCGGCTCGGACACCTGGTCGTAGCGGCCGGTCAGCGCGATCTCCTGACCCTCGGAGGAGATGACGGTCGCCTGCCAGGACCCGCCGGTCCGCACGTCCAGCACGGCCGTCCCCGGCTTGGCGGGCAGCCAGCCTTCGAACGGGCCGGGCTGGGTGAGAACCTGCCAGACCCGGTCACGCGGGCCGTTCAGGGTGCGGGTGACGGTGAAGTCATACCGGGACCCGATGCCTCACGCAGATGTGCCCGCGAGGCCGCCGCGCTGTCGGCTCTGGCCGGGAGGCTGCCGGTGCCGCTGGTCATTGGCAGCGACGATGCCACCCTCCGGCTGGGCTTCATGCCGGGCGTGCCCGGCCAAGAGCTGATCGATGACGGCTGGCAGAGCACGTCCTGCGCGCGTGCGGCCAGATGCTGCGCCGCATCCGAGCGATCGACCCGGCCGAGCTGCGTGTCCTGAGTCGGCACGAAGATTCCGCGGTGCTGGTGCATGGCGATTACGGGCCGCAAAACGTCCTGCTCGACTGATCGGCCGCGGAGGTCACTGCTGTGGTGGACTGGGAATGGGTCCATGCCGGTGATCCGGTCGAGGATGTGGCCTGGTGCGAATGGATCGTCCGGATGCACCATCCCGAACACGCAGACGCCCTCACCTCGTTCCTCGACGCCTACGGTCACCGTCCCCCGTGGCCTGCGCGACACCAGGCGATGGTTGAACGATGCCGCGCCCTGCTTGCCCTAGCTGAGCAGCGGCAGCGGCGGGGAGAAGCGGCGCGCTTGTGGCAGCAGCGCATCAAGGCCACTGAATCTTGGACTGAGTCTGCCGTCTCTGGGTTATGACCGCAGGACGCAGGTTTCCTGGGTCCCGCTTGGTCTCTGGAAGGTGCGCCAGCCTGGGTAAATCCCGCGCGCCTGGATCTGGTGTCTCACTCCATCTCATGCGACTCGCCCGCTTCCGAGTGGTCCCGTGCACAATTCCGTGCAAGAGACCCACGGTTGGCATGACCCGGCTGCGGCGGCACTGCGCGTAGCGTCGGGTTCGGCTGGATCGGCTGACGCAACCGCCGTTGCCCACCTTGCAAGGCGAGCGGCAAATCTTTGCGCGGGCCGCGGGACTCCGATGTTGATGACCGGTTGCGTCATCCCATCGACCCCGTGATCTCCCCAGCCTTCGGCGGATACGGATGGAAGCGGAAGCTGGGTTTCCGGTCTGGCGAGTTCACAGGGCTGAGGGAGTGTCCGCAGGTGACCTGCGGCAGCTCTGGGTGTGTGCCAGTGCACCAGGTCGATGGGATTGGCGGGCAGCAGCCCGAGTTCGACGGCGTAGCCGAGGGCGCCGTGGAACACGGCCCGCTTGCGGGTGATCGTGTTGGCTGCGGCGGGCGAGCCGTCCAGCCGCACGCATAGCGTGTCCAGGGCAGCCCGGGTAACCCGCGGGGCGCTGAGCTGGCCCACCGGCAGCGCAGCCCGCTCCAGCCAGGCCAGCGCGCTGACGGTGACCGGGTCCGGGGCGCGGGACCGGCGCGGGGGGTGAAGGCATACCCGTACAGGGCGGCCCGCACCCTGCCTGTCGGCGGCCTGCGGCCGGTTTCTCTGGTCAGCAGCGGGGTGACGGCAGCCAACGCGTCGGCCAGGCTGGCCCGCGAGTGCGGTGCCAGGTGCGGCTATTTCATCTCGGCGCAGGCCATCGCGTGCTGGTACCACGCGACGGTCACCGGTTCCGGCGCCACCCACGCCGCGGGTTCACCGGTTGCCGTGTCGAACGCCTGACCTTGGCGCGCGGCGTGAACCAACTCGGCGGTAGCTGTCGGCCAGCGCCCGGGTCATGAATGACCGGGACTTGTCACGGCCCGCGACCCGCCGCCGCACCTCGAATGCTGCGTGGCCGGGCCTGCGCCGGATCGCGAAGACCCGGACATTAAACGAACTCATCGAAATCCCTCCCCTGGAACTGACAAAACCTTGCAATTCCAGCCGATCACAGGAGGTATCTCACAGCACAGACGCCTTCCGCTGCATCAGGCGCTGGCCGCCGCCAGAGCTCGCCCCGGTCCCGGCACGATCCGATGGCGACGCAATTTGACGAGTTATGCCAACGCGCCGGACCGGGGCGCGGATGCTCAGGCGGTGAGCGTGTCGGTGTAGTCGATGAACGTGGTGGTGGCCTGGTCGAAGTCGGCGACCAGGCGCAGGTGGCCGCCGATGGCGGTGACGTAGGCGGCGATCGATTCGACCTGCATCCGTTCGATGTCGCCGTGTTCCATCCGGGACACGCGGGCCTGGCTGACCCCCATAACCCGGGCGACCTCGGCCTGGGTCATGCTGCGCTGCTTGCGCATCTGGGCAAGGCGGTAGCCGATGTCGCGGGCATTGCGGATGCTGCGGGCCGCGGCGCGGCGGGCCGGGTCGTCGATGCCCGGGTCGGCGCGGCGGCGCTCGTTCAGGGTGGTTTCCCACCGGTAGTGCTCGGTCATTGGATCTCCTCGGGCGGGGTGGCCAGATAGCGGGCGTAGCGGTCCTCGGCCAGCTTGATGGCGTCGCGGTACCAGCGGGTCCAGTTGCCGGCCTTGTCGCCTGCCACCAGCAAGACGGCGCGGCGCTGCGGGTCGAAGATGAACAGGATCCGGATCTCGGTCTTCCCCGCGGACCCGGGACGTAGTTCCTTGAGGTTGTGCAGCCTGGAGCCGGTGATCCGGTCCACCGCGGGGCGGCCGAGCGCGGGGCCGCGCTCGGCGAGCAACTCGACCGAGTCCCGTACCAGGCTGGCGCTGATGTCGTCCAGCGCCATGAACCAGTCGTGGACCTCGGGGACCAGGATGATCTCCCAGCTCACCCCACGATTATAACCTGCGGGTTAAGTCCAGTGGGGACGTATCCGTTCGTCAGCATTTCATCACCGCCGCCACCGCGCTGGGCGACACCTCGGCCGGCTGCATCGCCAGGCCGCGGGTTGCCAGCGCCGCAGAAGCCGCACGCGCCGCCTCCAGCTCGCCGACGGGGTCTTCGACGCGTTCACCAGGCACCGCCTGGTCGCGGTCGGCATTCACCTGCAGGAAAGCCACGACGCTGTGGGCGTGCTGCTAGCTGACCCTCGGCTGCCAGATGTGGTGGACGACATCGTCGTCGAGCTCGGGCCGGTCACCTGCGGGTGCGTGCCTTGTGCGCAGAACGGCGCAGTCGCTTCGCCAGTGCCTTGTCGGTGTCCCGTATCGCGGCTGCGGTCGCTTCGATGGCGTCGGCCGCGGCCGGGTGATCGCTGCGCCACAGGTCGTCGGCATGCGACCTGATGGCTTCCAGCGTGCTCTGGGTCAGGTTCTCGCCCAGGTTACCGGCGCGCAGCGCGGTGAGCAGGTCGATGAGCAGCCATTGCTGCGTTGTCTCCCAGCAGAGCGGCGGTTCTTCGCCGAGGTTGGCTAGCACGTCCGCCGCGATATGGCGTCGGCCGTCCGATCCGTTCGCGGCCGTGCCGCGGAGGATCGCCCGGGCATCGTCCGGCTTGACCTTGGTCAGGACGGCGATCACGGCGACGCGACGCCGCGCGAGGTCGGGGTCGGGGTCGGTTCCCGGTACAGCTTCGAGCAGCTGGGCGACCGCGCTTGCCTCATCGCGGCCGGCGAGCCATCCGCTGAGCTCGGCGTCGAAGCCCGCGGGGTCGTGGTCCGGCAGCGCGTCGAGCAGCGTTGCGGCACCGGCAGCGGCCAGGTCGCCGGCGGCGCGCGCAGTGTGACCTTCGCTCACCAGGATGTTCCGTATACCGTATCGGCCCAGGGGTGTCAGCCGCATCCGGTAGTCGGGCTTTGCGGGCGAGCTGCCGGCGAAGAGCATGGTGGCGGCGGCGTGATCACTGCGCCACTGCGTGGTTCCCCAGTCCACGTCGGCGGCTCCGAAGTCGGAGAGGGTCTTCATCAGCCGTGCCGTGCTCTCGATGATGAAGACGTCCCCGATCGACGTGCCGGATTCGCCGGCGTCCGCGCCCAGCGAGGACATGAGGCTGCCGGTGTCGAGCCACTCCTCGTCCGGGAGCCGGTAGAGGAGCTTGAGCACCGGGAAGACGACGCTGTCGAACTGCTCGCC
>WNGG01007369.1_pt1 | contig 15233 bp, 12 predicted proteins | sample 5400661 | NCBI WGS metagenome assembly WNGG01 (sample SAMN13153372, study PRJNA577476) | soil metagenome | isolation source: 100 cm soil or saprolite under Garry oak tree replicate 1 | place: USA:California | collected 2016-06-15
GATTGCGACCACCCCATAAGGCGCGAGCAGGGTGCCCAGTATGTGCGCGTTGGCAAGGGCGTCGGCCATCGCCAGTTGCGCGAGCACTCCTGTCGGCAGCCCCATGTCTATGCCGATTGAGAAGACGTGGCGGCTCCTAACGCCCCCGCCGGTCCCTATGATCAGCTTTTTCGACTCCAGGCACCGTGCGAGTGCATCGACCACAGGGTAGACAACCGCCCGCCCCGCGTCGATGATTGATCGCCCGCCCACCTTAACCACATGCGCGTCGGGCAGCATTCGGAAGACGGGAGTCTCGGTCGTCCTCTGCAAATCTTTGTCGAGCAGGCTCTCACGCATGAGCATCGATTCGACGTGATGCCTGCCGTCGGGCTTATTGTGTGAGTCGGTCAATTGGACCCTTCCTCGCTATCCGCTCGTCGGTTGATGTGATAGTTGCACTAGCTCCCGGCGAGATGTTTCCGCGCCGCTCAATCGGCAGTTATGATCGTGCCGACATGCTCGCCACTGAGCGCCCTGGTCAGGTTGCCGCGCTCCAGCCCATTGATCACCTGAATTGAGCGGCTGTAAGTAGCGTTCTGCATCAATTCAAGGACGCTGCGCTCCACTACCACGTCCTGAAGGTCAAGCTGTGCAAGCTCGGCAACAGTGATCTTCGGGATGAACCTGGCGCTGCGGTCTTTCTTCGGGTCGGCAGTGTATAGCCCCTTCTCGTCCTTGACGTAGATCATGGACCTAGCCCCGAAGACCTCACTGACCAGATAGCTGCCGGTGTCGGTCCTGTGCGGCGGTATGCGCCCGAGCGACGGGTTCTCATGCCAGTAAATGTAAGGAGGCATGCCGAAGAAGATCACGGCCCCCCGCTCGGCCAGGTAGTGCGGGAGCTGCGCGAACTGGGCTGGCTCGATGAAAGGGATGCCATTCTTGGCCAGAAGGTAGTTGAGGATTCGTGCGTTCTGCATACTGACGAATGTGCCAAGCACGCTCAGCACGCCCGTCGGGAGCCCCAGGTCAAGCCCAACGCTGTAGGCATGCCTCGCCCTCGTGCCCGCGCCTGTCCCTATTATCATTTTGTGGCGGCCGAGATTCTCGACGATCTCTTCGATGAGCGGGAAGACCGCCGCGCGGCCCCTGTCGATGAAGCTTTGGCCGCCGATCTTTATGACGTTGGCTTCGGGCAGTATCTGCACGGGAGGAGGCTCGCCCGTCCGCGCCATGAGCCGCTCCTCGTCCAGAGAGCCTTCCAGAAGCGACTTGCCGAGTTCGGTCAGAAGGTCGTTGTTCATGTCTCTTTGCCCATCATCGTTGAAAGCAGCATGGATTCCCCGATACTGGTTGCGCGATAGGCAGGGCGGCAACCGCAATGACGCTCTTAATCATCCCGCCTGTATGCGGAGCGGCCTGAGAACGTATCGCTCTTCGGATTCGAGCTGTCGGTCCAACCCGCCGAATGCTTCTTCAGCCCACGCCTCAAGCTCGGCCAGAACCCGCTCTTTGGTTTCAGCCGGGACCGGGACGCCGCCCAAGCCTTTAAGGCCGCCCCAGGACTCGAGGGATTGACGCGGGCTTGCTAAGACTTTCCAAGTGGCCACAGTCACGGCCTCCAGCACCTGGCCGCCGCGCAGGCGACAGGACTCAAACAGTTTTCGATTATGTTGCTCGCCACGATGCCCCTCATATCCATGTCTGCGCAATCCGTCATTCATCTCCCTTGCCATGCGCGCCCTTACGCTTTCTGGGGGCCGGTCAACCCGGCCTATAATCAGCGTGGCTCCACGAGGCGAGGCCACGCGAAATACTTCGGAAGCTGCAAGCTCTTGATCGAGCAGATGCATCGCCCGTGAACTGAAGATCACTCGCGCCACCCCGCTGGCAAGCGGCCAGCCTTGGTTGGCATCGGTGCGTACAAGGACCTGATCGCCTGCGCTTCTCCCTCGAAGAGGCTGGAACTGTTTGAGCATTCCCGCTGATTTGTCGATCCCGACGTAACGGATCGGCGCGCTGAACCACTGGCCGATCTGCCCCGTTCCGGGGCCTACCTCAAGGATCAAATCGCCGGGGGCTAGTTGACCGATCTCGACAACTGCTCTGGCAATCGCGCGCCAATATTCACCAGGCAGCCCGGCCCGCTGGTCGAAGACCGCCGCCTGGTCGTCAAATAATTCGAAACCGCCGTCTGTGGAAGTCACAGGCCCCGCCTCAAGTTCCCATCAATCCAACCCGTCAGCCGATACTTCTCGCCACAGGCTCATGTCTTATGAGCCGATGCGATTAAGTTGTGACCATCTGTGTCGGTTGCCGGAAAGGGAGCAGAGTATAGCACCGGGGGCACTGGGGACGCAACGACGGTCCGCCGTTGCAGTAATCAAAATTGCCGGCGGTGAATGCGTGCGCCCTGAGCCTTGAACGGAGTCGGGGGCAGTTTTTTTCTTTGCGGCCCGCCTGAAGACCTGCGCTCCACGTCGGCCCGCAACGTACTGCGCGGCTCTATAACCGCCATCGAAAAGAGAGGCAACTACTCAATCGTCCGCGTGAAGAGCGGCGTGACCTGGGCTGTCAGCATCACCAGACAAGCCGCAAGCGAGTTGGACCTATCGAGAGGGCAAAAAAACCTGGCTGGCCATCAAGACCTACTCCTGCTATTTGCTTGATGGCCATGGGTGAGCATGCCGGGTGGTCTGTATTGGCACCAACTGATGACTGCGAACTTCTCATAATTTCCATTACATACTCGGCATCTCAATAATTGAGGTCGTGCCTAATCGGACAATTCTCAAGCATCAGTAAACCGAAGCCGTGCCCATAGGATAGGCGCGCTGGTCATCCCCGGTTGATTGTCCGCTGGGATGACCGGCGAGAAGGGTCTTCTGTCAGAGTACCGAATTCATTGCGGGGTTGCTAATTCTTCCTCGTTTTAGCCCTTGCTTTAGTCCCCCGGCCTGGCTCGCCTGCCAAAGTTCGGCCCGGATCAATTGAGTTGCCCACTCATAGCGGGTACTCTGTTCGTATCAAATGCGCTAGGATAAGCATATTCTGTGGGGCACAAGGATGGCGATTCTACAAACCCAGGCGCTCACTCGCAGGTTCGGCAATCTTACAGCGGTAAACGAGATGACCATCTCAGTCGAGCGGGGAGAAATATTCGGGCTGCTGGGCCCTAACGGAGCTGGCAAGACAACTGCCATAAAGATGTTCACCACATTGCTGCAGCCTACTTCGGGCGCGGCGTCCGTGGCCGGGTTTGACGTGGTCCGCGATGCCGCGAGCGTGAGGCGGCTGATCGGCTACGTACCGCAGGCGCTATCAGCTGATGGGGCGCTTACCGGCTATGAGAATTTGCTCGTCTTCGCCAAGCTATATGACATACCAGCCGCCGAGCGGAAGTCGCGCATCGCGGATGCGTTAGCGATGGTGGGGTTGACCGATTCGGCGGATAAGCTCGTGCGCCGGTACTCGGGCGGAATGATCCGACGGCTTGAGATAGCCCAATCAACGTTACACCGGCCCCCACTGCTTTTTTTGGATGAGCCGACAGTAGGGCTGGACCCTCTAGCCCGCAAAGTGGTCTGGGAACATATCGAGCGGCTGCGCGCCGCCCATAACACAACAATATTCTTGACGACTCACTACATGGAAGAGGCCGACAGCCTGTGCAGCCGCGTGGCAATTATGCACTTAGGTAAGGTAGTCGGCGCTGATACTCCAGACCGCCTCAAAGCATCCCTCGGCGGCGACCATGCGACGCTGCGCGACGTATTCGTTCGCTATGCAGGTGACACACTCGAATCGGGAGGGAGCTACCATGACTCGGCAAGAGGGAGACGCACGGCCAGGCGACTTGGCTGATCCAATGTCGCTGGCCCCGCCAAGCCTATTAGTATTGGCTGCCAGGTTCGTCCGTAAAGTATCGGCCATCGCCGAGTTAGAGATCCGCAAACTCCGACACGACTTCGTCGAGCTTATTACGCGCGCCATCCAGCCCGCGCTGTGGCTCTTATTGTTCGGCCAGGTCTTCACCAGGGCGCGAATAATCCCGACCGGCGACATACCGTACCTGGATTTTATGACGCCCGGCATCCTGGCTCAGAGTGTGCTGTTTGTGGCCATCTTTTATGGGGTCGGGCTTATATGGGAGCGCGACCTGGGAATCACAAACAAGTTCCTGGTCAGCCCCACCCCGCGAGCCGCTCTAGTGCTGGGCAAGGCCGTTTCGGCTGGAATCCGTTCTGTCTCACAAGCGGTGATCATATACGTGCTCGCGCTGTCGCTCGGGGTGAAGTTGAACAGGAGCCCTTTAGCGTTTGTTGGTGTGTTGACCATAGTACTCCTTGGGGCAGCCTTGTTCTCGACCTTGTCGCTGATCGTTGCCTGTCTTGTGAAGACCCGCGAGCGATTCATGGGGATAGGTCAAATACTGACCATGCCGCTGTTCTTTGCGAGTAACGCGATTTATCCGATCTCAATAATGCCGGACTGGCTGCGAGTGATTTCGCACATCAACCCCCTCAGTTACCAGGTGGATGCGCTCCGGGCTTTGATGATTAAGAATGGGCCGAGCAGTTTTGGAGTGGGTATAGATTTCTGCGTACTGATAGCCGCGACTTTCATACTGGTAATAATCGGAGCGCGGCTATACCCCCGCGTCATACTTTAAGGTAGGAACCGGCGTAGGGTTCCTCAGCAGGTGTTATGATGTCGGATACCATAAGCGGATTCGCTGGCTCAAGACTGCTTTTATATCGGAGAGATCCAAAAGAGTACCCATAAGCAATGGCGAGAAGCTGTTTGGGACCGATTCACATGAGCGATGACGACAACACCATCTTTGTCAAACAACAGGGTGCGATGCGCACGGGGACCAACCTTGTCAAATTCGCGCTGGAAGAGAACTTTACCAACGTACGCGTGCTTGTGAACATCGGGCGCTGGAAGCATGCGCCAGCCGAAACGCCATTCAACTGGCGCGGCATAAACTGGGAAGGTGAGGGCCGAAGTGTGAACGTACTCAGCCGCATAAGCGAAGAAGATCTATCGGCGGTTCGGGCGGCGTTTGATGCGGAGGCTGTCAAGTTCGCAATCAGCATAAGAGAGGTGCGCTCCTGGCTTGTGAGCTATATCCAATTCATGCGCGCGAATAATATGTGCCCTTCTCTGCCACTAAATGACCTGCAGCGAGAATACATTGTCGCGGCCCTGAAGCAGTGGAATCGGTTGTACGGGAGCTATCTTTCGCTATTGGATGGCGATCACCGCGCAATGCTGTTTCGGTTTGAAGACCTTCTGACAAACTTCAGCGCAACATTAAACCAGGCCCGCCTTTTGTGGGATCTCAAGCCTCGCCACGAGCGCTACGTCAGACCTGCCCGCTATATGCGAGCTGGCATTGATGGGCAAAGTCGCTCGGAGTTGCTGCACCCATACCTTACATTTGATCGGCAACAATACCTGAGCAATAATCATCTGGCGCAGTTCAATGACACACTGTTTGCGCTCATTCGCCAAACCGTTGATGACGCTATATTACGCGCCTACGGATACGAGGCTCTGTAGCTTATGAGAATAGGCATACTCGCGTGCTTATTTGATTGCGCCGCCAATTTGGAAAGCGTGCTTCGTGCATGGTTTGAACTTAAACTTCAAAAGCATGGCATTGAATTCAAGATAGCGGCAGTCAATGGCATGTTCAAGGAATACGCCGAACTGGGCTATAAGGAGAATGCTTTAGATATTGAAACGGCGCGCGAGCTTTTATGCTACGAAAAATACCCGTTTGATCACCTTTCTTTAATAAACGACCTCCGCTCTATTACCGACGAAAATCAATTAAGGTTCTTTTCAGAAGCGGAAACAAGGGATTTCGCCTTGAGCTATCTTTTATCTGAGAAGGTTGATCTTTTGTGGTTATTAGATGGAGATGAAATATATGAAGCGAGACAAATCGAATCAATAATAAGTTATGTCTGTAAGAATGAATCGGCAGATTGGTACTCTATCAATTTCAAAAATTATATTTTCGATGGCAAACTCTGGCTTGATGGATTTCACCCTCCCAGGATTTTTTGGACGAATCGTAGTCAGGGGATCAGGAAGTTTTATTCGGATAACGTAATCCTTTATTGCGATGGCCGCAGGTCGGTCGAACTTCAAGGCATAATTATTCCAGAGGAGATAGCTCACATAAAGCATTTGACATGGCTTTATACAAATGGGAAAAAGAAATATAAGTACCAGATGAAGCACTTTGGCGAATGCTCATACGTCTGGAATTATAAAGAAAACAAGTTAGAGTTTAATGAAGAGTACTACAAAAAGTATGGGCAACAACTGCCGCGCTTGAATTACGATCCATAATCCGCATACAAGAAAGTGACAGTTAATCTTTCCGGCAGTCAATGTCGAAGAGCGCAGCGCTTTGCAACCGGAGCATGATCGTGAGCAAGAAAACAGCAAGCCCTCGTATTCTGATAGCGCGACCAGATCATCTGGGTGATGTGCTGTTGACAGTGCCGGGCGCTGTTGCGCTCCGCGCAGCAATTCCCGGCGCGCATATCAGTTTTCTAGTGACGACTGAAATGGGCAATGTTATCCGACATTGCCCTGAGATTGATCAGGTGCTCGCGCTGCCTTTTCCGCCGCTCGCCGCCTCAGCAGATCCGGCCATCTGGGCCGACATTGTCAGCCGGACGGCAAGCACCCTGCGCGGGTGTTTCGACCTCATCATCTTGTCGCGCCCGGAAGACCCCTGGTCGGGCGAACTGGCCGTAGCGGCTGGCATCCCGATCCGTATCGGTTATGCGACTCCTAATACAGAACTATTCCTAACTATTGCCCTTCCCTTTCACGAGGAAGGGCACGCAGTGATCCAGACGCTCAATCTTGTTGAAGCAGCAGCCAACTGTCTGGGCGCGACGATTGCTGGCGATGGCAGGATGGCGGCAGGCAAATTCGTGCCGACGCCGTCAGAGGAAGTTATCGCCGAAGAAGTGATTCTCGAAGCGCCTGCGGCGGGAATCAGTCCTATAGTTTTTCAGCCCGGATCGGGCTGGCCTCTCAAAAACTGGGTTCCTGTGCGTTGGGGCGAGTTGGCTATCAAGATTCGACGGCGCTGGGGCATGACCCCGCTAGTGCCAGGTGGGCCGGGCGAAGATGCGCTTGTGGAGGCGGTGGTAGAGGCAAGCGACGGGTGCGCATATGGATTGGCGGGCCGTCTTTCGGTTGGCGCGCTGGCCGCCCTCTACCGCCGCGCTCTGATAGTGATTGGCATTGATAGCGGTCCAGTGCATCTTGCCGTTATGGTCGGCACGCCGGTCATTGGACTTTACGGCCCGCTCGACCCTCTGAAGTGGAGGCCATGGTGTTTGCCGGATCGCCACCGAATCGTCCGCGTTCAACTTTCGTGCAGCCCGTGCGATTGCATATACGATCCGCCGTGCGGGATTCCTATCGAACCTCCTTGCTCTACCGGCATAACGGTCGAGGCGGTCCTGGCAGCGGCTGAAGTTTTTATGAATGGCGGTGGCCGAAGTAAGCAAGATAGTAAGTAAGCAAGATTGTATTTGAGAGTCTTTTTATGGATCATATACGTCCGAGCTTCTTTATCCTGGGCGCAAATAAATGCGGCACATCTTCTCTCTATCGCTACCTTGTAGCGCATCCCTGTGTGCTGCCCTGCGCAGAGAAAGAGCCGAATTTTTTCGGCCTGCATAGCCCCGAATATATCGCATCTCACATGGATGAATACTACGCCCTGTTTCCAACCCGCGAATATCAAGGTGATCTGTCTTTTCAGTGGGAGGCGTCGGATCAAGCAGGCACGTCATTACCCGCAACGGTTCACGTTGAGCGCGACCCGGAGAGGAAATATATCACAGGCGAGGCTAGCGCTAATACTTTTCACGAAACCTCCCCGTCGCTGCTCTATCAGCACCTGCCGGACATTAAACTGATCCTCCTATTGCGCAACCCCGTTGACAGGGCCTACTCACACCATCGGATGTATCAACGCTTTCAGTCCGATGGCAATCAATTGGGCTTTAAGGTGAGGGATTTTGAAACTGACGTTTGCGCAGAGTTGAAAGCGCACAGGCGGGGAGAGAATACTCATTACATTACTCCGGGAATCTACATTGATAAGCTACAGAAGTGGGTTTCTCAATATGGGTGGGGCCAGATCAGAGTTATAATCACCGAGGAACTCGCCCGAATAGACGTGGCCAAACGCATTATGCATGAACTGGGAGATTATCTGGAAGTACCACACCATGACTACGGTGATTTTCTATCCCGGCGATTCAATCAAGCGCCATCGTCTGATATCTCGCCCCAGTTGCGGGCACTGCTGTCGGACTTTTACCGGCCTTACAATCGTAGACTAGAAGACTATCTCAGGTATGAACTTCACTGGAGATGACTTGTGCGGTTCTTAATCATTGTTGCCCGATACAGCAATCCAATTGATGACATTCACCTTGCTTTCCCGTTAATCGGCTGCGCATTGATCTGCTGGAAATTCATCCGGCCAGAGTGTTGTTAGGCACTCCTAGTGAATACCACGCTACAAATCTTTTAACCCTTTCTTCCTTTTTCCTATTCGCGATACCAAATAAAAAAGCCAGCGTTAGACTGGCTTTAACTTATTGAGAATAATGGCGGAGCCGACGGGATTCGAACCCGCGACCTCCGACGTGACAGGCCGGCGTTCTAACCAGCTGAACTACGACTCCGCGCTCGAACTTCAATCCTCAACCGCAGATGGTGGGCGGTACTGGAATCGAACCAGTGGCCCCCGGTTTGTAAGACCGATGCTCTACCGCTGAGCTAACCGCCCGCTCGGAAAAGGTTACTATAAGGAGCGCCGCCGGCGACTGTCAAGCAGGCGCGCAAAATCGCAGACCACCCAACGCAGCAAGCACTGCGCCGTGACGCCTTTGCTGTAACCACGCTAGTTTGCAAATCGTCTTAAATATGCGACAGAATACTAGTGGCGTCACCGTCTTGGCTGATGACGCCCGGCGAAGAGGAACAGATGGCAGAGAGGCTGAGGAAATTGATCGCCGTTGTGAAGAAACGGCGCACACCGATTGGAATTGTTGTGCTGCTGCTGGCAGTCGTTGGCGTCGCGGCTTTTATTTGGGGCGACAGAGCCAGCGCAAGCGACTACATCACCGCGAAAGTTGATCGGGGCAACGTCGAAGTTACCGTGTCGGCGACCGGTACAGTCCAGGCTGTTACGACGGTTCAAGTGGGCTCGCAAGTATCCGGCGCAGTCAGTTGGCTCGGGGCGGATTTCAATTCACAGGTCAGCCAGGGACAAATAATCGCGCGTCTCGACCCCGCAATATTCGAGGCCCAGGTTGCGAACGCCCGCGCCAGTGTCACGAACGCCGAGGCTGGCGTCCAAGCGGCGGAAACCGAGATCAATAATCAAAAAGCCAACCTCCAAGCGGCCAAGGCAAATCAGGAAGTCGCCAGAGTGCAACGTGACGATGCGGCGGCGCTTGTAAAACGATATCAAGAACTGAAGAACGTGTTGTCCGGACGCGATCTTGAAGCGGCGCAAGCGCAAGCAAGCGCGGCTGCTGCGCGTTTCGAGCAGGCGAAAGCTCAAGTCGTTCAGATCGAAGCGGCAAACGCATCTGCCAAAGCCAAACTTGACCAAGCCAAGGCACAAGTTGCAACAGCAAAAGCTCAGCTTCAGCAGAATCAACTGAACCTCGATCATTCGATCATCAAGTCGCCCATAGACGGCGTGGTGGTGTCGCGCAGCGTCGACGTCGGCCAAACGGTCGCGGCGAGCCTTCAAGCGCCGACTCTGTTCACGATTGCCAACGACCTGACCAAAATGCAAGTGCTTGCTTCGATCGACGAAGCGGACGTCGGGCAGATTCGACCGGGCATCAAGGCAAACTTCTCAGTCGATGCCTTCCCCGGAGAGGTCTTCTCCGGCAACATCATGCAACTCCGTTTGAACGCGCAGACTCAGCAGAACGTTGTGACCTATAGCGCTGTAATCGAGGTCTCAAACCCTCAGTTGAAGCTGCGGCCTGGAATGACCGCCAACATCACGATACCTGTTGCGAGGCGCGATAACGTTTTGACCGTGCCCAACGCGGCGCTGCGATTCAAGCCGAACCTCACAGATAAGCAGCAGGAAGAGCTGCGCGCGAAAATGGAAGAGCGCACAAAGGAGCTGGACGAAGAATGGAAAGCGCAGCGCGCTCAAGCGGGCCAGCAAGAGGGCGCTTCACAAGATCAGCAAGGCCAGCAGGCTGGTGCTAAGGGTGGTCAACAGGCCAGCGTGGGTCAAGGTAATCGACCTCCTCGAGGCGAGGGTCACCGCGGGGGAGGCGGTCAAGGCTTCCAAGGTCAACGAGGCGAGGGCGGTAATTCTAATCGTGAAGGCTTCAGTCGGCGGGGCGGTGAGGGCGGCCAAGGTTTCCAGGGTCACCGAGGCGAGGGCGGTAACTTCAATCGCGAGGCTTGGCGTCAGCGCATGGAAGCCGCCGGCGGCAACTTCAATCGTGAAGCCTGGCGTCAGCGCCGGATGGCTGAAGGAGGTCAGCAAGGCGAGGCCGCTCAAGGTAATCGCACAGGCGGGCATCAGCGAGGCGAGAGCGGCCAGGGCAACCGCGAGGGCTTTCGCCATCGCCAAGGCGGCGAAGGTAATCAACAAGCCTCGATCGCTCAAGGCAACCGGGAAGGCGCCGGACAGAACGCCAACCAACAGGGCGGACAAGGACAAGGTTTCGGTGGCGGACGCCAAGGCGGACAAGGCTTCGGAGGTGGCGGTGGCGGCGGTCAGCGTAGACAGTGGCAGACGATTTGGGTGCTGAGCGCCAACAAGCAGATCGAGCCGCGCTTTGTTCGTACGGGACTCACCAACGGTCGAGTGACAGAGATAGTTTTTGGAGACCTGCACGAAGGCGACACAGTCATCATTGGGCAGAATGACGCCAATGCAAGCAGGCCGGCGCAGCAAACTGGTTCACCGTTCCAGCAGCGTCCCGGAGGTATGCCCGGTGGTCGTGGGCCCGGTCGATAAGAAGAACCCAAGCTGAAGCTTGGACTCTGAACACTTGGGCGCGAGCCTTGCGATTTAGTTGCCGGGCCCGCGCCCATCTGTTACGAGATGAGGTAGAGATTACTTGGAAGCTCAGATTCTAACTGAAACAAGCTATGCCACTGATCCGCTTGTGAGCCCGGCGCTGATAACGCTCAGCCACATCCACAAGACTTATGTGATGGGCGACGTTGAGATACACGCGTTGCGAGGTGTCTCGCTTCACATAGATCGCGGCGAATTCATCGCGATCATGGGTGCATCGGGCTCGGGCAAATCCACGATGATGAACATTCTGGGCTGTCTTGATCGACCAACGCGAGGGCATTATTTTCTCGATGGTCAAGACGTTTCAAAGCTCTCGCGAGACGAGCTCGCCGATATTCGAAACCGAAAGATCGGGTTTGTCTTTCAAGGCTTCAATCTCCTGTCGCGCACGTCGGCTTTGGAAAACGTGGAGCTTCCGATGTTGTACCTTGGCGTCAAAACTCACGAGCGGATCGAGCGAGCCAAGGAGGCTCTCGACATAGTCGGGCTTAGCGACCGAATAAATAACATGCCCAATCAGCTTTCAGGTGGGCAGCAGCAGCGAGTTGCGATCGCTCGATCGCTGGTGAACAGGCCTTCGATTATTTTGGCTGACGAACCGACCGGCAACCTGGACAGCCGCACTTCGGTCGAAGTAATGGATGTGTTCCAACGACTCAATGAGGAACGCGGGATCACGATCGCCTTAGTAACCCACGAGCCTGACATTGCCCAATATGCGCGGCGAACAATCGTCTTCAAGGATGGTCGGATCAAGAACGACTATATGATCAGGGAGCCGCGGTCGGCGCGAGAAGAGCTTGAGAGTTTGCCGCCGATCGAAGACGACGAGGAGGAGGATGACGAATGAACCTGCTGTTGACGTTTAGGGTTGCAATTCGCGCGCTGGCCCGAAACAAAATGCGGTCCTGCCTGACCATGCTTGGCATCATCATCGGCGTCGGCGCGGTGATCGCAAACATAGCAATCGGTCAGGGCGCGTCGTCGCAAGTTCAAGCTTCGATCGCCAACATGGGCAACAATATGCTGTTCGTGATGTCCGGCTCAATGAATTTTGGAGGCATGCGCGGGGGCGCCGGTGAGTCCTGGTGTTCGCGCAAACGGGCAATTGGTTTTCGGCAATCAGAACTGGGTTGCGTCGAGCGGCATTCAAGGCACCAACGAGAAGTTCCCGGACATTCGCGCCTGGCCCATTGCGACGGGCGAGTTCTTCACCGAAGGCGACGTTCGAACGGCGGCGCGCGTCTGCGTCATCGGTAAGACGGTTGCCGACAACCTGTTTGCCGGCAACGATCCCGTCGGGCAGACGATGCGAATTCGCAACCTTCCGTTTCGCGTAATCGGCGTGCTCAACCCCAAAGGACAGAATCAATACGGGCAGGATCAAGATGATACGGTCATTGTTCCTTACACGACCGCGCAGAAGAAGATGCTCTCGATTACCTCGATCAACCAAATAATGGTATCGGCCATCAGTCCCAATGCGACGTTCACTGCGGAGAGCCAGATTACCGATCTGCTTCGCCAGCGCCACAAGCTTGGAGCGAATCAAGACAACGATTTCTTCGTTCGCAACTTAACCGACGTTGCTGAGCTTGCGGATCAGAACAGCAAGATTTTCACCAACCTCCTGGCCTCTATCGCAGGGGTATCGTTGCTGGTCGGCGGCATTGGGATCATGAACATAATGCTCGTGTCTGTAACCGAACGCACACGCGAGATTGGAATCCGAATGGCCATCGGCGCGCGCAGCAAAGCTATCCGCCGTCAGTTCCTGATCGAGTCTATTACTCTTTCGGTGGCCGGGGGCATACTCGGAATCCTGGTTGGAGTCGGCGCGGTATTTACAATATCAAAGACGCTGAATTGGCCCACGCTGATTTCCCCGGCGTCGATCGTCGCGGCAGTACTGTTTTCGGCGTTTGTGGGAATCGCGTTCGGCTATTATCCCGCGCGTAAGGCGGCGGGCCTCGATCCAATCGACGCGCTTCGGTACGAATAGAATCTCGCGTCGTTTGTCGCACACCAATTCGCTGGGTAGTGATTCGCTGCGCTTCGTTGTGAAGACCTGCACGTTTCTTCTATAATCTCGCAATCTCAACCTCGGAGAGACGCCTTATGAAGATTGCGCTGCTGCTCTTTCTCGTCCTGCCTGCTGTTGCCCAGGCTCAGCTCACTCCCGAACAGGCGATCGCGAGGCGGCAGTTGTCCGACGTTCGCATTTCGCCGGACGGTGAACGCGTGTGTCTCGTTGTGAGCGAGCCCCCAAAAGGTGCAACTCGCAGCAGACACATCTGGATGCTCAATGCGCGGTCGCGTGAGGTTCGGAGGTTTACTAACTCGTCGAAATCTGAATACTCGCCGCGATGGTCGCCCAATGGGAAGAAGCTTGCATTTATCTCGGACCGGGATGATTCGCCTCAGATCTACTTGATGCCCGGTGACGGAGGTGAAGCCGAGCGATTGACCGAAGGTAAGAACGCCATCCGCTGGTTGGACTGGTCGCCTGACGGCAAGAAGATCGCCTTCATCGCGCCCGAGCCGAAACCCGAGGCCGAAGAAAAAAGAGACAAGGACAAAGACGACGCGCGAGTCGTCGATCGCGACGACAAGCGAGCCCGGCTCTGGCTTATCGATGTGGAATCGAAGAAGGTCAGTCAGTTGACGCGCGCTCCCTGGCAGATCTCCGAAGCGCAGTGGACCGCGCCGGGCGACAAGTTGGTAGTTTCTGCAACAGACCATTCCGAGTCCGACCAGCACACGAACCGAATCTTCTCCATCGCGGTCGCCGGCGGCCAGATGAAAGAGATAGCCGCGCCGCGCGGGCCGTTCGGCTCGATTCGCGTGTCCCCCGACGGCAATAGCTTGACCTACGCGGCGGCCCGAGTCGACGGACCGTCGCCTCACGATCTTTATCTGCAATCAATCGGAGGCGGCGCGCCGCGAAACCTGACGGCGGCAAGCCTCGATCGGCCGGTTTTCAGCGTTGTCTGGAGACGCGACGGTTCGATACTATCAGTCGCCCAAACGGGTTCCAGGAGTCAGTTCTGCGTCATCAAGACGGACGGCAAAGCTCAACAGCTTCCCGCTAACGGAGTTCATCCGACCGCGTCTTTTGACGAGCGAGGAGGCTTGCTCGCGTTCGTGGCGGAGAGCGCCGTGGATGCTCCCGAGTTGTGGCTGTCCAACGGCGAAGCTGCGGCCGAAAAAGTCACGCGATTCAATAATAGAACTCGTGTTGCGACGGTTGTGCTGATTCATGGAGGGCCGACCGGTGTTTGGTCGGATTCGTTCGAGCCTTGGGGACAACTGCTCGCAGCGCGCGGCTATGCAGTTCTCTATCCCAACATCAGAGGCTCGATCGGTTACGGCCATCGCTTTATCGAGATGAATCGTGGCGACTGGGGCGGCGCAGACTTCAAAGACGTCATGTCAGGCGTGGACTTCTTGATCTCTCGCGGGATAGCAGACCCAAACCGGCTTGGAATTGGCGGTTGGTCCTACGGCGGTTACATGTCGGAATGGGCGATCACTCAGACGCAGCGTTTCAAGGCCGCGGTTTCGGGCGCGGGGATGAGCGACCTTGCAACGGAGTTCGGAACGGAAGACGGCCCCGCTTACGACGAGTGGTTTTATGGTCTTCCTTACGAGAAGCCTGAAGGATTCGCCAAGAGCTCTCCGATGACTTACGTGAAGAATGCCCGCACTCCGACTCTGATCCTGCACGGAGAGAACGATCGGACAGATCCGATTGGTCAAAGCCAGATGTTATATCGCGCTCTGAAACGCTACGGCGTCGAGAGCGAGTTTGTGGTCTATCCTAGAGAGCCGCACGGGTTGCAGGAAGAGAAACACTTAATCGATAGAATGAATCGAATAGTGCGATGGTTTGACGCGCACTTGAAATGAAACTGTGTGAATCCGTCAAATCGGCGTCATCAGTGGGCTATGAGTTTTACGATAGACCACAGATGACGCGGATTCGACGGATTTGCGCGGTTACCTCGATCCCGCGGCGGCGACTCCTTCTTCGCCGACGATTATGATGAGCGAAGCACCCTCCCTCATCACGCGGTAGCGGGTTAGCGTTCTAACGTCAACCACAACACGCACCGTGCCCGCCACA
>WNGG01013140.1_pt1 | contig 15223 bp, 14 predicted proteins | sample 5400661 | NCBI WGS metagenome assembly WNGG01 (sample SAMN13153372, study PRJNA577476) | soil metagenome | isolation source: 100 cm soil or saprolite under Garry oak tree replicate 1 | place: USA:California | collected 2016-06-15
GGACCTGGAGGACCTCTGCTTGCGCGGGGGTCACCCCGAGCGGGCGCAAGGCGGCGGCCATCAGCCGGTTGCCTTCGCGCTGGGCGGCCAGTATGAGGAGCGCGGCCTCTTCAAGCGGCCGCATCAGCTCACCGTGTTGATTCCGCGGCCTGGTTAGCTGCAGCGAGGCGGCTGGCCGCGGTGGGGTCATGGGCGGGAAGCACCACCAGGCCAGGGTAGCGGCTCGCCAGGCCGTTGACCTTCCTGGTGCTGTCCACGAGGGAGGACCGCTTGCCCACTCCGGGCACTTGCTCACGGGCCATGCAGTCCAGGTCGAAGGCCATGTCTCCGACCATCAGCAGCGGTGGCCGCCCAGGCCGGCGCACGAGCAGTGACAGCGAGCCTGGAGTGTGGCCGGGGGTGGGCAGCAGCATCAGGCTTGCGTCGCCGAGCAGGTCGTGCGCGGCCTCGAACGGGCTCAGACCGGGATCCTGCGCCGGCTCTGGGGTGATCTTGCGCCATCGGATGCCGGGAAGGTCAATGTGCCTGGGGAAGATGCCTCGGGTCGCGGGCATGGGGTCCTGCATCGACTTCCACTCATCCGCGGCAACCACGATCTCGGCGTGCCGTAGCTCAGCCAGGCCGCCGGCATGGTCGTGGTGCAGGTGTGAGATCACCGCGGTGCGGACGTCGCCGATGTCATAGCCGATCCGGGCCATCTGCTGGGTCAGCGTCTGATCCGGCCCGATCTCAGCGCGCCCGAGCCGACGGTAGAGCAGGCGCAGCGGGCCGCGGGGAAAATAGTCCGGGTCGGCGAGCGAGTCCGGGCGCTGCCCGGTGTCGAACAGCACCAGTCCGTCCTGGTGCTCGATGACGTACGCGTTGATGGGCAGCGGCTGGGTCCACTGCCTCTCGGTCAGCGCCCACCACAGCGCCGGGCTGCCGTGGGTCGCGATGTGCTGAGGGCGGATGGCCACTGTGCCCGTGCTCACCACGGAGACTGCGCGGATCGGGTCGGTCTTCGGCATCCTGATTCGCCTTCCTACATTAGGTGTCGTATCATTAAATTATACAGCATCTAATGTGCGCGCAAGCGCCGCCCTGCCACCCGGACGGGCAGCGCCCGCCACCTGAACCTGGAGGCACACCATGAACGAGAGAGTTGCCGTGATCGGCGCCGGCGGCGCGAGCGGACAGCTCATAGCCAGAGAACTCGCCAGCCGCGGCGTGCCGCTGACCCTCGCGGGCAGGCGGCCGGACGCGCTGGCACCGCTGGCACGCGAACTCGGCGCCCAGATCACCGGGGCAGACCTCACCAGCCCGGCCCTCGTGCCCGACGCCAGGCTGGTAGTCAACACGGCAGGCCCGTTCACCGTGCTCGCCGGCGAACTGATCCAGGCGTGCATGACCGCGCGCGTCCCCTACGTGGACATCGCCAACGAGCACACCGCCATCAAGCGCCTGCTCGGCCTGCACCAGCGCGCAGCCGCGCACGGTGCCGCCCTGGTCACCGGCGCCGGCTTCGGCCCGGCCGTGACCGAGGCGCTGGTGCTGGGCCTGATGAAAGGCCGCGGCGGACCGCCGGCCGCCGTCCGGGTGGCCGCCGCCCCCTCCGCCGGTGCGATCAGCCCCGGCGTCTCCGCCACGGCCGCGCAGGCCGCCGCGGACGGCGCGGCATGGTACTCCGGCGGCAAGCTCGTGCACGAGCCACTGGGCAGCGGGGCTCGCCAGATACTGCTCGACGGGCACGCCTGGCAGGTCATCCCCGCGCCGGTCGGCGACCTGGAAACTGCCTACCGAGCCAGCGGCGCAGCCGATGTGACGGCATACTTCGCCGCCCCCGGGCAGCGCCCAGGGCCGGCCGGAATCTCCTACGCCTACGCCGACATCCGGGATGCCGACGGCGCCATGGCAGGAAGCCTGGCGGTTCTCGGCGACGCGATGGCAGCAACCGCCGCCATCGCAGCAGCGACCGTCTGCCGTGTCCTCGCCGACGAGCCTGCACGCGTCGCCGGAGCCTGGACTCCCGGCGCGCTGTACGGCCAGGACCTCATCACAGACGCATGCGACATCACCGTCACACCGGCCGATCCCCGCGCCATCTGGGCCGAGCAGGAGCAAGTTGCGCGGTAACCAGATCCAGGAAGCCGATTCCTGCCCTTGGAGTGCATCACCCGAACTACCAACGTCAAGCATCAGCCGAAGGCCCGCAGCCCACGCGCCCGCATGGCTCCTGGCGACCGCCGTCTTGGATTTGACTGGCCTCTGGGAGGTACTCGGATCGAGACGGCAGGAAGCGACTTCGTGGCCAGCATCGAGAGGGCGGTCACATGGTCGGCCGGATTCTCGACACCCGTGGTCGGATTCAACGGCCGGGCATGACATCTCCGCGCAGATCGACTTCATGCTCAACGTCAACTGGCATATCTGCGGAACCGATAGCGCACCAGCGACGGCCAGGCAACTAGTGCGACGGCCAGGCAACTAGTGACGAAGCCGTAGAGCTCGCCTGTCAGCCGGGGAACTGTGGTATCCACCGCGTCGCGGGCGCTGGCCGCGCTCGCCGGGAAAGCCGGGGAGCAAGCATGAAAGGACTGGAAGAGGTGCCGATGCGGGCGATGGAGGAGCTGGTAGCGCGGGTGCTTGACGCCGTCGCACCCAACATAGTCACGTCGGTCCTGCTGCTGGCCGCCGCGCTGGTGCTGGTCAGCGGGGTGCATGCCGGGCTCTACGTGCCGCACCGTGTCCCGGTCCGATGGGCCAGCTGAGACGCTCAGCTTCGTGGGACGAGCTCATCGAGCACGTCAGCGAGACCTACGAGATCAGGCAGCTCTCGCGTTGGCGCAGGCTCGGCCCGCTCGGCGAGGCGGTTGATCCAGATCGAGCGAATGCCGAGGTCGTGGGCGGGCATGATGTCATGGAAATGGCTCTGAGCGACGTGGACGTGGCGGGACTTGTCGGCGCCGGTCAACTCATAGAAGGCACGCCAATGTCCATGATCGGGCTTGTACGAGCCGATCTCGGAAGCCACGATCGCCCGTTCGAACGGTACGCCGATGGCCTGAAGCGAGGCCTCGATCAGGCTGCGATCGCTGTTCGAGAGCGCGACAAGCTTCCAACTCCGCTCGTTTGCCTCGGCCAACGCGCGCGGCACCTCGGCGAACACGGGCCAATCGGGAAGGGAGCGGCCCAGCGCATCTTCCTCTTCCGGGGGAAGGGCAACCCCAACCTCAGACGCGAGCTCTCCGAGTACGGTCGCCATCACATCCCGGTAGCTCCACGCAGGGTGCTCGCTCTGGACGCGCGGCTCGATCACGTGGTAGCGCGCGAGCAGCTGCTCGCTCACCGATGAACCGAAGAGGCGACCAATCTCGGCCCCGATGCCGGCATTCCAATCGACCAGCGTTCCGTAACAATCGAACGTCGCCCATCGTGGCGCCATCAGCCGAGCATATGCAAGACGCTCGCAACAGCACAAGCCCGTCGTGGCTCGGTCGGATGGGATCACGATCGTGGCTTGAGCACCCCCGCGAGGGCCTGCCGAATAGGCGCTGCTGGTTAAGCAAATGCCGCGATCGCCGATCGTCACCAGATTAACTATTCTGGGCTCAAGAATAATCGTGCCTTCTTCCGCGGGCCCGAATCTTTGCGATTGCGCTGGCCTATGAGATCAGGCTGGGCCAGGTCAAGGCTCAGTACGACCCGGAGAACCTGTTCCGGATGAACTACAACATCACTCCGGTCCCCGCTGGGCCCGCCGCTCCGCGATCGTGACGCCGCCCATCGCCCAGTGCCTGGGCGGCGTCACGATCGCGGACGATGACGCGGACGGTGTCAGGCGGCGCGTCCAGCGCGCGCACGACGGCCAGGTGAAGCTCGTCATGCGGCGCAGCGCCAGCGCTCTATCACTTCGTTCGGCCCGCGTGCCAATGTAGGCGAGGTGGCGGTCGCATCTTCTGTTCCGCCCGGGAAAGCCGCGCCCGGGCACTTGCCCTTGGAGGCTCGCGCTGATGGTGGTACTGGACGGCGCGTCACTCACGATCGATTCCCTTGCGGCCGTCGCCGAGGGGCGGGATGAGATTGCCCTCGCCCCGGTCGCGCGAGACCGGATGGCCGCAGCGCGGGAGGTCGTGGAGGAGGCGCTGCGGTCCGATGCCGCGGTCTACGGTCTGACGACGGCTTTGGCGGAGCGAAAGAGTGTCGTGCTTGATGCCGCGGCACGGCCGGGCTTCAGCCGGTTCCTTATCAGGGGTCACCTCATCGCCCAGGGGCCGCCCGCACCGGTCCCGGTCGTGCGGGCGGCGATGGCCTGCCTGGTGAACGGTTATGCCAAGGGAACAGCCGGTGTGCGCCCCGAGCTTGCCGAGATGATCCTGGGCGCCTTGAACCGTGGTCTGACGCCGGCCGTTCGCAGCCTCGGCTCCGTCGGCCAGGCCGATCTGGGCCCGATGGCCGACCTTGCGGAAGGTCTGCTCCGCGAGACCGGCTTCGTCCTCGAGCCCGGCGAAGGGCTGGCGCTGGTCAACTCCAATGCCCTCTCCACCGGCTGGGCAGCGCTGGCGGAACTCTCCGCCGAACGTCTCCTCGGCGAAGCCGACGTCGCCGCTGCCCTCGATCTTGAGGCGTTCGCCGCCAATCTCAGCCCGCTGCACCCCGTGGCCGCCGAGGTCCGGCCATACCCTGGCCTGGGCGTGACCCTCGGCCGCCTGCGTGCGCTGCTCGCCGGCAGTTGGCTCTTCGAGCCCGGCAACGCCCGCAACCTGCAGGACCCGCTCACCTTCCGGGGCATTCCCCAGATCCACGGCGCTGCCCGGGACGCCCTGGCATACGTCCGGAACACGATCGAGACCGAGCTCAACTCCGCGCAGGGCAACCCCGCCGTCGTCCTCGCGGAACGGCGCATCGTGTCGGTGGCTAACCTCGAGGCCGTGCCGGTCGCAGCCGCGCTCGACTTCGCCCGCATCGCCCTGGCGCCGGTGGTCACCTCCGCGGCCGAACGGGCCGTGAAGCTCCTCCAAAGCCCCCTCTCCGGCCTCCCGGCCGGCCTGGCAGCCGAGCCGGACACCGGCGAGGACACCCTCGCCGAGTTCGCCGGCGCCGCGCAGGCGATCGCGGCAGAGGCACGCACGCTCGCCCACCCGGTCTCCTACGAACTCGTCAGCTCCAGCAAAGCGGAAGGGATCGAGGACCGCACGACAATGGCCCCGCTCTCGGCGAGGCGCCTGGCCGAGATGGCCGACCTTGCCGCACGGGTCATCTCCCTCGAGCTCCTGGTCGCGGCGCAGGCCATCGACCTGCGCCGGCCCTCCCGCCTGGGCGAGGGGACCGGGAGAGCGCTTCGTCTCGTCCGCGAACTCGTGCCGTTCACCGCCCGCGGACAGGCCCCGCCTGCAGAGCTGGAGCCACTCGTCGATGCGGTCCGGGCGGGCCGCCTCGCCCGAGCCGCCGGCCCGGGCCAATTACCAGTGCCCCCGCGCTCGCCAGATGACCATTTCACCCGGCCCTGCGCCTTGTCTGCGCAAAGTGTGCGTCGTACGGTCGGTCCGTGCCGCACTACGAGCTGCTCGCGGCTCAGGAACGGGTGCCCGCCCGTCCTTTCACCGATCCCGAGCGCACGCTAGCAGATGCCAGCGTCATGGGCCGGATGCTCGAGCGCCTCCGGCTTGAGGTCCGGTCCTGGCCAGGCTGGCGGACGTCGGTCGAACTGCTCGAGTACACGCAGGCCGGCTGCCGTCATTGGCTGGTGGTGCCCTGCACGCCCGCCCTGCGGGGGGCGCAAGACGTGACCGTGGTGGGTTTCTTCGGTGACCTGCGCAGCGGCATGGACCATTCCACGGTCTATGACCTTGAAGCCGACGTGGTGGCCCGGCTGGGGCGCTACGCGCCGACGGGGCTGCTGGGCTACTACGACGCCGAGATCGCCCGCGGGCTGCACGGCAACATGGTGCTCTTCGGGACGCGCGAGGTGCCGTGCGAGTGGCACGGTGACGTCGTGCACGCCAGGGCGGTCGCGCTCGCGCCGAGTCACTACCGCTGCCTGCGCCTGCACCGGGGCATCATTCCCGGCGCGCTGCTAGGCTCGGGCCATCTGATCATCAAGCAAACACGGTACTTCGACTTCGGGGGGCAGCCTGCCTGGCGCGGCTTGCGCGGGTTTGCGTAGATGCGGCCTCATCTCTTGCTGCGGCCGGCCGGGGCCGGCTGAGCGCCCCCATCGACTTCGCCTCTTCCGGAGGGAGATCCCGCCTGCGATACGGCCAGTGCATGCACGTTCCTTTCGGGCGAATGAGGAAGTGCTCGCCGAGGACGAGGATGCGGCATGGCGAGCAGCTATCCGCTGAGCAGTACCTGGGCCAGAGTCTGCGGGGCGATGTTCCGGCCGCTGATGACCGCCACCATCTGGCCGGAGAGCGGTACTTCGCCGGCCAGGATGGCGGCGACAGGCGCGGCGCCTGCGCCCTCGGCGATCAGGCCGTGCTCACGCGCGAGATATCGGATGCCTTCTGCGATCTGTTCGTCGGTGACGGATATCAGCGAGTGCACGCGGGTTCCAGGTTCCCGGCGAGCCCGTCAGCCAGCGTGTGCCCGACTTCGATCTCGACCACGTGCCCTGCGCGTATTGCCGTTGATACGGCTGGGGAGGCGGCAGCCTCGACTCCGATAACGGTCATCCGGCCGGTGCGGCTTGCTGCCAGGCCAAGCCCGGCGGCCAGGCCCCCGGCGCCGACACTGCATACCACCGTGATGCTGCCTTGCAGCTGGCTCAGCAGCTCGATCCCGAGTGTCGCCTGGCCGGCGATGACGTCCGGGTCGTTGTAGGCGGACAGATAGCGCAGCCCGGTTCCGGCCAGCGCCCGGGCGTGCTGCTCGGCGGCCTGGTAACTGTCGCCGTGCACGATGACGCGGGCCGGGAACCGCCGCAGGGCCTCGAGCTTGGCCGGTGACGCGCTGGCCGGAACGACCACGGCTGCCCGGACACCGAGGCGGTCCGCGGCGAACGCCGTGCCGAGCGCGTGGTTGCCGGTCGAGGCCGTCACGATTCCCGGTGATTCCCCGGCCTGAGACAGTGCGGCCAGCGCGCCTCGCACCTTGAACGAGCCGGTCGGCTGCCATGTCTCCAGCTTGACGAAGACCCCGTCGCCTAGCAGGGGGCTGGCCACTACCGGCGTGGCCGCAAGCTGCGCGGAAACGACACGCCAGGCCCGCTCGATGCCGGCATCAGGCGGCCAGGCCGGCGGGGCGTCCCCGGGGGTCAGCGCAGGACCTCGTCGAGCGTGGTGAGCGCGCGGTCGACGTCGTCGCTGTTGTTGTAGAAGTGCATCGAGAAGCGGGCTGAGCCGACGCGGGGCGAGACGATCACGCCGCGGCGGGTCAGCTCGGCGGCGATGGCCTCACCGTCGCGGCCGGGGAACCGCGCGGCCACCGTGCCGGCCCGGCGGCCGGGGTCGCGCGGGGTGAGCAGGCGCGCGCCGCGCTCGGCCAGCCCGTCGGCGAGCTGGCCGGCCAGCAGCCGGTTGTGCCCGGCCACGTCGTCGAGGCAGAGGCTGGCGATGTAGCGGATGGCGCGGCCGAGGGCGATAGCCGACGCGTAGGACCTGGTGGAGTACTCCATCCGGCGGGCGGTGCCGGCCAGCGGCTGCCACCGGGCGTCCAGTGAGTACGGGTGCTCGGTGCTGCGCCATCCGGCGAACGGCGGCCGGAACTCCGCCAGCACCCCCGGGCTGAGGTAGCACACCGCGGCCCCGAACGTGCTGCACAGCCACTTGTAGGAGCCGGCAATGAGGACGTCGACGCCGGAGGCGGTGACGTCGAGCGGCAGCTGGCCCGCCGACTGGGTAGCGTCGATGATCAGCAGCGCGCCGTTGTCGTGCGCCAGCGCGGCGAGCTCGTGCAGGTCCAGCAGGTGGCCGGTGAGGTACTGGACGTGGCTGATGCAGATGGCCGCGGTGGACCGGTCGACATGGTCGGCGACCTTGCCCACGTCGAAGCTCTCCGGGTCGTCCAGCACGTCGGCCAGGCGGACCTCGCAGCCGGTGTCCTCGGCGATTCGGTGCCAGGGGTAGGTGACGCTGGGGAAATCCACCTCGGAGGACACCACGTTCTGGCCGCTGCCCGGCCTGAGCCACCAGGCGACCTGGCAGAGCGCCTCGGTGAAGCTGGTGCAGATCGCGATCGTATCCGGGCTCGCATGAAGGAGCCCGGCCGCCGCGGTCCTGGCGTCTTCGAGGATGCCTACCTCAGTGTCCTCATCCATGCCGGTCGTGCCCGCCTGGGCCAGCCCGGACTCGAACTCGTGCGCGGGTGCCAGCACCGATGCCGGGACCAGGCCGGCCGACGCGGTATTCAGGTAGGTGAAACGGCTCAGGGCGGGAAAGTCCTCCCGGCGCAGGGCGGGCACGGACATCACAGCCTCCTCGCATTGCCCTATTGCAGGATTGTATTGCCATATTGCAGGATTGTTCAACAATATGAAAGGATAGCTTCAAGGCGAGCGGGACTGCAAGCGGAGGTGATGCCGGTGCCGGTCCGGGTCCTGAACCGTGCCGACGTGCAGCGCCTGATCTGCCTCGCGGACGCGGTCGCCGCGGTGCGCGAGGCGTTCATCGCGGCGGACCGGGGGCGGGCGGTGATGCCGCGCCCGTTCGAGCTGCACCTGCCTGACCGTGATGGTGAGCTGCACGTGAAGGGCGCCTACCTGCTCGGGGCGCCGGTCTTCGTGGTCAAGGCCGCGAGCGGTTTCTACCGCAACAGCCAGCTGGGGCTGCCGGTCAGCAGCGGAATGACCCTCGTGTACGACGCAGGCACCGGCATGCTGCGCCTGCTGATCCTGGACGGCGGCCTGCTCACCGAGCTGCGGACCGCGGCGGCAGGCGCGCTGGCCGCCGACCTGCTGGCCCGGCCTGACGCGCGGACCGCGGCCGTCATCGGCACCGGCGGACAGGCAAGGTACCAGCTGCAAGCGCTCCTGGAAGTCCGCCGTGTCCGCGAAGTCGCGGTGCACGGCCGCCGCCCGGAAGCCGCCGGGCAGTACGTGCGGGACATGTCTCTGCCGGGCGTGCATGTAGTGGCTGCGGAAACCGTCCGCGAAGCTGTCGCGGGCGCCGACATCGTCATCACCGCCACCAGCAGCACCGAGCCTCTACTGCGGCGCGAGTGGCTGGCTGCCGGCGCGCATGTCACCGCGGTCGGCTCCGACATGCCGCACAAGCAGGAGCTGGACCCGCAGGTTCTCGCCGCAGCGGACAAGTACGTACCGGACAGCATCGATGCCGCCCGCACGTCCGGTGAGCTGCACCACGCGGTCGAGGCCGGCGTCCTTGACGTCGCCTCGGTCTACGGGGAGCTCGCCGCCCTGGCCTCGGGCCGGCTGCCCGGGCGCACCCGGGACGATGAGCTGACCGTGGCCGACCTGACCGGCCTGGGCATCCAGGACGCGGCAGTGGCCGCCTTCGTGGCCGGGCAAGCCGAGGAACTGGGCGCCGGCGAGAACATCCCGCTGGCGGGGGCGTGACCGTGCCCGGCCCGGACACCCGCCTGGGCGTGGCCATCCAGCGGCAGAGCACCACCGAGCAGGTCGCCGCCGCCCTGCGGGAAGCCATCCTCTCGGGCCGGATACTGCCCGGCACCCCGCTCCGGGAGGTAGCCCTCGCCAGCGAGCTGGGCGTGTCACGCAACACAGTCCGCGAAGCCGCCCGCGTCCTGGGCAGCGAGGGCCTGATCCGGCACGAGATGAACCGCGGCGCCATGGTGGCCGGCATCACCGGGCAAGATGTCGACGACATCTACGCCGCCCGCCTTGCCGTGGAGCTGGCAGGCGCCGAGGCCCTGATGTCGCGCCGCGACCCGGTGGCGTTCCGCAGGCTCGCAGGCCTCGCCGGCCAGATCGAGGACGCAGTCCGGCGCCGCGACGTAGCGGCCGCACTCGAGGGCGACCGGCTCTTCCATGCCACGATCGTCGCGGCGACCGGCAGCCCCCGGCTGCAGCGGTTCTACTCACAGCTGCAGCAGGAGCAGCGCCTCGCGCTATCCCTGGCCGAGAGTTCCAGCCGGGAACTCGGCCGCACCGCAGATGATCACCGGGAGCTGCTTGACTCCCTGCATGGCGGCAAGGCCCAGGCCAAAGCGCAGCTGAGGACCCATCTGCGGGCCGGCGCCGCCGAGCTGCACAGGCTCAGGCAGCTCATCGACCGGCGGCGCGCAGGCGAGGAACCGAAGGACCATTACCCGGCTCGCCCGGGCACTCGGCGCCCAGCTGGAATGGTAGGAACCCGTTAACCGGCTCGCTGCGCCCAGCGACCGATGTATGGCCGCCAACCACAGAACGAGGGCGGCGGAACATGCTGCTTGCTGGCTGTGTTGGCGCGGGTGACAGACGGCTAGCTGGCGTGGCAGACGTGATGGGTGAGGTGGCCGGTGCCGAAGATCGAGCTTGGAACTGTCGGCGCGGTGCTCAGCCCGGGCGACGGCAACGCGTCCGTCGACGCCGCGGTGGAGCTTGAGGAGCTGGGTTATTCAACGATCTGGCTCACCGGCGGGCCGCTGCGGAGCCTCAGCCAGATCGCCGATGTCGTGCGGGCGACCAAGCGGGCACGGGTGGCCAGCGGGATCATCTCCGTCGACCGGTTCGGCGCCGCTGAGGTGTCCGCCTTGTACGCCGACCTGCAGGCAACTCACCCCGGCCGCTTCGTCGTCGGGCTCGGCGGCGCCCACGGGCCAAACCCCCTGCAGACCTTGACCGCCTACCTCGACCGGCTGGAACCGGTGCCGGCCACGGCACGCGTCATGGCCGCGCTCGGGCCAAAGATGCTCGATCTAGCCCGTGACCGCGCCGCCGGCGCTTTCCCGGTCCTGGTCACACCGGACTACACCGCACGCGCCCGGTCCCGGCTCGGCGACGACACCACGCTGGCCATCGAGCAGCTCGTCGTGGTCGAGACCGACCCCCAGAAGGCGCGGGCGATCGCGCGCGGGCCGCTCGGGTTCCTCGGCAACTTCCCCGCTTACCGGGCCAGCTTCCGCCGGATGGGCTTCACCGACGAGGAGATCGCCCAACTGGCCGATCGTCTCGTCGACGCCCTCGTGCCCTGGGGCGGCGCTGATTCTGTAGCGGCGGCCGTGTCAGGGCAGCTAGAAGCCGGGGCCGACCATGTCGCTATCTCCGTGACCGCTGACGCATCCCAGGCCCAATTCCGCACCCCCTGGCGCCAGCTGGCGGAGCGGCTCATCGCCGCATAACAGTCACAAGGCCAGCCCGTCGCCAGGGAGGCCGGATCTTGCGATCTGCCGCCCGTCCCGATCGCCCGGCAACGGTCGCCGGTGCCAGTCCGGCCGGTCATACTGCGTGTGTGCCGAATGGATGAACAGCAGCCATCGCCAGGGACAGCTCCCCAGTTGGCCGATGTCGGCCGCCAAAACACCAGCAAGAGCGACCTCGGCCCGCGGAAGGAGTGCTTTCACATGGCGAACCTTGGCAATGTGTGGCATAGGCCAGCAAATCCTGAGCCGCGCGGCCGGGCCGGGATGCGCGACCCTGTATTCCCGACGAATCAGGTGGCCTCTGTCACTATTACGACCGGCAACCAGTTCCAGGGCGGAGGAAACCAAGGCAACCAGCTACAGGACGGCAGCAGCCTGTTCTTCAAGCGGACAATCGACGTCGGCTGGACGCCGGTGCCACTCATCTTTGTCACGGTGATCGGCAACAATAAGTACTATTCGGCGGATATCCCGATAGGCGCGTTCGGCGGCGGCGTCGTCGTCCAGTACTACCTTCGCATCGCGTACGACGACCATGACACGACCTTCCTGCAGCTGAGCACGGACGGGGTGACCTCGCTCACGACGGCTGACGAGGGAGCCGCCCAGGCCGCGCCCTTTACGTTCACGATCGAGACGAGCGACGTGCGGGGCCAGTGGGGCCCGGTCTTCTCGCTCCCCAATGTGGGTGTCCACGCTCACGTCCTGCCGACCGGTCTGGTGCTGATGTGGGGCCGGCGCGACAGCCCGCAACAGTCACTCGACGTCGACCCGCGGAGCCCGATCCATGTGGGCGCTGCACCTGCACTGCCGGCGCAGTGCACGCCCTTCCTCTGGAATCCGTCGACCAAGCAGGTGACGGCGACCCCACAGCCGACCTTGGGCGATCCCGCCAGGACCAAGGCCAACCTTTTCTGCTCGGGTCATGCGTTCTTGCCCGACGGGCACCTGCTCGTTGCCGGAGGTCACTTGGCCGATTCGGCGGGCCTCGACCAGACGACGGTGTATGACCCGGAGAGCAACACGTGGACACCTAGCTCGGTGATGACCCATGGACGGTGGTACCCGACCCTGACGGGACTGCCCGACGGAAGCGTGCTGGTGCTGTCGGGCACCTTCCGCGACCCCGCGGGCAATACGGTCAATAACATAGCGCCCGAGGTATGGAATGGCGGCGCGCTGACCGAGATCATGGAAAGTCCCGCGGGCGCATTCGACCTCTACCCTCGTCTGCACGTGGCGTCGAACGGTGTGGTTTTCACGACCGGGTCTTTACAGCAGACCTGGTCGCTGGACCTCTCAGGCGGCGGGCATTGGAACAAGGTCCCGACCCAGCGGGACAATGCGCAACGGGACTATGCGCCGTCGGTCTTGTATGACGTGGACAAGGTCATCTACATCGGCGGCGGCAACGAACCCACCGCCAACGCCGAACTGCTCGACTTGAGCCAGGCCCAGCCCCAGTGGCAGCCAGCCGCTCCCATGAACTTCCCACGACGCCAGCACAACGCGACCATCCTGGCGGACGGAACCGTGCTGGTGACAGGTGGCACGCGCAGCGGGGGTTCGGGTGCCCCGCAGGATTTCAATAACCTCGATCCCGGTCAGCCGGTCCACGTCGCCGAGCTATGGCAACCAGACTCGGGAAGATGGACCCAGCTCGCGGCCGAGGCGGTCGACCGCTGCTACCACTCGACGGCAGTGCTTCTCCCGGATGCCACGGTGCTCAGCGCGGGCGGCGGCGAGTTCTTCCCGGTCGAGGCAGTGAAAGAGGAGAACGATCCGCTGGACAGCCACGAAGACGCCCAGATCTTCTCCCCTCCCTACCTGTTCAAGGGGACCCGTCCGGTCATCTCGTCTGCGCCAGACACGGTGAGCTATGGCGAGACTTTTCATGTCGAGACCGCCCAGGCGAGCGACATCGCGAAAGTGACCTGGATCCGCCTCTCGTCCGTGACGCACGCCTTTAACACCGGCCAGCGCTTCAACTCCGTCAGCTTTCAGACCTCGGCTGGCGGCCTCGACGTCACCGCTCCAAGCTCGGCCAGCGTGTGTCCCCCGGGTCACTACATGATGTTTCTCGTCAACCGCCCAGGGGTCCCGTCGGTGGCAAAGATCATGCAAGTCATGGCACTCACCGGCGCCCAGGCTCAAGCGTCGGCCGCGGCGCAGCCAGAAGCCCTGAGCATCAGCTCAACCGCTCCAGGACACCGGAGACCCCAGGATGCCTTCGCGCAGCGGGCTGCAGTCCTTGGCGCAGCGACTGGCACAAAGGTCGTGGTCGGCCTCACCGGGACATGTCCCTACGGAATCGCGGCGTGCTGGGGAGGGGCCAATGAGGCTCTCGGCCGCCTCGAAGGCGTGCAGTTCGTCGACCCCATCCCCGAAACGGAGGCCTCGACGGCCACTGTGTTCCTCGTCGACGACCGCTTGCCGCCGTTGGACCGCTGGGACGAACAATTCCGGCGCATCGTCAACGACAGCTACGTACTGCGCGGGGCCGAAGTCAGCCTGACGGGCACAGTGGAAATACGGGATGACAAGCTCTTCCTCGCAGGAAACGGACGGCGGCCAGCGGTTCAGCTGGCACCGCTGAACCCCGCCAGCAAGGTCCAGTGGGACCGGGCAACCCGAGCCCCTCAACCCGCTTTGCCGGACGAAGTGGCCGCATACATGACTATCACGCCGGAGATCAGCGGCGGAACGATGCCAGCTATGACGGTCACGGGCCCGATCAGCCACACCGGCTCCGGCTATGTGCTGGAAGTACGTGAGGTGCGAAGGTGATGATCCGCCGCGGTCCGCCACCAAATGGACCACCCCACCACCAGCCACACACGTAGACCGAAGCCTCCCCCGGCATTGGCCCCGGGCGCTGGAGCGTGCTGTTTACTGGCATCGTGGGGTCCGCCGGGCGAGGATGCCGGCCGGGTCGTCCAAGGGCAAGGCCCGCGGTAGGGCGGTTTAGTATCGATCACCACGACGCGGCGTGATGACAAGAGGCAGGACCCGATGAAGGCTATGGTCCAGGACCGGTTCGGCCCGCCGGACGTCCTGCGGCTGGCGGACGTCGGCCTGCCAGAGGCCGGGGCCGGCGACGTGCTGATCCGGGTGCACGCCGCCGCGCTCAACCCGGCGGACTGGCACATCCTGCGAGGAGACCCGCTGGTGGCGCGGCTCATGGGCGTGGGGCTGACCAGGCCGAAGGCCCGGGTGGCCGGGGTCGATGCGGCGGGCGTGGTGGAGGCGGCCGGCGTGAACGTGCGCGGGCTGCGCAGCGGCGATGAGGTGCTCGGTTTCTGCCGGGGCGCGTTCGCGGAGTTCGCGTGCGCCGCGGCGGACATGGTGGTGCCGAAGCCGGCGAGCCTTACCTTCGAGCAGGCGGCCGCGGTTCCCATAGCGGCGACGACGGCCCTGCGCGGGATCCGTGACGTGGGCGAGGTGAAGGCCGGTCAGCTGGTGCTCGTCAACGGGGCCGGCGGCGGGGTGGGCAGTTATGCCGTCCAGATCGCGGCGGCGCTGGGCGCCGAGGTCACCGGGGTGTGCAGCACGCGCAACGCCGGGCTGGTGCGCTCGATCGGTGCCGCGCACGTCATCGACTACACGACGGAGGACTTCACCGACGGGCGGACGCAGTACGACGTGATCCTCGACAACGTCAGCAGCCTCCCGCTCACCCGGCTGCGCCGGGCGCTCACCCCGAAGGGGACCCTGGTGCTCAACGGCGGCGGTTCGCCCGGCCACGTGTTCGGGCCTGTGGCTGGCATCCTGCGGGCAGTCGTGGCCAACGCGTTCGTCTCGCAGCGGCTGCGCCCGCTCCCGTCCCGGCAGAACCGGGAGGAGCTGCTCGCCGTGACCGGGCTCATCGAGGACGGGAAGCTCACGCCGGTCGTCGGCCGGACCTACCCCCTGGCCGATACGGCCGAGGGTCTGCGCCACGTGGAGCAGGGGCACGCGCGCGGCAAGGTCGTCGTCACCGTGGCGTGAG
>WNGG01013070.1_pt1 | contig 15222 bp, 15 predicted proteins | sample 5400661 | NCBI WGS metagenome assembly WNGG01 (sample SAMN13153372, study PRJNA577476) | soil metagenome | isolation source: 100 cm soil or saprolite under Garry oak tree replicate 1 | place: USA:California | collected 2016-06-15
CTGGTGCTTGGCGGATATCGGTTGGATCACGGGGCACTCGTATATTGTTTACGGACCGCTCGCGCTCGCCGCGACGAGCGTGCTCTACGAAGGAGTACCGCAATTCCCCGATGTCGGCCGCCCCTGGCGCATCGCCGAGCGGCTGGATGTCAATATCTTCCACACTTCGCCGACGGCCATTCGCATGCTGCGCAAAGCCGGCGCTGACGAACCGAAAAAATACAGCTACCACTTCAAGCACATGACCACGGTCGGCGAGCCGATCGAGCCGGAAGTGTGGCAGTGGTATCACGAAGTCGTGGGCAAAGGCGAGGCCGTGATCGTCGATACGTGGTGGCAAACGGAGACGGGCGGCTTTCTGTGCACCACCAAGCCCGCGCTCGATCCGATGAAGCCCGGCAGCACGGGTCCCGGCGCTCTGGGCATATATCCCGTCATTTGGGACGAAGAAGGCAACGAAGTGAAGGCTGGCTCACACGTGGCTGGCAACATCTGCATCCGCAATCCGTGGCCCGGTATGATGCAGACGATTTGGGGCGATCCGCAGCGGCTCGTCAACCAGTACTACAAGAAATACAACAAGCATCCGCACAGCAAGGATTGGCGCGACTGGCCGTATTACGCCGCCGACGGCGCGGTGCTTGCTCCCGACGGCTACTACCGGATCCTCGGCCGCGTGGACGATGTGATCAACGTGGCCGGTCACCGCCTGGGCACCAAGGAGGTCGAATCCGCCTGCCTCACCGTACCCGAGATCGCCGAAGCCGCAGTCGTTCCGGCCGTAGACGAAGTCAAAGGCCGCGTCCCTGTCGTTTACATTTCGCTGAAGCCCGGCCATTTGCCGAAGAAGGCGATCGAAGACAAAGTCACGTCCACGATCGAAACCATGATCGGCAAAATCGCGCGACCAAAGCAGATTCACCCGGCGACATTACCACGCTTGCAAATCCCGATATTGTCGAGCAGATTCGCGAACTGGTGCAGGGCCGTGCCATTTTGCCAGTTCAGGAAGGCCCGGAAGACATCAAGCGCTTCGGCCAGGAATCGTAGAACCACTGCCGGGTGGACGATCGACAGAAAACGCCTGAACTCGCTCCCAGCCGCGAACAGCAAGGCAATGTACCTTAACTCCTTTATTTTCAATACTTTTAAGTTGAAAGTAACTAGAACTGAATAGTTACTCGCCCTCCACGAAAAAGAAAGGCAATCCTTAGAAGAAATGACATTTCCCATGACCGCCCCAAACAGTAACCGCATCCTGGCAGTCGTGACTCCCTGTTCTTCGGTTTCGCTTTACAGATTATTTCCAAACCGTCCTAGTACATCGGTACTTCTCAAATTTGAATCGATTTTGTATCGGGAGTCCTATTGTTCCCTGGCCCCCACCCCGCTACACTCTTACTTCGATCAGGAGGGCTGCCTTGACTGGTTCCGAACGCCGCACAACTCAGCGCTTTTCCATGCGGCTGCCGCTCACTGTGCGCTGGACCACTGGAGCGGCCGTTGGCGAAACCAGCACCGAGTCCCGGGACGTGAGTTCGCGCGGTGTTTACTTCTTCCTCTCCAAAGATGTCAAAGAAGGCTCGCCTGTTGAGATTTTGTTGACTCTGCCGAACGAGATTACGCTGGCCGGCCCCGTGCGCGTTCGCTGCCTCGGGCGCGTACAACGCACCGAGCCCCGCGATGAAGGCGCGATAGGCGTGGTCGCGGCCATCGAGCGGTACGAGTTCCTCCGCACCGAGGAAGAGCGATAGTTCTTGCGCTCTACGGGGAGACCGCAACTCCCTCACCTGGAGCGGGCGTGATAAGTTGTAGCGGTAAAAATCCGCAGGCTAAGTTTTCCGCACTTCCATTTGCCTGCGGCGCAAAAAGCTTTGCCGAGTTTCTTGCTCGCACACTGCGGAGGCGGGCAGGATCAGCCGGGGTGCCTTGGCCCCTCAGCGAAGCGCCCCGGCTCAGTTCTTTCGTTTAGCACCTTGCCCAAAAACGCCACCGCCAGTCATCCCAGGCGTTGTAGCTCCGCCTGACCAGCCCTTTCCCCTATCTCTCTGACTGGGAAGCGCAGGCCGAAGCTTTCCTGCGGCCAGCCCCGCCAGCGCGCGGAGGCGCCCGTTGAGTTCGCCTGCGCTCAAACGCCCCTCGCGGTAGAGCCGGCGGAGAAAATCCTCGGCCCGCCGCTCCCCCTTCTGCGAGTTACATTCCGCACACGAGGAGACCAGGTTGCGGTAGCCATTGCACCCTCTCCGGACACGCGGAACCACATGGTCGAGGCACCGCACCATCGGCCCCAGCCTCCGCAAGCAGTAAAAGCAGAACCCGCCCTCGCGCGCGTGGATCGCCTGGCGCAGCGCTCGGCTTTCCAGAAAATCCACCTTCTCGAAATTGGCCACGCTAGGCACACGCTCGGCGTCGCGCGCTGCAATTTTGCCAGCGCGAACCGAGCGAATCTCCTCCGGCAAGCGCACTTCGACCACATGACCCGCTCTGCTGCGTTCCGCCAACCGCAGCGCGCCTTTGGCAATCAGGCGGCGCACGGCTTTGCGTGCGGCCCAGTTCGAGAGGCTCGCCCCGCGCGCGAGCCACAGAATGGAAAAGCGAAGCTGCAGCCTCCCCTCCAGCCGGCTGTGCCGTAGCAGATGAGAATATACCGCGCGGTCGAACACCGAGAGGTGCAGCCGCGGCACCACCAAATCTTCCAATTGTTTCCACACGAGTACGGCGTTGAGCTTTTTGTTTTTCATGTTCATATCCAGAGTGGGGATAGTGTTGCCACAGCGGATTCGTCTTTTCTTGTAGTGGCCGGGCTTTAGCCCGGCACTTCTCGCGTAAAGACCTGCCACAGCGGATTCGTCTTTTCTTGTAGTGGCCGGGCTTTAGCCCGGCACTTCTCGCGCAAAGACCTGGTTCGCCTCTGTGCTTTCTGTGTTAGGTCTTTGGGAGAAAGAAAAAACGCCGGCAAGGACGCCGGCGTTACAAAAGCGCACGAGGCACCGTGCCTCTACGGAAAAGCGACAGGGGGGATGCCGTCTAAGGAACGCCCCTAAAAAGAAAAAGCCCCGGCGAACCCGGGGCGCACTTCTATACACAACAAATCCTACCAGGGTAGTAACCGCCTTGTCAAGACCAAAATCAGTTTGCCGGCCTCAGAAACTTGCAACGGCCGCAGTTTCGGTTGGGCACGTTTCGAAGATGGGCAGCAGCCGGGCCATTTCCAATGCTTGCTTCAAGTTCGGGCGGAGATGACAAAGCTTCAGGCCTCCGCCTTTGGCTTTGGTCTTCCGATGGATTTCGATGAGTGCGCCGAGGCCCGCGCTGTCCACATAATGGACGTGCTCGAGATTGACGACAATGCGTGTGGCGCCGGATGCCAGGAGATTGTCGATCACGGTAAGCAACCCGCTGCTCTCTTCTCCGAGCACCAGACGCCCTTTGAGCGCCAGAAGGTAGATTCCATTCGTCTCACGCTGCGTTATTTCCAAAGGCATCGTTGGCCTCCTCTTCTCGTCACTCGCCACTCACCACTCGCCACTCACCACTTCCCCAATGACCATTCCGCGGATTCGCGAATGCATCCATGATAGCCTGCGGAATCCCGATAGCCAAAAAAACAGTCGAGGCGGAAAACGGAAGCCCGGCATGCGCCACTTCCGAATAACCTCCATCGCAGACTGGAAGCGATATCACGTTAGTGTGTACGTATGGTATAGTATGTACAAGAAGATACGTACAGGATGACCTTCGAGTGGGACGAGAGGAAGAATCGCAGGAACCGAGCAAAGCACGGCGTGAGCTTCGAGGCGGCCACGCTTGTCTTTGACGATCCTCATGCCGTGGGCGTCCCGGACCGCACCGAGGAAGGCGAGGAGCGCTGGAAGACGGTGGGAATGGCCGCCGGAGTCGTACCGCTGTTGGTGGTGCATACCCATCGTGAAGAGGGCGGAGAGGAATACATACGGATCATCTCGGCGCGAAAGGCAACGCCGCGGGAAAGGAAGGCTTATGAGGAAGGTCTCTAGGAAAGTGGCAAAGGAGCTTGCTGCGCTGGCGCGGATGCCGGACGACAAGATCGATTTGACGGATGCGCCGGAAGTGCGGGAATGGAGAGGAGCGGTCGTGGGGAAGTTTTATCGCCCCATCAAGAAGCCGGTTACGATTCGCGTGGACGCCGATGTGCTGGCCTGGCTGAAGCGCCAGGGAAGCGGGTATCAGACCAGAATCAACAAGCTCCTCCGCGAAGCCATGGAAGGAAAGCGCCGGGCCTAGATGCGGGGTTATCCTCTTTTTCTCGCCACTCGCCACTCATCACTCGCCACTTCCTCTTCGCCCATCCCCGCCCCGCGCGGCCGCCTTACCTTCGCTTAAGAGTCAAAGACCGCACCCTTTGAAAGACCAAACGCTAAAGGGTGCGCCACCCGCGGGGGCAGGGGAAAACGAGAGAACAGGGAAACACGAGAGCACACAAGAGCACGGGGAGAACTGGGAGCACCCAACTTGGTCTAAACCCTTCACTGTGAGCAAATATATGGCGCAAAAGCGCCTTCTGGCGTATATAGCCAACCGCGAATAAGCATCATGTATGCGCCGGAGCCGCATCTGGTCCCCTTGTAATTCACTCTCGAAGGAGCAGACAAAAGCCCTTCCCTTTCAAAGAATTACGAGATATGATTCCCAGCGATGGTCGGGCCAGAATCAACCCTTGGTTCTTCTTTTCGCCCGAAAATTATTGGGCAACTAGTCCGCGCTTTCGCGCATCAGAGGTTTGGAGGCGTATTTATATGAAGGTGGTTGCCAAAGTCAAGGAAATGCCAAAGCCAGTCACGGTCGCCGCCGCACGGCGTGTGCAGATGCGCGACCAGATCTGGCCAGGCGAAGCAGAACGATTGTGGCATAGGACCAAGGAAGATGGCTTTTCAACGATACCCCGGACACTGCCTCTCGTGATGACCCTGATCGACGACCTGAAAGGCAAAGGTAGAGACGCTTCGCGCGTTTACTTCGACCTGTGGTGCCGCCAGATGGACGATTCGTTTGTTGAGGTCACGGATGAAGAAGCCTTTGCCTATTCGTGCGGTTACTCCACACCCGGACGAAATGTTCGGACATGGCGTGAGCGAATAGACCTCTTGCGTGAACTTGGTTTCATCACTGTCCGCCCCAACGGAAGCCGCAAATACGGCTACATCCTTCTCCGCCACCCACATCTCGTCGTGGCCGAGCTTCAAAAGACGGGAAGAATCAAGCCGGAGTGGTGGGGAGCGTTTACAAAGAGGGCCACACAAGTGGGAGCGATACTCGCCCCGGCATCGGCCTGAATCGCGAACTCGGCGTGAATTCCGCAGGATTAGCCTTTTCTAGGGGTTCTGAACATGCGCATTTCAGGCCTCTTTGAAGTGGGACTTGCGCCGTGAATGTTGTAGGAGTAGAATCGCAGGAGATTCATTCCTCATTCTGTTTGGGTGTAGTTCTTGGAGTTTTCAGATGGCAAATAAAGACGGCGGCGCCGCAAGGCACGAGAAACAACGGCTCTACATAAGTCAATCGGATGTTCCAAGCGTGTCCCTTGAGAAAGCGCTCAGGATACCTACTGCAATCGGCGAAAATTACGGGTACAAGCCAGCTTCCCCGCTCCAAGTCGCCAAAGCGCTAGACGTGCAGCCGACGACCGGCGGTTTCAAAATGCTGACAGGAGCCGCCATCGCCTACGGGCTTACATCTGGCGGTTACAACGCTGACAGCATTTCGATCACACCGCTCGGAATGCGTATCGTAAGACCGACGCTAGAGGGTGACGACCTTGAAGCAAAAAGAGAGGCGTTACTTCGCCCGAGAGTAGTGCGAGAATTCCTCCTAAAATACGACGGTGCGCCAATCCCCAAAGACACTATAGCGCAAAATGTTCTAGCCGAAACGGGTGTCCCTCCGGGCCGAACCGCAGAGGTCTTGAGCCTGATTCTCGAAGGCGCTCAAGCGGTTGGATTCTTGCAGGACATCAAAGACCGAAAGTATGTCGACCTGCACAGCGCCGGAGCTGCGGCACAAGCTGCCGCTGAAGAGTCCGACGCCGCGGTAGACCCGGAGCGGGGCACGGTTACAGCCGTTCGCCAATCGGCTGTGCCCGCTGCACAGGCAGCACGCCCCGCCATAGTCTCCCTGCCTGCCACTGACACGCGCGCCAGAAGAGTTTTCATCACTCACGGTAAGAACAAAGGGCTCATTGAACCCATAAAGAAACTCCTTGCCTTTGGCGAGCTAGAAGCGGTCGTCGCGGTTCAAACGCATACCGTTTCGCAATCGGTCCCAAGCAAGGTCATGGACGAAATGCGTTCCTGCGGTGCCGCAATCATTCACGTCGAGGATGAGAAACGCATTGAAGACAAAGAGGGCAACTGGCCCTGTTCGGGCAGCGGTTCATACTGGTCGTGAAGGAAGGTGTCAAACTGCCTTCCAACCTTCAGGGACTCCTTGAGCTGCGCTACAAGGGAACTACGCTCAACATGGAGGAGACTGTCAGTCTCCTCGAAGCCATCAACGATATGAAGAAACGGACTCTGCCGGGAGTTAGCGCATGAGCGGTATTGAGATACATTTGAACGGGAAACCACGACGCACGAAACCGTGCAACCGTACGCGTCCAAAAAGGTTTCTGGAGGGCTATCGTGTTACTTGTCATGGCCTATTGCGTTGAACAGACGGACCCGCTGGCGCAGTAGGCTTCAAAATTAAAGGCCCGTTGCAGTCAACTGTCGACAGGCGGCTGCAACGGGCGCGATACGCGGTGTTTACGGAACATGGGGTCGCCGGAAGCGGCCCCCTGCTTCCGCCTTAATTATAACGAACAACGGCAGCTTAGATGCAAAAACCTGCGCCGCTGTTATTCGTGCGATCAAAGGGGGCCCCGGGTGGCCGGACGCCGCGCCTTAATTCCGAAAAACGCCTTTGGGTGGCCCACCTGTCCCGACCCGGTCGGAATCCTTGCGGGTTTTGCTTCTGCGCTCCATCCCGCTGCTCTTGCGGGATGAACGGTGGGGTCTTTCTCTTCTCCCTTTTCTACACTCCAGGATCTTCAGGGGCGCTGCGCGCCCATGAATCGCCCTTCTCGCATCGCCGTTGGCATGGAGATTTCCAGACGTGTGTTTGGTGAACTAGCGTAGGGGAGGAGAGAAGTCGGTTAGGGCGAGGAAGGTGGAGTCGATATGGTCGGCGAGCTTGCCGTTGGTCTCGGATTTGTCGCGGACGGATTGCCATTCGGGGTCGTCGCGGAAGGCTTGCCAGTTGGAGGTGGCGGCTTCACGGCTGGGATGCACGAGGATGTAGACGAGAGTTTTGCCTTTGAGGGGATCGTCGGTGGGGGTCCAGTAGGCCAGGCTTTTCATGTTGTGCTTGTTGAAGAGCGCGATAGTGTGATCGCGGAAGCGGCGGAGGAGATCGTCGAGCTTCCCTTCGTTGACGTGGTAGATGCGGAGTTCGTACACGGGAGAGCTGGATGGCATGGCGTTCTCTTCGTTCGGGCTTGGTTCACGGTTGCTGATGGACCAGGCGGCGGAGGGGAGCAGCGCGGCTGCGGGCAGGGATTGCAGGAGCGTGCGGCGGTTCATGATGGGATTCTAGCAGAGGAAACAGCTTCCTGTTAGCGTTACCCAGGCACTGGATAGGGACAATATGCGGGTATTCGGACAGGCGGGACAAAGGAGAGAGGCGCTCGGCAACTTCACAAGCGCCTCCTCTACTGCGTCAACGTAAACCGTACCTCACTGGATCACCTCCTTCTCGGCAAGAACGCCGATGTCGACAAGAATGTCGAGTGGTCCGAGTATAGCGCGGGATAGGGGGATGTCCGAAGAAGCGCAATGAAGATGGCGAAGAGAAAGTTGCGACCTTGCACCAACTCGGCGACAAAGACGTTACAAAAGTCTCAGATGCAGATCTTGCGGAGTTGCAAGCGGCCCCAGAAGTAAAGTACACGAGCCCCTAACGGTGGGATTCTTTCTCTTGTCCCTTTTCTAATTTCCATTTCTTTCCTCGGTTGGTGATTTCCTAGGAAGTTGACCGAATACCCGTCCCTTCCTAAACTGGTGATACTTCCGCCTGGCCCTCCTCTCCGGAATGAAATTGCGACGATGTTTTCGCTCCCGTTCCAAAGGTCTTTCTCCAGCGCCTCCTTCCGTCAGCGCGCCCGTTACCTGTGCGCCGCCTGTACTTGCGGGCAGGCGATTTCCTCAGTGGAATTGAGAGAGGATGTATGGAGCCTAACGGCAACGCAATTCGAACCACGAAGTGGGGGAGTTCAGTGTTGCGCGGATTGGAATGCTGAATCTGCGTTCTGGCGGCCGAGCATGGGCGAGAAACCAAGAAGATACCCGGGGGGAAGAGTCGGAATGGCTCCGAATTCTGCAGCGATCAAAGAAATCGAAGAACTGAAAAGCGAAATTTCCATGGAAAGCGCGGCGAAAGGGCAGTTTTCTACCGCCGCCGAAGCCAGCAGCGGGGAAGAATCCATAGGGATTTCCTTGCTCGATCTGGCGGAAATTCTGGATCAGCACAAACAGTGGGTGGAATCCGGCGGTGAAACGGGGGTCAAGGCCGATCTTTGCGGCATCAACCTGGCCAAAGCGGATCTCACCGGAGTGAATTTGCAAGGCGCCCATTTGCATCGAGTGAATTTGGCCGGAGCGGATTTATCGATGGCCAATTTGCGCGGAGCGAGCCTGGTCCGCGCAAATTTGCAGAATAGCAACCTCCTCGGCACCGAATTGCGCGGCACAAACTTGATGGGCGCAAACCTCTACGGTGCGGACGGGTTGTGGTTTGGCCGGCTCGGCGGAACGAATCTTTTCGATGCCGTGCTGCCCGAGTCGATTTCCGCGGTGGACAGTTCCAAAGCCATCGCCGATGCCACCAAAACGGCACGCTGGTTTTACTTCCTGACCGTGGGCGTAAGCCTGATCTGTTGCCTGCTGATTGCGTTCACCAGCGATGTGCGCCTGCTGCTGAATTCATCGGCTCTGCCCATCGCACGTCTCGGCAATCTGCTCCCGATGACGGGACTTTATCTTGGGGGCCCGCTCGTCCTGCTGGCCCTCTCTCTTCGTTTTCATTTTCTGCTATTGCGACTATGGGGTAGCATGGCCGCGCTGCCCTCGGTTTTTCCCGATGGCCAGGCGCTCGAGAAAGACGGCCCGTGGTATCTGATGGGTCTGGTACGGCGACATTTCCGCTGGCAGGGGGAATCGCGCTCGGCAATGACGGTATTCGAAACCGCAGTCTCGACGGCACTCGCCTATTGGATTGTTCCCGCGACTATGTTTTTCTTCTGGCTCCGCTATCTGACGCGCCAGGACTTTCGCGGAACGTTGCTGCACGTTTTTCTGATGACCATTTCCGTGGCCACGGCCACCAGTGTTCCTTTTGTGGTGTCCCGCGTGCTCCAGCCCGGGGACATCCGGCTGCCGAAGTCCAAAAACATATTGCTCATGATCCTGGGCACCACGCGCGCGGCGCTGGCCACCGGCTGTATCCTCTTTGCCATTTCTCTGGGCGTGAATCGAGGTCTGCCCTCCGACCACACTGCCGCCGTGGGCGAGTCGCCCTCCGACCCGCGCCGCTGGGCCGCCATGGTTTTTCAATCGGTGGGCTATCGGCCGTATGCGGAGCTGACGGAAGCGACCCTTTCGACGCCGCCGCCGCGTGGCGCCGCCTGGACGGATGAAACGGTCGAGAAAATTTCCGGCGCGCACCTGAACCAGATGAATTTACGTTTTGCGCGGGCCTACCGCACGTTCCTGGTGAACGCCAAGCTGTGGCGCGCGAATCTGGAAGGCGCTTACTTGTCCGAAGCGGACTTGCGGGGGGCAAATCTCCGCGAGACGTTGCTGCGCTCCGCGGTTTTCGACCGGGCGCATCTTTCCCATGCGGTGCTGGTTTCCGCAGCTGCGAACGGAGCGAATTTCGCGGCCGCGGACCTGCGTTTTTCCGATCTCTCTTACGGGACGTTCGAAAATGCCGTACTTTCGAACGCCAAACTTTCCGGCGCCTCGCTCTACGCCGTGGACCTGCGCAACGCCCAATTGCTGCGCACCGATCTTTCGCGCACGGACATGCGTGACACCAAACTCGAACATGCGGTGCTCTCTTTCGCCAATCTCGAGCAGGCGGATCTCTCCTCCGCCAAGCTCGGAGAGGCCAACCTGACGGGCGCGCAGCTCAAAGGCACGATCCTGCTCGATGCGGACTTGAAGAAAGCGGATCTGCGCGGGGCGTATTTGACCGGCGCGATTTTGCGCGGCGCGGAATTCGATGGCACGAACCTGGCGGGAGCGGATTTGCGCGGCGCTTCCGGAGTTACGGCGCTGCAGGTTTGTTCCGCTTCGCACGGCCGCGCGGCGTTGATGGATCCTGATCTGGCCGCGGAAGTGGCACTCCGCTGCCCTTCTGCTCAATAGCGAAGCATCCCGGAGCGACAATCGGAACGCGGTCCCGCCGTCAGATGTAATCACGAAAATTGTTTCACCATCATATTTTTTGAACAAGTAACTCGGCAGCGGTGTCTATACGGATGAAGGCGCAGACTGCGCGCTTTAAGGAGAACCGCCGCCATGAAAAAAACAGGTATCGCCTTTACTTTGTTCCCCATCCTGCTCATGACCAGCCCTGGAGCACACGCGCAAATGCCCGGGCCCAAAACCCCAACGGTGACGGTGACGCCGGCGCCTGATTTATCGAAGCTGAATATCGAGAAGATTCTGGTGCAGTTGCAGGCGACAAAACTTCAACCAAGCAGCGAAGAAACATCGCTATTGCAAGTTGTGGCTGAGTTTCTGCAACTAAGCCCGGGCCAAGTGACCGAGCTGGAGCAATTGCTCCAAGTGCGCCAGGCGAAGCTCGTGCCGCTCTTTCAAACAGCAGAGACCCTGATCCAGCAGCTCGGCAATCTGCTGAATTCCGGCGCAAACCCGGCGCAGGTCGGAGCCGTGGTCATCCAAATCCACGCGTTGCAGCAGCAAATGGCGCAGGCGCAACAGGCATTTCTCACGCAATTCACCGCCATCCTGGACGCGCAGCAATTGCAGAAACTTCAGGCCGTGCAGGTTGCCGTGCAGTTGCAGCCGTTACTTTCGGCGTTTCAGCCGATCTTTCTCTTGTGATTCGAACGGGCTGACAGCGACTGGGTGCAGGCGGCGCGGCCGCCCTCAGCTTTCCGGAAGGTCCTGCAGCCTTTTTGAATTGCCCGCTGAACACTGGTCAAGCGTACTATTTTTCTGAACGAGCAACCGAGCCGCGGTGTCTATTTATAGAGGGGCAAGAGTGGCGTGACAGGAACGTGCGTGAGTGCGTTAATTGCCAGAGCCGAAGCGCATAGTCTCGAGGCGGAGTTTGGCGAGCGCATCGCTGAGAATCAGCGGCGCGTTTTTCAGATTGCCTACAGCGTTCTAGGTAATTCCGCCGATGCGGAGGATGTCGCACAGGAAGCGTTCTTGCGCGCTTACCAGAAGTCTGACTCGCTGCGCGAAGCGGAGAAATTTCGTGCCTGGGTAAACCGCATCGTTTTCCGGCTGGCCCTGAACCGCAAGAGAGGCTATCGCCGCCGGCTGGCGCGGGATACGGCGTGGCAGAGCATGGAGTCACCTACGCTGGTGGACGGTGCGAAAGAAGCGGAGCAGCAAGTGATGCTGGATCGACTTCGGAGAGAAATCGAGCGCTTGCCGGAAAAATTCCGCAGCGTCTTGCAGCTCTCTCTCGTGGAAGAGATGGACGCGGCCGACGTGGGCGCGGTGCTGAGGATTCCCGCGGGCACGGTGAGGTCGCGCGTCCACACGGCGCGAAAACTTTTGCTGGAAGTGATGCGATGAAGAATGCTTGCGAGAGATGGAAAGGCCAGTTGCGGGAGGCCGCGCTGATGGGAGCAAGGACACCGCAGCTTGCAGAGCATCTGCGAACCTGTACGGACTGCGCTGCGGAGCTGCGGGATCTTGAGGCGCGCAAAGCGCGACTGGAGACTTTGCTGCCTCGGGTAGTGCAAGGCGCCGAGCCACCCACGGATTTTCGAGCGCGCGTCCTTGCGGCGGCAGAGGCCGGCGGCAAACGCAAGCGGTTGCTGCGCTGGCAAGCGTGGACGCTGGCGGGTGCGGCAGCCACGGCCGCGATCGTGCTAGTGGTTGGTGCGGTGTGGCACCGCGGGACAACAGGAAAGATTCAGCCAGACGAACTCGCCGCCGCACAGAAGCTGGCGGAATGGCGAGCGCCCAGCGATTCCCTGCTGGCGACTCCCGGCCAGGAAATTCTGCGAACGACGCCGAGACTGGGCGAATCGTATTTGAATGTCCCCATGAAGGAAGTCGAGGAGGAATAAGATGAGAACGGGAGTCTTCTACATTTGCGCCTTACTATTGCTCGCGCCTGGAGCGACCCGTGCACAACAGCCCGATCAAGATCCGATCGGGCAGAGTTTCTTTGCTCCCGAATTCGTGATTCAGCATCAGGAAGCGATCGGGCTGAGCGGCGAGCAAAAAGATTTCTTCAAGGCGGAGATTCGCCAGGCGCAGCTAAAATTCACGGAGTTGCAGTGGAAGCTACAAGATGAAATGGAAAAGATGATTTCGCTAGTCAAGCAGCCGCGCGTGGACGAGCAGCAGGCTCTTGGCCAACTGGACAAAGTGCTGGCCGCGGAACGGGAAGTCAAAAAAGAACAAATCACGCTGCTTGTGCGAATCAAGAACAAATTGACACCGGAGCAGCAGAGCAAACTCGCAGAGCTGCGCAGCAAGCCGGCGGGCAGGTAGTCGTAGGGAGCGCTACGTAAGGCCGCAGGAAAACCGCCTCCTCTAATATCGTGTGGAATACTCTGGACAGGCCGGGATGCGGTCCTGCGCACGGAAATAGAAGTTCGCGCTGACAAAAGAGCATAATAGGTGGGACGGAAACAGAGAACTCGCGTAAGAGGTCGACGATGCGCGATCCCATGAAAGATCGGCTGAAAACCCCACTGATCCGCGAAAACGGGAAGCATCGTCCCGCGAGTTGGGACGAGGCCCTGGGCCGCGTTGCCGCAGGATTCCGCGCACAAGTCGAAAAACACGGCCCGCGCACGTTCGGGATGTTTAGTTGCTCGAAGACCACCAATGAGCTGAACTACGTGGCGCAGAAATTCGTGCGCTCGGTGATCGGCACAAACAACATCGATAGTTGCAACCGGACTTGACACGCCCCCAGCGTCGTCGGTCTGGCGACGGTTTTCGGAGCGGGAGGCGGGACGAGTTCGTACGGGGAAATCGAAGAGACGAATGTGATTCTCCTCTGGGGTTCGAACGCACGCGAGACACATCCGATTTTTTTCCATCATGTACTGAAAGGGGTTCGCAACGGCGCGAAGCTCTACGTGATCGATCCGCGCCGCACCAGTTCGGCGCAATGGGCCGACGTTTGGCTGGGACTCGACGTGGGCAGCGACATTTCGCTGGCCAACGCGATGGGGCGCGAAATCATCGCGTCGGGTCTTGCGAATGAGAAGTTCATCAAACATGCGACCAGCGGATTCGAGGCTTACCGCGCGTGCGTCGAGAAGTACACGTTGGAGCGCGCTGAGCGCGAAACGGGCGTGCCCGCGGAGGTGATTCGCCAGACGGCACACGCGTATGCCAAAGCCAAGCGCGCGCAGATTTGCTGGACCCTCGGCATCACCGAACACCACAACGCCGTGGACAACGTCGTGGCGCTCATCAATCTCGCGCTGCTCACGGGACACGTCGGGCGCTACGGCAGCGGCCTCAATCCGTTGCGTGGACAGAACAACGTGCAAGGTGGCGGCGACATGGGCGCGATCCCCGACCGCTTGCCGGGCTTTCAGCACGTGGAGAATGCGGAGCTGCGCGCGAAGTTCGAACGCGCTTACGGAGTGAAACTCGACCCGGAACGTGGTTGGCACTTGAGCGCGATGTTCGAAGCCATGGAGCGCGGAGAGCTAACTTCTCTCTATGTGCTGGGAGAAAATCCTGTGGATTCGGAAGCGGATCGCCACCGCGCCGTGAAGCTCTTGCGCGGGCTGGAATTTCTGGTGGTGCAGGATCTTTTTTATACCAAAACAGCGGAACTTGCCGACGTCATCCTGCCCGGGTCAGCCGGGTGGTGCGAAACCGAGGGCACGGTGACGAGCAGCGAGCGGCGGGTGCAACGCGTGCGCGCGGCTGTGCCACTGCCCGAAGGCGTGCGCGATGACATGGAAGTTATTTTCGAACTCGCGCGGCGATTTGGGCATGACTGGGGAAAACCCCATGCGGAAACCATCTGGAACGAGCTGCGCCAGTTGAGCCCCATGCATGCCGGCATGAGTTACCGGCGCCTCGAGGAACTCGGAGGAATTCATTGGCCTTGCTACGATGAAACGCACCCGGGCGAATTGTATTTGCACAGCCGATTGTGGCACGAACCGCTGATCGGTCCACTCGCGCCGTTTCACGCCGTGGAGTTCGAACCACCGGTCGACGAGCTGAACGAGGAATACCCAATTCGCTTGACGACGGGGCGATATTTGGATTCGTTTAATACCGGCGCACAAAGCGAGCGGTATCCGTCGCCCTTGCGCCGCGAGGCAACCATTGACCTCTCACCGGAAGACGGCGAACGCTACCGGGTGAGTGAAGGAGAACAAGTGCGCGTCAGTTCGCGCCGCGGCTCGGTGCTCGCGCCGGTGCGCCTTGATCCCGGCTTGCGGCCCGGTCTCGCTTTTCTTTCCGTCCATTTTCATGAGCAAATCTCGACGAACGATCTCACGATTGACGCCGTGGATCCCAAGTCCGGAACTTCCGAATTCAAGGCCACCGCGATTCGAATCGAAAAATGCGTGGAGAACTGAGTGGACCTGCATCTGACCGCTGCGAAACCGAGCCCTGAAGAGCAGGCCGCCGTCGACGCGGTAGCAGGCAAGCCCGAAACTGGTTGGAGCGGCGGGCCGCGACAGATCGAGCTGGAAGGCCGCGCGGCATTCGACGGCCAGCAAGCGCGTTCCAACCGTCACCTGCTGCTTCCCGTGCTGCACGCGATCCAGGAGCGGATCGGATGGATCAGTCCAGGCGCGCTGAATTATGCTTCCCTGCGATTGAGCGTGCCGCCGGCGGAAGCGCACGGTGTTGCTTCGTTTTATGAAATGTTTTCGTTGACGCCGCGCCCTCCGGTGACTGCGCATGTGTGTGACGACATTGCTTGCATGACTCGCGGCGCTGGCGCGCTTTG
>WNGG01004723.1_pt1 | contig 15221 bp, 17 predicted proteins | sample 5400661 | NCBI WGS metagenome assembly WNGG01 (sample SAMN13153372, study PRJNA577476) | soil metagenome | isolation source: 100 cm soil or saprolite under Garry oak tree replicate 1 | place: USA:California | collected 2016-06-15
GGCTAGGTGATTATCGATTGAAGATATTCCTCGACACCGCCAACATCCCGTCCATCAAGACTTTCGTCGACATGGGGGTTTTGGATGGGATAACCACCAACCCGACCCTCATCGCCAAGGAGAACAGGGAATTCGTAGAGCTGGTAACGGACATTCTGAGACTTGTTCAAGGACCCGTGAACCTTGAAGTGGTAGGTCAGGATTCTGAAGGAATGGTACGGGAAGGACATGATCTTGCTGCTCTTGGACCAAATATCGTTGTCAAGTGCCCGATGACCGGGGAAGGACTCAAGGCGGTAAGGAGGCTTCACAAGGACGGCATCAAGACAAACGTAACTCTCGTCTTCTCTCCAAACCAGGCATTGCTAGCGGCTAAGGCTGGTGCTGACTATGTTAGTCCCTTCATCGGTCGCCTGGACGACGCAGGCCACGAAGGGATGAAGATAATCGATGAGATTCTTCAGATCTATCGAAACTACAATATTGACACTCAGGTCTTGGTCGCAAGCATCCGCCATCCGGTACACGTTGTGGAAGCGGCGAAGTTGGGCGCCCATGTGGCTACGATGCCGCCTGATGTCTTGGATAAGATGGTGAAGCATCCTTTGACTGATATTGGGCTGAAACGTTTCTTGGATGATTGGCAGAAGGCGGGTCTCAAGCTTCCCGAAGGAAGGTCAACGACTCCGAAGCCAAAACCGCTGATCCAACGGGCCTAAGAATTCACCGCCATGTAGTGTTATGTGTTCCCCTAGAGGCTCGACGCTTCGGAGGTCCTTTCGCCGTCAGTCTTTTGAATGAGTGATTATTCCTCTCTCTGTTACCTTTTGGCGAAGTACATATTCGTCACCGGCGGCGTAATGTCCGGAATAGGAAAGGGAGTGATCGCAGCTTCTATCGGAAAGATTCTACAAGTCCGAGGACTGAAAGTCACAGCAGCAAAGGTCGACCCCTACCTGAACTACGACGCGGGAACAATGAACCCGTACATCCACGGAGAAGTCTTCGTCACCGAAGATGGCGGAGAGACCGATATGGACATCGGAACATACGAGCGTTTCCTAGACATCAACGTTCCGAAGAACCACAACATCACCACCGGCCAGATCTATTCTTCGGTCATCGAACGGGAGAGACGAGGAGATTTTCTCGGAAAATGCGTCCAGATAATTCCACACATTACAGACGAGATCAAGGATCGACTTCGGAACATTTCGCATGAGGGGGCGGACGTTGTAATCGTAGAGATTGGAGGAACGGTTGGCGACATTGAATCACTTCCCTACCTTGAGGCGGCGCGGCAATTCCGGTTTGACGAGGGAATTGGGAATGTCATCAATGTTCATGTTACTCTTGTCCCTATGCTGGACGTTGTCGGTGAGCAGAAGACCAAGCCGACGCAGCATAGTGTGCAGGAGCTGAGACGGATAGGCGTTCAACCTGACGTTATTGTGGCTAGGAGTAAGGTGCCTCTTAGACCGGAGCCGCGAAAGAAGATCGCGCTCTTCTGCAACGTCGAAGAATCAGCAGTCTTCACCTCCCAGGACATCGCGAGTATCTACGAATCACCTCTCCTCCTCGACGAGCAGGGGGTGGGAGGCTACTTGGTGGGCAGGCTCCAATTATCAGGTAAGGAGCCTGAGTGGAGCTTTTGGAAGAAGATGATTAAGACACATCTCGGACCAGAAAACCAGATCACGATAGCCGTCTGCGGGAAATACGCAGAGCTCGCCGACTGTTATGTGAGCGTTAACGAGGCGCTCCGTGACGCGGGGGCCACTCTAAACGCCAAAGTCGACCTGGAATTCATAGAGACTGACGATTTCGAGAAGGACCCGTCAAGGGTCAGAGTGCTATCCGGGTTCGATGGACTACTAGTCCCGGGAGGCTTCGGGTCGAGAGGCTCAGAAGGCAAGATCAAGGCCATAGAGTACGCTCGAACTCACAACATTCCATTCCTCGGAATCTGTTTCGGATTCCAACTGGCAGTGGTCGAATATGCTCGGAGCCTGGGTTTGATAGATGCGGCTAGCTCCGAGCTAAGCTCGAATTCGAAAAATTACGTTATTGATCTGATGCCGGAGCAGAATACTGTACTGGAGAAGGGAGGAACCATGAGGCTCGGAGCACACGAAATCTCCATTGACGCGGGAACCATCGCATATTCGCTCTATCAAAAGTCGAAGGCTTGGGAGAGGCATAGGCACCGGTACGAGGTCAACTCCAGCTACATTCCTCAACTCACCTCGAAAGGATTGAAATTCTCTGGCAAGAGTGACGTTAACCGAAGAATGGAGATACTTGAATTGCCCAGCAGTACGTTCCACTTTGCTACACAGTACCACGGAGAGTTTAAGTCTCGACCTGGACGACCTTCGCCCCCGTATGTGGGGCTAGTGAAAGCTTCTCTTTCGAAGAATCTGAAACTAGAACCCAAACAGGTTATGACGCGCCAGTAGTCTCTAGGGACGATCTATGGAGGCGAAAAACGATGCTGCAACGACGGTTGTCACCGGACATCGCACACCAGTAGTCACCATTACTGTGACGGCCGTTTTCACGGCGCTGGTCTTTCTCTCAACTTACCTGTTTCAGATTCCGATCCCTGCAACTCAGGGCTACTTCAATCTCGGGGACATCATGATCTTCATCACGGCACTGACGTTTGGACCGACAGTTGGTGGATTCGCGGGCGGAATAGGGTCCGCTCTATCTGATGCTTTCGCAGGATTCGGCACCTTTGCACCGTTCACTCTGATCATAAAAGGACTGGAAGGATATGCTGCTGGACTGATCTCAAGGCGAAGTCTTCAGCGTCGGACCCTGATGATCGCTTGGGCCGCCGGAAGTGCTGTCATGGTTCTTGGATATTTTCTTGCGGAATCATTCCTCATTGCTCTCCTCTTCGGCTCATCGTCTGCAACCGGGATCGTTGCCGCGTCGGGAGAGGTTCCGTTCAACATTCTACAGGTTCTCGGAGGAGGAGCAGTCGGGATCCCCGTCTCGATAGGACTGAAGTATGCATTCCGCTCTTCGCCCTACTTCTCCAGGATGCTAGGTCCGGGCGCGGGTCGTCAATCAAAGAAGAAGAAGAACTAGCTAGGGCCCGCTAGGCGGGGCTACGCAGATGTAGAGGACGTTGCTTCCTCGGACTATGAGGCTCCCATAGTTCGTTGCAGGATCGCCGCCTCGATATTCTCTGGCTCCATCGAGGATTATGTTCATGTGGCTATCGCAGTCGATCATCTTGCCGCGATACTCAGTATCGTTCTTGAGTTTCACTGCCACGTCGCCGTTCATCTTACGGATGAGAAGGTTCAGTGGCTTTCTCGATGGTTCCAATAGACTGCCCTGTCGCGGCGGTTCGGCTGAGACCATAAAAACCCTTTGTCAAACCGCGACGTCTGGATCTTGGCTGTCAGACTAGTTAGCTTTCTGAGTCTTCTCTCGCCAGCATCTTCTGGTTATGCTGTTCCTTCCTGAAATCAGTCTTCAGCTTTCCGCATCTTATGCATCTAGCCATTTGGCCTCTTCCGCGCCATTGGTGCGAGCATCCTGGCATTCTTGTCAGTCCTAGAGGGGCGGGGCTAGTTCTTAAAGTCCACGAAGCCCAGACGCCGATTCAACACTCATTCTAGGGGGTCAGCTAGATGGAGAAGATAGAGGGTCTCCCGGTCAGAAAGGATTGTTGATCGCGCGGGTTTCAGTAGAGATTCAGGATTTGGCAGGCCGGGCCGCTGGAAGAGAGTGAACGCTAGGAGCGAGTCTTCGCGGCTAATTCTCTTAAGATCACTTATGAAACTTGAATGATTCGACCCTACCTTCGCCGTGGAGATGGAGACTGTGCAGTCTGATGACGCGCTCTTGATTGGTAGCGAGGATGAGCTTGCCAACACGTAATCGGTATTAGCCGTCTTTCTCTTCGTCGCGATTCGCAACATCTTCGCAGACAAGTCGATGCCTATCGCATGATCGTAGATCTCGTGCGCCCTTTCGAGGAAGGTGCCGGTTCCGCAACCGATGTCAATGAGAACTCGGAATTGTCCGGTTCCTAGGAACCCGAGGACTGTTTCGTATTTGCGTGATTGTTCCTCGCCGTAGAGTTCGTCGTATGAGCCGGAGAGTGTGTTGTACCATTCTGCGACTTGTCTCTCGTCCTTTTCCAAATCACGCTCATATATTGCGGATGGAGAGTTGAATCTTTCTGACGTGGATCTTCGATGGTGGTCTTGGTCTCCCCTGGGCTAGATGAGGCTCGTTTGGAACTAGGGAAGGCGTTGGAGGCTCGGGTGATGGTGACGATGGTCGCGAATTGCACTATCAGCTATTCCGGCCGGACGGGCAGCGACATCGGAGAGGGTGAACGTCTAATCGTTCTGAAGGGTGATGGTTGTGTGCTTGTTCACAGGGGCAGAGACTACCAGCCCGTCAACTGGCAGCCATCAGGATGCGTGTTTCAGACCCGAATCGAGAGTGGGCGTCTACTGGTGAAGGCTGTCCGCCCGAGTCCATTGGAGACGCTGACGATCGAAATGGACAGAATCGAGTTTCTCAGCACGTTCAATTTGAAGGACGAGGCCGAGTTCATCCTCCACTCAAGTGAGGAGGAAATGCAGAAAGCCATTCTCGCCGAGCCGGCTCTGATTGAGCAAGGGCTTCGAGTGATAGATTTCGAGAAGAAAGTTGCTCCCGGATTCGTCGACGTTTACGGAATCGATTCTCAGGGAAACACGGTGGTCATTGAGATCAAGAAGGACCCGGCCGGAGCTGCTGCAGTCAAGCAACTAGTCGAATATCTGAAGTACCTTTCACCAGCAGAGGGCAAAAAGCTTCGACCGATCATAGTCGCACCGTCCCTTGCCAAGGGCGTTCTGCCGACGGTGGAGAAGATGAAGATCGAGTTCAAGCCGCTGACGCTGCAGAAGAGCTTGGAAACGTTGCAGAAGCGTATGAAGTCCGACCAGAAAGCGTTGAAGGGATGGCTCGCAGATGCTCCTTCAGAGAAGTCGTGACTGTTCGATGGAAAAACTCGGCACAAGGCGTTGCGATCTTTCAGTCTTCTTCTGATGGAAACTTCTTCTTCGAAGACTCGGAAGACTTGACACTGTCCTTCCCGTCTGTCGCGTCTGAGCTCTTATCATCCGATTTGGATTGAGTCTTCTCAGAATGCTCTTGGGTTGTTGCAGTATCCTCAGGAATTGATGGTTTAACTGGACTTGGACTGATTTGTGGAATGTCTAGGCGCGGTTTAGTGGCTTCAAAGCCAGATTGGGGACTTGCGCTCGGCACTGGATTCCTGGGAAAACTGGTCGGGCGAGAGGGTCGGGGGAGAGCCTTGGGGACCACGGGGTTGGCCATTGGCCCTACGATAACACTTGACGGGACCATTTTCGGCGCTGGGGCAGGGATGTAGGGCTGTCTCAGTCCGCCTGAGTCGGAGACTGATGGCGCCTTTCTAGTGGGAGATGAAGGCGTGAGGATTCCTCGGGACTCTCCTATGAATTTGGGGCTGTCTTCCCAGCTCAAAGCGCTCTCACCTCCTTGAGGAGTCATCGTCGGTCTGTCGAAGGTTCTCTCTGAAACGACCGTCTGCGGCAATGGTTTCTCAGCGCCTTTCTCAGTTATCATGATCGGTTTTGCGAAGGGGGGTGTACTGGTCGGTGGCACGGCCTCAATCCTCGGCGGAGGGACTCCTGTCTCACGACCAAAGGGAACGTCGTCGCGGTTTGATCCCATGGATCTCGCGCTCATTGGAGGGCCTGCTTCTAGTGGCGTTCGAAACGCTTTCTCCCATGATCCCGGACGGGGTTCGGTCTGACTGGGAGCAACGGTTGGAGTTGTTATGACAACAGGGGCTGGGTGAACCTTTTCGATTTTCAGCTCAGCGACCTGTGCCTCAAGTACGAGGTTGCGTTTCATCAGATTCTCGAGCATCTGCAATGCTCTTTCTAGTCGAATACCTGGCCGCAGTCCTCTCTGGAACTTGAAAGCTAGGGTGATGGCGAGTGTTGCGATTATGACCATAACAGCAATGTCAATTGTGCTGAACGATAGCTGTGGGAATCTCTGGAGACTACTAGATAATTGGTCGGCGACAGAAGGGTTATTTGCGTAGACGAGGAATAACCAGTATGAGAGCCAGCCTACGAACGCGGTCTCTATGGCCACGAGTTTGATAAGGAGTCTCCTCAAACTATCCTTCTCTCCTTCTTCGAAGCACCAAGTGCAAGTCTGCTTTGTAAGAGCCTAAGACTTGGTGTAACTGTCTCTGATGGGTCAAAGTCCCTACTTTGCCTCTCCGACTCCTCGGTCTTTCCGGAGAGTCTTCAATATCGTGTCCAAGGCCGTGTCCCAGTCCATCTCTCCACCCCCGCCAGCCGCTGCGGGAGGGTTCCTTGATTCCGTCCCGGGCTTTGTCGAGGACAGATCACCGAATGATTCGGGTTTCGCTGAGGAGTCTAGTGATTCCTTATCTGGAGTCTGCGTAGGGGGCTTCCAGGGCTGAGGCATTGGCATTGGTCCGCCCATAGGAGCAGGTGGTCGGGGTCCAGGTTGACCGGGTCCAGGTTGGGGTCCCATTCCTGGTGGAGGTCGGGGGGGACCGGCACCGAATGGTCTTGGCGGTGCCATGGGACGCTGCTCTCCAGGTCTGCCCGGACCTTGGATGACAAACGGGCGGGGCCCACCCTGTGCTGGGGGAACCGGGGGTCTCATTGGGCCTGGTCGAGGAATTCCCTGAGGAGGCGGGGAACCCTGCGGATTGGTTGGCCCTGAGCCCGGTGTCCATTTGGGAGGAAGTGGAGGGATCGATCGTACTCCTGTGGACTCGGATGATGGCCCAGTTCCCGGCCGGTCTATGGGGGGAGCCCATTTTGATGGAACTGCAGAGGACTGTGAATTCTGAGAGGGAACCGGGGTACTTGGGAACGATAGGCCTTGTCTAGCTGAAGTATCGAGGCCTGGTTTCTGGAAGAGTGGACCTGAATCTGATCTCTTCTCGTCCATTGTTGACGGGGGCGGATTCCAGCTAGGGCCCGGTGCTGACCGAGTCGCTTGCTCAGCTGGTTGGCGCATTGTCGGACTCGGTTGGTTCTGAGGAGGTGGCGTATATGGAGAGGATGTTGGTCTGGACGCTTCCGCCCTGAGAGTCTGGAGGACTGCCGATGTGCTTTTGCCCATCGTTTCCTGTTTCTGAGCCGGGAAAGGTTCAGAGGAAGGTTTGGCGCCGGCTGACCATGTCACGCTAGGGCTGTTTCTTGAACTGCTGGGGGTCGAGCTCTTAGGTAGCGGTGGGACCGAGTAGGCTGTGTGCTTTGACGTCGAGGATGGCGGTGCGCCGGTTGGAAGGATCTGTCTCGAAGGTGAGGCGACCGCGGCCCCGGTTGAAAGTAGTGATCCTGGTTTGAAGGATTTCGATTTCTGGATCTTTCCTACGAGGCCTTGGTCACCGTGCCGCCTCTTTAGCAGAACGTAGCCGAAGCCTGATCCGCCGCCTAGCCCGATGGTGAGAACTATGAATGGTGAATAGGGTCCGATGGACGTGTTGACGTAGTTCTGGAAGTAGAAGTCGTTCAGATACTGGTTTACGAGCCAGAATGTGAGGAATAGGTTGACCAGGAAGGAGATGGTTGTTCCGATCCGGATCTTGACCATCAGTAGTCGTCCTCCGGTTTACTGGTTTTCTTGCGAGGCTTCAGCTCGTTTCGCATGTTTGAGATGATGCGGGTGAAGCCGTATGCGGAGGCGATCATCAGGACGACCACTAGGAATACTGGGTCGAAGGATCCGAAGTATTGTTGTTCGTAGATGTTGTAGAAGTATTCGGTTACTAGCCAGACGCCGAAGAACAGCACGATACCGTATTCGAGTATGAATGTAAGGAGCGTGGTCTGGTATAGACTGCCGCCAGTGGACTCTTCACTATGCCAGCCCAACAAAGTTTCGATGTACCTTCTGCTTCCACTCTTCTTGGGTTGGGCCTCCTCCTCAACCCCCAATAATCCTCAACGCAAGACGCCCGTCTCCGCAATCACCATAAGCGTGCTGTAACCGGTGGAAGATGAAACGCGGTACATTGACCAGTGACAGGATTATCTTCGCATCGATCTACAAGCTAAATCAGAGACGACTCATCTTTTCGCACATTAAAATACGGCACAGAGCGAAAACAGTCTAGCTCTCAAAGTGAGCCATGGTGACTCAAGAAACCGCCCGGAAATACGAAGTTGTAGAAGACCTTCCAGGCGTAGGTCCATCAACAGCTGACAAGCTGAAAGAACTCGGCTTCCACACAGTCGAGAGCCTCGCAACGGCCACGATTAGAGAACTCGTCCCAGCTGGGATCGGCGAGAAACAGGCCGCCAAGATCATCGGGGTTGCGCGAGACAGCATCTCGCTATCGTTTATCAGAGCCGACGAACTGATGAGAATGAAGGCTAACGTCCTACGGCTCACAACCGGCAGCAAATCCTTCGACGAACTGATCGGAGGCGGACTAGAAACACAGACGATTACAGAAGTCTATGGTGAGTATGGAGTTGGCAAGTCGATCCTCTGCCATCAACTAGCCGTCAACGTTCAGCTTCCAGTAGAAAAGGGCGGTCTGGATGGCGGAGCACTGTATCTGGACACTGAACAGACTTTTCGTCCAGAGTGGATCGTCCGGATGGCAAAATCCGCGGGGCTGGAGGCAACAGATGTTGCACAGCGGATAATCTACTCAGAGGCGTATAATTCCGATCACCAAGTCCTTCTTCTGGAGAAGGCTGATCAGATAATCAAGGACAATAACATACGCGTAATAATAATCGACTCGCTAACGTCTCATTTCAGAAGCGAATACCTGGGAAGAGAGATGCTGGCCGAACGGCAGCAACGATTGAACAATCACATGCACAGACTAATACGACTCGCCAGGGGATTCAACGCCGTGGCGGTTGTGACTAACCAGGTCATGTCCAAGCCCGACCAGTTCTTCGCCAACTCAGTGGACGCTGTTGGCGGCCACATAGTAGCCCACACAAGCCACACACGGGTCTTTCTACGCCGAGCTGCCAGCGGTCCGATCAGGATAGCGCGTCTCGTCTCCAGCCCCTACCTTCCTGAGGGTGAAAGAATATTCAAGGTCACCGAGACAGGCATACTTGACGTGTCAGAGGAGGACGAGGTCAAGCGTCGTCGGTAAAACCAAAGAGCTCTATTCCAACGGACTCGGTGAATAGATTCTTCCAGAACGTGGAAGAGCGAGCCTGGACAGATGCGGAGAAGGAGCTTGATGGTATTCGTCAGAAAGCAGAGAACGCTCTCTGGCACAAGGGATACGTCAAGGCTCTAGAGGGCTTGCTGTTAACGTACCGGACCAACGATGACAAGTACATCTACCTCCCGAAAATGCTCGGGACCGGCGGAGATGAATCGATCAATCAACTCCGAAAAGAGTTCGGAGAGTTTGCAGCCAACGAGATTCACGGAGAATATGACCGGGGATACTTCAAAGCGTTGGAAGATTACGTCACACTTCTATCGTCGATGAAGAGTCCGTCCCCTGCTATCTCCTCCACCCCTCCGGTACCTGAGGAGAAGAAGGAATCTCCTAAGAAGGATGCGGATTTAGAACGGTATACAGCAGAATCGTCGTAAAGATCATCCAGATAACATAGGATCCCATTCCAATCGTCACGTGCTTGTTCGGACCCTTCAGCACCTCTGGACCGTATCCGAGAAGATTCTTCACCAGAAAGACTGAAACGGAATAGACTCCTATTCCCACAGTGATCATACTCAACGTCCCAAGGCCCACTCCCAGGGAGCCGAATCCTGCAAGGTTGTAGATGACTCCGGCCAAAACGCCAAAGCCAAGCCGCAACCAGTAGACGAGCGAAGCTGGGGGCAAGCGACCGATGTGGACCTCTTTGGCTGTCTGGACAGCTATGTTCGATCCCGTGCTCGACAAGGCTCGAATGGGGGCCGGCTTCAATCGTGCTGATAACGTTTTGCCGCAAGACATCGTGATATTCACATGAACATTTTATAGAAGCCGGGTCTCCTGGCCGTTCTGCCTTGTCGGTGCACGAGACCGAGCCTGAATCCGTTCTCGTACGAGATATCATGTCAAGGCCTGTTATCACCGCGAAAGAGTATGACACTGCAGCTGATGTCGCGAAGCTAATGGCCAAGCATAACATCGGATGCGTGCTCGTCTCGGGCAAGAAAGGAGAAACGATCGGGATAATTACTGAGCGAGATATCGTTCAGAGAATCGCGGCCAAGAATCTCATCCCGTCGAAAGTGACTGTGGGCGAGGCCATGACCAAGCCCGTCGTCACAATAAAATCGGGAGCTAATGTCACGGACGCTGCGAAGCTGATGAACCAGCGAAAGATCAGAAGACTCGCTGTAATGGAGAATGGAAAACTTATGGGAATTTTGACGATGAAAGACATTCTAGAAATTACTCCTGCAATAATCGATCTTGCCTCTGAGAAGAGTAACGCTGGACTGGGACGGACCCCCAGGACGACTACCTCTCGTCTGTCCGGTTATTGTGACGAGTGTGAAACTTGGTCGGAAGCGTTGGTGCAGAAGGATGGAGTCTTCCTCTGTCAGGACTGCGCAAAGGAACTTGGCCCGGTCGAAGAAGAGAACTAAGACCGCAGTAGATCTGGAAGACCGGAATATTCTGGTCAAAGATGCCGACATCTGGAATGGAAAGGGCTTCACTAGGGGCTGCATTCTGATCCTAGAAGGCCAGATCAAACGAATAGCTCGCAGCATAACGGACAGTGGAGTAGAGACGATTGATGCTCTGGGACTCAAGGCTCTACCTGGACTCATAGACGTTCACGTCCATCTCAGGGACATGGGACTCGCCTACAAGGAGGATTTTGCTACTGGAACAGCTGCAGCCGCAGCAGGAGGATTCACGACGGTGCTTGACATGCCCAACACGGTCCCTCCAACCGATTCCGCTAGCCGCTTGATTGAAAAGCGGAAAGTAGCAGCCCAGAAGACCTACGTCAATGTAGGTTTCCACGCGGCCGCAGTATCTCATTCTGATGAAATAGAAGCCTTGGCGCATGCAGGAGCATTCTCGCTCAAACTCTACATGCCGAAACCTATCGCGCCCTTCGATGTCGAGAATGACCAGTCAATAGAGAAAATGATGCGAACCGCAGGGCGCGTTGGGACGCCGGTAACCGTTCATGCAGAATATCTTGCCACTGGGGAAAATATGAGCAAGACAGATAGCTTCGAGGCGGCCGCAGAGGCTCGGCCTCCAATCTTCGAAACTCGCGCTGTCGATAGACTATTGAGAATTCAGAAGAAGGCTCGTTGCCACGTCCACTACTGCCACCTAACTCTCCGCTCCAGCCTCACGAAGATCAGTGGTTCGACAAGATCCACTAGCGAGGTCACGCCTCACCATCTCCTCCTCTCCAAGAAGATCTTGTCCAGTCTCAGGTGGAGAGCCTGGATGGTTCCCCCATTAAGATCTGAAGAGACGAGGATGAGCTTGCTCAAATCCACACTTACTGGTCTCTGCAGCGTTATCGCCAGTGATCATGCCCCTCACGCCGTCATCGAGAAGGATCAATCCGTCAGCAAGAGTCCGCCGGGTATCCCAGGATTGGAAACGACACTGCCATTAATGTTGACACTTGTCAACAGACAACAGATGAGTCTCTCGCTCTTAGTGAAACTTCTCTGCGATAATCCTGCAAGGATTTTCGGTCTCAAGTCCAAGGCCAAGCTTCGGAGGGGAGCGGATGGCGATGTTGTCTTGGTTGATCTGAAGAAGAAATCTATGATAGATTCACGTAAGTTCTTTTCGAAGGCGAAGTATTCGCCTTTTGACGGGTTCAGGGCGCAGGGCGCGGTTCATTCTACCATTGTTGGCGGAGGGGTCGTCTACAGGGAGGGAGAGATCGTCGTCGGAGAAGGCTCTGGCTCCGTGTTGCGAAGTGGTTCAGGTTGAGGTTTGTAGTTGACGGAATGCTCGGAGGCCTATCGCGCTGGCTCAGAATGCTGGGATACGTGACAGAATATGATTCGAAAGCTGACGACAACATTCTCTTACGAAACTCCCAGACGCCGGACACTGTCCTCTTGACGCGTGATGAAGAGCTCTACAATAGAGCTCTCGCAAAGAGTATTCATTCGGTGCTGGTTCTCGGCGATACTGAGGAAGCCCGACTGGGACAGTTAGCGAGAACTCTCAGCATCTCCCTCGATATCGACATGGCCTCTACTAGATGCCCTGAATGCGGCGGCGAGCTTCACGAGATTTCTAAGCGAGAAGCCTCAGGCGTCGTCCCGGCCAAAAGCCTCAAACTCTACGATCGATTCTGGAGATGTACCAATACCCAGTGTGGGAAGACGTATTGGGTGGGAAGCCACTGGAAACAGATACGTCACACGCTCGAAGAGGCCCGAACGATAGCGGCACAAGAAGAGAAGAACACGGCATGCTAAGTGTAGAAGAGGGCGCGTTATTGGTAAAGACGGCGCGGGTAGCCGTTGAAACTCATCTGTCAGGAAAAGAGCTTCAAGCCGCGGCTGAACCGAGTCCTAGCTTGAGAGAAGAGAGAGGAGTCTTCGTAACTCTGCTCGATCATGCCAACGGTGGCAATCTGCGGGGGTGTATTGGGATCCCTTTTCCAAGTCGATCGTTACTTGAACAGGTTCGAATTGCGGCAGTCGAGGCAGCGACGACAGATTTCCGGTTCGAGCCGGTAGGTCTTGAAGAGTTGCGGAACAGGATTGTCTTAGAGGCGACTGTCCTCTCTGCTATGGAACCTATCTGGGTAAAGAATCCTCTCGACTTGAGGGAGAATATTCTGGTTGGTAGGGATGGTTTGATGGTTGAGGGGATGGGTAGTCACGGGTTGCTGTTGCCACAGGTGGCTGTTGACGAAGGGTTTGATAGTGAGGAGTTTCTTTCGCAGTGTTGTTTGAAGGCGGATCTTCCTCCAGATGCGTGGCTCACCAGAGACGTCCGGGTCTCCCGGTTTCAAGGCCAGGTTTTTGCGGAGGAGAAACCGAATGGCCGAGTGTTTGAGAGGCGTCTGAAACCATAGTTCAACTCGCGTGGACTCTCACATCTAGACAGCACGTGTGTTGGATCTTTCAGAATTCGAGACGTGTCAGATAGAGTGGAGGCTCGGGTTACAGCATGGTAAAACGGAAAATTGTGGATACTTCTCCGGAAGACTTGTCCAACCTTCAACGCTTGGTTGGCCCGGAAAATGTTCTCGCGCATTGCGCAGGGGTCAACTACCAGGTCTACGTCACGGACACACGTCTTCTAGTTGGGAAGAGGTTTGCGACAGGGGAGAAATTCATGAACGTCCCGACCGCGAGCATCAACACTCTAGAGCTGATCACCAAGAGTCTCCTTCCACCTTTGACCTTCGCGGTTCTCGGCGCGATCGCCAGTTTCCTCATCTGGTGGTTTCCGGGCACTAGAATGCTGCCCTTGCCGGTGTTTCCTTACGATGTAGCAATGTTGGCGGGACTCGTTATCTTTGTCGGGTCACTTGTGGTGGCTTGGTGGAGAGTGGGGATTGCGGTCCTTCGGATCCGCGTCAATGATTCTCAGAGCCCTATTACGGTGAAACTGGTCAGTACCTCCAAGGCTGAAGCAGTTTTCAAGGCCCTCAAAGGATAGACGACCATCAGGACCCTTCAGGGTCAGCGGCCTCGTCCCAAAACGGGTCTTCTTTGTACAACGCTTAAACTGGTCGCCCTTTCCGAGGAGTCCAAGTTTGACAGTCTCAATTCAGGAGGGTGATCTCGTTTTCCTCTATCAAGACGCTCGCCGTAACTGGATCGCTCGGGCGGGAGAGGGACGATTCCACACTCATCGAGGGTATCTTGATCTCAAGGATCTTGTTGGGTTAGAGTACGGGGTCTTCGTCAAAACTAGCCTGGGACAGTCGCTCGCGGTGTTCAAGCCTCGGCTCTTAGAGCTGGTGAACTCGTTCAACAGACCTACCCAGATAATGTATCCAAAGGACATCGGGTATGCGATCTATCAGCTTGGACTGAAAGACGGCGATACTGCGATTGAAGTGGGCACAGGTAGCGGTGCCCTAACCGGTGCGTTGGCTCAGGCGGTCGCGCCGAATGGCCGGGTGTACACCTACGAGAACCGGGAGGAGTTCTTGAGGTCGGCTAAGAAGAACGTGGAAAAGACTGGGCTGTCAAGTCAAGTCACTTTTCGAAACATGGACCCATCGGAGGGATTCTTGGAGTTGAATGCAGACGCTGCTGTTATCGATCTCGGTGATCCTTGGAAGATGGTGGGCCCAGCATGGGAAGCCCTGGCAGGAGGAGGGATGCTGGCAGGCTTCACGCCCACCGTTAACCAATTAGAGAAACTTGCCGAAGCGCTGAGGAAGGGCGGATTTCTCGTACTTGAAGCTGTTGAGCTCTTGATGCGAGAGTTCAAGACCGAAACAGGGAAGGTACGACCCGAGTCGCGAATGATCGGACACACCGCATATGTGACGATCGCTCGAAAGGTCATTGTGAAAGAATAAGCGTTCATATATGGGAAAGACACTTGAGCCGTTCGTCACGGGTAGCGTCGCAATGAGTGCTGTTCGCGTTGGAGACTCCGATCTAACAAAGATACTACGCGGAGTCGCAGTCATAGTGGCCGCGGCGCTGATGATTCTTCCAGCATATTTCAATTATGAGATCTGGAAGACAGGATTCAATCCGGTTGTGTCAATGGCAATTAGCCTGCAACTGTTTGCTATTGGAATCGTCATCTTCATTCTCGCAGTGGGTAAGGAGCGACTGGCTCCAAAGTCTCAACCTCAGTAAGGGTCTCATATCGCCGGGCATTTGCAACCGATAATCTCCGTGGCCAAGTCCGCTCTAGATGGTCGTTAGGGGCGCGTCAATCTGTTTCTCTTGGTCCGATTGAGGCTCGGGGGACGAGACTCTGTCTGTCCACTCTTTGACGACCTTGACCAATTGGAGTCTCAAGTCCTCTCCTATGAGCTGTGATCTTCTAACTGTCCTGATGTTATCTGCGAGCTGGATCGAACCGAGCACGTCCTTCGTCCACTTTTCGATATCCCTGCGTCCAATGTGATATTCCAGCGATTCTAGCGGGACTATCTTGAGAGCGTCAAGGAATTCTTGGATAGATGTTGCAAGTATTCCCGAGTATTGTCCGAGTCCTGTGTCAAAGTAGAATGATTTGTCCCGAG
>WNGG01004724.1_pt1 | contig 15221 bp, 16 predicted proteins | sample 5400661 | NCBI WGS metagenome assembly WNGG01 (sample SAMN13153372, study PRJNA577476) | soil metagenome | isolation source: 100 cm soil or saprolite under Garry oak tree replicate 1 | place: USA:California | collected 2016-06-15
CGTCCGGTGTTGTCGCGGCGGTCGCCGCACTGCTGGCGGCGGCGGCATTGATAGCACCATCGGCAATGCGCTCCGAAGCGGCTGCGCGAACCGCCCGGATGCGACTCCTCGCCGCCTCGGCGGGCTGCTGGGCCGCCGCTCTTGTCGTGCTGTTCGCGCTCGGGGAAACGGTCGGCGGCTGACCGGCACCGCGCACGGCGCGCGCACGGACATGCCGGCGCACGGACGCGTACGCTGACGCATGGCGCGCGCACCGACGGCGCGGCCCGCGCACGGTCCCGGCGCATGGCGCGCGCACGGTCCCGGCGCATGGCGCGCGCACGGTCCCGGCGCATGGCGCGCGCACCGCTCGCGCATGGTCGGCGCACGGCCGCGACTGGTCATCCACCATGCCGAGTGCCACTTTGCACTCTGGAGTGGACTCTGTTGGCCTATTCCCAATGCGCCAGCGGCCACCATGGTGCCGGCCTCAGCTGGCGGCGACGCTGCGGTGATTTGCTGGCTGTCCCGCGGTGGGATCGTACGGTGGGGGCGGAAACCGGTGTCTGTTTGGCGCGGAGGGCCGGCCGTGGGCCGCGGCCCTCAGCGCACGAGCCGGATAAGCCAACGGGGTCCGCTAAGGGATACAAAGATGATTTGCCCCTCGGGAGCCAGGCTCAGGCGGGGCGCCGGCTCCGGCTCGGGTGGGGCGCCGGCTCGGGTGGGGCGCCGGCCCGGCTCGGGTGGGGCGCCCCCCGGACGTCAGGTCTCCTCGCCAGCCAGCAGGTCGCCGGCATCAACGATCTGGTAAGAATAACCCTGCTCGGCCAGGAAACGCTGGCGGTGGCCCGCATAGTCGGCATCGAGGGTGTCACGCGAGACCACTGTGTAGAAACGGGCACGGCGGCCGGGCTCCTTCGGGCGCAAGATGCGGCCAAGCCGCTGTGCCTCTTCCTGCCGCGAGCCGAACGTGCCTGACACCTGGATCGCTACCGCCGCTTCCGGGAGGTCAACGGAGAAGTTGGCCACCTTCGACACGACGAGTGTGGCAACCCGCCCAGCCCGGAACTCGGCGAACAGTCGCTCTCGCTCGGACACCTTAGTCTCACCCTTGAGCACCGGCGCCTGCAAGCGCGCGCCCAGGTCGTCGAGCTGCTCGATGTACTGGCCGATCACAAGCAGCCGCTCACCGCAGTGCCTGCTGGCCAGATGTTCCACCACCGCGGTCTTCGCCCGAGTGGTCGAGCAGATTTTGTAGCGGTCGCCAGGGTCGGCGGTCGCGTACGTAAGCCGCTCAGTGTCCGGCAGCGTGACCCGCACCTCCACACAATCGGCGGGCGCGATCCAGCCCTGTGCCTCCATTTCCTTCCATCGCGCCTCGTAGCGCTTGGGGCCGATCAGCGAGAAGACGTCGCCCTCGCGGCCATCCTCTCTGACCAGCGTCGCGGTCAAACCTAGCCGCCGGGTGGCTTGCAGGTCCGCGGTCATGCGGAAGACGGGCGCGGGCAGCAGATGCACCTCGTCATAAATGATCAGACCCCAGTCCCGCGCCCCGAACAGATCCAGGTGTGCGAACAAGCCTTTCCGCCGTGCCGTCATGATCTGGTACGTGGCGATGGTGACCGGCCGGACCTGCTTGCGCATCGCGCCGTACTCGCCGATCTCGTCTTCTGTGAGGCTGGTGCGGCGCAGCAGTTCGGCCTGCCATTGGTGCGCTGCGACCGCGTTGGTGACAAGGATGAGCGTGGTGGCCTTGGCCATTGCCATCGCGGTCATGCCGACCAGCGTCTTCCCCGCGCCACACGGCAGCACGACGACACCGGAACCGCCGTGCCAGAACGCCTCCGCGGCCTCTCGCTGGTATGGCCGCACGCTCCAGTCATCGCCGGTCAGCGCCATCTCATGCCCCTCGCCGTCCACGTAACCCGCGAGGTCGGCGGCAGGCCAGCCCAGCCTAAGCAGCGCTTGCTTTAGGCGCCCGCGCTCGCTCGGGCGGACGGTCGCGGTCTCGGCGTCGATCCGTTGCCCGATCGTCGGCGCGACCAACTTGGCGCGCAAGACCTCCTCGAGGACCGCACGATCAAGTGCGACGAGCACCAGTCCGTGTGCGGGGTGATCGTGCAGCTGCAACCGGCCGTAACGGCCCATCGTCTCGGCCACGTCCACCAGCAGGGAGTGCGGGACTGGGTAGCGCGAGTAGCGCAACAACGCGTCCACTACCTGCTCTGCGTCGTGACCGGCCGCTCGCGCGTTCCACAGCGCAAGCGGCGTCAGCCGGTAGGTATGCACGTGCTCGGGCGCGCGTTCAAGCTCGGTGAACAGCGCGATCGCCTTGCGACAGTCGGCCGCGAGCTCATGCCGCGCTTCGAGCAGCAGTGTCTTGTCCGACTGGACGATCAACGGCCCGTCTGTCAAGCCGTCCCTCCCTCGCCGCCCTGCCCGCCGCCCCTGCCCGCCGCCCCGGCCGGTGACCCCTGGCCGCAATCATGCCGCCGGTACGCGCCGCTCCGTGGGCAAAATGACAACTCCCCTTCTCCATAACGGCTGCGCTTGTCTGGCACAGCCTCCAGGCCAGCGCCGCTACCGCTGTCGGCACTCGGCCGTGATCCACTACTACGGGGAACAAACCACGGACCAGACGATCAATGGCCTAGTCGCCGCACTGGGCGATCAGGCCGTCTAGCTGGGACCTAATGGTCGGGGTGGCCGGATCTGAACCGGCGGCCTCTTCGTCCAGAAGCAAGGCAAATGGGTCGATCCCGGTCTGATGGAGTCGAACGGGGAGCCTCTCACCTGCGAAAACGCCCTGGGCTGTAGAGCCATATCGAGCCGCGCCGAGAGGCGTTGGCTGCCGAAATTGGCTCCCCGGCTCCCGTGGGCGGGAGAGGGCAACCCATGGCAATCAAGATCAACAAAGGCTCGATGTCGCTGGAGGTTGGCGACACCGTGGTGACCGCTGCCGTCCCTGCACCAGCGGTTGTGCAGCCACGTTTCTGTACTTGTGCTGTACAGCCGTGGTACCCGATCCCCTGCGTGCAAATGAGCTGCGGAAAAGCGCATGAAGTTGCGAGTTCGGGTCAAGCCTGGCGGCAACGTTGCAAGATCTAAGCGCCGGGCAATGAGAAGGTTACCGATTTTCCTGCTCAATCGATATCTGCTCATCTGCAGCATAGAAGCAAACCCTAAACCATCTAAAAAACCCCTCGTGTCCGAGTATCTGAAAATCTTGCTCCCAGTCATCGACAAAACAGACTGGAGCTTCCCATTCAAAGGATGCGATTTTCAATCCTACCCTCACGACCGGGCCCCTGTACGATCGCCCTCCGGCAACGAAATGACATACTTCGTCTGGCGCAAGCAGGCTTATTCCTGCCGCTTCGGCAAAAGCTGAATGGAACTTGTTGTATATGGCGCCCGAATCAACAAGGCATGCTAAGGGTGCCTCGGCCAGGCCATCTAGCTCTACGTTAATCAAGGGACGCGAGTACGAGCCTCCGCCTGATGGGAGCGTGACATAATCGAATATCAAGCTTCACCTGGGATTTCTTGTCTCGCATCTTTCGGGACTCTGAATATTGAGTCAGCCCGAAGGTTATGCTCCCTAAGAAATGATACGACAGCTAGTGGCGAGTTACGGCTCACTATTACGCTAGAACCCCTGATCGCCACCCAAGACCCGATGTGTCGCCGGAGGACAGCGACCAAATCTTCTTTCGTGGAACGTGATGTGCGATGCTCATTCGGCCATGTCCGATGTTCACTTGAAAAGCCAAGTGAGGACGAAACTGGCCCCGGTTGCGCAACGTCGGCTTCAAACCACAGAACATGGCTGGACTTATAAGAGTTAGCAGATACAGTATTCACACCGACGTGAGTGCCCAGAGCATGACTTTGGGCACTCCTGCTTGTAGCCCGTCTCCGTGGCTTCAGTGAGCGCATAGTAGCTGCGCTACGTAGGGGAACTACTCGAATAGCGGTCCGCGTGCTTGAATCGTAGTACCGTCGGCGGCCTGCGTTATGAATGTGCTTCGCTTGCCTCGTCATCGCCTTCGCCACCATCCTCTCCGTCTTCCAAAACCATTAGATGAGCACTCAACAAATGCTTAAGCTCTCTAATGAGAATCCGAACGTCAGACGGCCAAAGCTGGACCCTCAGTCGAGACATATCTGTCTTGTCGGGTGTTCCCAATCCCGTGATGCGTGCGGCAGCGAGATACAGATGTACCTGACGATCGCCCGACAGCGTAGTTGCGACCTCGTAATTAAAATCAATGAGGGGAGGGAGTATTGAGTTGTTTTTGGCATTCCAAAGCGCGGAGAGTGCCGGCATGTTTTCGCGCATGAATTTAACTCTGTCGAGAGCTTCACGACTGAGTTCCTTGTCGAAATCGTCTGCCCAGGAGGTTATGACCTCATCTGGCGCCCCTTCAAAAGCAAAATACATGAGTTGATCTAGATAATTCACGACATCGAGGGGATCTTCTTCGAGTTCCAGGCCAGATAGATCTATCGCGGTTGGACTGACCGGATCGAGTTCGCGGAAGGGGAAGTCCTCGTTCAGCACCAACGCGACGGCATGGTTGCTGACAGCTTCGTCCACACGCGTGATCAGAAGGTTGAACGCGGCACGCTGGATTTGAACCGGCGTGAAGAAGTCAGTCATAGGCATGAGACTACTGCTGCATCCCACGTTCAGTACACAGCCCTTAACGTGTCCGGCAGGACACGGTGCAACAGCGTCAGCCCAGCGCGTGTGGACCCTAGCTCAGCCGCTGCGGAGGCCGTTAGGCCAGCAATCCATTGTGCAAACGACAAAGACGACGCCCTCATCGACGCGATCAGGACCGATCTGCACGGCGAGACGGGCCGGACGCTCGCGCTGCTGTCCTCTGCGCCAGTCGATCCTTGGTCCCGTCCTCGGATGGTCGATCAAGTGGTCAGCGACGCGAGTCTTTGTTCGCCCGTGCAGGCGCGCCGAGGCCCGTGGGAATGGTTGCGCCGGAAGGTGTCCTACCGCGACGGCGGTTGAGCACCTCGATGCGAACTACCGGCGGTCTGGTCGATGGTGGTCGTCGCGGCAGGTCCGCCGTTCGTTCTGACTTGGTAGCGATTGCCTTGACGGCAGTGTGGCTGCTGCACTTAGCACCTCTGCCGACCTTGACACTGATGTAAACACGGGCGTTCCCGCGCCGGCCGCCTACCGCGCCGCGTGACACAAATAGAGCGCCCCGCCGACTCGAAGACCGGGCGGGGCGCTCGACGCTGGTACGCGCGTGAATCAGCGTAGCTTGGTCACCTGGCTGCTTCCACCTCAATGGCGAGCACCCCGAGGCGTTCCTTTTCCGGCGGGTAGATGTCCCGGATCACGGCCAGCAGATCCTCGCGGTTTTCGCCGAGGTCCCCACCGATCGAGCGGGCGTCCTCGTTGTCGAGCATGGCCGCGAAAGATGGGTATTCGGTCACCCGTTTCACACGGGTGGGTACGCGCCGGTCACCGGACACGAACGTCAGTTGCTGCCCCGCATGGATCTTCCGCATGCGCGGGTAACCGACCCGCACCTCTACCGTCTTGATGCCGTCCTCGATGAGTTTCAGATACGGCATCCGGATGGTGAGCTCGCTCTTACCCGAAGGTTCCGCTGCCATCGGCTGCCCTCCTATCCGCTGATCTCCCGCCGCGCCGCCGTCACGCTGCGGTACTGCTCGTGGAAACTGCGGGCGTCTTCTTGGCCGGGGTAACGCGCCGTCAGCACTGCGTCGAGATCTCCTGCGCGAGAGCGAACCGAGTCGACGACACGCTGTGAGCCGAGTGCCTCACGGCCAAGAGCCGAGCCCTCATCCGGCGCGCCGAGTGCGGTGACGGCTATGGCGAGATCGATGCGCGCGATGGCCTCCCTCGTGGGTGACCGGCTTCCGGCCGGCACCGTCTCATGCACCGCCACAGCACGCCGGGCGTAAACCTCGGCCGGGCGGTAGTCGCCGAGCCACACGTAGCACGACGCCGGGTAGGCGGTCATCGCGTAGGAAGCGAGCACGCTTGTGTCGGTCCCGAAACGCATCGGTGCCCGCGCCGGCAGCCGCCCATACAGCGCCCGGGCCTGCGTCAGGAACGCTTCGCATTCTTCCCGCTGCCCAAGCTTCGCGTACGCCCGCGCCGCCTGTGCGCGCAGGCGGACGGCCAGCGGATGACCGGGTGGCGCCTTGCCGATCCCCTTCCCCGCCGCGGCCGCGGCTCGCTCAGCCCTGCCGGTGTACAGCGCGATAGACGACATGGCGTCAGCGGCCCAGGCGCACAGTTCGTCGTGCCCGGCCTGGTCAGCGTGCTCAAAGGCATCGATGGCGTAAGCCTCAGCGGCCACAGGGTGGCCCACATCGTGAGCCAGCCACGCCAGCAGATCCGACAGCCACGCCGCGCACACGAACAGTTCGCGGCTTTCCCGCAGCGTGCAGGGACCCGCTATCAGGTCCGCGACGCGGGTGCGGTAGGCATACGCGAGGGGCAACAGCTCGGAGGGGGGCTGTGTGCAATAGGCGCGGTCGATGCCGGCGATCACGGCCTCCAGGTGCTCGAAGACCCCGTGCCCAACAGCGGTCATGCCCGCACGGCGGGTGAACTCCATCACCTCCGCTGCAGCACCGTCGAGGACGCGGTTGATCACTTCGGGCGTGGCTGAGGCCAGCAGGCCGAGTTTCAGGGCATCACGCCGGGTCGCGTCCTCACTGTGCGGCGGTTCACGGGTGAGCTGCTCTGGGGTGACACCTAACACCTCCGCGCAAAGTAGTTCGTACCGTTCCGAGATGGCGTAGTGGCCGGATTCCCAGCGGCGGATCATCCGCACAAGGGCGTCATGTACAGGCATCGGTGCATCCCCGGCCGCCCGGCGCAGCCTCCGCGCCAGTTCGGGCACATCCCACCCGAGCGAGCGCCGCCACGACCGCAGCACACCACCATCGACAGGCATCGCGCGTACCTTCGCGTCGCCGTAAATCCCAGGTCCGCCCTCTGGCGTCCGGGTGCGTTCCCCTTCGCTCCTATCCGCCACTGTCGCACATTCCAGCACGCCCCGTGAACTATTCGTGACCAAGGTGGAACACGTAAGAGGGGGGAATCAGGCCCCGATGGCGTCTTGGGGAGATCCGGAGCCGGGTCCACGGCTGGAGGATCTGGAGAAGCTGGCCGCCGAACTCGGCGGCCAGCAGTTCGCGGTGACTCTCGTCACCGCGGCGGGGAAACGGCCGCATCTGCGCATCACCAGCTGCGCCGCCGTCCAGCTCACGGAGGACATCTACACGGGCAGCGGCTACTTCTGGTGGGGGTGGGCCGAACGCATCGCCCCTGTGTGGAACGTGGCCGCCGCGGCGGAAGCGGTCCGGCGGGTGCTGCACGCTTGCGGGGAGGCCGGCCAGTGAGCGGCGAACCGGCGGCGCCCAGCGTGCCCCGCGAGCATGAGATCCGCGTGTCCGGCTGCCTCGACGGCGGCTGCGGCGAGGTCATCCTGCGGTGCTCCTGCGGCGAGGCGTGGAACGTCGAACCTGATCACACCAATGCCGAGCTGAACGGTTTCGCGGCGCAGCACGCCGCCGGGCAAGCCCCTGGGCGTCCCCGTCTTGCCTCAGTCCCTTCCAAGGCGCGGGGCGCCCAGGTCACATGACGGGCTGGGCGGGCGCGTGGTTCCAGCGGTGGCCACATACCCCGGGAACACTCGATGCACGTGCCCGCCCAGCCTCACCAGGCCCCGCGCGGCCGGGGGAAACGGGGGACTTTCCCCGCGTCTCTTCGGCACCGCCCGGCCGCGCGGTTCCATCTCCCCTCTCACCCGCACAAGTGTGCCCCCGTGCCCCCAATCAACACGGGTCTTGGCGGCCCGTTGGCGTGCGGGCGAGAGGGGGCCCAGGGCGCCGGGACGCCCCCGATGTCACCCCCAAGCCTGTTTTCCACCTCGTTCGCAGGCTGGGGGAAGCGGAAGGCCAGCGGGGCGGGGAACTGGCCGTCCCCAGCCCTTGGGTCCTGGCCTGCGTCCCGGCGCCCCGGCTTACCCCGGCGGCCGCGAGAGGGCGGCGGCGAGGGAAGAACGGCAGGAAGAGGGTGGGGTGTGATGACCGCGCGGACCGCCGTACCCGGTCTCGGCCCGCTTGAGTCGGCCATCATGACGGTGCTGTGGAACGCCAGCCGGCCGCTCAAGCCGCAGGAGGTCCGGGACCAGATCGACTACCACGAGGTCGGCTACACGACGGTCGCGAGCGTGCTGACGATCCTGCGGGACAAGGAGATGACGCGGCGCGCCAGGCAGGGCCGGGCCTACCTGTACGAGGCTGCTGTCAGCCGCGACCAGCACCTCGGGCGCATTGTGCGGGCCGCGCTGGACGCCGCCGACGACCCGGGCCTGCGTCCTCGCCCTCGCCTCGTCCACCGCCTGAGGTCTCAGTCTTGGCTTGGCCGCGGCCTGTCCCCCGGAGTGGGCAGCTGGAATGGCCGCGAGTACCTGTGCGGGCCCGCCTCGGGCTCCGCTGACCCCGGTTTCTTGCGCCGTGCCTCCGGCCTCGCGCGCAGCGGCCGCATGTCCCTTGCGGTAGGTTCCGGGACGCTGCTGGATGACCTCTCAGTACATAACTGGGCTGAAGAGTCACCGGCTGCGCGGATCACCGGCTGCGCGGATCACCGGCTGCGCGGGTCCCCCTCGCGCCACAGCATCTGCAGGTCGCCCTGCATGGGATCGCTGGGTCAGTTGGCGTCAGGCGTCACCGGAACGCAGCACGCGCACAGCGGCGAGTGCTCGTTTCTCCGCGGGCCACGGCGCGTGCGCAGGCTGCACACCGGACTGCACACGGGGCTGATCACCGGGCTGCACAGGCAGCACACCCGGCCGCATGCCAGAAAGCGCACCTGGCCGTGCGCCCGATCGCACACCCGGCCGCACGCCGGGCACCGGCTTGCCTGAGCGGTCCTCTGCGCGGGTGGAGGCCCTGGTGATCTCCAGCGCGCCGTCCGCTGATTCGGCGGCCGGGGCATATCCGAGCTGCCGCAACAGGGTGAGCACATCTGCACGGCTGGACGCAGAGATGAGCACGGTCGGCGCGAGCTGGCGCAGGCGCAACCCCGCAGCGCGACGATCAGCGGCGATCTCCGCAAGAAGCACTGGGTCGTCGCACCGGAGGTAGGCGGCGGCGGTGCCAGCCCTGACCTGGCCGTGCCTGCGCGCCACATCGCCGATGAGATAGCGCAGCGGCTGCGGCACGGGTGTGCGTGAGCGTTCCTCGAGGAACACCAGCAGATCCTCGCCACTGCGCCCTGCGTCAAGAGCGCGCCGCACCGAATCAGCGGAGAAGCGGTAGACGGTCGCTCCACCGGTGGACTCCACCTCGGCGGCGAGTGTCAGCTCGCGGTCCAGCTCGGCGGTCAGCGGGCCGGGTGCTACCGCGGTCAGATCACCCTGCAGCACCACGTAGCCGACTGGCTGCGGCAGGATCGCTTCGAGCGCGGTAGCCGCGGCGGCAGGGCCACCCCGCACCAGCGCGCGGCCGTGCACCGACAGCGCGCCGAGGCCGGTCAGCCCGAGCAGCGCCGCTTCCTCCACTGTCGTCTCGGCCAGCATGACCTGCAGCGGGTGCTGCCCGCGGGGCCAGCGCCAGGCGAGCCGGTTCAGTATGGCTGCCACGCTTACCGATTCGCCCGGCGCGACGGCGGCGAGCTGGCCGAGCACCCATGATCGCACGCGCGGTGCGTCCACGCGGTCGAGGCCCGCGCCGAGCGCGCCCCGAAGCCGTCCGCACTCATCACGAGCGCCGACAAGGCCAGGCACTCTTGTGGTGGCAAGCCACGCGCACACAAGCGCCGCCCACCTTTGTCTCGTCGCCGCCTCTCGCCAGGTGTCAAACGCGCGGGAAGGGAGCCATTCACCGTCGACCCAGCCTGACGCCGCGAGCAGTCCCGCGGCTCGCGCCACCTCGGTGTACAGCACGGCTGCCCGCACGTCTACCTTGACGGATGTGGCAGTCTTGCGCAGTTCACGGATACCGAGCCCGCCCGATTTCAGCACCGGCGGTGGCGCGGCCCCCCATCGGCTAAGCATGCCCTCAGTGGCCCGAAGCGACCGTAGCGCCGCAGTTGCGGCTGCGTGGTCCACCTCGCGTGAGCCGTTCTGTATCACGTCGAGCGGCGGTGGCTCGGGCGAGATACGGCCCGGTCGGCCAGCAAGCCAGGGCTCGCCAACGGCCGCGCGCAGGCCTGGCGCGGGACGCCAGCCTTCGCCGGTGTCGAAGGCGAGCGCGTGGCCGCACAGTTCGGCCAGGCAGCGGCGCAGCGGTGCGGCAGGTACGGCGAGCAGCTCTTGCACACGGCCGGTGGGTACCGGGCAGGGCAATACGACGAGCGCCTCGATGACGTGCAGGGCGAACTGGTCGAGGTCGTTCAGAGCGCGCTCGAGCGACAGCCGTGTCGTGGCGCGAGCCGCGAGCGCGTCGACGCAGGTCGGAGCCGGCGACACCAGGTCAGGGCGGGTGGCGAGAAGTGCGGCAAGCTCCGCGTCGCTTCTGGCACCAAGCCAGCGACCGAAGCCGCCACCATCGGCACGCCGCCCGCGATCGCTCACCTGCCACACAGTACTGCGCGGTAAGGCAGCCATAATGGTCATTGCATTGGGCACTATCGGCGCATGAGCGCACGCGCCGAACAGCTGGTGCTGGAATACCTGAGCCGCGTCGCGGACGCGGCCCACGGCACTTTGCGCTCCGACGAACGGCTGCGGTTCATCTCGCGGCTGCGGACCTCCATCGAAGAGCAGCGGCGAGCAGCGGGCGCGCTCGAACCTCCTGCGGTGCGGCGCGTGCTCGCCATGTTCGGTGACCCCAAGGTTCTGGTCGAACGTGAGCGCCGCAGACTCGACGAGGCCGCACAGGACGCGTCCGATTCGTCGCCGTCGCCGTCGCCGTCGCCGTCGCCGTCGGCTTCGCCGTTTGATTCCAGACAGCGTGAAGCCTCGTCGGCGCGATCACTGCCACCTGACTCCGCGTCGCATGAACCTTCTGCGCCTGGGTCGTCGCGGCCGAGGTCTTCTCCACCTGCACCGTCTGCTGCGCCTGAGCCGTCGCGGTGGTCGGCTTTTCCGCCTGAACCGTCGCGGCGCGGGGCTTCTCCGCCTGCACCGTCTTCTTCGCCTGCACCGTCTTCTCCGCCTGGGCCATCGCGGCTGAGGACTTCTCCGCCCGGATCGTCGCGGCTGGGGTCTTCTCCGCCTGAGCTGTCGCGGCCGAGGGCTTCTTCGCCTGGGCCGTCGCGGCAACCCCCGCCACTTGAATCGCGGCCTCTTGCGCCGCGGCGTGGCGGCGGAGGCCTCGCCGCCACGCCGGTGGTGCGCCGTTTCTGGCAGAGGGCGGCCGGCACATCTGGGCACGACCCGGCGTCAGAACCGGGTCGCAGGCTGGCGCAGCGCCAGGCTGGAGAGCGGACGCCAGCCGCTACCCCGGTCGTCAGGCCTTCGGGGCGGCGGATGGCTGGCGGGCAGGCGGGAACTGCTGCGCCGATCACCGAACCGTCGGGGCGGCGTGGGGTCAGCGACCGGGCCGGAGCCGTCGGCCCGATTGTCGGGCCGTCGGGGCGCCCGGAGCCGCCGACCGCGTTCGATCTGACGTCGGTGGTGCTCAGGTACCGCAGGGAAGTTCTCGCGCTCACCCTGCTCGGCCCGGGCGGCGTCCTGCTACCGTTCCCGCTCTGGTTGGTTGGCGCGGCGATCGGGCTGACCTGCTGGGCCTGGAGCAGAGCGGAAAAGCTCATCGGGCTCGCCGGGCCGGTCATCGTCAGCGCGGCAGGTATCGGCGTCATCGGCGCGCTGAACAAGAACCCAAGCATCCCCGTCGACCTGCACGCCTACGTCGCGGCCGCGCAGGCGCATGGGTCGTTGCTTATGCGTTTGTGTTCGGCAGCGGGAGCGATCTTCCTCGGCGCCCGGCTGGTGCGAAGCTACCGGGCCGGTGCAGCGCGCTCAGCCAATCGGTAACGCAACAGGCTCAGCGGCCGCTGACGCGACGGCCGTCGCCGCGTATCCCTTCTCGGCGAAGAGCCGAAGCGCCTCTTCGACAATCCGTTCCCGCGTTGAGTTCGCCATTTCGCCTGCCTCCCCTATGACAGTATCTGCTTACTCCGGGTGAGATGATCGCAGCCTCGCTGGCATACCTGGCGCGGACGGCGCGAGCGTGGGCTGCTGGTCTGGCTGGCGACAGTGGATGATGGTTCGCTCACTGGGCGGGCACCACCGAAGCCGTGCGGTTGGGCGGTGATTGCGGTAGCTGCGCCGCGGGTAGACCAAAGATGCGCATGAAACGGCGTTAGCGCAGGAATTTCCCGGCCTCGCACGCGATCCCGTCCCAGCACCATCCAAAGTGTGAGGCTGTGGAGGACGCGGCCCCGGCTTTGAGCCGGGGCCGCGCCGCTGCCGAGGCCATGACGCAGCCAGCGCGCGGCCGTGCCGCGCGACCCGGATCCCGCGGTGACGCCCGGGTTTGCGCATACCCGCATGGCTGCTTGACCGATAGCCTGAAAGGCACGCATAGCGCGGTTCTGCTGGCTCCCGATTCACGCGAGGTCATGTCCTGTGCCCACTGGCAAGGTCAAGTGGTACGACGCCGACAAGGGGTTCGGCTTCCTCACCCGCGACGACGGAGGCGAGGTCTTCGTGCACTCGTCAGCGCTTCCCACCGGCACGGCCAGCCTGCGCGCGGGCCAGCGCGTGGAGTTCGGCATTGTGGAGGGCCGCAAGGGCGCACAGGCGCTTCAGCTACGCCTGCTTGAGCCGCCGCCTTCTATGACCAAGGTGGCCAGGAAGAAGCCGGACGAGATGATTGTGATCGTCGAGGACCTGATCAAGCTACTCGACGGAGTCTCAAACACGTTTCGGCGGGGAAAGCACCCGGACAATCGCGATGCCGCGAAGATCGCTGCCGTGCTGCGTGCCGTCGCCGACGATCTCGAATCGCCGGAGGCACAGTCAGGACCGCCGCCACGGCATCGGCAGCCGGGCGCGCGACGGTAGCTGATACGACGCGGCACCAGTTCAGCCGCGAGGCGGCGGCTGTGCGGTTGCGAGACTTTCCGGGGTGCAGCGGCGAGGCGGCGGCCGTCTGGCTGCCGTGCAGCCGCGAGTTTCTGCCTGACGGCTACGAGGGGGTCGGCCGCGATGGCCGCTGCGCGTCGGAGGCCGACTCCGCGAGCCCGGCAGCTAGCCGCTCAGCCGATCGCTTCCTGCGGCGCCTGGTGCTGATGAGGCCAAACAGCGCCGCCCCGAGGGCCGCGGCGGCGATGGCGAGGCCGGCCATTCCGTTCCTTGTCACCGACAGCAAAACGCCGAACAGGCCACCAGCCACCCACGACAGCTGATGGAGCGTCTCAGACACCGCGAATGTGGATGAGCGGATCTCTTCACCGATCTCCCGCTGAACGATCGAGTCGAGGGCCAGCTTGGCGAGCGCCTGAGCAAACGCCGCGACCAGCGCGACTATCAGCGCAGCAGCCAGGCCAAAAAACGCCGCGCACGCGGCGGTGATGAGCGTGGACGCGGCGATCGTGCCGAACAGGATCAGATGCGGCGTGCGCGACCGCATCCCGGATCCGGTCGCTGTCCCGACCAGTCCTCCCACCGCGGCGGCGATGACCAGGGCGCCGAGCGCCACGTTCTGGCTGACTCCATGGAAATGATCCGAGCGAAGCAGGAAGGCGAGGAAAAGGACCAGAAAGCCGGAGAATGCGCGAACCGCCGCGTTCGCCCGCATGGCCTCACCGACCACTGGCCCGACGCGGCCGAGTGTCCGCCACCGTCGGCCGTCGGCGGCAAGGCGACGGTTCACCGCGCGAGCCGAAGCGTCGGCGGCTATCGGCGGTACAGCGTCCGCGGCTATCGGCGGCACAGAGCCCGCGGTGTCGACATGATCGGGCAGCCTGAGGCTGAGTGCGGTACCCAGCAGGAAAACCACGGTCCCTAGCCGCAGCACCCATCCGGCTTGGATGACTGTGCCGACTCCGACCGCGACGGGCGCGGCGACTGCAGCAGCGATCAGCGAGGCGAGGCCGCACCGCGCGTTCGCGCTGACGAGGGTGATCTCAGCCGGCAGCAGCCGGGGTGTGACGGCGCTACGGGTAATCCCGTACGCCTTGGACAGGACTAGCGCACCGAACGCGGCGGGCAGCAAGGTAAGCGGGTCCCGGTGCATGACTGCCCCAGCCATTCCCCAGCAGAGCAAGCCACGGCCAAGCAAGGTGCCGCCCAGGATGTACCTGCGGCCCTGTGGCACCCGGTCGAGCATGGGCCCGATCAGCGGCGCGAGCACGGCGAATGGTGCCATGGTCACAAGCAGGTAGAGCGTCACCTGGCTGCGTGCCGCCTCAAGCGATGCGTGGAAGAACAGCGTTCCTGCGAGCGCCACCGCGATGAACGCGTCGCCCGCGCTGCTCACCGCCGTCAGCTCGATCAAGTCGGCGAGCCCAGTGCGTCCCGCACCGGATGCCCGCGTGCCTCTGTGGATCAGCCGTCCGGTCCAGCGCGCCGCCGAACTGCCGGTCTGCGCAACCGGACGAGCAGCCGATCGGGCGGTACGCGCGGCCGACCCCGCTGTGCGGGCAGCTCGCCGTGTGGTGTCCCGGGCCTTCCGCCAGGAGTCACCTGCTCCCATGAACCCAGTATTCTGCGCATCGGGCCGCAGAATGAACCCTGCGCGCCGGCAGATGCTGCGGGTGCGCCGACAATAGGGGAGAATCACCAAGCGTGAGCACTGCGCGGACGCGGATCCGTCCTTCTGCGTTGGACGAAATCTGCGCGCAGGCGGTTGACGTCGCGCGCGCCGCAGCCATGGACACGACCGGGGGCGGCCAGGTGGGCGGGCACGTCGGCGTGATTGCAGAGGGCGACCGCGTTGTTACTCATCTGTTCGAGTGCCTCGACTCCGCCTACCAAGGCTGGCGCTGGGCGGTCACCGTTGTTCGTGCCGCGCGGGCGAAGGCGGCAACGGTGAGCGAGACCGCGCTGCTGCCCGGGCCTGACGCGCTGCTGGCGCCGGAATGGGTGCCATGGCGGGAGCGCCTGCAGCCAGGCGACCTCGGCGTTGGGGACCTGCTGCCCGCCTCACACGATGACGAACGGCTTGTGCCCGCGGTCGCGTTCGGCGGCGGCGATCTGCCGGCCTGGAGCGAAGCCAATCTTCCGGCTTCGAGCGGCGGCGATCTGCCGCCTTCGAGCGGCGGCGATGACCTCTCCGGG
>WNGG01004726.1_pt1 | contig 15218 bp, 10 predicted proteins | sample 5400661 | NCBI WGS metagenome assembly WNGG01 (sample SAMN13153372, study PRJNA577476) | soil metagenome | isolation source: 100 cm soil or saprolite under Garry oak tree replicate 1 | place: USA:California | collected 2016-06-15
GACTGCTCTTCGTGCCGGACTGGCGCGAGCTGGTGACGTGCGTGGAGGTGGATGCGGTGGCGGTCGTGACGCCCCCGGCGTTGAACCGGGAAATCTGCCTGGCGGCCGTACGGGCCGGCAAGCCGCTGCTGATCGAAAAGCCGCTGGCGTTGACGGTCGCCGATGCTCGGGAGATGGTTAGGGCTGCGCGCGATGCCGGCGTCACGCTCATGACGGCCCAGACGCTCCGCTTCACGCCAGTCCTGGCTCGCCTGCGGGATCGTCTGGCGGACGTCGGCCCGCTGGAGTACCTAGTCCTGACGATGCGGGCCGACCGGCCGCCGCACCGCTGGTTGGGCGATGCGGGTCAGGCGGGCGGGGGTGTCCTTCTGGAGATTGGGATTCACCTGCTGGATCTCATCCGTTTTCTGACGGGCGCCGAGGCGGTGGAAGCGGTCGCCGACTTGGAGCAGCGCCACACCACTCGAGTCGAAGACCTCGCGCTGGCCCGGTTCCGGTTGTCCAATGGAGTCTCCTGTTATGTGGAAGTCTCGCGGGTGTCGGGAGGACGCGTCTGCCGCGTGGAGGTGATCGGCGGGGCCGGTCAATTGATCGCGGACGTCGATCGGAGCCTGCTGACCCGGATCGAGGGACGCGTGGTCGCGGAAACGGAGGCAGTACCGGATCGGCCGACCGTCATCACGGTCCTCGAGACGTTCGCCAAGAGCCTCTCAGCGAGAGTCCCCGTACCGGTGTCGGGAGAGGACGGCCTGCGCGCAGTGGCGATGGCTGATGCCTGCTACCGCGCCGCACGCGAGGGACGGCCGGTGCCGGTGGCAATCCCATCCTGGCCGGCTTGACCCTCTCGGAAAGCGGGTGGTATAGATACCGCGTGGGCACTGAGGAAGGGCCGTTTGCACAGGCGAGCAATTTTTCGGTGGCGATCTCCCAGGCGCGAAACATCCGGGATCTGCGGCATCGGAAGTACGGGCAGCCGGTCTACGTGAGCTCGGACCATCCTCTGGCCCGGAAGGGACAGACGGCCACCTGGGAGAAGTTCAACGTCCGGCTGGCGGTCGTGAAGTTCGAGGACGGTGCGGTATTGGGGTACGACCCGGCCGACCTGCTCCTGCCGACCCGCTTTGACAATGGCAAGCCGGTGTTCGAGGTCCGCGCCTGCGAGTTGTGCCGGGCGGCGTTCACCTTGACGCAGGGGGAGGTCGAGGAAAAGAAAGAACCTACCCGCTGCCCCGCCTGCCTGGAGTTCTAGATCTTCCCGCGCAGGCGAGCGAAGCGATTCTCCAGCAGCACGCCGGTCGGTTTCCAGCCGTGCATCTGGATGACCTCCTGGACGGCATTGATGCGAGTGGAAAAGTTCGGGTGGGTCTTGAAGAAGGCCTTATCGTCGCCCTTCAGCACGCGCAGCCGGTTTAAGAGCACGACATAAGCAGTGGGATCGTATCCCACGCGGGCGGCAAACACCTCGCCGAGGCTGTCCCCTTCGAGCTCCTTCTCCTGGTCGAGCCCTTCGTCGAGCAATTTCTTGGCGGCCGCATCGATCAGGTTCTTAAACACGTCGGGATTCTGGTGCGCGTAGGCCAGCCCGGCCTCGGAGACCCCGGCGAGGCGCTTGCTACGCTGGATGACCTCAAGGATGTGCTTCTGGGAGACGTGCCCGATCTCGTGCCCCAGCACCGCGGCCAGCTCGGCTTCGTTGCGGATCTGCTTGAGCAAGCCGCGGGTCACGAAGACGTAGCCGGCCGGCGCTGCGAACGCGTTGATCGAGTCGGAGTTGAGCACGGCGAAGTGGTAAGGGATGTCCGGCCGGTCGCAGGTGAGGGCCACGGCCCGGCCAACCAGATTGACATAGCGGGTGAGCTCCGGCTGATCATACACTCCCCCGTAACGCGCGACGACCTGGAGGGCGATGGCGGCGCCGATGGACTGCTCTTCCTCATACCCGATCGGCAGGAGCCCGCTGAGCAGGGTTCCTCCGCCGTGAATCATCTTATCCAGCCGCTCGTTCCCGGTAGAGATCTGCATCTCAGCGCATCCACCCCATCCTCCGGCCATTGCGAGCGCAACGCACGCGGCGGCGATTGTCTTTGTGGTTCTACTTTGCATACTCGCCGAGCCCCCCGCTCTTCAGAAAATCTTCGACCTCTTGGTCGGTTATTCGGTACGTTGCCATGCGGTCCACCGTGTCCCGGTCTCGCTGGGTGATGCCAACGCGATTAGCGTAGCCTTCCGAGACCTTGTCTAGGCCGCGGGCGCCGGCTGACGCCGTCACGTCTCCGGCTTCGGTCCTCCTGAAGCTCTTGCCGAGCTTGGCCAGCACATCATCCTCGCTGCCGGCGGGCTTGGTGGGCGTCGTCTTGCCGGCGAAGATCCAGCCCTTGGCCCCGCGCGCGGTCTGGACTGCCAGCCAATTACCCTCCTTGCCGAGCACCTCCAGCGGCTCCCCGAACTTCAGGTCGGCCACCACGCTGTCCAGCGACGTTTTCCCGGAGCGGAGCTTCGCGGTCTTGCTCTGGACGAAAACGGTTTCTGCCAGCGCGACACCGGTCAGAAGATACAGGCTCAACAACAGCAGGGTGACGAGCGGAGTGGCAAGTCGTGAATGGCGTTTCAACGGCACCTCCACAGTCGGCTATTTAGACTGCAGCACGTACACGCCATCCCAGTCGGTCGGAGGAGGGGTCGCCAGGTACTCCAGCACCCGATGCAGGTAGACCTTGGACGGCCCATCGGACGGGTCCAGCGCCAGCGCGGCTTCGAAGCGTTCCTTGGCCCTGACGAACTCCCGTCGCTTGTAGACGGCGAGACCGTCCTGGTACAAGGCGACCACGCGTTGCTTCTCCGCCGGCAGCGCCCCTTTCCGGGCCAGCAGTTCGTACACCACCACCGGCTCCAGCTTGCCCTTCACCCGCAGCATGTCCACTTCCCGCGCCTCGATATCGGGTTGGGCCAGCTCGTACGTCCGCGGGCCCAGAAGGATCAACGTGTCGTAGAACTTGTTGGCTCCTTCCAGACGGGACGCCAGGTTCACGCTGTCGCCCATGACAGTATACTCCATCCGCGCCTGGGAGCCCATGTTCCCTACGACCAGCGGTCCGGAGTTGATCCCAATGCGCGCGACGATCTCCGGATAGCCTCGCGCTGCCCACTCCTTGCGCAGTTGGGCGAGCGCCGCCTGGTTCTCCAGGGCCGCGACGCAGGCCCGCGAGGCGTGGTCGGGCTCGCCGCGCGGCGCGCCGAAGATCGCCATGATGCCGTCGCCAAGATACTTGTTCACGTTCCCCCGGTTCCGAAGAATGATGTCCGTCATGGACGACAGATATTCGTTGAGCAGGAAAACGAGGTCCTCTGGGTCCAGTTTCTCGGAGATTGTGGTGAACCCAGCCACGTCGGAGAAGAAGACGGTCAGCTCCTTTTTTTCGCCGCCGAGCTTGATGCTCGCCGGGTTGCGCATGATCTCATCCACGACTTCCGCGGCCATGTATTTATCGAAGACGGCCCGCAGCACGCGGCGTTGCCGGCCCTCGGTCAGATACTCCACGGTGGCGGAGATGGCGTAGGTCAAGGCCAGGGCCCCTTCGGGAAAGACCAGTTCCATCCAGACCCCGTGGCCTGTGAAGGCGTGGACGACGAGCCCGTAGTACGCGACGGCCAGCCCGGCGATGAGCAGGAATTTGAGAGCTTGGCGTTGGATCAGCACGAAGGCCCATGCGGTGCCGACGCAGAGCACCAGCGTGGTCAGGACAAAGGCCCAAGGTGGGGCCGGTGCCATGGCATGGCCGCGGAGCAGGTTGTCCAGCGCGGTCATGTGGATCAAGACGCCGGGCGTGAACGGAGAGAGCGGGGTCACCCGGAGGTCATAGGTGCCGGCGGCGGTCGTCGCCACGAACACGATCTTGTCCTTGAAGAGGGCAGGATCGAGGAGGGGGCGTTCACCCTTCTGCATTTCGGTATAGGAGCGCAGAACCGCCCCGATGGAGTAGGCCGGGTAGGTCTTCTGCTCCAGCGCACCGTGCCAGTCGAGGACGATGTCGCCATCCCGAGTGATGGGCACCGTCGTCGGGCCCAGGCGGAGCGTGCGGCCATCCTGTACGGCCCGCTCCGCTCTCAGGATGTACCGGGCCACCGCCGTGGCCAATTGAGAAACGGCGCCCTGCGCAGTCGGGACCAACGGCGGCAGGCGGCGCATCGTCCCGTCCGGATCAGGTGTCAGAGTGATGTGCCCCAGCCCTCGGGCGGCTTCTGCCAGCGGTGGGATGGGCAGCTTCAGCCCTTGGTACGAATTCGCGGCGTTGGCCAGTCGCTCCGGCTGCGAGTCCAACGGAATCGTCGCCTTGCTCAGAAGCGTAGCGGAGAGCGCGGGTGATGGATCGTGCTGGAGCAGGAACGGAAAGAAGACGTTTCCCGCGGCGCGGACTTCCTCCGCGAAGACCGCGTCAAATTCCTGGTCGTTGGCGTCGGGCTCCAGAAACAAAATATCGACGACGATCGCCCTGGCCCCCGCTGTGTGAAGATAGTGCACGACGTAGCCGAAGCGGTCCCGAGGCCAGGGCCAGCGACCGAACGCGTCGAGACTGGCCTCGTCGACGGCGACCAACACGAGGCTCTTGTCGGCCTTCGCCGGATCAGCGTACTGCTTGAAGCGGTGGTCCAGGGACTTCAACTCTGCGATGGTGAGCAGGCCGGAGGCGTGAAGCGCCATCGCGGCGATGAACACGGCCAGCCCGATGCCGGAGGCGGCGAACCACTTCTTGGCGGTGTGGGACAGCGGCATCGCGTCCAGTATGGCCGAGCAGCTGTCCTCTTGCAAGGCAAGGCGCGGGGCCGTTGTTGTCTTGACAGGTTGCCGAGAGCCCCGCACAATACCTCTTCATTGATTGAAGGGAGGCACGGACATGCCGCATGACTTCATGCCGGGATTGGCTGGCGTGCCGGCCGCCCGCTCCAGGATCAGCGATGTGGACGGCCAGGCTGGCGTTCTGGAGTACCGCGGCATCCGTATCGAAGAGCTCACCGCGAAAAGCACCTTTCTCGAGACGGCCTTCCTCCTCCTCTTCAACCGCTTGCCGACCCGCCTGGAACTGGAACGGTTCACCGCGGATATCACAAGGCACCGGCGGATCAAGTTCAAGATCATTGACCTGATCAAGTGTCTGCCCGAGACCGGGCATCCCATGGATGCGCTCCAGGCGGCCGTGGCGGCCTTGGGGATGTTCTACCCTGGCCGGAACGTCCGCGATCAGGAGAACAACTACTGGTCGGCCGTACGGCTCATCGCGAAGCTCCCCACCATCGTGGCGGCCTTCGCGCGCATCCGCCACGGCGACGACCACGTCCCGCCGCGGGACGCGCTGAGCTTCAGCGAGAATTTCCTTTACATGCTGACCGAGCGGATACCCGACCGGCTCGTCGCGGACATTCTCGACGTGTGTCTGATCCTCCACGCCGAGCACACGATGAACGCCTCCACATTCTGCGGGCTCGTCACCGCTTCAACCCTCGCCGATCCCTACACCGTCGTCGCCTCGGCGATCGGCGCCCTGAAAGGGCCGCTGCACGGCGGGGCCAATGAGGAGGTTGTGGCCATGCTGCGCGAGATCGGCACGGTCGAGCGCGTGCGTCCTTACCTACAGATGAAGTTGGACAGGAAGGAGCCGATCATGGGATTCGGCCACCGGGTCTACAAGGTCAAGGACCCGCGCGCCGTGAGCCTCCAGCAACTCGCGCAGAAGCTCTTCGCCCAGTACGGGAGGTCCCCGCTCTATGAACTGGCCGAGGAGGTGGAACGGGTCAGTCTGGAGCTGCTGGCCCACAAGAAGGTGTACCCCAACGTGGACTTCTACTCTGGCATCATCTATGACCAGATGGGCATTCCCAGCGACACGTTCACTCCGATGTTTGCCATGGCCCGGGTCGCAGGTTGGCTGGCCCACTGGCTCGAGCAGTTGAAGGAGAACAAGCTCTACCGGCCTGACCAGATCTACGAGGGGGAGCACGGGCGTCGGTACCTGCCGCTCGACCAGCGCGGCTGATTGCGTTCGCGGCCCAGCTGCTCCCGCGCTTGTTGCTTGAGCGGCTCCCCGGACTGGATTACAATCCCGGCGCTGGACAAAGCCGTTCCACCAATGGTGAGCCCATTGCAGAAAGGGGATGCGTGAAGAAGAAGCCGCGGAACAAACCTGCCGGGAAGCCGTTCCAGGGGAAAGTCATCTACCTGTCCAGGCAGTCGTCGCAGAAAGCGGCAGGCGGGGCGACCCGCCTGGAACGAGACACGATGGGCGAGCTCGCCGTCCCCGCGGACGCCTACTACGGCGTGCAGACCGCCCGCGCGATCGAAAACTTTCCGATCAGCTTCCTGCGGCTGCCCCGCGCCATGATCCGGGCGCTGGGACTGGTCAAGTGGGCCGCCGCGCGCGTCAACGCGGAGCTGGAGTTCCTGGACCCCAAGATCGCCAAGGCGGTCCAGCGGGCCGCGCAGGAGGTGATCGACGGACAACTGGACGATCAGTTCCCCGTGGACATCTTCCAGACAGGCTCCGGCACCTCGTCCAACATGAATGTCAATGAAGTCATCGCCAACCGCGCGGCTGAACTGCTGGGTGGGGAGCGGGGCAGCAAGCTTGTGCACCCCAACGATCACGTGAATTTCGGACAGTCCAGCAACGACGTGATCCCTACGGCCATCCACGTCGCAGCCCTGGAGCAGATCGACAAGGCGCTGATTCCGGCGCTCAAGCGCCTCTATACGGCCCTGGCAGCCAAGGCCAAGGAGTTCGACGACGTGGTCAAGGTCGGGCGCACACACTTACAGGACGCGACCCCTGTCCGGCTCGGGCAAGAATTCTCGGGCTACGCGCGGCAGATCGAGTTGGGCATTCAGCGAGTGGAACGGGTGCGCTCTTCGCTGGGGGAGCTGGCTTTGGGGGGCACCGCGGTCGGCACAGGCTTGAACGCCCATCCGGAGTTCGCCAAGCGTGTGATTGCGTTGCTGGCCCGTGAGACTCGTTGTCCGTTGAAGGAAGCGAAGAACCACTTTGAAGCCCAGGCTGCCCAGGATGCGCTGGTGGAAGCCAGCGGGGCGCTCCGGACCGTGGCGGTCAGCCTGATGAAGATCGCCAACGACATCCGGTGGCTGGGATCGGGCCCGCGCTGCGGCCTGGGGGAGATCCTCCTGCCGGAGACCCAACCCGGCTCCTCCATCATGCCGGGCAAGGTCAATCCTGTCATCGCCGAGTCGGTGATGATGGTGGCGGTCCAGGTCATGGGGAACGATACGGCCATCATGGTGTCGGGCCAGGCCGGCAACTTCGAGTTGCTCGTCATGCTGCCGGTCATGGCTCACAACCTCCTGCAGTCCATCGCGCTCCTGGCCCGCGCGGCGGAAAACTTCGCCGTTCGCTGTGTGGAGGGCCTCAGAGCCAACCCCGAGCGGTGCCAGGCCGGAATCGAGCAAAGCCTGGCCATGTGCACGGCGCTCGCGCCGGAAATCGGGTACGAAGCGGCGGCCGAGATCGCTAAGGAGGCGTATCGGACCGGCAAGACGGTCCGCCAAGTCGCGCTGGAGAAGAAGGTCCTGCCGGCGGAGCGCCTCGCCCACCTCTTGGATCCCTGGCGCATGACCGAACCGGGCTTGCCCGGCGGCAAGCCAGGGAGCGCGGGGGGATAACCTTTTTGACAATTTCTTTTTGGGTATGCTAGCTTCGGCGCCAATTTTTTGCCTGGATAGGGTTTCCCTGGCACGAAGATTCTTCAGATGAGTACGAAACATTTGATTATCGTCGTCGGCGCCGGACCAGCCGGGCTGTCCGTCGCCAACGTCATGTCCAAGCAGGGACATGAGGTGGTGGTGCTCAACCGGGACATCAAAGTCGGCGGGCTCGCCGAGTACGGCATTTTCCCCAACAAGCACAAGTTGCGCGGCGGCTTGCGCAAGGGCTACTGGGAAATCCTGACGCGCCCCAACGTCCGTTACTTCGGCAACGTGACGGTCGGCAACGGCTACCATCTGACCGTGTCAGAGCTGCGTGCGCTGGGGCCCAGCGCGTTGGTCTTCTCGACTGGGGCCCAGGGCACCAAGACCATCGGCGTGGAGGGGGACACCGCCAAAGGGGTCTATCACGCCAAAGACTGCGTCTACCACTATAACCTGCTGCCGGGGATCAGCACCCGCCCGTTCGAGATGGGCCAGCGCGTGGCGGTGATCGGCATCGGGGACGTGATGGTGGACATCGCGCACTGGCTGTCTCGCCGCCGCCGCGTCGCGGAGGTCCACGTGATCGTCCGGCGCGGGCCAGCCGAGCGCAAGTACAACCCCAAGGAGATTCGCGCCGTCTGCGCCTCTATCGATCAGGACTCCCTCCAGAAGGAGATCGCGCGGATCGCTCCACGCCTGGAGGCGGTAGGGCAGTTGCCCGAGAAGATCCTGGCCGAGATGCGGGCGGAGTTCACGAAGTGCGAGCCGCCGGAGAGCCACACCCGCATGCACTTCCATTTCCTGTCCTCCCCGAAGCGCGTCCTCACCGATGGCCAAAACCAGGTCATTGGCCTGGAGGTGGAAGATACGAAGCTTGAGCTCAAAGGTACGGATCCCGCGGCGGTCGGGCTGAAGACCTACTACACGATCCCGTGCGACAGCGTCATGTTCGCCGTCGGAGACCGTGTGGATGAGGCGGTCGGGCTTCCGTACAAGAACGGCGTCTTTGTCACGAACCCCAACCGGACGCAGAACGATCCTGACGACAGTCTGTTCCAGGCCTACGACGAAACGACCGGCGCGGTCATCCCGGAGGTTTTTCTCTGCGGGTGGGCCCGCAAGGCCAGTGACGGGCTGGTCGGCGTGGCCAAGCGGGACGGGGAGTGGTGCAGTGAAGTCGTTCTGCGGCACCTGGCGGACAAAGCGCCTCTGACTGCGGAGGAGATCGCACACAAGCTGAAACGGCTGGAGTCCTTGGTAAAGAGCCGGCAACCGGACGTCGTGCAGGTTGACGATCTGCTGGCGTTGAACGAGATGGAGCAGGAAGAAGGGCAGCGCCGCGATATCGAGGAGTTCAAGTTTCCCACCAACGAGGAGATGCTCGTTGCCATTCGCCGGAAGAAGTCCATGGCGAAGGTGTCAGCGTCCCGTTAGCTCTCCCCCCACTTCAGTTTGTTCCGCAACATATCGTAGTAGGTGCGGTCCGCGAAGCGGATCAGCCGCGTCTTCTTCTCCGACGCGCGGACCTCGATCAGGTCGCGGGGCTGGAGCGTAATGCCGGCCTGCCCGTCGAACGTCACCATGGCGCCCTCGTCTTTGCTGACCAGCATCACCTCGACGTGCGCCTCTTGGGGGATGACAATCGGACGGTTGGTGAGGGTGTGGGGACTGATGGGGGTGAGGATCAGCGCGTGGACGGCGGGGTTGAGGATCGGGCCACCTGCAGCCATGGAATACGCCGTCGAACCGGTCGGAGTCGAGATGATGAGCCCGTCGCCCCGCAATCCCGTGACGAATTGGCCATCGATGGAGATCTCCAACTGGACCATGTGGGACAACCCGCCCTTGCTGAGCGCCACGTCATTCAGCATGGACGCCGCGGCGATCTGCTTGCCCGTCCGGACGATGCGGGACCGCAGCATGAGGCGTTCCTCTTCCGCGAAGGCGTTGGCGAACACCTGTTCCAACGCCTTGAAGAGCTCGTCGCGCGTGACCGCGGTGAGGAAGCCCAGCCCCCCGGTGTTGACGCCCAGGATTGGAATGGGGCGGTCTTCGACGAGTCGGGCCGCCGCCAGCATGGTGCCGTCCCCGCCGAGGACCACCAGCATGTCGGCGAGTGCGGCGAGGTCCTTCTTGGGATAGGAGGCGGTTTCCCCGACGAGCTTGGCGGTGGCCGGATCGAGCAGCGGGTCCTTGCCCCGAGCCCGCAACCAGGGAAGGAGCTCCATCAAGAGGGTCTTGGTATCGGGCGACTCCGCTTTGACGAGGATGCCGATGCGCTTCATGGGCGGCATTTTAGCCCGGATTGTTCATGAATATCTACTACGTCGTCCGATCCTGTTGTCTCGAACGCCTCGCTACGACATTCATGAATAATCCGGGCTATCCGCGCCGATTGATTGTCAACGCAGACGATTTCGGGGTAGTACCTACAGTGATTTTTGAGGTGTGTGCACGCGTGTGGCGGTGGTCGCGCGGGGGCGCCCTTGACACACTCCCGATCACCCGGTAGAATACGATCACGGATTCTCCACGAACGGCACGCCCCACCTGGAGGAGACACAGGATGTTTGAACGGTTCACCGACAAGGGCAGAAAGATCATCGTCTTGGCACGCGAAGAGGCCGAGCGGCACCAGAACGACTATCTGGGCACCGAGCACCTCGTCCTGGCCATCCTGCGCGAGACCGACGGGGTAGCCCTGATGATCCTGAAGAAGATGGGGCTCTCCACCGAGCAGATCCGTCTCGAAATCGAGCGGAACCTGCCGGGCGGCGGCACGACAATGACCTTCGGGGAGATCCCCTTCAGCCCGCGGGTGAAGAAAGTCATCGAGTACGCGGTCGAAGAGGCCCGGTTGCTGGGCCACAATCACATCGGCGGCGAGCATCTCCTGTTGGGCCTGCTCCGCGAGGAGGAAGGCATCGGCGGGAAGATTCTCCGGAGCCTCGGGGCCAACCTCCTGACTGCCCGTCAGTTGACCGTCTCGTTCCTGCGGAAGAGCTCGCCGCGGGAGCGCGACCGGAAGAGCAATACCCCGGCGCTGGATGAATTCGGGCGGGACCTCACCCATCTCGCGCAGGAAGGCTCGCTGGATCCGGTCATCGGCCGGCTCGATGAGATCGAGCGGGTGCTGCAGATCCTCAGCCGGCGGACAAAGAACAATCCCGTGTTGATCGGAGAAGCCGGTGTCGGGAAAACGGCGATCGTCGAAGGCCTCGCCCAGCGGATCGTGACCGCGGAGGTCCCCGACAATCTCTTGAACCGTCGCGTCATCGCGCTGGACCTGGGCTCTCTCGTGGCTGGCACCAAGTACCGCGGCCAGTTTGAGGAACGCCTCAAGGTCGTCATGAAGGAGATCGTCCAGGCGGGCAACATCATCATTTTCATCGATGAGCTGCACACCCTGGTCGGGGCCGGGGCGGCGGAAGGGTCCATCGACGCGTCCAACATGCTGAAGCCCGCGCTCTCGCGCGGGGAGATCCAGTGCATCGGCGCGACCACCCTGGACGAGTATCGCAAGCACATCGAGAAGGACGGGGCGCTGAAGCGGCGCTTCCAGCCGATCTACGTGCAGCAACCCAGCGTGGAAGAGACCATCCGGATCATCCAGGGCCTGCGCGATCGCTACGAGAGCCACCACGGGGTGGAGATTACCGAAGAGGCCATCGCCGAAGCCGTCAAGCTGGCGGACCGGTACATCACCGATCGCTTCTTCCCGGACAAGGCCATTGACGTGATCGACGAGACCGGGTCCCGGGCCAAGCTGCAGGCCTACGCCCTGCCGGGCGATCTGCGGGCGATGGAACAGGAGTTGAAGAAGGTCTCGCGCGAGAAGGAAATGGCGATCGCGCTTCAGAACTTCGAGGAGGCCGTGAAGTTCCGCGAAGAGGAAGAGCGGCTGCGGAAGCTGCTGGAGGACTCGAAGCGCGAGTGGAAGAAGAGCCAGGAGAAAAGCCGGCCAGTCATCGCGAAGGAGGACGTCTCCTACGTGGTCTCGAAGATGACCGGGATCCCGCTCTTCAAGCTGGAAGAGGAGGAGTCTCAGAAGCTACTGCGGATGGAAGAGGCGTTGCACAAACGCGTCGTCGGCCAGGAGGAAGCCGTCTCCGCCGTCGCACGGTCCATCCGACGCTCGCGGGCCGGGCTCAAGGAGTCCAAGAAACCGATCGGGTCCTTCATCTTTTTGGGGCCGACGGGTGTGGGCAAGACCGAGTTGGCGCGGGCGCTGGCCGAGTTCCTGTTCAATACCGAGGATGCCCTCATCCGGATCGACATGTCCGAGTACCAGGAGAAGTTCAGCAGTTCCCGCTTGTTCGGGGCGCCCCCTGGGTACGTGGGCTACGAAGAGGGCGGCCAGCTCACGGAGAAGGTCCGTCGTCGGCCGTACTCGGTGGTGCTCTTCGACGAGATCGAGAAGGCGCACCCGGATCTCTTTAATGTGCTCTTACAAGTCTTGGATGACGGCGTCCTCACGGACAGCCTCGGCCGGAAGGTGGACTTCAAGAACACGGTCATCATCATGACCTCCAACCTCGGCACCAGGCTCATCAAAGGAGCCTCGCTGGGCTTCCAGCGGGACACCTCAGAGGACGTCAATCGCCGCCACAAGGAAGACATCCTGGGCGAGCTCAAGCACACCTTCAGCCCCGAGTTCCTCAACCGCATCGATGAAGTGGTGGTCTTCCACTCGCTCGAGAAGTCGCACCTGGTGACGATCGTGGACAACCTCCTCGCGGAGTTGAACCAGCGCCTGGTCGATCGTGGGATCGAACTCGAGGTGTCGGACGAGGTCAAGGCCTGGTTGATCCAGGAAGGCTACCAGCCCATCTACGGCGCCCGGCCGATGCGCCGGTGCATCCAGAAGAGTATCGGCGACCCGCTCTCCGAAGAATTGATCAAGGGGCGGTTCCGGGAGTTCCACAAGATCAAAGTGGTCCTGAAGGGTGGGGCGCCAGCCTTCGTCGAAGAGGAGGCCATGGCCGGCGTATGACCGGCCGGCCAGGCGTCCCGGTGTTGTTCCTACCGTTGGCCGCTCCGCTCTGTTGATTCTGAGTGCGACCACGCCTCCCAGTTCGCCTCTGTGTGGACTGTGCCATCTCCCCCGCCCTGTCTGAGCCACCTCCGTGATACTGGGCATCGAGACATCCTGTGACGAAACTGCCGCCGCCGTCGCCCGTGCGGATGGCGCCGTGCTCGCCGAGGTCGTGCGTTCGCAGGTGGAGACCCATGCCCGCTACGGGGGCGTGGTGCCCGAATTGGCCGGCCGTCGCCACATCGAGACCATTGACCAAGTCGTGCGGGAGGCCTTGACCCGTGCGGGGATTGGCCCGCGCGAGCTGAGCGCGGTCGCGGTGACCGGGGGCCCCGGACTCATCGGCGCCCTCCTGGTCGGCGTCGCCTACGGCAAGGCCTTGGCCTACGCGTTGCAGATACCGTTGCTTCCCATCAATCACCTGGAAGGCCATCTGTGCGCGGCTGGCCTGGGCGCTGGCGCTGTGGCCCCGCCCTTCGTGGCGTTGATCGCCTCGGGCGGCCACACGAATCTCTATCACGTCAAAACGTGGGGCGAGCCGGAGCTACTGGGACGGACGCTGGACGACGCGGCAGGGGAGGCCTTCGACAAGGCCGCCAAGATGCTCGGCTTGGGCTATCCCGGCGGTCCCGTGATTGACCGGCTGGCGGGCGAGGGCGACCCGGAGCGGGCGCCGTTCCCCCGTCCGTATCCGACGTGCGAGGACCTCAACTTCAGCTTCAGCGGCATCAAGACCGCGTTACTGTATTACCTGCGGGATCGGGTGGCCGAGGGGAGTTCCTGGCATGTGCCGGACGTGGCGGCTGGGTTCCAACAGGCCATCGTGGACGTCTTGGTGGAGAAATCGCTGGCCGCCGCCAAGCGCTGCGGCGTGCGCGACGTCGTGGTGACCGGCGGCGTGGCCGCCAACTCGCAGCTCCGGGCGCGCTTCGAGGCGCGCGGGCGCGACGAGGGGATCACGGTCCATATCCCCCCGGTTCGCTATTGCACCGACAACGGGGCCATGATCGCTGCAGCCGGCGCGCGGCTGTTGCGCGAAGGTCGTGTCGCGTCACTGGATTTCGAACCTCGAGCGGACTGGGTCATCGGAGGCTGACGAGCGCAAGGAGGGCGCCCGATTCCTTCTCCTCACGGTTATCTCACGGGGCTTAAGTCCAACCAACTGAGGCGGTTGGAGCATGTCTACCGCCGCCGGGTGCCCGAAGATGCCATCATCTCCTGGGAGCTGGCCCGGTTCTGCACAGGGCTCTCCCGCGAGATCGGGCGCCAGATCGGCCTGCTCATCAATCGTCGGGGCATGATCGAGGACGTCATCGTCGGGAACGACCGAGAGGTCGTCTTGCCCGACCTCTCGGACTATCGCCTCGGCCGGCAATCGCTTCGCGGCATCCGACTGGTCCACACGCATCTGCGCGACGAACCGTTGAGTCAGGACGACCTGACCGACTTGGCGCTCCTGCGCTTGGACCTGATCGCGGCCCTCGGCGTGCGCGCCGACGGCGAGCCAGGCCATCTGTATGCGGCGAACATCCTCCCGCCGAATCCGACCGGCAAATCCTACGAGGTCTGGTCGCCGGTCGCCATGCAGAACTGCCAGGTCCGCCTGAGCGAATTTCTCGGCGCCCTCGACGAGGAGCTGAGCCGGACCCGCACCGTGCATCTCGTGGACAACTTCCAAGAGCAGGCGATTCTGGTCAGCGTGTCGCGGCAGAGCCACGGTGATCAGGAAGAGTCGCTGGCGGAGCTGGCCGAGCTGGCCCGCTCGGCCGGCCTCATGGTGCTGGACACGATCGTTCAGCGGCCCCAGGCGCTGCATCCCAAGTACCTGCTGGGCAGTGGCAAGCTCAAGGAGGTCGTCATCAAGGCCTTGCAACACGGGGTGGACTACCTCGTCTTCGATCAGAACCTGTCGCCCGCGCAGGCCACGGCCATCGCCGCCGTGACCGACTTGAAGGTCATCGACCGGACCCAGTTGATTCTCGACATCTTCAGCCGGCGGGCGCACAGCCGTGAGGGCAAGCTGCAGGTGGAGCTCGCGCAGTTGCGGTATCTCCTGCCTCGCCTCACCGGACACGGCACGGCGATGTCGAGGTTGGCGGGGGGCATCGGCGGACGCGGACCCGGCGAGACGAAACTGGAAGTGGATCGGCGCCGCGTGCGGGACCGCATCAGCCATCTCGAGAAGCAGATGGAGGCGCTGGCGCGGACCCGCATGCAGCAGCGGGCCCGACGCCTGCGTCGGGCGGTGCCGATCATCTCGATCGTGGGTTACACCAACGCCGGCAAGTCCACGCTGCTGAACGTCCTGACGCGCAGCCGGGTGACGGCGAACAACCGCCTCTTCGAGACGCTGGACACGGCGAGCCGCCGCCTGCGCTTTCCGGAGGAGCGGGAAGCGATCGTGACCGACACGGTCGGGTTCATCCGGAATCTGCCCGAGGAGCTGATGGGCGCGTTCCGCGCCACGCTCGAGGAACTGCACGACGCCGACCT